>Ga0172377_10000514_pt1 | contig 36405 bp, 33 predicted proteins | sample Pumphouse3metaG_FD_119749 | JGI IMG/M metagenome (GOLD analysis project Ga0172377, IMG submission 119749) | Leachate microbial communities from a municipal landfill in Southern Ontario, Canada - Pumphouse #3 metaG | ecosystem: Engineered > Solid waste > Landfill > Unclassified | place: Canada... | reverse complement strand
GCGTTTTGCTCCGCGTTATTTTGACCGTTCACACGCCGAATGGCTTGAAACCGTTGATGCACGGTTTCATATAGAGGATGTCACCTCGCGTTATATTGAAGATCGTTTAACCGAACCGGGGGCGGACACGTTTTTGGATCAGGTATTGCGACTCGATGCCACCACCTTGATTGTCGATGATCCAGTAAAACGCGTGGATAACATGACCATGGCCTGGGGTTTAGAGGCGCGGGTGCCGTTTTTGGATCATGCTTTAGTGGAATTGGTGATGTCGGCTCCGCCGGAACTCAAACTTGACGATGGCGGTAAAACGTTGCTGAAGCGAATTTCGCGTGGGATTGTGCCGGATGCGGTGATTGATCGACCCAAAGGTTATTTTCCAATGCCTGCGCTCAAATATGTGCGCGGCGAGTTTTATGAATTTATGAAAGACATTTTGACCAGCGAACGCGCGCGCGAACGCAAACTGTTTAATCCGGCGTATATCGAAAAACTCTTGGCAAACCCGGAAGCCGACGAAAGTTTCACCGCGATTAAGGGCAGTAAACTGTGGCATTGCGCGTTGTTAGAACTTTGGTTGCAACGTCATGTGGATGGAATTCGTTAAATTTTGATCAATAAAACGCTATAATAACCAATCTTTTTACTCGGATATAGGACAAGCAAATGGACGCAAACACCATTGAACAAGAAACCCTCGCAAAAATTCATGACCAAGTCACCAACAACCCGGTGGTGTTGTATATGAAAGGCACGCCGCAGATGCCCTCCTGCGGTTTTTCAAGTCGCGCGGCGGCGGCCTTAGTCGAAACCGGCGAAAAATTTGCCTTTGTGAATGTCTTAGCCGACCCGTATATTTTTGAGCATTTGCCAAAATACCAAGATTGGCCAACCTTTCCCCAGCTCTATATCGACGGCGAATTACAAGGCGGATGTGATATTACGTTAGAGTTGGCCGAAAGCGGTGAATTGAAAAAACTCATGGCGGCCGCCAACGCAAAAGTTTCATGATAGCGAGAAACGTCTTTGCAGCGGAGGGAGTGAAGGGCGGGTGATTGGCTGGTTACCACATTGTGAGGCTGTGAAAGAGTTCATGTAAATTCACCACAAAGACACGAAAGAATAAAGTCTTTCAAAGCACTTCCGTTGACGGGGTTGAGTTGGAGGGGGGAGCAAGATAACAAAACGTTATCCGATTTTGAGCCTTGTTCCCCTTAACCCTTCTCGCGGCGCAATAGCAGGGCGCTATAAAAAATCTTCGTGTTGTTTGTGATCTTCGTGGTGCAAAACAACGGACGTGCACTGCAAATCTAACTCGGCAGGGAGCCGTCATACATGATTTCACGGCGGCCCCTGTGTCGGAATGCTACCCTCGCTTTTAGTTTTGGTTGTTGAGCTTGCTTGAGCCTTTGCGTAACCGATGCGCGAGCGCTTCTAACTCTTTGGCAAAATCGTGTTGGGCGTGGGAATAGACAACGCCCAGCGCCGCTTCAATTAACGTTTCCAACTCGTCAAAATGCTCCTGATCTATTTGCGCGATAATCGCATCATCAACCATAATTTTAAAGCGTTCGACCACTTCTTTTGCGTGTCCCTTAATTTCGACTGTCATGGTTTTCTCCCTGTTAAATTCGTTAATCATCTTGGAAAATATCGTCACCGCTGCTTAAAATCAACGGATCAGGTTGGCCGACGATTGCTTCGTCTTTCCCTTCATAGGGCACGCTATTTAATATAAAGCGCATACAGGCCAGACGCGCGCGTTTTTTATCGTTGGATTTAATCACCGTCCAGGGCGCTTCGGCGGTATTGGTGTAGAAGAACATATCTTCTTTTGCTTTGGTGTATTCGCTCCAGCGGTCGAGAGAAGCTAAATCCATCGGGCTGAGTTTCCATTGTTTGAGCGGATCGGTTTTGCGCGCGTTAAAGCGGCGAAGTTGTTCTTTGCGGCCGACCGAAAACCAAAACTTCATTAAACGTATGTTGTCGGCAACGAGCATCCGCTCCACTTCCGGCGCTTGGTGCATAAATTGGGTGTATTGCTGCGGGGTGCAAAAGCCCATAACGCGTTCGACACCGGCGCGGTTATACCATGAGCGGTCAAATAGCACCATTTCGCCGGAGGTTGGCATATGCTCGAGGTAACGCTGGAAGTACCACTGGCCTTTTTCTTGTTCGTTGGGTTTATCAAGCGCGACCACGCGGGCGCCACGCGGGTTAAGGTGTTCCATAATGCGTTTGATGGTACCGCCTTTGCCTGCGGCGTCACGCCCTTCAAATAGCATAACCATGCGTTCATCCGTTTCTTTGACCCACTTTTGTAGCTTAAGCAGTTCGATTTGCAGCAGACGTTTTGTTTTTTCGTATTCTTCGACGGAAATCTTATCTTCGTAGGGGTAGTTACTTTCACTGGATTTTACTTGTTTCACCGAGGCCTCCTTGCTATTTTTAGGTTAGATACCAAGCTTAACGCTAAAGTGACAATCTGTGCAAGACGGTAGGTTAAATCGATTAGAATTAGTGTTAATTGAGGATAAATTTTGTTTATTATTTGAATTAAAATATTAATAGGTGGAATATGAATAATTTAAGTCAGTCGTATCAGGCGGTGTTGCAGCGTATTCGTCAGGCGGAAGCACAGGCTGGACGTAGCTCAAACAGCGTGCGTTTGTTGGCGGTGAGTAAAACCCAGCCGATTGAGGCGATTAATGCGTTGGCCGATTTGGGACAGCGTGCGTTTGGCGAAAATTATCTGCAAGAAAGTTTGGATAAAATTACCTTGCGAGCGGATTTGGAATGGCATTTTATCGGTCCTATTCAGTCGAATAAAACCCGGCCGATTGCCGAGCATTTTGATTGGGTGGAAAGTGTCGATCGGCTAAAGATTGCCGAGCGTTTAAGTGCGCAGCGTCCACCAAATCTCGCGCCGTTGAATGCGTTGTTACAGGTAAATATTAGCCGCGAGGCGAGCAAGTCGGGTTTTTTGCCGGAGAATTTTATTGCGCAGGTTGAGCCGATTATGGCGTTAGCAGGCCTGCAGATTCGCGGATTAATGGCGATACCGCAAGTACAAAGCGATTTTGAAAAACAGCGTGTGCCATTTGCGCAGCTACGCGCGCTATTGGCGCAGATGCAGAAGCGTTGGCCGCAGGCACCTTTGGATACCTTATCGATGGGGATGTCGGCGGATTTGGAGGCGGCAGTTTGGGAGGGGGCAACGCAGGTGCGTATTGGAACTGACTTATTTGGTGCGCGGCGCTAGTCACAAAAACTTCACGTTTAAGCGGTTAGGCTTACCTAAGATAACCGCACGATATTAAAGGGAATCGTATGACTCAACACAACTCGATTTTTACACGCTTGATTTTGCTCGGTGGCGGTTTGTTATTGGGAGGGTTAGCTATTTTGGCGTTGCTGCCGGTGGCGGCCCATTTAACTTTGGCGGCTTGGCTGACCTTGATCGCGGTCATGGCGGCGCTGATTGGTGCGATGTTGGCTGCGACCTATGCCGGATTTGTGCGACCTTTGGCGAGTTTGACCGCGCAGTTGAATACGATGCAGCGAACCGGTGAATTGAGTGCGGCTTTTGATCGTGCTACCGGCGCCGAGATTGGGCATATCACGATGGCGTTAGGCGGTGTCCTTTCGCAAGTTTCGGCGTGCATTAATCAAACGCAGTCGGTGATTCAGTCATTGGAAAAGGGAGCATTTGATGCGCGTATTCGCGGTGATTTTAAGGGCGATATGGCGCGGGTGCAGTAAGAGGTGAATCATAGCGTGGAGCAGGTTGGCGCGACGGTAATGGCGATTAGCCAAGTGATGAAAGGTTTGCGCGATGGCGAGTTTGATACCGATGTGCCGTTGATTGGTTCGGGGGCGTATTTGGAGTTGATGACGCAAGCGCAGAGTACCGTGGTGACGCTTAAAGGGGTCATTTACCAAATCAATGAACTGATGGATGAGGTGTCGCGTGGTTATTTTACCAAGCGCATTCATGCGGCGGCAAAAGGCGAGTTGAATGTATTAAAAGAGAATATTAACAAAACGCTCGATGGTTTAGAGGCGGCCATTGGCGAAACTGCAAACGTGATGATTGCACAAGGCACAGGCGATTTGACCAAGCGCATTGAGGTGCCGTTATTTGGCACAATGAGTATTTTAAAAGAAGGGGTGAATAATGCGACCACAAATGTGGCCAGCTTGATGGCGCAGTCGAATTATTCGATGTTAAAGTTGTCGCAAGGGACGCAAGCCATTAGCCGCGGTATTCAGGATTTGTCAGGGAGAACACAATCACAAGCCGCTTCGCTTGAGCAAACGGCAGCCAGCCTTGAGCAGATTACGGCGATGATTCGTCAAACGGCGGATAATGCTCAGCAAGCACGTCAGTTGTCGCAATCGTCGCGTAGCGATGCGCAGCAGGCTAATCGGGTGGTCGAAAAAACGATTCAAGCGATTGAGCAGATTAATCAGTCGAGCAGCAAAATTTCCGAAATTACCGGGTTAATTGACAGCATTGCCTTTCAAACGAATTTGTTGGCGTTAAATGCAGCGGTGGAAGCGGCGCGTGCTGGTGAGCATGGGCGCGGTTTTGCGGTGGTCGCTTCTGAAGTGCGTTCGTTAGCGCAAAAGTCTTCAGAAGCGGCAAAAGAAATTCGTCATTTAATTGATGATACGGTGAGTAAGGTCAAAGAAGGCGCCCAGCTGGCGATCGAGTCGGGGCAGGCGTTGCAAACGATTAATGACTCGATTGAAAACGTAACGCGCATTGTTGAGGAAATCACGCAAGCTACGCAAGAGCAGGCGCAAGGCGTGGAGCAAGTAAATACGGCGGTGGCGGCGATTGATGCGACAACCCAGCAAAATGCGGCGTTAGCGGAACAAACGGCGCAACAAACGCGCGAAATGCAACGTAACGCACAAGAAGTGATGGCGTTGGCGCAAACGTTCAAAATTGATCTTAATCAAATCGGCTTTAGCACGGCGATGCAAACCGGGCAGTTTAATTTTGCTCATGCACGGCGTACCCATCGTCAATGGAAGGGGACGGTGAGTGCGTATGTTGCCGGAATGGATGTGGCCTTTAATAAGCAGGTCGCTTATGATTCGACGCAATGCGCGTTAGGTCAGTGGTTCTACGGTGAAGAAGGGCAGCAATATTATCATTTGCCGGCGATGAAGGAGGTGGAGAAATATCACGCCGAATTGCACGCGTGTATCAAGCGTATCGTCGAGGCGCACGAAATGTCGGATATTCAAACTGAAGAACGCGAATTTAAAAACCTTGATCGGTTGAGTGCGATTGTGGTTGAAAAATTAAATGAGGCAGAGCGTGCGGTGGCTGGTATCGGCGAGGTGCCTCGGCTAAACTAGCCCCTTTGACTTCGCTTCGCGGGGGCGGTCTTGTTTGAACAATTTGGTTTATTTTTCATTTCACTAGTGGCGAATCTGCTGTCGGCTTTGGCTGGCGGCGGCGCGGGTCTGCTACAACTTCCCGCCTTGTTATTTTTGGGCTTGCCATTTGGTGTGGCGTTGGCGACACATAAAGTGGCGACCGTTTTCCTTGGCCTAGGCGCAACGGCGCGTCATCTGAAACATTCGACGCTGGATTGGCGTTTTTCGTTGTTTATTTTGGCCTTGGGCTTACCCGGTGTCGTGTTGGGTTCGAATGTCATTTTGCAGGTGCATGAAGTCTATGCCACCTTGGCGCTGGGGGTATTAACCTTGAGTTTGGGTATTTATTCTTGGCGTCAACCAACGTTAGGTCTAACCACTGTGCCGCATCATCGCCAAGGACCAGGCCTGCTAATCGGCGGCAGTGTAATTTTAGTGATCGGTGTGTTAAATGGTTCGCTAACCTCCGGTACCGGTTTGTTTGTGACGATTTGGTTGGTACGTTGGTTTGGCTTGGACTATAAAACGGCCGTGGCTTATACCTTGGTGTTGGTGGGCATTTTCTGGAATGGTGCCGGTGCGATTACGTTGGGGATATTGGGCGATATTCAGTGGAGTTGGTTGCCTGCGCTGATTTTAGGCTCGTTAATCGGCGGCTATTTAGGCGCGCATTTGGCGATCGTTAAGGGTAATCGTTTGGTTAAACGCGCGTTTGAGTTATTAACTGTTGCAGTGGGCTTAGGTTTAATTTACCAAGCTTGGACAATAGGGTGAGTGTTTTGAAGTCGCGAAGATACGGCGTTTTATTGAACCACGAAGGCTTTAAAAGCCCTCTCCCTTGATGGAAAAGGGGTGGGGAGAATGAGTGAGCAAGATAACAGGTGTAATCGAGTTTTGAGCCTTCTCCCTTCCCCTATCCCCCTCCCGCTGGGCGGGGAATAGTGCAGCCATGGATTTTTAGCCTAGATCGGATTGGGATGAGGCGCGTTTAAATGTCTTTGGGGCGGGTGATGGCGACCAGTTTGCCGTCGCCGCGTTCAAGTTGTGTCCAATCTGTTGGCATAATAAATTTGGCGACTGCGGCGGTGGGGAAGAGTTTGGCATCGGCGCTGAAGTGGATAGGTTCGCCGATTAAAAATTCAATTAGTTGTTCGAGACCGGGGTTGTGACCAATCAGCATGACGCGCTTAAATTGCGTTTCGACTTGTGCCAGTTGCGCTAAGGTTTGGGTGAGGTCGGCGTGGTAAAGCTCAGCCTGAAGTCGCACTTGGGTGTCGCAATCTTGGCAAAGGCGGCGCAGGGTTTGTTGGGTGCGTTTGGCGTTGGAACAAAGTATTAGGTCGGGTTGGTAGGCGGGCTGTTGCAGCCATTGTGCCATTTTTTTGGCATTACGCCGTCCACGTTCCGATAGTGGGCGGTCGATGTCGGCGAGTGTCGGATCGCCCCAGTCGGATTTGGCGTGACGCCACAAAATCAATTCACGTAGTTTGTCACTCATGCGTTTATTCCATAGGTTTGACGATAGCGTTGCATCGCGGCGAGCGCTTGTGGTTGCTGGTGTTGTTCATGTAAATAGGCGATGAGGTCGTTTAGGTTAATAATGCTAACTACTGGCAATCCGTATTGTTGTTCGACTTCTTGGATTGCCGATAGTTCACTTTGTCCACGTTCCATACGATCAAGGGCCACCACGACGCCAGCGGGCGTTGCACCATGATGGTGTATTAATTCAATCGACTCACGAATGGCTGTACCAGCCGTAATGACATCGTCAATAATGAGTATGCGCCCTTCTAACGGGTGACCGACAATTTGGCCGCCTTCGCCATGATCTTTGATTTCTTTGCGGTTGAAGGCATAGGGCTTGTTAATGCCATGTTCGCGCGCCAATGCAACGCTGGTGGTGGCTGCAAGGGGAATACCTTTATAAGCCGGACCGAATAACACGTCGAATTCCATGCCTGATTGGGCAATAGTTGCGGCGTAAGCTTGTGATAAGGTGTCGAGTTGTGCGCCTGTGTTAAATAAACCGGCATTAAAAAAATAGGGGCTGGTACGGCCAGATTTGAGGGTAAATTGGCCAAATTTTAGCACGCCAGTGTCGCGGATGAAGTCGATAAACGCGGATTTGTTCATGGTTTCTCGTTTCAGATAAGGGTTGGATTAATGCGAGTCATCATAGTAGCGCGCGTTGTTTCACGCAAGTGTTAATTTAAATCGCCCCAGCGGTTTTGTACTAAAGCTAAAATCACCGGCGCGGCTGTCTCGGTGCGCAAAATGCGCCCGCCTAAGCGCAACGGGGTGAGGCCTTGTTTGTGTGCTTGTTGTACTTCGCTGTCAGTTAAGCCGCCTTCCGGTCCAATCAAAATATGCCAAGGCTGTGAGGGCATTGGCGAGGTTATTTGCGCTAGGGTGGCTTGGGCATAAGGGTCGAGTACGATGCCTGTCAGGGCGTCTTGTTCAAGCCAGTGTGCCAAACTGATCGGGGTATGGACTTGCGGCACGACAGTGCGTCCCGATTGTTCGCAGGCGCTAATCACTAGGGCTTGCCATTGTTGACGACGCTTGTCGCTTTTTTCTTCATCTAGGCGTACCTCGCAACGTTCAGTAAATACCGGTTGAATTGCACTGATGCCTAGTTCGACGGCTTTTTGCAAGCTGTAGTCCATACGTTCGCCGCGTGAAATGGCTTGTACTAATACGGTGTTTAATGGCGATTCGATGCGGTAGGTTTCGACTTGTTGTAGGTGAACCTCTGCATCGCGTCGGCTTTGGCTGTATAGCTGGGCGAAGGCGCGCTGGCCTTGTCCGTCAAACACTTCGACGCAATGGCCGTTTTTTAAGCGCAATACGCTAAGCGCGTAGTGCGCTTGTTCTTTGCTAAGCGTTATTTGCAGGCCTGGTTGGTAATGCGCGGGCAGATAAAAGCGAGGAATACGCATGTGGTGTTCCTAAAGCGGCAAATTGTCGTTGCGCCAGCTTAGTTGGCGCACAATCGAACGCGTAGGTTCGGTTTTGTTCATGCTGTAGAAGTGAAGTCCGGGCGCGCCTTCGTCAAGTAAGCGTTGACACATCCGTGTGACGTACTCTTCGCCAAACGCTTTGAGGCTGTCGGTGTCGTCCTCGAAGCTTTCTAAGCGGCATTTTAGCCAGCGCGGGACTTCAGCACCACACATGGCGGAGAAGCGAATAAGTTGTTCGTAGTTGGTAATGGGCATAATCCCAGGCACAATCGGCAGGTCAATGCCAGCTTGTTCGCAACTGTCGATAAAGTAGAAATAGCTGTCGGCATTAAAGAAGTATTGGGTAATGGCGGCATCGGCGCCTTGATCGACTTTTTGTTTAAAGTATTTGATACCTTGGTCGCAGTTACGTGCTTGCGGATGGGTTTCTGGATAGGCGGCGACTTCGAGGGCAAAGTGGTTGCCGGTTTCGGCACGAATAAAGGCGACCAAATCGGCGGCATATTTAAATTCACCCGGGTCCATCATGCCCGAGGGAATGTCGCCACGTAAGGCGACTATACGCTTGATACCGAGGGTTTGGTAGGTGTGTAGGAGTGCGCGAATACTGTCTTGGGTTGCGCCAATGCAGGTGAGGTGTGGCACGGCGTCAAACGCGGTATTTTGTTGGATGTGTTTGACGGTTTCGAGGGTTTTTTCTTGTGTGGTGCCGCCTGCGCCATAGGTGACTGAAATATATTCGGGACGTAATGAGCTGAGTTCGTTAATGACTTGATTGAGCTTGGCTGAGCCTTCGTCGGTGCGTGGCGGGAAGCATTCAAGGCTTAAAGTAGGAGCATAGCGTTTTTGTGATTGCATGAGGATTCCTTTATTATGGCGTTGCAAGCTAGTGGGTATCTCGATGTATCCTAGACGGCGTTCGGCGATTTCCTTTTGCTTTATGTGGCTATCAGGCCTGCAGAAGTTGACCATCACTTAATTGAGCTAACCTAAGGCGGATGACACCGTCCTTTGTCATCAGATTATTTTATCACGCAGCTTTATCGCTTTGTTTGTTCTGCTAGGTATCTGTTCATGTTTGCTTGTAAGTGATTGATAAAGCGAGGTGTCCAGCTGATAATCGGCACATTTTTTATTGGTACAGGCGAATTCTGGTTTAGTTGAAGAACTTGGTTGGTATAATGCTTGCGCTTCTATACGTAGTTAGTTTAATGGGCAGGGTGAGTTCTTTTAGTTTAAATCAGCGCATTGTTCGAATTTTTGAATTTTTGAGTCGAATCGTTTAACTTGATTGGTTTTATAGTAAACTGTATCGGTTTTTGTTCTCGATTTGAGGTGCGTATGCAGCATTATTTTACCCCCGCGTCGGCGCTATCGGCGTTGACGGAGGGATTGAGCCGTATGGCTAAAGCGGACTCGGTTCAGAGTGTGTTGGTGTTTGCGTGTGATGCGAATGACTATGAACGAGAGACGTTGAGTGCTGTGTTGCAGAGCCAAACTAAGCCGTTGATTGGTGGCGTATTTCCTCAGATCGTGTTTCAAAATCAGGCCTATGAACAGGGTGCGTTGGTCATTGGCTTACCCTATGCCTTGCATAGTGTTTGTATTAGCGGTTTGAGTGAGTCGAATCGGTGTTTTGCCGATGAAATTGAGGCAGCATTAGCTGGTCAATCTACGCCGCCAACGGTGTTGGTTTGGGTGGATGGTTTGGCGAAATGTATTTCGGATTTGGTAGATGGGCTGTTTGATGTGCTCGGCGCTGAGCCGCACTACATCGGCGGGGGAGCGGGGTCGCTTAGCTTTGTGCAAAAACCGTGTTTGTTTAGCAATCAAGGTGTGCATCAAGATAGCGCGTTGATTGGGTTATTACAGGCGCCAAGCCGGATTGCGGTCGGCCACGGCTGGAGCAGCGTGGATAAGGATCATCAAATTACGCGGGTAGAAAAAAACACGATTTATGAAATTGATCATCGCAATGCGTTTGAAGTGTATGCGTCGGTGGTGAATCGGTATGCGCCGCAGCTGTTGGTGAAAGCTAATTTTTTTCAGGTTGCGCAGGCGTTTCCGTTTGGTATTAATAAGTTTAGTGATGAGAAGGTGGTGCGCGATCCGATTGCGGTGACCGATGAGGGAGCGCTAGTTTGCGTGGGTGAGTTGGTGGAGGGCGATTTCGTCGATATTTTATCGGCAAAACCAGCTCAATTAGTCACCGCCGCCGCCGAAACGGCCTCTCGGGCTTATGGGCAAGCGTCGATGAAGCCGCCACAAATGGCCTTGTTAATTGATTGTATTTCGCGGGCGTTGTTTTTAAAGCCACAATTTCACTTGGAATTGGATGCCATTTGGCAAGTGACGCCTGCACATACGCCATTATTCGGCGCATTGGTGTTAGGCGAAATCGCTAATTCAGGCGCAGGGTATTTAGAGTTTTATAATAAAACGACCGTGGTAGCGTCAATTTAAGCTAGTTTGAAAGAGGAGTTGTCATGCAGTCGCATTCGGAATCCAGGGTTAGAATTCTGTATGAAATGGCGATGGCAATCGGCAACTCATTGGACTTGGATAAGCTGCTTACCGAATCGTTAAAGGTGATGCTGCGTAAGCTTGATGGTATCGCAATCGGGTTGTATGCAATGCGTGACTTGACGCCGATTCATCTTTTTCCGCGTCGCGGCATGACGGAGCAATATCATCTTAATCTGCATCAGGCACACCAAGCCTTTTGCGCCACGGGCGCAGAAGGCGGCGGTTTTCTAGCGCATAGTCTTGTAGATAAACAACGTCATCAATATTTGTTTGTCTTAAAGCGTGTAGGCATTTTATCGTTAATTTGCCCCCATCCGATTGATGAGGGAACGCTGAATGCGTTAGCACCGGTGTGCGATAAGTTGGCGACATCTGTCCGTTCGTGCTACGCCAACCAGCGTTTGATTGAGCAGGAGAAAAATCTTCAAACCGCCTTGTGCGATTTACAACGCGCGCAGGCGGCGCGCGATTTGTTTTTAGCTAATATGTCGCATGAAATACGCACGCCGTTAAACGGTATTGTTGGTTTTTTGGGTCAGTTAGAGGAAACGCCGCTGGATGACAATCAGCGGCATTTTTTGACGATCATTCGACACAGTTCTGATTCACTGATCGAGATAATTAACGATATTCTAGACTTTTCTAAAATGGACGCCGGTAAACTGGCGTTGGAGCAACGTCCATTCCATCTTATCGATACGTTGGGACCGATTGTCGAGTTATTTCGTTCGAGGGCGCAGCAGCAGCGAACAACAATGCTATTTCGTCAAGAGGGTAGGGTACCGGCTTATATCGCTGGTGATGCCCTGCGTTTAAAGCAAATTGTGACGAATTTGATTAGTAATGCGGTGAAGTTTACGCAAGATGGGCAAATTGAGTTGATTGTGCGTTGCGATGAGGTTGGACCACAGCAAGTGCGGGTGCAGATTGCGATTTGTGACACCGGTATCGGTATGGCACCAGTACAGCTTAAGTCAATCGGTGAGCCGTTTGCACAAGCGGATGCTTCGACCACGCGACACTATGGCGGAACCGGGTTGGGTGTGGCGATTTGCAAGCGATTGATTGAGTTAATGGGGTCTCGCCTTGAGATAAGCAGTGAGTTGGGCAAAGGCAGTCAGTTTTCTTTTTCGTGGTTGGCGCCGATTGCCAATGCGCCGTTATCGAACGATGGGGTTTCGTTGTTGCCGTTACAGGCAGATTATGGTGGGCAGCGGGTGCTGTTGGTTGAAGACAATAAAGTCAATCAGCTGTTAATGCAGGCGGTGCTAAACAAGATGGGCGTCACGCCGCAGATTGCCGAAAATGGCGCGGTGGCGGTGGAGCGGGTGTGTGATTTAAGCGAGCGTTATGATTTGATTTTAATGGATATTAATATGCCGATTATGGACGGCGAGCAGGCAACGCGACATATTCGTGATTATGAGCAAGCGCAATCGCTGCCATCAACGCCAATTGTCGCCTTAACGGCGAATGTGTTAAAAGGCGACCGCGAGCGTTATTTGGCAATGGGCTTAGATGAGGTGTTGGCTAAGCCCATTGATATGATAAAGCTTCATCAGGTGTTTCATCAGTGTTTAACGCCGCGTCGATAGCCGCGCGTGCGATGTGAAGCGAGTCCACAGCATTAAGCCCAAGCCAAACAGAATCATGGGGATAGAGAGAACTTGCCCCATGGTGAGCCAATCCCAAGCTAAATAGCCAATGTGCGCATCTGGCATTCGAAAGAATTCGGCGAATATTCTAAACAGACCGTATAGCACTAAAAACAAGCCCGCAACTGAACCTAGGGGGCGAGGTTTGCGACTGTAAATCAATAACACAATCATTAATACCAGCCCTTCGAGAAAGGCTTGTAAGAGTTGCGTTGGGTATTTTTGTATCATGGCATTGAGTTGTGGGTCGTATACCCACATACCGAGGGAGGATTGCGTGGTTTTACCCCAGAGTTCGCCGTTGATAAAATTGCCGATGCGTCCGGCAAACAGACCAATGGTGACAAGCGGGGCAACAAAGTCGGCGACGGCTAACAGGTGAAACCCTTGTTTGCGTGCAAACAGCCACATGGCCAACGCCACCCCAATTAATCCGCCGTGGAACGACATACCGCCTTGCCACACCATAATTAAGCTCAACGGGTTAGCAAGCAGGCCTGCAAAATCGTAAAACAGGACATAGCCCACGCGCCCGCCCAGCACTACGCCTAAGGCGATATAGAACAATAAATCGCCCACTTTATCTTTATTCCATTGCGGTAGGTGTTTTGCGCGCAGGATGCCGAGATACCAGCCGCCGACAAAGCCGACCAGATACATAAGGCCGTACCAGTGAATGGCTATCGGGCCAAGGCTGAGCGCGATTGGGTTGAGTTCGGGATAAGTCCACATACGTTGATTCCTAGTGTTGTCGGCTAGTGAGGGATAACTAATACACCGTCGATGCTGAGTGTTAAGCGTTGTTCGCCTGCTTCAATCGCGGGGGCGCTGTTTGCGCCGACCGAGTCCATCGCCATCATCATGCGGGCTTGCGGTCGATAGGGTGCGCCGATAAATTGTAAGCGTGTTTCAATCAGTCGATAGTCGTTGGCATTTAAGCCTTTTGCCAGTTGTTGCGCTTGGGCTTGATAACGTTTTAACGCTTGTTCGGTGAGTGTGGTTTGCGCTTGCTGTTGTGCGCTTTGACTTAATTCGCCTTGCATGGTTTGGTAGATAAGATGGGTTTGCAGTTTGGCTAACACGGCGGCGATATCCAGCGTCAAGGGCAGGTTGAGTTGGAGCATTTGCTGGCCGCTCCAATGGGTTATTTCCCCTTCTTTATTGCGAACGGGTTGAATGTAATATTGCCCGGTTTGCGCAAATTGACGTTCTTTCGCGCTGAGTTGGTTTAATGCGTCGCGCATGGTTTGGTTGATCACTTGGGTAACGATTTGTGGCTTATCGGCTTGATGGTGTGCCATAAATTGGACGTTGATGAGGTCATGGCGCACGTCTAAACTTTCGCTGACGTTAAAATAGACCTTGTGTAAAGCGGAGTCATCCGCGATAACCAGGCCTGGTAACAAGCTACATACGCTGAGCGTTATTCCGATTAACCCCTGACGGTAAATGGAAAAGGTTCGGCTTTTCATGAATATTTCATCCTAAGTGTTATAATTTGACGATTTATTGCGGCCTAAAAGGTCTCTCATTATATCGCCCTCGCTTGAGCCTTGCTTGTTCATCTTGGCGCGTTTAAAGGTAAAGGTGTTTATGTCCTCATCCAACGCTCGGCGCATGAGTCCGTTAGAACGGCGCGCTACGTTCTCGATTGCCGGTATTTTTTCAACCCGTATGTTGGGGTTGTTTCTCATTTTCCCCGTGTTTGCGTTGTTTGCTGAACAAGAGTTTACCGATATTACCGGTTTGCAAATCGGTTTAGCGATTGGCGCGTATGGTTTGACGCAAGCCTTGTTACAAATCCCGTATGGTATGTTGTCGGATCGTTTTGGACGCAAGCCTTTAATCTTGGTTGGGTTAGGCGTGTTCTTTTTAGGGTCGGTGGTCTGTGCGGTTTCTGAAAGCATTGAGATGATGATTGTTGGGCGTGCGATTCAGGGCGCGGGTGCGGTGGCGGCGGTATTGACCGCTTCGGTGGCGGATTTGGTGTCCGAACCTTTTCGTTTACGTGCGATGTCGGTGGTGGGGATTACGATAGGCTTGTCGTTCACCTTGTCGCTAGTATTGGGGCCGGTGTTAGCGGAATGGATTGGCGTGCGCGGTATTTTCTGGGTGATTGCTGCGCTGTCGATTTTAGCCGCGTTTTTGGTGGTGTTCGCCGTGCCTAAAATTCAAAATCAGCAGTTCCAGCGCGAAGCGGAAGCGGTTCCCGCGCAGTTTTTGGACGTATTAAAAAACAAGCAGCTTTTGCGTTTAGATGTCGGCGTGTTCGCGCTTCACGCAATTTTAACGGCGATGTTTATTGCCGTGCCGTTTTTGTTGCGTGATGAAGCCGGATTGGATTCGCTCAGCCATTGGGAAGTGTATGTGCCGGTAATGTTGCTTTCGTTCGCTTTGATGGTGCCGTTTATTATCCAAGCGGAAAGTAAAGGTCGTATGAAACCGATTTTTGTTGGCGCCATCTTCTTTATTGCGTTTGCGCAGTTCGGCATGAGCCAGTGGCATGACGGATTTATGTGGTTATTTATTTGGTTGTTAATCTTTTTTACGGCGTTTAATATTTTGGAGGCTTCTTTGCCCTCTTTGGTCGTAAAATTGTCACCGGCGGATAAGAAGGGAACCGCCAGCGGTATTTATTCGTCCAGTCAATTTCTTGGCGCGGCCTTTGGCGGTATTGTGGGTGGTCATCTGTATGGCTTGTTCGGTTTTGATGGGGTGTTTGCTTTTACCGTTGGTCTGGGTTTAATATGGTTTGCTTTAGCTTTGACGATGCAAAAACCGATGCCCTGGAGTATTGCCTCCGTTTCCATCGGCGAAGTCAGTCCGGCTGATATCGACGCATTGCAACAGCGATTATGTGCCTATGATGGGGTTTATGAGGCCGTCATTATCGCCGAAGAGCAAAAAGCCTATTTTAAAATTGACCGTAAGCAGGTCAATGAAGAAGCCCTAATTCAGTATTTTCATAAAGCTAGAGTAAGAGAGTAAAGTCATGCGCGGAGTAAATAAAGTAATCCTTGTCGGCACGTTAGGACGTGATCCTGAAGTGCGTTTTGCAGCCAACGGCACGGCCATTGCCAATCTAAATGTGGCGACCAGTGAACAATGGAACGACCGCGCCACCGGTGAAAAACAAGAGCGTACCGAATGGCATCGCGTGGTGATCTTTGGCAAGCTGGCGGAAATCGCTCAGCAGTATTTACGCAAAGGATCGCAGGTTTATCTCGAAGGTAAATTGCAGACCCGTAAATGGCAGGATCAAAACACGGGGCAAGATCGCTACTCTACAGAGGTTGTGCTGGATGTTAATGGCACGATGCAAATGCTGGGTGGTCCGCGCAGCGGAGGACAGCCGTCGGGTTCGGATGTAGCGTTTGATCAAAGCGGTTACGATGGCGGTTATGCACAACCACCGATGCAACCGCGTCAAGCCGCTCCGGGCGGTTATGCGCAAGCCCCGATAGGTGCGCCACAAGGTCAGGCTCGTGCGCCGCAATCCGCACCTCAGCAACAAGCGCCACAACGTCCGGCTTATCAGCCTAATGATTTTGACGATGATGATGTGCCGTTCTGATTGCGACAAAAATAGTGTCGGTTAAGTCAATAGTTATATGCATACCAGGCCTGCTTTTAAGCAGGCCTTTTTGTTTTTAGCGCGATTGTTTATGCGTGTATTTAGTGAGTGAAAGCCGTTTTTGTAGCTTATAACCAGGCCTGGTGATTTAGGGTGTCTTTCAAAACGCTTTATTGATAACAACCTTGTATTGCATTGCGGTAGGGGTGGGGGGTTGTTATGATAGGGTGGATTTTTACTTAAAGGAGTTCGATATGTTATTTAAACGCTTAGCTTTAGTGGCCTTGTCCGGTGCGGTGTTGTGGCCGACCTTGTCTCAGACGGCGCAAGCTTGTACGCGCATTTTATATACGGCGGATGCCGGGCAGGTGTTTACCGCACGTTCGATGGATTGGAGCGAGGATATTGGTTCGAATTTATGGGTGTTTCCTCGTGGCATGACGCGTGATGGTGCGGCAGGTGCGACCTCAGTGAAGTGGACGTCGAAATACGGTAGCGTGATTGCGTCGGGTTATGATTTTGCGACCACCGATGGCGTGAATGAACAGGGTTTGGCGGTGAATTTGTTGTGGTTGGCGGAGTCGGTTTACCCAACCCTTGATAGCCAGCGTCCGGCAGTAGCCGTGTCGGTATGGGCGCAGTATGTGTTGGATAATTTTGCGAGTGTCGCGGAGGCGGTAGCGGCGCTCAAGTCTGAGCCTTTTGCCGTGGTGACGGCGAAGTTGCCCAGCCAGGATCGTGCGGCCAACTTGCATTTAGCGATTTCTGATGCAGGCGGGGATAGTGCGATTTTGGAATATGTAGAGGGGAAGTTGGTGGTGCATCATAGCCCGGATTATACCGTGATGACCAATTCGCCGGTGTTTGATCAGCAGCTTGCGATTAATACCTATTGGCAAACGGTCGGCGGAGATGTGATGTTGCCGGGTACGCATCGTGCGGCTGATCGTTTTGCGCGCGCGTATTTTTATACAACCAATTTACCTAAGTACACGGATCAGCAAGCCGCGACGGCGGGCGCGATGAGTGTGATACGTAATGCGTCCGTGCCGCTAGGTGTGACCTTGCCGAATCAGCCTAATATTGCATCAACGCTTTGGCGTAGCGTGATTGATCATAAACGTCAGTTGTATTACTTTGAATCAGCGGTGTCGCCTAATACGTTTTGGGTGGATTTAAAACGGTTCGATTTGTCTAAAAATGCGCCGGTGAAGACATTACGTTTAGGTAAAAATCAAAGTCAGATTTATGGCGGCGAGGTGTCGGCGAAATTTCAGAAAAGTAAGCCGTTTGCGTTTTTAACGGTGGACCATCAGTTGTAAATGTTTGAAAGTCTAAGGTGAAATAAAAAAGGGGCATTGAACCCCTTTTTTGTAAGTTTTGCAGGCCTGCTAAATGTGTTAGTCGCGTGTGTTAATCGCGGCCCAGCATACGTTTTAGTGTGGCGTCTTTGTAGACAAAATGATGCTTGAGCGCGCCGGCGATGTGGAGCAAAATCAAAATAGGCAGCAGGATTTTGCCGGTGATAACATGAATCGGTTTGACAATATCCCCGATGGCTTCACTCTCCGCCACAATCGTTGGCAGGGTAAAGAGGTTAAAGAAGCTGACATCGTATCCGGCTGCATTAGACATCATCCAGCCCGATAGTGGCGCGATAATCATGGCGAGATAAAGTAATCCGCGTACGCTGTGAGCAAGGGTGTGTTCCCATGGTTTACTTGGCAAAAGGGACGGGTTGGGTGAGAGCTTTAGCCAAAGTAGGCGCCAAATAATGAGTGCCAACAGCAGTACACCAAGTGATTTGTGCAGATCGTAGAGTTCAAAGGTTGCCGGTTCGCGCGGCAGATCAACCATATAAATGCCGAGTGCGATAACGCTGAGTATAATAACGGCGTTAAGCCAGTGGTTAGCGCGGGTAATCAGGCCGAAGCGCTGGTTGGTGTTTTTGAGCTGCATAGGGTGAATCCTCCGTGTTGTCTGTAGTTGGGTTTTCTATCGACGTTGTGGTTGCCGATAGGATAATCCGCCCTCTATTCTAGTCTGTAGCTGGGGTAAATTGGGTAAAGAGTTTGGATTTTAGCGGTGTGTAAAACGGTGTGCTGTGTTGTTGCATAAAAAAGTGTTTTTTGTGTTTAAGTTTTACGTCGGGGCGCCGTTATAACATCGAGAGGTATTTATTATGAGCAATGCGGTCACGATTACACCGGCAATCAAGTTCTTTTTTAAGACGCTTGAGCGTCGTTCGGATGCGTTAAAAAATGCGCAGATTATGGCGCAGCAGCGTTATAAAGAAGTGCCGATTGATGAGGTTGAGCATTTTTTTCGCGCCATAAAAGGACAAAATATCTTTATTAACACTGTAGGTGTGAATGGTAAGCGGGAATCGACTATTTTAGCGAAAGCCATTTTTAACCTAAATAAGGTGATTCGGCTTTACTATAGTGTAAGTTACGATGATCGGCAGAGTGGGTTTATACGCATTCGCACCGATGTAGAGGCGCAAACGATTGTGGTGGAGCGGATTCATGGTATCCGTCCGCAACCGGAGTTGCTGTATCATTCCGCTGATCAGTGCCATATTATCCGTTTTATGACGCGTTGGTTGTTGCGACGGATCGATTGGGATAAAACCAAACTGGATAATTTAGAGTTGTACAAGCGTTTTGTTGAAGTGCAGCGTGAAGAAACTGAAGCCATGATTCAAGCGCAGATTGAAGAAGAGATGCTGGCGAAAATGGAAACGATCCATTAATCGAGGTGGATGCGCCTTGTTGAGGTTCTCTTTGATACCCTTTGCGTTAAAGGGTATCAATATCATGCTTTCATGATTTACACGTAAAACGATTAGGCTTAGGGTCGGTTGGCCATTCATTTTGAACCACAGAGACACGAAGGGGCGAAGTTTTTTAAGTATTAATTTATTGATTTTTTGCAGATATTTGTTTGCATTATAAATTTGAATTGCCGTTATTACTTGAAGCCGCGCTTTATTTATCAATCAGTTACATCGAAACGTCAACAGACCTTAGTGTGTGCGTGTCACGGCCAGATCGGCCAACGCGATTAATGCTTGTTTGTATGCACTGGGTTTTAAAGAGTTGAGTGCCTGTTTAGCCAGTTCGGCTTCTTGTTGTGCTTTTTGCTGTGTAAAGGCAATCGCATTCGTTTGTTGAATAATCTCTGTTACTTGCTGTAGAAGCGCAATCCCATCATGTTCAATGGCGCGGCGAATCGTTGCTTGTTGCGCGCTGTTTCCGTTTTGCATGGCATAAATCAACGGTAAGGTGGGTTTGCCTTCGGCAAGGTCGTCACCAATATTTTTACCTAGTTCTTCGCTGTCAGCGGTATAGTCCAAAACGTCATCAATCAATTGAAATGCCGCGCCGAGATGGCGGCCATAGTCGGCAAAAGCGCTTTCAAGCTCAGGTTGTTGTGTGAGTACCGGCCCCATTAGCGCCGCGGCTTCAAAGAGTTTGGCGGTTTTGCGATGTATCACGTCCATATAGCGCGCTTCATCGGTATCGGCATCGCGGCAATTTAAAAGTTGCAACACTTCGCCTTCGGCAATCACATTGGTTGCCTCCGACATCACCTGCATAATGCGCATAATGCCCGGCTCAACCATCATTTCAAACGAGCGTGAATAAAGGAAGTCGCCAACCAGCACGCTTGCGGCGTTCCCCCAGACTTCGTTTGCCGTTTTTTGACCGCGTCGCGTGTCGGATTCATCGACAACGTCGTCATGCAGGAGTGTGGAGGTGTGAATGAACTCAATGACGGCGGCCATGATTAAATGGTCTTGGCCTTGATAGTCACAGGCTTTGGCGCTGAGTAACGTAATCAGCGGTCGCAAACGTTTGCCGCCATTATGAATAATATAGTGGCCGATTTGATTGATTAACAGCACGTCGGATGCCAAGCGTTGCAGGATAAGTTGATCGGTGGCTTGCAGGTCGTTTTGAATCAGTGTGCGAATGTCATTAAGCGTCATAAAATTTGTGTTCATCATTTATTTAAGTAGCGTTTTAGCGATGGCTCGCTTACAGCGCGCTTGTGAGTTTAGTATGATTTACAACTTTTTAAAAGAGATGCAGGTAGAATTAGCCTGATTTGTTGCGTGCTAATGGGCAAGGTTGAATGAGATTAGCTAAGGTTGAGAAATATTTTTTAATTGCTTTGACCTCGCAGATAAAAATCTATATAATTCCGCGTTTACTGTAGTGGCGGCTCTGCGCGAGTTGTCCCATGAGCAGAATTTTCAATCCGGGAGATGTTACAAATGTATGCGGTAATTAAAACCGGTGGTAAGCAATATCGAGTTCGTCAAGGTCAAACTTTACGCGTTGAGTCTTTAAATTTAAATGACGGCGACAAGGTTGAATTTGACCAGGTCTTGATGGTCGGAGAAGGCGATTCTATTAAACTAGGTGCGCCAGTTGTGGAAGGGGCTAAAGTCGCGGCAACCGTTATTGGTAACGGTCGTGGCAAGAAAGTCACTATCATCAAATTCCGTCGTCGTAAGAACAAGTCGCGCTCTAAGCAAGGCCATCGCCAAAACTATACTGAAGTTGAAATTACAGGTATTTCAGCTTAATTTCAGCGTTGAGAATAACCACCAAGCTTGGTTAAAGTTTTAACCAAGCTTGTTACAGAGAGGGTAAAACCATGGCACATAAGAAGGCCGCAGGTAGTACACGAAATGGTCGCGATTCTAATGCTCAGCGCCTTGGCGTAAAACGCTTTGGCGGTGAGGTTGTGTCGGCAGGAAGTATCATTGTGCGTCAACGCGGTACCAAGTTCCACGCAGGTACTAATGTTGGTCGTGGTAAGGATGATACCTTGTATGCTAAGGCGGCGGGAACGGTCGCTTTCGTGAGCAAGGGTAAGCCGGTGCGTACCTATGTTGAGATTGTTGAGCAATCAGCTTAATTAATCGAGCAAGATTATTCGCGTGTTAAAATAAAAACGCCCCGCCTTTTGTGCGGGGCGTTTTTATTTGTTTAATGAAATCGAGATGGGTGAACCATGCAGTTTGTAGATGAAGCACAAATTTATGTTGAAGCGGGACGCGGCGGTAATGGTATCGTCAGTTTTCGTCGAGAAAAGTATATCCCGTTCGGTGGACCGAATGGCGGCGATGGCGGCGATGGCGGCAGTGTTATTTTTGTGGCGGATGCAAACTTAAACACACTGGTCGATTTTCGTTTTACCAAGCGCTTTAAAGCACAAAATGGTCAAGCGGGCATGGGGAATCAAAAAACCGGGCGCGCGGGAGAGAATTTAACCATTTTAGTGCCGATTGGGACGGTGGTAACCGATTTAAACACGCAGGAGTTAATTGGTGATTTAACCGAGCATGGTCAGCGGCTGTTGGTTGCCCAAGGTGGTCGTCATGGCTTAGGTAATGTGCATTTTAAAAGTTCCACTAATCGTTCGCCGCGCCAACATACGCTGGGTGAAGAGGGTGAAGCGCGCGAGTTGTTATTAGAGATGCGAGTTTTGGCGGATGTTGGCTTGCTTGGATTGCCCAACGCCGGTAAGTCGAGTCTGATTAGTTCGGTTTCGGCGGCGCGTCCTAAGGTGGCGGATTATCCGTTTACAACACTGTATCCTAATTTGGGTGTGGTGCGGGTGTCGGCAGAAAACTCGTTTGTGATTGCCGATATTCCCGGATTGATTGAAGGTGCGGCGGAAGGTGCAGGTTTGGGTGTGCAGTTTTTGAAACATCTATCACGTACCGGTTTGTTATTGCATGTGGTGGATATGGCACCGTTGGATGGTTCCGATCCGGTGGAATCGGTGCGCATTGTGCAAAAAGAGTTAGAAAAATTTAGTGCCGAACTCGCCGGTAAGCCGCGTTGGTTGGTGTTAAATAAAGCCGATTTATTATTAGAAGATGAAGCGCAAGCGGTGTTTGAGGATGTGAAGCAGCGCTTAGATTGGCAAGGTCCGGTGTATATGATTTCTGCCGTTGAGCGCCTCGGAACCGAAGAATTAATGCGCCAGATTTCGTATGCGTTGATTAAAAACAAAGCCGATGACCTGGCGCAACAACAGCGCGCGGCGGAGCAGCAAAGTCAGCAAGCACAACAGTAATCATAAAAGAGGCGGTAGATGGATCGTCAAGCATTAACACACACCCAGCGTTGGGTGATTAAACTCGGTAGTGCTTTATTAACCAATGATGGCCAAGGGTTAAACCAGGCTGAGTTGGCGAAATGGGTAGCGCAAATGGTGGCGCTGCGTGAACGCGGTGTTGAGATTATTATTGTGTCGTCCGGTGCGGTGGCCGAAGGCATGAAACGTTTGGGGTGGACAACGCGCCCGTCGGCGTTAAACGAGTTGCAAGCGGCGGCGGCGGTGGGGCAAATGGGGTTGGTGCAGGCCTATGAATCCGAGTTTGCCAAAAGCGGATTACGCACCGCGCAAATTTTAATGACACATGATGATTTATCCAATCGCGCGCGTTATTTAAATGCGCGTAGCACGATTCAAACCCTGGTTGAACACGGCGTGATTCCGGTGATTAACGAAAACGATACTGTGGTGACGGATGAAATTCGCTTTGGGGATAACGATACCTTGGCGGCGTTGACGGCGAACTTAATTGGCGCGGATGTGTTGGTGATTTTGACCGATCAACAAGGTTTGTATGATAGTAATCCGCGAGAAAATCCGAATGCGCAGTTGATTCAACACGCGCAGGTTAGTCGTAAAGACATTGAAGACATGGCGAGTCCGTTGGGCGGCGCACTTGGGCGCGGCGGGATGTACACCAAAGTGATGGCGGCAAAACGGGCGGCGCGCTCCGGTACGGCGACCTTGATTGCGTCCGGGCGGGAGGCGAATATTTTGCCGCGCTTACATAGTGGTGAAAACGTCGGCACGTTATTAGTACCGGATTTAGAGCCGATGAAAGCGCGTAAACAATGGCTGGCTGGGCATTTGCAGGCTCGCGGTCGCTTAACCCTTGATGCCGGTGCGGTGCGCGTGGTGCGTGAGCAGGGCAAAAGCCTATTGCCTGTTGGGGTGGTGGCCGTACAAGGTCAATTTAAACGCGGTGATATGGTGATTTGCCAAGACGAACAAGGTGTTGAAATTGCGCGTGGTTTAGTGAACTATGATGCCGATGAAGCGCAAAAAATCCTGCGCCAATCAAGTCATAAAATTGTGCAAATATTGGGTTATATTGATGATGAGTCTTTGATTCATAGAGATAATTTAGTATTGTCATAACTGTGTTTGCATTTGATTTAGATTGTTATAAGGCTTCTTGAGCATTAGCGAAAGAGGCCTTGTTTGTTTTAGGGGCTGCTGACATTTCATTTTTGAACCACAAAGACACGAAGGCACGAAGTTTTTAAGTGTTAAGACAGCGATTTTTCAAGAGGCTTTAGCCAACTTTATTTGTTTTTAACGTCCCCTACACACGTCAGAGGCTTGTGCAAAGGATGCTTTTAGGAGAATCCGTGTTTTTTAAACGTGCCTTATTGCCCATCTCATCTTTATTTTTGTCGATTGCGTTGTTAGCTACAGGCTATGGTCTGTTAATGACGTTTATTGGTGTATTTTTGAAGCAGGAAGGATTGAGTGAGGGGGTTATCGGCTTAATTAATGCGGCGTTTTTTCTAGGCGCGATGCTGGCGGCGATTTTTAGCCAAAAATTGATTGTCACGGTCGGTCATGCGCGGAGTTTTTCGGCCTTTTCGGCGCTGATGGTGATGGCGTTTTTAGGCCATGCACTTTGGTTTGAGCCTTGGTTTTGGGGTGGTTTGCGCTTGGTTTCCGGTTTTGCGTTTTATGCGATGTTGATTGTGCTTGAAAGCTGGCTGAATGAGAAAAGTTCGACTGATGATCGTGGCAAAATCCTCGCGGTTTATACCATTGTTTTCTTCTTGGCGCTGGCGTTGGGTCAGTTGCTACTGATGTTTGACATGCCGGCTACAACTATTTTTATTCTAGGCTCGATTTTAGTACTTTGGTCTTTGGTTTTAGTGGCGATTACGCGGGTTACACAACCTGTACTCAAGCCGTTTGAACGCTATAGCATGCCGAAATTATTGTCGATTGCGCCTTTAGCCTTGGTGGGAAGTTTTATTGGCGGGGTATTTGTCGGCGCATTCTACACCATGTTTCCTTTGTATGTCTTGAGCGTCTTTGAGCAGGCCGGCGTGGTGTCGTTATTTATGGCTGTAACGATTCTGGGCGGATTGGTTGCACAGCTTCCGGTGGGGATGTTGTCAGATCGTTTGGGGCGGCGAAAAATGTTGGCGTGGGCAGGTTTTTTTAGTGTCTCGGCGTTGGTGTTGATGCTGGTTTTGCCGTGGTTTTGGCAAAACAGCGTGGTCTTGCTTTATACGGTTGGGTTTTTATTGGGCATGAGCTTGTTTAGTATTTATCCGTTGAGTGTCGCGCGCGCCAATGATGTGTTTGACGAAAACAAAGATTTGGTTGAAATCAGTCGAACACTGTTATTTTCTTATGGCATGGGGTCGTTTATCGCGCCATTGGTGCTTGGGTTTATTCTGGGTTACTCTGCAACCGCGTTTTTTATTGTATTGGCGTTATTTGCCCTAGCGTTAGGGGGCTACTCTTTGATGGCAGAGCGCATCCCGGATGAAAATATGAATGTGTATGTGGCCGTTCCGGCTGCCTCGGGTCAGGTTTTGGCAGAAATGGATCCGCGCCAAGATGAAGAGTGGGTCGAGGAAAAGCGTCCTACGATAGAAAACGTAACGGATGTAGGCGCAGCAAGTGAGGGCGCGCCTGAGGCTAAAAAGGACCTAGATACCGCGCGCTAAAAGTACAAATATGCAGGGGGTTTAGGCGTTCATAAGAGTGTCTGTTTGAATCTGGCTCATTGTGTAACAGCAGGCTCACTCGGTGGGGCGTTATGCTGTTTGGCCATCTAATCGAATTAGCAGGCCTGCTGGTTGCCTGCCTTTTAGAAGTCATAACGTGGGCCAATAGTAGTCAACACAACAATACCCGCAACTGCAAATTTATTCCCCCTGTCTAAATTGAGTGCAAAACAGCGCGTTTGCCGAATCATTAAAAAAACGGTGTAAACACGAGCGTGAGTGTCAGCACAGCGGAGCTGATGAAAACAGGCGGGTTGATTTGGATTTTCTTGGAGTCGGTCATGGGGGATGCGCTCTTGTGTATGAGAAGGTAACAAGGAAAAAGCAGCATATTTAATGAAACTTTACGTTATGATTATCCTCGTTTTTGTCTGGTTTACAAGGGATGTTGTCTCAAGTCACTCCGATACATTGTTTGCGGGACTTAAGATGACGGGGTCTGTAAGCCCCATCTATTGCGATCACGGCGCTCGACACAAGGTGGTAGCCTGAAAACGTTCAGGGGTTATCGACGCCCTTAGAATCAGATTGATTTAAATGGATATGATAAATTTAGCGAAAGAATATATTTCGTTTTGATACTCGTCGTAAACCCCAAGCAAACTATAGACATAGGAGAGGCTTAATGGCCACTTATTTTCCAATAGAAGATATTATGACCGGATGCGGAAAATGCCATGCTGAGCTGGGTTTTGATTTTACTTTTGCGTTTCAGCCGATTGTGGATATGGAAAAGCGTGATATTTTTGGTTATGAGGCCTTGGTGAGAGGGACGAATCAAGCTTCGGCTTGGAGTGTGCTGCAACAAGTGAATGATCAAAACCGCTATGCGTTTGATCAAGCCTGTCGAGTTAAGGCGATTGAGTTAGCCAGTCAGCTCAAACTAGATCGTATGCTGAGCATCAATTTTTTGCCCAATGCCGTGTATGAACCGGCGCATTGTATTCGGAGCACGCTTGATGCAGCCAAGCGCTTTGAATTCCCGACCGAACGTATTATGTTTGAAATTACCGAGTCCGAGCAGGTGGCTGATGTCAAACATTTGACTAAAATCTTTGAGTATTATCAAGCGCAAGGTTTTACCACCGCGTTAGATGATTTTGGCGCGGGCCATGCCGGTTTGAATATGTTGGCGAGTTTTGTGCCGCATTTGCTTAAAATCGATATGGAATTGGTACGTGATATTGATAAAAATTCGGTGAAGCAAGTTATTGTTGAAAGCTTGATTCAAATGTGTAAAAAGCTGCGCGTTCGTGTACTGGCCGAGGGTTTGGAAACGCGAGAAGAGGTTGAGTATTTTCGTTCGTTGGGCGTAACCCTGATGCAAGGGTATTATTTTGCCAAGCCGGGCTTTGAATGCTTGCCGCAAGTTGATATGCGCTGCTTTTAGGTTTAGTGCGTCCTTAATCGTGGCTGTACTATAAAGCGTGTGTTGAGCGGATTATCGAATTGTGAAGTGGGGTTGCGTTAATTTTTTCAGTGGGGTGGGTATGAGTTCGATTTTGATTAAGCAGGCGACCATGGTTAATGAGGGTGTGCAGGCTGTAGTGGATGTGTTGATTGAGCAGGGTCGTATTGCAAAGATTGCCCCGCAGATTAATCAAGCGGCCGCGCAGGTGATTGATGCTGCCGGGTTGCATTTATTGCCGGGAATGATTGATGATCAAGTGCATTTTAGAGAACCAGGCCTGGTTAGCAAAGGCGATATTGCTTCGGAATCGCGTGCGGCATTAGCCGGGGGCACGACCAGTTATATGGAGATGCCGAACGTGAATCCACCGACCATCAGTTTGGCGGCGTTAGAGGCTAAATATGCCTTGGGTGCGCAAAAATCTTGGGTGAACTATTCGTTTTATTTGGGCGCAACCAACGACAACGTGGATGAAGTGCGTCGAGTGAATCCGCGAGATGTGTGCGGGGTGAAAATTTTTATGGGTTCGTCCACCGGCAATATGTTGGTGGATCATGAAGCGGCGTTGCGTGCTATTTTTAGCGAAAGTCCGATTTTAATTGCGACGCACTGTGAAGATACGCCGATGATTAAGGCGCAAGAAGCCTTGTATCGTGAACGTTATGGTGACGATGTACCTATGTCGGCACACCCGGATATTCGTTGTCGTGAAGCCTGTTATAAATCGTCGTCGATGGCGGTGGCTTTGGCAAAAGAAACCGGCGCACGTTTGCATGTTTTGCACATTACCACGGCGGAGGAATTGGCGTTGTTTGAGCCCGGCCCGGTTGAAAACAAGCGGATTACCGCTGAGGCCTGCGTTCACCATTTGTGGTTTAGCGATGCCGATTATGAGCGTTTAGGCAGTTTGATTAAATGTAATCCGGCGGTAAAGGCGCAATCGGATCGTGATGCGATTCGCCAAGCGGTGATTGATGGGCGGATTGATGTGATTGCTACCGACCACGCCCCGCATACTTGGGAAGAAAAACAACAGTCGTATTTTGCCGCGCCGTCAGGCTTGCCACAAGTGCAGCAGTCGCTGACGGCGTTATTGGATTTGGTTCACCAAGGCGTATTTAGCTTAGAAACGGTGGTGGATCGTTTTTCGCATAACGTGGCGCGTTTGTATCAAGTGGAAGATCGCGGTTTTATTCGAGAAGGCTATTGGGCGGATTTGGTGTTGGTGGATATGCAGCGCCCGCATTTAGATGATCGCGCGCATAATTTATATAAGTGCCAATGGTCGCCGTGGGAAGGGCATACCTTTAAATCAAGCGTGGTTAAAACGCTGGTGAATGGACGCGTGATGTATGACGAAGGGCGTTTTGCCGAGTTTGTACCCGGTCAGCGTTTGTTATTTTCGCGTTAAGGAGGAAGAATATGGCTTTGCAATCCATTAATCCGGCGAACGGCGAGTTATTGGCACAGTTTGATACTTGGGATCAGGCGCAGCTTGATTTGGCGGTGAAGCGTGCGGGGTTGAAGTTTGCCGATTGGGCGCAGCGCACGACGTTGGAAGCACGTTGTGACTTGATGCGGCGTGTCGCTGAGTTATTACGCGCACAAAAAACCGAGTTGGCGACTTTAATCACGTTAGAAATGGGCAAAACCTTACGTGAAGCGGAGGCGGAAGTTGAGAAGTCGGCTTGGGTGTGCGAGTTTTATGCCGATAAAGGGCCGTCGTTTTTGGCGGATGAGCTGATTGAAACCGATGCCAGTAAAAGCTTTGTTTGCTATCAACCCTTGGGGGTTGTATTGGCGGTGATGCCGTGGAATTTTCCGTTTTGGCAGGTGTTTCGTTTTGCCGCACCGGCGTTGGTAGCCGGAAATATTGCGCTGTTAAAACATGCGTCGAATGTACCGCAGTGTGCGATGGCGATTGAACGCGTGTTTTTAGAAGCGGGTGTGCCTGAGTCGGTGTTTACCAATTTAATGATAGGGTCGAATCAGGTCGAAAGCGTGATTCGAAATTATTATGTGAAGGCCGTCACCCTGACTGGTAGCGAACCCGCCGGACGTAAAGTGGCGGCGATTGCCGGTTCGGAACTCAAAAAAACGGTGTTGGAACTGGGCGGCTCGGATGCGTTTATTGTGTTAAGCGATGCCGATATTCCGGCGGCGATTGAGGCGGCGGTGACGAGTCGGTTTTTAAATATGGGGCAAAGCTGTATTGCGGCGAAACGCTTTATTATCGACCAATTTATTTACGAATCGTTTATCGAGCGTTTTAAAGCGGCGGTTGAAGCGCGTTTTGTTGCCGGTGATCCAATGCACGCCGACACCACCCTTGCGCCGATGGCGCGACAAGATTTGTTGGATGAGTTACATGCGCAAGTCCAAGCGTCGCTGGAATGTGGCGCACGTTTAGTCACCGGCGGTTATCAACTTGAGCGCGAAGGTTATTATTATGCGCCAACAATTTTAGCCGACGTGTCGAGTGCCATGCCCGCCTACCACGAGGAGTTATTCGGTCCGGTCGCAGTGGTGATGAAAGCCAGCGAACCGGCTCATGCGGTTGGTTTGGCGAATGCCACGCAATTTGGTTTAGGCGGTTCGGTATGGACGAAGGATGCGGCAACGGCTGAAACCATGGCGAGAACCATGGAGTCTGGGGCGTGCTTTGTCAACGGCATGACTAAGTCGGATCCGCGTTTGCCGTTTGGCGGGGTGAAAAACTCCGGTTATGGCCGCGAACTGTCTTCGCAAGGGATGCGCGAGTTTACCAATATCAAAACGATTTGGATGGCTTAACTCTATAAATGGTGTTGAACCACGAAGAACACGAAGGTTGCGAAGATTTTTAACGTTTAGGTCTCTTTATTTTTAAATTCTTCGTGACTCTGTGTCTCGGTGGTGAATTTACATGAGTTCTTTCACAGTCTCTGTCGTCAGTAACGATTAGACGCCAACCACCTGATATACCAAGTTTCACTTGGTATTAGAAAAATACTTTCAAATCAAATGCTTGGTGTTTGAGTGCTTCACGCCTTCGTGATTGAAAATCGATTTTCAATCCGCCTTCGTTGTTTGCGTTTTGCAGTTAAAGCTTGACTTTAAACGCAGATTAGCAGGCCTGCTTATCCGCATCTTATCTCGGCGAGCTTATGCTCTAGTTGTTCGATGGGCAGCGGGCGGGCGAACAGATAGCCCTGGTAGTGGTGACAACCTTGTTCGGCAAGGATGGCTTGTTGCTCGCGGGTTTCCACTCCTTCGGCGATGACGCTAATGCCTAACGCTTGACTCATGGCGATAATGGTTTGCACAATCGCACGGTCATCCGGGTCTTCTACCAGGTCGCGGACAAATGATTGATCGATTTTGATCTGGTCTAGCGGCAGTTGTTTTAAGTATTGTAGCGATGAATAACCCGTGCCAAAGTCATCCAGTGAGAAGTGGACGCCAAAAGCTTGCAGTTGGCGCATTTTGGCTATCGCATCATCAACATCTTCGACAATAACACTTTCCGTCAGTTCGATTTTTAAACGCTGCGGATTGATTTGGCTACGCTGTAGCGTGCGTTTAACCTGGTCAACAAAGTTGGATTGTTTAAACTGTTTGGCGCTCACATTGACCGATAAACTGAGTTGATTGAGCGCGGGATGGAGCTGCCAAGTTTGGAGTTGCTTGCATGCCGTTTTCATAACCCAGTCTCCAATCGGTACGATTAAACCAGTGGCTTCGGCGACCGGAATAAACTCTGCTGGCGAAATTTGGCCTTTTTCCGGGTGTTGCCAGCGAATTAATGCTTCGGCCCCCATCGGCTCACCTTGTGCGTTTACTTGAAGTTGGTAGAACAGCACGAGTTGCTGTTTTTCCAGTGCATCGCGCAATTCACTTTCCAGGCGAGCCCGACTTTCTAAGCGGTGTTGCACCGTTGGATCGTAGAAGTTTATCGCGTTGCGACCATTTTCTTTGGCGCCATACATCGCCGTGTCGGCGTGCTTGAGCAGATCTTCTGCCGCGGTTTGCGTGCCCTTGAAAAGTACAACTCCAATGCTGGGTGTAGTGAAATAGCGTTGTTGGTGAATTTCATAAGGTTGGCTGAGACGATAACGGATGGTGTCGGCTTGCGCTTCCGCTTCATTGGCTGCATTTTCCGCTTGGCGGCCAAGCGACTCTAATACGACGACAAATTCATCGCCGCCGATTCGGGCTAAGGTATCACCGGTGCGCAAGCAGGCCTGCAAACGTTGGCCGACTTCGATCAATAGCTGATCGCCGGCGCTGTAGCCTTGGGAGTCGTTAATGGTTTTAAAATGATCAAGGTCGAAATAGAGCAGCGCACCATAGTGCTGGGCGCGTTCGCTAACCGAGAGCGAATGACTGAGGCGTTCGAGCAACAGGCGGCGGTTTGGCAGGTGGGTGAGCGGATCGTAAAAGGCGAGCTGGAAGGCTTGTGCTTCGGCTTGTTTGCGTTTCACCACCGCATCGCGGAAATTGAGCAATGCGCCGGCGATACGGCTAAATTCGCCGGTGCCGCGTTGGTGCATTTTTTCGATATGCGCCATAGGCATATCGGCTTGGTTGTTATTGGCCAATAAACTGAGCGCATCGGCAATGTGTAGCATTTTTCGGCTGACCAGGCCTGCTGAAAACAGTGCGACCAGTAACATTAAACTCAACCCACCCAAGCCCAACGCGATGACGTGATAGAAGAAATGTTGTTGGCTGTTATGAGCCTCTTCGGTGCGAATTTCGGAACGTTCGGCTAGTAGTTTTGTGATGCGCTGAGTGTAAATTGAAAATTGAATGAAGTGGTGTTGTGCTTGTTGTACATAGTTTTTAGCGACCGATGGGTCAATCGCGATAATGTCGGTCGCCATAATAATAAAGCGCCGATAGGCGCGATATTGCTCGCGTAGCGCCAGCACGCTGCCATGATTCACTTCGTGCAGCAGTTCGGAGTTAGCGAGGTTTTCGACTTCGTTGTTGAGTCGGGCGAGTTCGTTGACGATTTCGGAGTGGAAAAAGTATAACTGAATTTCGTTGAGTTCACCGATTTGGGCTGCATCGATGGCGGCGGATACGCGCTGATGCGTGCGGCCGATTTCGCCGCTAAAGTTAGCGGCTTGTTGTACTACGCGAATGTCGGCAATTTGCAGTTGGTAGTTTTTTTCGTATTGGTTTTTTATTGAGTTGAGTGACCAGTAGCCGATTAACAGGCCAACAACCACGACAAGAAAAACAGGCCATAAGAAAAGAAGCAGAACGCTACGGCTGGCTTTCATGCCTTAATATCCTAATGCTTTTAGCAATGCTGGCCAGTGTTTTGGCGGAATCGAACCGAGGTAGCGAAAGCCTTCTTTGTCGCGGGGTTCGATAAGCACCAGCGTGCCTTCCGGTGGGAAGTACATCATCGTTTCGACGAGGTTTGGGCCATGGGCAACAATCACTCGATTCGTTGCGGCTTCGGTAGGCTTGGCGAGAAGTTCAAGGGTGCGGGCAATAATAGGCTTTTTTTCCTCGCTGGTGAGGGCGGCAACATATTGTAAATTGAGGTCGATTTGAACGGGCTCGCCGAATGTGGCGAGTGCGGTTTGTTTCGCGCGACACAGGGGGCTGGCATAGACTTTGGAATAGGGTAAACCGATTTGGCGAATCCAGTGGCCGATTTGGCGGACTTCGGCTAAGCCTGCTTCGGTAAGCGGGCGTTGGGTAGCGCAGTTGTTTAAATCAATCGGAACCTGGTCGGGGATGTCGGTATTGGTGGCGCCGTGGCGCATATAAATAACCAATCCGCCTTGTTTAACGCGTTCGATGAGGGCGACATCGGCGAGTTGTTCGTTAAATTGGTCGGCATCTTTGACCGTGTGGGTTTGGGCATGAGAAAGCAGGCTGAAGCCAGATAGGAAACCCACAATGGCGAGACGATAAATGGCGCGCATAAGACTAACCTCGAACGGGAAGATTTTCTATTTTAGCGTAAAACAATCTGTTTTAACTAATTTTAGCAGGCCTGCTATTTAGTTTATGCGAATTTGATACGTATAAGTGTCCGGTTTTGTCACCATGTCACGCGCAAGCTGTTTGAATATTGGAATCGAGCAGGATAAACAGGGCTTGGTTGTTGCGACGATTTGTGCGTTTGTTTCACTAAAGCGTCATGTCAGTGCAGTCGTTTTGGGCTAAAATGGAAAAATTATTTTTTGAATTTTAGCCGCCGTTTTTGGCGCGATACATCAGCCGAGTGAGGGGATTATGGTGGAAAGTGTAGTGGATGCAAGTCGAGAGCAAAGCACGCCAGTTGAGCCGGTTCAGCCAGTTTACTTTAACCGCGAACGCAGTTTGTTGGAGTTTAATCGTCGCGTGTTGGCGCAAGCGAAAAATCCGGATGTGCCTTTGTTGGAAAGACTCAAGTTTTTATGTATTTCCAGCACGAATATGGATGAGTTTTTTGAAGTGCGTTTAGCCAGTTTAATGGAATTGGCTAAGGACAGCGGCGCGCGTACACAACCGGATAACTTATTGCCGAGCGAAGCGGTCAAAATGTTGACCGAAGTGGCGCATGATGTGGTCAAAGACCAGTACTACACCCTAAATCACATTTTGATTCCGGCATTGGAAAAAGAGAATATTCGTTTTTTACGCCGTAATCATTGGAACGAAAAACAAAAAGAGTGGATTCGAAATTACTTTTTGGAGTCGCTCAAGCCGGTGCTCAGTCCAATGGGACTCGATCCGTCGCATCCGTTTCCTAAGATTCTGAACAAAAGTTTGAACTTTATTGTGTCGTTGGAAGGCAAGGATGCGTTTGGCCGCTCTAATGGTTTGGCGATTGTGCAAGTGCCGCGTTCGTTGCCGCGTTTGATTAAATTGCCGCCGGAAGCGACCGAAGGCGAAAACGACTTTATCTTTTTATCGTCGATTTTGCATTCCAATGTGGCGAATTTATTTCCCGGTATGACCGTGACCGGCTGTTATCAATTTCGCGTGACGCGCAATACCAACTTGTTTATCGACGAAGAAGAAGTGGACGATATTATGAGCGCGTTACAAGGCGAGTTATATGGTCGTCAATATGGTGATGCGATTCGTTTGGAAGTGGCGGATAACTGCCCGCCGGGTATGGTGGAGTATTTATTAGATCGCTTTAAACTTGATGAATCCGCTCTGTATCAAGTGCGCGGGCCGGTGAATCTACATCGTCTGGATACCGTGCCGAGTTTGGCCAATCGCCCGGATTTACTCTTTCAGCCGTTTAGTCCAAAAATACTCAAGCCGATGAAAACATCGAAAAATGCGTTTCGATTATTCACGCGCAAAAAAGACACGGATAATTTGTTTGAGCGTATTGGTCGTCAAGACTTACTGCTACATCATCCGTATGACTCGTTTGCGCCGGTGATCGAGTTTTTAAATCAAGCTTCGAAAGACCCCGATGTATTGGCGATTCGTATGACCTTGTATCGTACCGGTGAAAAATCGGCGATTATCGACGCGCTGGTGCGGGCGGCGAAAAACGGCAAAGAAGTGACGGCGGTGGTCGAGTTGCGCGCGCGTTTTGATGAGGATACCAATATCCAACAGGCGACGCGATTACAAGATGCCGGGGTGCATGTGGTGTATGGCGTGGTCGGCTATAAAACCCACGCGAAGATGATTTTGGTGGTGCGTCGTGAAGACAATAAGTTGCGTCATTATGTGCATTTGGGGACGGGTAACTATCATCATATCACCACGCGTTTTTATACCGACTTTGGTTTGTTTACCGCGCGCGCAGCAATAGGACGTGATGTCACTAAAATTTTCCAACAACTGACCAGCTTGGGCAATACCAACGATTTGGAAGTGTTGCTGCAATCGCCGTTTACCTTGCATTCGGGTATGTTGCGTCGCATTGAACGCGAGGCGGAAAATGCGCGTCAAGGATTACCGGCGCGCATTATTGCGAAGATGAACGGTTTGCAAGAAAAAGACATTATTGACGCCTTGTATGCCGCATCGCAAGCCGGGGTGCAAGTCGATTTAATTGTGCGCGGCATTTGCAGCCTAGTGCCGGGTGTGCCGGGCTTGTCGGACAATATTCGCGTGCGTTCGATTATCGGTCGTTTTTTAGAGCATCATCGTATTTATTATTTCGAAAATCATGGTGCGGCACCGGAACTCTATTGTTCGAGCGCCGACTGGATGCGACGTAATTTATTAGCCCGTGTCGAAACCTGCTTCCCGATTTTAGACGAAGCCTGTTTTCAACAAGTGTTTACCGAAGGTTTAGCGATTTACTTAGCGGATACCACGTCGGCTTGGGAGTTACAGGCGGATGGTCATTATGTGTTGCATCAGCCACAGGGCGACGAAGTGCCGTTTAACGCGCAGTTGTCGCTGGTGGAGAAGTACAGTGCGACGCTTGAATAGCGCGTGCCTGAACGGCGCGGCTTGGTTTGAGCAAAAAAAGCGAGTACACTACGCGCAATTTCAAGCAGCGAGAAAGGGCTAATCATGTCTTTTACACCGGAAAGCGATATTTACGCCGCGATTGATTTAGGCTCAAACAGTTTCCATATGATTATGGCGCGCGAGGTTCACGGTCAGTTGCAGGTAATTGACAAGCATAAAGAAATGGTGCGTTTACGTGCCGGATTAGATGCGGACATGAATCTCAATGAATCGGCGTTTCAGAGTGCGATTGAATGCTTAACCCGGTTTGGTCAACTGATTAAAAACATCCCTTCGAAAAATGTACGTGCCGTCGGCACAAACACCCTGCGTAATGCCAAAAACAGCCGTGCGTTCTTAATCGCTGCGCGTCAAGCCTTAGGCCACCACATCGAAATTATTGCCGGTAAAGAAGAAGCCCGCTTGATATTTTTGGGTGTGGTGCATGGTTTGCCACGCAGTGAAGAACAGCGTTTGGTGATGGATATTGGTGGCGGCAGCACCGAATATATTATCGGCCGCGGTTTTAGCAATGACCATCTAACCAGTACTGAAATGGGCTGTGTTAGCCAAACCCAAGCATTTTTTGCCGATGATGTGGTGACAATCGAGACGATGAATCGAGCGATTGCGGGTGCGCGTCAAATTTTGCGTCCGCATCGTAAGATTCTGCGCCAACTGGGGTGGGATAGTGCGTATGGCGCATCCGGCACAATTAAGTCGATAGGGCAAATTTTGCAGGAAAACCAATGGACCGATGGCATCATTACCTTAGATGGTTTGCAACACTTACGCCAAGCGCTGCTTAAAGCCGGTAGCGTGCAAGCGCTTAAGCTCAATGGATTAAAAGACGATCGGCGACCAGTATTAGCCGGAGGTTTGGCCATTTTGATTGCCACCTTTGAGGAATTGGGTATTGCTTCGATGCAGGTGAGTGCAAACGCGCTGCGCGAAGGCTTGGTGTTTGATACGCTAGGGCGCTTATTTGCCGAGGATTCACGCGAAACCAGTGTGCGTGCCATGCAGCAGTGGATGCGGGTCGATGTGCAACAAGCCGCGCAAGTGGCGCAAACGGGGCGTATGCTGTTTAACCAAGCGCATAATATTTGGCAGTTGCGTGATAGCGAATATGATTATCCGAAACTATTAACCTGGGCGGCGGAACTCCACGAATGCGGCATGGCGATTAGCTATAAACGTTATCGCCACCATTCGGCGTACTTGGTGGAGCAGGCGGATATGGTCGGCTTTACTAACCAAGAAAAACAAATGTTAGCGGCAATGCTGTTAAACCATCGCGGCAAGTTTGTGCAAGAAGCGTTTCAAAACCTGCTTGAACCACATAACCAAAAACTGGTGTTTTTAACGGTCTTGTTACGTTTAGCGGTGCGTATTCATCGAGGGCGAGACTTAGAAAGCCCCGATATTTTATTGGTCATTGAAAACCAAACCCATATTCATCTTAATTTTAATGACGGCTGGCTTAGCGCCCATCCTTTATCGCAATTGGATTTGGACATCGAAGCGAAACGTTTAGAATCTGCCGGTTTTAAACTCACCTATGCCTAGGGGTTAGTTTTTTAACCACAGAGACACGAAG
>Ga0172377_10000512_pt1 | contig 36497 bp, 62 predicted proteins | sample Pumphouse3metaG_FD_119749 | JGI IMG/M metagenome (GOLD analysis project Ga0172377, IMG submission 119749) | Leachate microbial communities from a municipal landfill in Southern Ontario, Canada - Pumphouse #3 metaG | ecosystem: Engineered > Solid waste > Landfill > Unclassified | place: Canada... | reverse complement strand
TATTTTTAATTCCAACATCTCCTTTAACATCAACTGTCATGTCATCATTAATAACATAATCACCTTTGATTTTTACAGTGTCTTTCAACCATTGCTCGATTTCTTCTTTGGTTAATAAAAATTGAGATCTATTTACTTGACTTGTGCTTTCTAAAAGCTGCCAATCTTTAAAACTCATTTGTATATGTTTTTGATAAATAACACTTTTCCATTATGACAAAAAAAGATTGACTTTTTAAAAAATCAATCCTTTTTGCTTTATTTATTGTTTCTGTCTTATTCTATAAGTTGGAAGTCCGTGCTTCTATATGCTTCGGATGAACCAAGTACTCCATCTGCTAATGCATGTTTTGGACCATTACCTACTACTATGATTCTGTTTGGATCAACACCATGTGTTTTGATAAGATATTGTTTTACAGCTTCAGCTCTACGTTCAGATAATTCCATGTTCTTTTGGTAATTACCAGTATTATCAGTATTACCTTCAATTCTGATACGTGCTGATTGATAAGTTTTAAGAATATCAAGGAAATCTCTATCGATTATAAATTCTGCTTCTTCATCAAGTACTGCACTGGCGTTAGCAAAATTGATAGTTACTTTTTTATTAGAAAAACTAGCTTTTGTTTCTTCTTGTTTTGTAGGTTTAGTAAATGTAATAATTGGTTCGGCTATATGTATAGAACCTGATAATGTACTAGATGTTACAATATTTGAATATGATGCAGATCTCCATGATGTTGCATTATCAACCATTTGCAATGTTTGGTATACTTTAGCCATTTTTGTATATAGCTGTTCACCAGTTACTGCATTTTTATCTCCAAATCCAAAGAAGTTTTTATTATCGCCATGTGTAGTATATCTAACATTCTCCATAGATTTCATAGCATCTTCTTGTGTCATTTGAAATTGGTTTGCTAATATAATGGCTGCTTTAATTCTTGCGCTGTCTTTATTTGCATTTAATTCAGCAGCACCTACCATCCAGCCATCATATAATTTTTGTAACTTTTCAATGTTTGCAAGTATATATGATTCTTTAACAATAAAACCATCTGCAATAATATGTGTTGCTGTTTTAGTACTTGCAAGTATTTTAGATCCAGTTACTTGATTGACACAATCGACATCATCTGGTGACCATACTACTGCTGCATCCACTGCTTGTTGCTTAAACATATTAGCTGCATCAATTGCTGATGGAACATATTGTATTGAAACGTCTCCAGTTCCTAAGCTATTTGTTTTTAGAATATCAATAAGGAATGTATGCGACGCTGTTCCTTGTGCTACTGCGATAGTTTTACCCTTTAAATCTGATACATTTCCAATACCCTTTCGAACTACAATAGCATCTCTACCTCTACTCCAAACGGCTTGAAACAATAATTTAGGATTATAAGATAATAGAGTACTTCCACTACCTAATTCTGTAGGAAGAGCGTCTACAGTACACCATAATAGATCGACTTCATCACTTTCAAATGCTTTTCTAGAAGCTACAAAGTCATCTAATACTTTAAACTCCACTGTAATACCGTACTCTTTAAAATAACGGCAATCAGTGTTTGCTGCAAATCCACCATTCATTAGCTGACCTGCTGCATATCCCGGCCATGTTACAACTCCAATTTTGATAGTGTCTTCCTGATCAATTACAGGACGTGCATCCCACCAAAAGATTTTAGCTGCAAATGCAACTGCTGCAATTAAGATTGCAAAGAGGATTTTCCCTCCTGATTTTACTTTTACTGACATAAAATTTAATTTTAAATTATTGATTGATTTATTAATTAATTTACTTAACAAATATAACACAAATATGTTAGATAAAAATTGAGAATAAAAAAAATATTTTTATTTAACTGTTGCGTTTTTATCCCAAAACTCTACACTTTTTAGATATGCTTCTCTATTAAGAGGAACACCTGAACCACCTTCTTCTTTACCTAATGCATTTCTTATCATTGTTTCAGGTTTCATTGGTTCTTCATCTGGATGAGACTGACCAAGTATTGCAACAATTCCCCAATCAGCATCAAATTTAAAAGTATTCATTTCTTCTTCGGTCCATCCATTTGCTTCTTTCCAAGCATCAAATGTATCTGTACAACCATTTGATACAGCGGTATCATATAATGCTTTTACATTATGTTCTTTATCGACAAGACCTTCTGATATTATTTGATCTCTATTGTAAAGAACGAGCACTAAATATTCAGCTTTAGGTTTTTTCACTGGAAGTTCAAGCCATCTTGAAAATACGGGAAGTTCAGAATCACGTCTTGCAGAATATCCACTTCTTATATATTGATAATTTTCTAATGTAATTGGCATTGAACCTACACATGCATCTGTAAAATTACGTATTGCTGCTAATTTACAGAATGGCGCGTAACCGTCCATTACATTGACAAAAGAACTGCTCAAGAATTTATGCGATGTTGATTCTTGAAAAATAGTTGGTATAGAATTTTCAAATTCCTCAACACTCATATTAAGTATTTTAGTTCCGCCGAATGATTTTTTAAAATGACGTTCAGCAAACGGTGTTACTTTTATTTTCATCGCTTATTTTTTTAAAATGTTGTACTACTGAGTGTGTTAAGAAACTTCTCTTACTCATATCTTATGATTTTTTAATTAATTTATGTCCTTCCCATCTAAATTCTCCAATGAGTTCACCATCTACAATAGTATTGTTTAATGCTAACTGTAAAAATTGACTCAGATAAATTTCAAGTAAGAAACCATCTGGATGAATAACCGCAGCCCATTGTTGGCTTTTTCCAAATCTCCAAGAACTTAATTGCCAACCGGTTCTATATGTTTCTTTATGAATAAATATTGGAAGTGGTTTTTCTTTTGTTGTAGACCAACGACTTATTCCCCAATTTGCAAAATCGACTGCCATACTTCCATTTTTATTAAATTTTGTTATGTAACCAGTTGGAATTTGTGTGTTGTGTTCTCTGTATGAATCTGTTCGAAGTTTCAAAAGAAATTCATCTTCTTTTAATTCATATCCTTCTGTGTATTGTTTCATATTTCTATATCTATGTCTCTATTACAATCTACCCACCCAACATACCCTTTGGATTTATTAAACGCTTTATGATGAAATTTAGTCCGATAATAACCAAAGCAAAACTTACAATCTTCTGTGCATGACATCGAGCCAATACGAACAGGTTTATTTAACGAATTATTTGAACAAGTAAATTTATTATTCACTGCTAATAATTCATCGTCATCACTAGAATCAAATTGTAGTCTCGCCATGATTAAATATGTGTTTTTAATTCAGCTATAATTTCTTCTCTGGAAATTGCTGGATTGTTAAACATTAAATCAGATACAACTGAAATTAAATGACCAATTTGTGGTCCTGGTTTAATTCCAAATAATTCTTGAATGTCATTTCCATCAACTAATAAGTTTGATGTTGTAATATTCACTTCATTATTTTTAATTTCTCTAGCGGCATTTATATGATCAATGCTTTTATCTGTATGTGATAATCTATCTGCTGCACATAAATCTAACAAAAATGTGAATTGTTCATCACCCAATTGACTTCGTATTTGTCTAATTTTTTTGTTAGAAATATCAGATGATAATCTCATATGATTTTTAACTGCTGTTACAACCATTTTAATATCATCACTTGAAAATTTTAAATTGGTCATAAAACGTTCTGCAATTTTTGCTGAATGAATTTCATGAGCAAAGAAATGAACTCCAGTATCATCTACTGTACGTGTATTTACTTTACCTATATCATGAAGTAATGCAGCCAATCGGTGTAAACCTGTTGATTCTGTATTATTCATGACATCCAAAATATGTCCAAACACATCCTTTGTATGGAATTTATTTTGTTCCATGAATTGAGTCTGATACAATTCAGGAAGTCCAATTACTCCAATCAAGTTTAAGTTTAGAAGATATTTTATTCCTCCAACATAATCTTTAGACTCAAGAATTTTCATAAATTCTTCACGAATACGTTCTTTAGAAATTTGTTCAAGTTTAGTAGAAAAATCTCTAATTGCGTTGTATGTATTTAATTCTATTCTGAATCCAAGTTTAGATGCAAATCGAACAGCTCTAATTATACGTAAAGGATCATCATTAAAAATAACTTGAGGATCGCTGGTGGTTTTTATAATCCCTGCTTTTAAATCTTTTTTTGCTCCACATAAATCAATAATCTCTCCAGTTGAAATGTTTAGCAATAAAGAGTTGATAGTAAAATCTCTACGCATTACATCATCTCTGATAGTACCAAAACAAACATCAGGATTTCGATCATCTGGATTGTATGTTTCTTTTCGAGTCATTACAAACTCAAGTTCCATACCGTCTATAACTACTTGTGCAGTTCCAAAACGTTCAAAAATAACAACATTTGTTCCATTCAAATGCATTGTTAGAAATTCTGCTAATTCGATTCCACCATTTGGAAGTTCTACACAAATGTCTATATCTTTATTATCAAGACCTAGCGCCATATCTCTAACAAAACCTCCAGCAATGAAAGCTTTATTTTCGAATTTAGTACCTTTGATAGTTCGTCGAATTTTTTCTATAAGTAGTGATGTTTCTTCTGTCATGATAAATAATTTTATACAACAAATATAACAAATAAAAGTTAAATAAAAAATTGAGGATTACTAATTATTCAATAAAAGGACCATTAATGGTCCTTTGTTGAGTTTGTTGTTTACCAAATAATTAATGGAACTACCCAAAGAGGTGAAACATAATAAGGGTCATAATAACAATCATAATAATCATCAACCCAGAGGTCTTCATCATCGTATATTTCTTCCTCAATTATAGTTTCCTTGATAATAGTTTACTCAACTATTTCTTCTTCCTCTTCATATTCTGCTGCAGCCAATTCTTCTTCTTTCTGTTTCAAGAAACACATTAAGTCGAAACCACATTTGACAATATCCTCAGTTGTTCCATTTAAGTCATCAACAGTGATTGCAGTATTACAGATTTCTAAAATCTCATCCCAAATAATACCTGACATTAAATCGATTTGCCACAATGACTGGATTATTTCAAACCGTTGTTCATTTAAAAATGAAAGAAATACAATATCAACAGGATCAATTTTTTTGAACTCGCAAACTGCAATACGCAAATCATGAAACCGTTTATCATTAATATGTTCCATTCCATGAATTGTCATCTAAATCATAAAATAGACCCCACAGTCTGTATCGATACGGATATTATGGAACTTATTACAGACCGTATCATCATGTTGGATATTCATCTTATGCTAGTAGATCATCAGTAAAAACTTCACATACAACAAGAACGTATACTAAGACAACTACTAAACCAAATAAAGCAAATAAATCAGCTACAGCTACAAAAACTGCTTCTACAAAAGCTAAAAATAAAACATTATCAAGTCCAACTACATCACAAAAATCATTTAGTATGTGTAGTTCAGATGCAAGTAAACCTAATACGAGTGGTTTTATTAATAAAATTAACCTTTATCTAAAATATGAGCCGAAGTCTCATCACAGAGATATACTTCTTTATTTCCCTCATCAACACCAGTAGCAGCAATACTTATATCATAAGCACCCCCCAATTTTCAGCATCTAATTCTTTTATTGTTCTAAAAAACCAATTTGTAGTCATCTAATTCGGTTTCTGGTAAATTATTTATCCAAGTTTTTAATTGTTTCAAATCCATTTTATTTACTATTATAACAATGTATAACAAACATTTATTTCTGTTTCATTTATACATTGTCGGTTAATATTTAATTTATTTATTTCAATTCAAGTTCACATATAAACGTTTGTTATACTCAACGTTATGGGTAATACTAATTCTCCATCCAATTAGGGTTCGGGTTATCGGTTTTAACAACCACAAAACACAACCCACTACCTATAGGTAAAATCCATTACAATATTTTTTTGGGTCTTTAGTTGCTAAACATATATCTACACGATGTTTTGCTGTTCTTTGTTCGTACCAAAATTGCTTTTCCCATAATTAAAAATTTATGTAAATATAACAAAAAAAGCACCCTCAAAAATTGAGAGTGCTTAAAAATTTATTTTTTTGCTTATGCTGAAGCTATACGATCTCTGATTTCAGACATGCTAGATGCAGTTACAAATTTGCCATCTTCAAAGATAGTTTCCAATAAACCTGTTTCTTCTTCAGCCCAAGTACATTGATCTTTAAATGCAACATTTCCGTTTTTATCAAGGAAGCACATAAGTTTTCCTTTAGCAGATTTTTTAGTACCTCTATCAGTAACAGGGTCTTTGAAAATATCTCTTTCAATAACAACACCGTTTTCTGTTGTAATTTCTACATAAGTAGCTTTAACTGCTCCACCTTGGTTATCTCTAGTTGCATAACCTAATGAGTATGAACCAATTCCAAGAACAACATTTGTAGTAGCAAATCCTTTAGATGCTAAACGTTCGCTGATTCGTTCAAGACGATCAAGGTTTATAGCATCACCATAAATAGCACCAACATGAGAATCTAAGATTTTATAACCTTGTTCATTTACAGTTCCACCAAATGTTTCCCAAAGTAATTCAACAACTCCTTTGAATGCTGGTTGTGATTCATCAATATCAATTGGAGTTAATAAACCTTGACGTCCACTTAACATACCGTTAAAACTAGTATCTAAGTTATCCCATCCATATTCTTTAATGAATTCGTTTACATCACCAATTTGATAATATTTTCCATCAAATTTGAAGATTTCTCCCTCATGATCACTTGCTTCACATAAGAAATCACTCAATGCATCTTCATTTTCTTTTGTGAATACTTTATATTTTGAGTTTGTACCACAAATGATGTCAACTGGATCTCCAGAGTCAGGGCGGATAACCAAACGACCATCACGGTTCATGATCTCTTCTTTCAATTGAGGCATATATACTGTAAGTACTCTCCAAAGGTCAAAGCTATCACTAACTACTGAAAGGAATCCAGTAGCATATTGTGCCATTAAACGTCTGAACCCATCGATTTCATTTTCTTTCCCGTAAGCAGTCATAGCTGCATGTTCAGAAGCAGGTACACTGAATCCTACACTTTTACCACCATAGTAATATGATGCTGCCTGTAGAACAGGAATGGTATCAGTTCCCATAAATGATGTTAAGAATCCCATACCCGATGTGATTGCAGATTCTGGGTGTTGCATTCCACGGAATGAAAAATCATGACCAGTGAAGTTAACAACCATCAAATTTTCTTTATCAGTTTTTAACGCATTTTTTGTCATAATTTGTTTGAACCCATACGCCATAGAAGCAGAGTGTAAAGGTTTCCATAATAAACTAGAAATCAACGTTTCTAAGAAGTTAGGCAACCAGAAAAAATCAGGATGTGTATTTCTTATTGTCAAGAACGGTACATGTTCTGTGATAATAGTTCCTTCTTTTAATGATTTAACTTTGATTGGTAAATAACCAAGATCATGTAGTGCCTCAAAATGAGATACGTCGTAATCGGTTTGTAAGTAATCAGAAAGATATTCTTTAGCTTCTCCACATACGGTTGCTTTATCTTTCGAAAAGAAATTATTTTGGAACAAGTCTTTGATGTATTTCATTACATACTGACTTCCGAATACAACAATTTTTTTAGCCTGAATTGGCATTCTGTTTACACTTCTAGGAGTGTAGTTTGAATAAACCATTGATGTTCCAATAGGGTACATTTTGTGATGTGATGTTTTGTAACCATCTGTCATCAACAATGGATTTTGAGTGTAAATTGAATTTTCGTTCAAATACTCTAATAATGTTTTTGTCATTTTAATTTATTGATTAATTGATTCAGAATAATATGTTAGTAATTTACTTGGATGAATTGCATGAATTGAAAGATTTTTTGCTTTTTCTAAAATAGCATGTTCGTCATCAACAAATAAACAATCCTTAGGATTTAATTTTAGCTTATGAATAAGCTGTCCAATGAAAACGGTTTTAAATGCTATATTCCCAACAAAATAAATATTATCATCTTTCAGGAATGACATGTGTTCTTTAAGCCATTCTAATTTTTCTCGATTAGCGATCGTATTTGGTGATGCAGAAGTAATATAAATTTCACTTCCATTTTCAGCTAAAGCTTTAAGACGTGAAATGACTTCTTTTACTGGTTTTGCATATCTAAACACTTCATATTCAACAAAGTTGATATTACCTTCTTCATCTTTGATCAACTCCTGATATTCAGCAACTGTTCCATCCATATCAACAAATACATGTTTATCGGTAAAATGATCGACTGATATAAACTCATCTACAAGAGGTTTCAACTTTGCAATCTGTTCATTTAGTTTATACGCTTTCTTAATAATATCAGAAGCAGGAACAAATCGTTCTCCTTTTGCAATTCGTTCTTTATTTCTTTGTAAACAAATTTCAGCAGGAGTATTAATAAAAACAACTGTTATATGATAATCTCGTTCTTTAAGATATTTTATAATTCTAACAGTATAGTTATTATTTATACCACCGCCATCCATAATGAGATTCACATCACAGTCAGCATTTCGGTACATACGGTGTTCAGCAATTTTTATACATTCTTCATGTATTGCTTCCGGATGTTTTGGATCATATCGTTCATGATTGACTCTGATCTCATCAGCCGATATAACATGAAACCCTTCATTTTGTATTTGAAAGTTTTCAATCCATGTTGATTTTCCACCTCCAGGAAGACCTAACATAAAAATTGCTTTATTTTCTATTTTTCCCATATTTTATTTTTATACAAATATACACAAATCATGTGTCAAAAATTGAGGTGTTATTTTATATAAATTTCTTCGAGTTTATACATCACATTATTTTCCGAATAAACAGTTAGAAAATTTTCATACACAGACACGTGAAACCATAAAGTTTTTGCCAAGATTTATTTTTCTAAACCGGTTTCAACTACTGAATTTTCACCAGCTATTTCACCCATTTTTTCAAGGCATTTTAGTATCTTCACTCATAGGATAAAAAAATTAATATTTTTATCCTAAAAATAAATTAAAAATAAATTGAATAATTATTTTTTAAAAATTTTTGAGTAAAATAATTCAAAAATAAAATTTCTAACAATGTGTTTATGTAATGGTTCGGTGCTTTTATCAACACCGTTCGCTTGCTCATACTCTAAGTTCCGTATAGTTATTTCATTTTCGCAACTATAAAGTGCTTTCTCTATCATCTTCTTAACATTGTGGTACGCACGCACTACCCAAACACTCAACGTTATAGGGCATTTAATGAATGAACTCGAAAGTTACTTTGTGATGCGTAAAATCTCCATCTTTCCCAATCATCTAATGAAATTTCATTCATTTTCATAATATATTATTTATTATTTAATTTTCTCAATACCCATTGCTGTCAGTTTACCAGATTTGAACGGTTTCTTTGAAAATTTTTCAATCTCTTTACCAATCCATGTTGGCCAAACATTCTCTGTATGTTCTTCAGTTTTTAACATAATGATCAATTTTGTCTAATACTTTAGATAATACTTGGTAAGATTCCCATAAACCTGCAGTATCATCAAGGAGAATATTCCAATATGGTTTACGTGTATCTAGAACAGGATTTTCATTTACCAAGTCTGGAGCAAACCCATGTTCAATACAATAATTAACTGCAAATTCTAATTTTTCATTTTCTCGTGCAGTAAATAATATTAGAGTACTGTATTTTGCAGCTCTTTTTATAATCGCTTCAACTTTTGGATAAGTATCACCAACACCGTCATAATCAAATACGGTATGGTCGAAATCAAAGGCAACAAACAAATTATTATATTCTTTGTATACTTTGAAAAGACGTTCTACTCGAACATCCATATTAAAAAATCTATCCTTCATGTTTTCCTGTTTTTTTCAAATAATAACGTCTACCAATAATAGATGAAACACTTCGGTCAAACATTTCTGCTAATTGCACATCAGGATATGCTTTTGTCATTATTAACTCATCTTGTTGTTCAGTATATGATTTATGTGAATTTTTACGACCTTGAGTTTTTTGACGCTGGTTTTTAATTATCGCATTCCACTTCTTTTTATTTTTCTTTCTCCAATTAGCACAAGATTCATTAAATTTCTCCATGTTATTTTCTCTCCATTGACGATTATACTCTCGACGTCGTTCCTTTTTCTCTTCATCAGTTAACATAATTCTTCTGCAATTTCAGTTATGACTTTACCCAATAAATTTTCTCCCCAATTATCAATATTATCCATTGCATGGTTTTCATCATAACCAATACCCCAAATTCTATCAAAAGGAGATGCTTCAACAAACGTAGCACCTTTATTTTTTTCTAAAATTTTAATAAGATCAGAATTTTGTTTAAATCTTTGTAGTAAGCCTTCTTTTACTACTTTATATTTAACCGAATCCCAGATATCTCCTTTAAAGTTTCTGATTTTTCTTCCAAGTGCTTTAATTTCTTTTGGATTTGATTCTGCTAAAATTTCTTCTGCGATTTCATGATCTTCAAACAATATAGCTTTAGCATACATCATATATTGTTCTCCACAATTAAACTCTACTCCATTTACACTGAAAGTAGATTTTGTCCAATTGCTCAGTTTACCCTTCCAAAAAAATTTATATTTCATTATAGTTCTAATTTTAAGTTCATTATAAAATTGCTGCTATAGTCATTCATAGAATCTGACTTAATTACTTTTTTAATTCCAGCAGCTTTCATTTTTTCTTCATCAGCTGAATTTTCCCAGTGAGTAACCACTAAGTAAATATCGCCTGCATTCTTTTCTTTTAATGCTCCTGCGAGGCCCATGAATGTTCCACCACGGCTGCAAATATCATCTACTATAATACATGTTTTTCCTTTCAGGTCATTTGCAAGAACCTCGAATCCGCCAAGGCTTCCGTCTGCCATATTACGACGTTTATCACATTTAATTAATGGAACAGAAAATTCAGTTGGGTTCATAATGCCCCTCGTCATTTTATCAATGTATGAGTGTACTCCATTAATTTTTTTATTAGCTCCCGCATCCGGTGAAATTAATGCAAATTGACCACATCTGATATATTCATCAACATTATCAGGTATTCTTTCAGCCTCGTTCATAATAGCTCTAATTGCTTTTAATACAAACTCGTGGTTTTTGACATTAGATGATCTATCAATTAGTGCTGGAGTCACATCTGAATGTGCATCAACCATAGTAACTTTCGAGAAACCTACATTATTGATTATATTCGCAAATACTTTTAAAGTAAATGATTCACCTGGAATTTCATAACGATCCTGTCTAGCATATGGAACATATGGAATAATTAATTCAATATCGTCATAACCTAAACGTTCTAGTGCATCTTTAGCAATTAGAATTTCCATGATGTCATCACTATTTTGAATACGATTTGAAATACAAACTTCATCTGTATCATTAGGAATAGAAGCTGGATTTATTTTGATGTGAAGTTCTCCACCACCAAATTTAATCATTTCAAAATCAATACATGCCATTATTGTAGGCGCAAAGCTTTTATCTAAGTTTAGAATCATAATGAAATTTTTGTTTAAAAATAACATATTTATAGTTGATATGAAAATGTAAACAAAAATAGAGAGAACTATGTCTCTCTATTTTTCTCGATAATCAAATCAAATCAATGTATCAGTTTGATTGTTAACTTAACAGTTTATCATAGTCAGTAGTTGAATTTACTGCATATGTATTAACTGGCATTGGTTTTGCATTTTCTCCTTTAAAGTTGAAGATTTCAGGTTTAAACTCTTCTAACATTTGAAGACCTTCTGCAGAGTATGCTGCATTGTCTAAATCAATAGACTTCATGAAATCACCTGAATAGCTAATAGCTTTCTTCATAGAAGCAAGTTTTGTTGCTATGTCATCTTTAAGAAAATCCATTGATTGTTCTACCATCAATTTCTTCTCTGCATCACCATTAAAGATTTTTAAAGCAGATTGTAATGCACCATTACCTTTAGTGACTGCTTTATATAAATCTTTTTTAAGTTCTAAATCATTTTGCATGTCTTCCAACATGTATTTAGAATTTTTGTGAACTTTAGTAAGATAATCACCAATTTTAGTAAGATTGTCTTTAATTGGAGTAAGTTGTTCAATAGCAAGATTTAGACGACTTACTTGACGTGTCATATTTCCAACTGCCATGTTATCTCCAATCTTTTCAGCTTCAACTGCTTTTAACATACAACGTTTTTTCTCACGTTCACGTTCTTTGATTTTTGCAACTAATGCTTCTTTTTGACCTTCAACTTCTACCGTTTTATCATAAAGCTTTTCGCGTTCTTTAATAATATCCTGAATATAATCTTCAGCGATAATAAAAGGGTCCATTTCGATAACAAGTCCAACAAACTTCTTGATGAGAATCTCATACATATACATAAGACCTCTCCATAATTTTTTGTTGCTTAGCAATAAATATAGCGCAATTGCTACAGCTACTGCAATACCGAAATTGATTGTGTTCCATACGACCTCTGTCAGGAATGGAAATACATAATAGCCAATAGCTACCAGTGCTCCAAGACCTACGATGGTACCAAACTTACCACCAGGACGATTCCAATATGATTTGACTTTGTCTGCCCCGCCTGGGAATACATTTGTGTCCATAATTTAAAATAGTTTTTGATTATTGAATATATTGATTGATTCTTTGGATGTCTAACGTGATAGCTGCACGTTTATTTTCAACAGCTGCATTATATAATGCAATTTTACTGTTATAACGTTGTTCATCGGCAACGATTTCGGAATTACTTTGTGCAATTGTATTTCTGTCATTGGCAATTTCCACTGTTAAATCTGCTATCAGTTGTTCCTTTTTAGTAATATTAGCATTGAGTTCTTCAACTTTTGCTTTTTTATCTTCTATGTCTTTAAGAACTTTAGTGTCTAACATTCGTTTAAACGTCTCAGTATCTTTATTGATAGAATTGATATAGTGATCAGCAGTTTCTACTAACTTTTCTTTAGTTAACCCTTGTGCAGATAATGCCGCAAATGCTCCAGGAACTTTTTGAGCATCTGGTAATGCTGCCATTGAAATTAGCATTTTAGAGAATTCGAAATAGTCAGGCCCTGGTAAATTTTCCTGTGAAAATAATTCATCAAAGTGGGCTTCGAATTTTTGTTGTTCTTCAGAAGTAACAGCTTGTGTTTGTACAGGTGGTGTCATTGGTTTAATTGCAGGATTTTGTGCCACTTGTGCAGGTTCGGATTGAACTCCTGGCTTATCGTCATCATGATCGATTTCGATAAAATTTTCATACCATTTTTTCTTTGACATTGTTTTGATTTTTGATTGATTAATATTGTTTAACTATTAAAATGTTAATAGGATGATCTACGTTTGATATTTCAACATCAACTACTGTTATGTGTGTACCTTCAGCTAAATATTCGTTATTTATAGATTTAGCAACCGTGTCCCGTAATTGACCTTCAAATACTACTTTCGTTTCCCCTGTTCCATTTATTGGAATGGATTTAGATACTCTTCCATTTTTTCCAATAGCTTTTTTAAAATCAATGTTTTTATTCGAAGTCATTCGTTTATAACCAACACAAGTAACTGTTAATAACACAACAAATATTAAACCTGATATTATTGATATTAAAATCTTTGGGCTGTTGTCTGACATTGCTAAATAAACCCATATAGAAGTCATTAAAAAAACTGTTACATTTTTTGCCGATACCCAACGTTCAAGTGTAGTACTTTTAAAGGATTTGTATGAAAGGTATACTGCTATTGGTAACAATAGCAATCCAATTATCATTAAGATTGACATAGTTTAAAATTTATTTTAAATATAAATATTAATAATTTTATGATCTTTTACGATAATATATATATCGTCCGTGTGTTACCATTAGGATTTTTATATGTTAGTCGATATCGATAACAGCCATCTCCTTCATATTCATGCCAACCAACATTACCTATAATACTGAACATTGCAGAATTGTCATTCCAGTATTTAGTTGTTCAATATCACTTGTACGACATCTATTATGACTATCACAAGAATATGAAAACAGTGCAAATATAATCATTGATATAAACAATGATTTATATGTGAACTTAAGCACATTTTCATATGTGAACTTATGCATTTTGATCCCAGATAACAATTGTAACATCTTCATTTGCCAATTCTTTTTGAATGATTTGTGAAATAAAATCCCAATCTCCACCAGCTAATCCTGCACCAATCAATGGCATTGCAATCTTTTTGCCTGAAAACTTTTGTTTAATTTCTTTCATTGCAGATTGAATTGCTGGATAACTGGCATTCATAGGACCTTTAAAATCATACTGTGTATACGCATTTACAACGATAGGTGTTTCTACTAACGTATGTGAAATACTTCCCAATCTATCTTTCGGTTTTCTAGGATCTGCTTTATCCACGTCATATGCTTCTGGAAATTCTTTTTTAATTGCTCTTGCAATTCCTGCGCCCATTGTTGAAAAACAATTACAGCCATGAACTATAACATCCCATTTTAATGGGTTTGCTTTCGCTTCTTTAATTAAGTCGCCTATAACTTCTTTATACATAGTTTTTAATTTTTATGTAAATATAATACCGTTTATCTCAAAATAAAATTGAGAATGATATTATAAAACTCTCAACCCAATATTGGATGCTATTTCTAGCACAACTCCTGCTTAGAAGTTGATACACATTGTATATTAGGTCTTAGCATTAACTTACCAATAGTCTCTGCTGCTAATATCTTCCGAATAGTACTTTCCCAGACAAATGGTGTCTTCACCCTAACCAGCAAATTGGATGAGAGTCTTGTAATCTGCATCATTTAGACAATGCATTTTTTACCGATGTACTTGCATATTTTCCATCATATAAACCACTATATTGAGATTTTAATGCTCCCATTATTTTACCCATATCTGCCATTGATGAATATCCATTTACAGAAATGATCTGCTATTGCTTTATCAATTTCATCATTAGACATCATTTTTGGTAAATATTCTTCAAGAATTTTAACCTCGTGATTGGCCATTATTAATTTTGCGTTATTAACCATTTTCTTTATGATTTTAATAATATCGCTATCGGTCAACTCAGTTGTACTTCTACCTTGAACAGTGTTAATTTCACCAATCAATACACGTAACAATTCTTTTTTTACGTCTTTATTCTTTATTGCGATCTTTAAATCGTCTTTTATTTTCTTTAACATTTTAATAAAATTTATTGTTCAACCATGTTATAACATCCTGGCCATTTACACCATCAGGAATACCAATTTCTGAAACAAATTCATCGAATATTTCTCGTACTTGTTCTTCTGTAAATAAACCACCAGGAAGTCTTGAACCAATAAAACCTCTATCTTGTGTTATTATTGGCATATCAATAGGTTCCCATCTTGATCTTTGAGCACCTTTTTCTTCATATGATACTTTATCAATGAAACCTCCATGTTTAAATCTAACCGAATAATCATTCCAATTTATTCCCTTTTGGAATAACATTTCTTGCATATCTGCAGTAGATTTTTTATTTAGTTCTTTATGTGAAAACACAGATTGTGCAGCCATTGAAATACTATTTCGAGTTGCATCTTGTTGTCTCCAAATAATGTAATTAATTACTTCTTGTTTGTCAGCAATTGTAAAAACTCTACTATCAAACATTGCAAGTGTACTTTTTCCAGTTTGTTCAAATCTGATCTGGTTAAATTTAGCAGTTGCTAATGCAGCACTAATAGAACACATTTTTTGCAAATTAGAATCAAACCATGATTGTGTTGTGATTGATTCAAAATCAGTTAAAACTAAACTAATCTCATCACTTTGAACATATGCAAATTTACAACCTTGAATGTTTTCACATAAATATTTGGAAGTCATATCCATAGCATCACTGAAAACTTTATCAAAAGGTCTTTCACAATCTTTTGTATATGAATGAAATGCTTTACCATCCAGTCGAATAATCACATATGTTCTTCGTGGTAAATATGTACGAGTAACATTTTCATACTTTGTTTTCATTCTGTCTCCTAAACTATCTTTCTTGTTTGCCATATTGTGTATATAGTTGTATTATTTCATCATCCGTTAATTCGCAGTGGAATTTATCATCATATAATAATTTGGTTAATCCACCTTTTGTTTTGAATCTAGCATCATCAAATGAACAATCTTTTGCACCATAATCTGGAAGTTCATTCCACCATTTTAATGCACAGTTAAGTAAATCCATTAAAGTAATTTTGTTCCAGTTGGGCCAATTATACGTTGAATAAACTCATTAGTTTCAACGTTACCAGGCATAATCATTGCAGTTGATTCAATTCCCATCATTTTAACAGGAACTAAATTTGTAATAAATGGAAATGTTGTACCCACTAAAAATGTATGATAATCAGTCCATATTTTAGATAATTCAGGCTTTATGTTAGTAACAACAGTTCTAACATCTTCGTTACCAAAGTCAACTGTCAATTTAATAAGTTTGTTTGATTTTGGCACATCTTCAGATGTTAAAATCAATCCTAATTTTATTTCAAGTTTCTTTTCTATTTCAAGAAACTCGCTAAATTCAATCTTTGGTTTTTCCATTGTTAATGGGTTTATATTTTTCACTTAAATGATCAATGTTCATCAATAAATTATCGATGTACGATTTTATATTATCATATTCGATAATGTTTTGCACAAACCGTAATTCTTTTTCTTTTTCAATGAATGAAATAAACATTTTTAACTGATCGGGTGACATTTTTCTAATATCATTCTCAGTATATTCTTCTTCATCTACTTCAATAACTCTAAGCCTTCTCATTTTTTAATTGTTCTAATTCAGCTTCAAGTTCTTTTATTCTATCTAACTTTCTGCGTTGTTCTGCTTCAAGTCTTTCACGTTCTTGTCTATTAACATTGGATTCTTTTATGTTTCCGTATGCATTCATAAAATCATCTACATTAACAGCATCCTGTTCAGCTAAAGGAATCATTATCACTTCAAGTTCTTCCCTTTTATATTTCTTTTCATACGAACGATATCCGCGTGGATTTGGTGTAGTTATTGATACAATTTTATTGTATACCGCAGATGGTCTCATCCATGTAGATTTAGATTTGTCTCCAGATATGAATTTACCTGTAGCTTTTATTCTAATCTTATAATTGTATTTTTTACTAAAATCTATCATAAGTATTCAATTGTTTTTCCAGCGATCATTCCAGCATCTTGAAATTCTGCTATTGTTTTTTTGCCAGCCCACATGAATGCATCATGTTCATAAGAAATTTCAACGCCTTCTTCATAACTATCAAGTGTTATTGCTTTAAAAACATGAATTTTAAGACCAGTAATTGAGACATCTTCTTTAACATACTCAACATCTTCAACATTAAGACGAATACCAGTTTCTTCTCTTACTTCACGAACAACTCCTTGTATAGACGTTTCATCAGGCTCTATTTTCCCTCCAGGAAGGCACCAACCCATTGGAGGATGATTTCTATTTAGCATTAATAGTTTACCTTCTGTATCATAAATAATACATACAGCAGCCTCCTTTTCAATCTTCTTTATTTTTATCGTCTTACACTCTATAAGATCTTGCAATTCGGTAAGCAACGCTTGTTCTTGTGGATCTACTACACCATCTGATAAAGAAATGTTTATAATTTCTTCATATTGTTCACGACTTATTTCATGGCTATTAATAGCATCGACAATAAGTTTGTGCATTTTAGCAGCACCTGTACTTATTACCGATGATGTACCTATCTCTTTACTCATGTAATGTAAACGTTTATCCATTATTTTATTCTATGTGCACGTGTAAATTTAATTGCCATTGGAAATTCCAAACGATATGCACAACGTACTTGATCACGTGTAAATGATTTATCAAAAACAATTCATCTTGAACTTGTGTACTGTATACTTTCCAGTCACCAGTATCTGCTTCAGATTCTTTAATTGCCACCATATTTTTAGCATTGAATCGCATAGCCTTTGGTGCAGGTGATGAAACACTGTGTGTGTTTGAACCAGAAAAGTTTGGTGTTGATGAAAAGTTTGGTGTTGATGAAAAGTTTGGTGCACTTGAACTTCCACCAGAATTAGCTGAAAATGTTCTAAATGTTCCATTGTTTTGAACATCGTAATTTTCATTTGCAGCAACATTGTCCATCAAATCTAACATCATCCTGTGTTGCCCAGAATCCTCTTATTCTAAGTTCTCTTTTTACATCAAGTGTAGTAGTTGAACCATTTTCATCGATCAATTCGTTTGATACATCAGTTACATCTTGTAACGTTAAAGTCATTGTACTCATAATATTATTCATTTTTCAGGTAATTTTAAAAAATTTTATTTTTACCATCAGATACAAAATCTTGATATATTTCTGGGTTTCCCCGATCTTCCTCTAATTGTTCTTTGAATGATTTCATTTCTTAAGATATATTATGTTCACCATTATCATGCCCATCAAGTTAACTCATCCTGTATTGATTCATCATCAAAATAATCTCTAATATCTTGAATTGATTTAACTTCTATAACCGAAATAATATGTGGGACATTTGAATAACTCCATAACATCATCTCTCGATGGATATTTACCACTTGTTATACAATAATAATTTGACCAAGAAAATTTGTGTGACTTATTCCAATCACTACACATCAATCCTTCTATAATGAAATATCTTTTATGCATCTAAAATATCTTTAAAGATTTTAAAATTATCATTATCTGAGTTATGATCATTATTGCAAAGATGACATTATCGTACGCATGTTTAAATCGTGTAAGTTCTTCTTTAAACATTGTTGCTATGACTGTTGGATCATTTTTAAATACACCGCAACCAAATGCACTCAAAATTAAATTTTTACAACCATGTTGATTTGGTTCAAACAAAATTGCTCGAATTTTAGCACGCATTATTTTTTCGTAATCATCAGAAACATCATCTGCCCAGTATTTAGAATTACGATTAACAGCAGCAATAGTAATCACATCATATTTAAACCTATCAATTTTTCCATAAAGTTCATCTTTGAAAAAAGATACATTTTCAGAATAAACATACTCATCATATAACAACGGATATTTAATTCCATTAAGTGTGAAGAATAAATTTGATCTTCTACAAAGTTCTTCTTCCTGTGCTCTTGCTCCACCAATAACACCTCCGCCTGTTTTTAGCAGAAGCCATATTAAGTATGCATGTTTTTTTCTCAGTATTGATTAGAAATTCTCTTGCGATAGTTATACAGTCACCATCAATAACTTTAATGATCGTTTCTTTTGAATCATATATCACAGGAACATTTTGCATTTCTTCAATGAATTTCTTTTCACCAGGATTTGCATATCCATATGTAGTTTTTAGCTGTTTAGCTGTATCCTGAAATACATCGGCTAAAAATGCACGTTTAGTATAAAATTCATCTTGCCATTCCGAAACCATTTCACAGGTTTCTTTAGCAGTAAACACTTTCTCTTCCATGAATGTTTCTTCTCCAACAAACTCCAATCAAGTCTTCATTCTTACGTTTAAGATATTTTTCGAAATCTTTACTCATTATTGTAGTTTATGGAAATTATATACAGGATTTATTTTAACGTATAACTCATTAACTCCAGATTTATTCAAACCATAGAGTATAATTGATCGAATAGTTTCAGCGTCACAAATGCTATAATCTTCTGCTTTCAGAATTTCTTCAACATTTATTTGTTTATAATCTTCTAGATCAGACATCATTTTTTAAAATTAATTTCTGTTATTTGACCGACAACTTTTCCATCAGTCTTCCGACATAAAAGAGGAGTTCCATTTGATGTTTTATCAAACTCCATATTGTGATTAATAACTAATTCTGCAAATTCTTGTTCTGTGAATCTGTCTTTTTGATTTTCATCGACTGATATTTCAACTGAAATTAGTCCAAATTTTCTTCCTCTCGCCATATAATATTTATGAAAATAATAATTGCTTCTGATTTTGCACCGAAGCTTTCGTGCTTAATGTCTTTTTATATATGAATTTAATGTTCATTCTTAATTGTTCATTTTTGAAAAAGAACAAATAAATGTCAAGTAACGTATGCATTCCCGCAAATGCATAATGAGATATTGTTATTAATATAACCATAATTGGATATGCAATGAAACGCGCACCAATATCTTTTCCAACGATATTCCATAAAATGGACATTCTATCCCAATGAATACCTTCTTTAATAAAGAGTAACTTAAGCACTGTTATTTTAGAGTGTTGCATAATATAGATGTAATTTATTTAAAGACTCTTGTTTAAACAATTCTGGATATAAACTATATGCTTTTTTATATTCAGCATTTGAAATATGTAGTTCTTTCCATTCTTTAATTGTTGGTATGTACCATGCTGTCCAATCATCTGGAATATATTCTAATGTTTTAACATAAACTCTGTTAGTAGTATCACTGTCATCTATTATGATGCACATAGATTCGATTTCCATGTCTTCAAAATCCTCATCATCTCCTTCTTCTCCATCAGTTATTACAACCATATATGTAGAATCTTTAAATGTTATTAATGATTTTAACGATTCAACTTCATTATGATTAGAACTGTCCTTGATAGTTTTAACTTTATTAATACTAATATCGGGACCATTTTTGACAGTGTCTATTTTATAGTAAACAGTATCGGAAGAATATGTAACTCCCGATAACTGTAAAGATTCATCTATTATGATTTCTTGCTCCAACAAATCTAATCGAAGATTCGTTATTACTATAAGAGATATAATAATGGAAACTAACATTGTGCTTCCAATTATTAGTCGTGCTCCAGGATTTGTTCGTTTACTTCCAAATACACAAGAAAGAACAACAAATATTAACAATGATATAATATAAACTGTATACATTTTGATTGATTGATTGATTAATACTCTATTTACTTTTCTATTTCTACATGCATTTCTGGACAGAAGTCTGTGTATGCTGCGCCAAAATATTCTGCGAATATTCCACCAAATTTTGAAAATCCTCTACCGAATCCTCTAATTATTCCCCAGATTATTACCATTCCCCACATTAAAAAAGCCTATCATCTCATCACTCCAATCGCTATTGCAAATAAATTCATATTGGTAGTGTTCTTTACTTTTTTCAAGTTGCTTTTTTAATTCCGCTATTTTATTTTCAATTATTTCTGGTCGTTTCATTTTAGTAATATACTGTGACTAACACAGTGTCATACGTAATTAGGGTTTAGTACGTACGTATTTCAAAGTGTGTTACCTTGTTTTTACTTCTGTTTGTTTTGGTAGTTCCGTGATATTAAAAATATAAGAGTAAATTTTTCATGTTAATATAAGTCTAAAATATTTGATTTATTATGTAAACAAATATAACAAATCTTTATATTGAATAAAATTGAAAACATAAAAAAAGGCTCCAAAAAATATTTGGAGCCTTTTTGTTATATGTGTATGTATGAAATTATTTAGTCTCTGAATCTGGAGATTGTAGAGATTGTACAGCTTTTGCTTCTCCAATAACTTCATTTGCAGATTTTTTACCTGCACCTTGTAAGAATGTTGGTAGTTCTGCTCCGACTTGTTCAAATACACTTTGCATTGGAGGAACCATTGACCAAAGATAATATCCTGAGCTAAACTTCCAATTGTCTGTCTGTCTAATCCCAAAAGACGTTCAGCTGCATTTTGTCTGGTTGATGGATCAGGATCAACTGCTACTGTAAATGTTGAAGGAACATCGATACGAATGTTTTGTTTAGATAGTGCATTACGTAAGTTAACATCCAACGCAATTGGTTTAAGATCTAAGAATGCACAATCCTGAATAACTGGCCATACAAATTGACCTCCACCATGTGTTACTTTCGCAGTCGATGCTTCACCAGATGCTGACTTTCCAGTTTTACCAAAAACTACTAAAAGTTTATCGGACGGACAACGTTTATAACGTTGGACCATTGCTACAACAAGAGCAAAAATTGCGACTGCTACAATCGCCAATAAAATTAATGTACTCATACTTAAAATATTTATATTTAATTAATTGATTTATAAATCTTTAGAAAGTGTTCTGAATGTTTCAAACGTCTTTGAATTTACATCTAATGCTTTCTTATATTTTTCATCATCATCGAAGGGTATTTCTAATCTATGTCTCCATTCAATAACTTTGATTCTACCAGTTCCATTACAATATTCACATGTTGACCAATGTGGATCACCATAATGATCTGTTAATTTTCGTGTGCCATTACCATGACAGCGAGGACAAATTTCAATTTCCATTAGTTATGAATCGTTTTACAAGAATGGTGTCTCCTTTAATATTATCAACTTCAATTGCAACACCAGTTTGTAATTTTTCCATTGTTGATGATGCAGCATTTAATATTTTTTTGCTTCCACCATACATAATATTAATTTTTCCAAATCCATCAGATGGAATAGTTAAATATACTGTTCCAGTCATTCCTATCAATTGGCTTAAATCAGGTGTTCCATCTTCTGCTAATTTACTGAATGCATGCATAAGTGATGCTAAAATAATAACAAATAATATGCCTGCACCTACAGATAACAATATTGTTATTGCATGTGATAATTCATTATCGATACATACAATACCTGACCATGAAAAAATAACTAAAAAGTTAATAAGGTTTTTAAATGAAAACCAACCGAAACTGTGATCATCATCTACGTCTGTATCGATATCGTCTGCTCCATCTATATCTAATCCAAAGAATACAATAATCATTTGAAATGCAAAAATGATTGTTGTCGGAATTGCTATCATCCAAAGAGTTGTACCAATTATTAAAAAATTCTATCATAAATTTAATTTTTGAGTTCATTACGAAATAACACATAAAATGACGCAAAAAATTGCCAGGAAATAATCCTAACAATTTTCTTATTTTAATATCAAATATTATTAATATGTCAAATCATCAAATATAATAGGTATATTTGCTTTAAATTCATCAAGCAACGGTCTCATCAATTCTCTCATTTGTGGATGAGCTGCTGAAGCAACTCTCATCTTAAAGATATGTCTCCATTCTCTAAGGTTTGCTTTGATATTGATTTCAGTTTTCAATGAATTAGGAAGAACTGATCTTGCTTCCTGTGCAGACCATTTATTATCTAATGGATTAACTAGATAATTATACATTCTTTCTGACCATAGCATATGTAATGCCCATCTATATGCTTTTTTATTAGTAACGTTAGACATATTTTTAATTTTTGGATCTAACGTATCCCAATTTTTAACTGAATACTCACCTTCTTCTAAATCCAACCAACTTGGAATTATGTATTGAACATGTTCATCTTTACCATAATTACAATAACGTGTAGATTCTTGTGCAAATGATGCTAAACGGTGTCTAACAAATTCATGCGATACTCCTCTATCACAAATAAATTTAACTGTGATTGATGGACCGAATTCTAACATTGCCTCATGATTTCTATCAACAAGTTTTTGAACCAAATCTTCCCAACTAACTAATTCACCAGCACCTTTACATCTTGGACATTCATGATCATACAATGCAGGTGTTCCTTCAGGATCAGCACAGGTTCTTTGGAATTGAACAGTTCCTGTTCCTTTACATCTTGGACACTTAATCATCGATCCAATTAAATCTTCTGATTTATAACATGTTCTTGCTGCCTGTTCAATGTCTTTTAATAAACTTTCTTTATTAAATTCTGTAAGAATTTCGTAGCTTGGTTTTATTAATTTCATATAAATATATTTATTATTTGTTTTTTTTTACTTTAATTATATTTGAATCTCCTTCAAGAGTATTTACAAATTCGAATTCGAATTTTTGCATTTCTGATATATTAACTCGTTTAACTATTTTAAATAAAGGCAAATTATCAAGTTTAGAATATCCGATAAATTCACATCCACATTTAGTCACTGTTTCGATTAATAGAGTCATATGACTATATCCACTTTTGTATATTCTGGTTCTATTGGTTTTTCAAAATACAAACATCTTTATTTGAGAATTTTAATTGTGCTGTAATTGCTAACAAATCATTACTTTCATAACTTCCACATAATTGAATGTCACTAGATGTAATATCTAAATCAATTTTCATATGTATATCACCATTCTTTTCAAAAATTTGTAATTCAACAATTATCCAATGATACAAAATAATCGCAATATTGATTCCCATTAAAAACAATATCTAAATTGGACTCACTAAGAGTATATGATTGTACTTGTTGAGACAATTCTTGTGCATGCTTATCTGGAAGTGTTGCACCACTAAACTGAATATCGAATAGATTTTGATATAATGTCTCATAAATTGGCATATGAGGTCCCCCGAAGTGTGGCAATGCCATTACTCAACAATTTCTTTATAATCAAATTTATCTCGTATGCATTCATCAAAAAACACTCCTTGTGAATCTGAATACACAAATTTGTTAAATGTGTCTTCATCGACATTAAAATACTTATACTTTTTACCACCAGACAAATTAATAATCATAGTTTTGTTTTCATGACTATATGATGAATCATTAATTAAACTAGAATCAAATGTAGTGTTTGTCACATGTTCATTATTTATTTTCATAATTATATTATTAATTTTTTTATTTTATATCAATATGTTTTAATTGTTTTGAAATTGTGTGATATAATCGAAAAATCAAACCGTCCATTTTTTCAAAACAAACTGTCCAAAAAAAAGTTACTCAGTAGTTTTTGAGTAACTTAAATAAATCGAATAATTAGAAGATAACACTTAAGAGCAAAAAAATACACTTTAAACGCTATTTAAATAGCTTTTAAAGTACTTTGAAAATGTCACAATATAGATGTTATATTGTGACATTTCAAACACGAAACTCTTATCAAGCCACACTCTTGCGCATTCCTAAATGCTCATACTCAACTGAAATAGCGTTTATTTCAAAATTAAGCTCTAAACTCATTGCTGCAAGTAACGTTTCTTCAACTGTCCAAAGCATCTCATAGTCACACACGAAACGTTTTGCAGCTTCAATTAAAGCAATAGCCCTGCTGCTATATTCATGAGCAATTAACATATCGTTAAATCCAATTACACCGGAGCAAGGTATGTAACCTATTGGCGGGAGTTCAAATAAATGGGCATGTTTAGAGCTACGACCTGCTCTTATCATTTCTACCATTACAGGTACTGTAAATTCCTGCAATGCTTTCAGCTTAACATCAATGTCAATCATCAAGTAAGGCTCTATTTGCAAGCTATGAACATACAATTTTCCAATATTCCAAAATCGGTCGTCAATACGAGGAAAGTCAACAACAATTATATCAGCATCAATTAAGCCTTCAACTAAAGATGCACCTGCTGTGTCTGTATAAACTTTGATGTTAGTATAAAATTGCTTATGTAATTCTATCGCTGACTGCCAATAATCAATCATTGACTGGAATGTTGCAAATCCCATGTTCTTTTTCTCACCGCCAAAGGTGTTATATACATATACTAAATTCATATCTTATCTATAATAAAAAATATTACCCTTGATTATAACCTTTCTTTTCATGCGTCTTGTTTGAGCAATGTTAACATTACTAACAAAGTCGAAAGTAATATCTTCAGGTGACAAATCAATTAATGCGGTTGAACCTTGAAGATAAGCCTCACCCCCAATTCCATCACCTTGATAATACACCTCAAATTCTCCTGCAATACTTCCCTGTAATGCTTGAACAATTGGCGCACTAGTGCCATTGTAAAATTTATTTATACCCCATTGTGCATTTGCACCAACTACAGCACCATCGGGTGTATTAACAACAGCATCTTCATAACCAAAAAAACGTATCCGACCATATTGACGGTCAAATAATACAGTATTAAATGACCTGTCATATTCAACATTGTAATCAATTGCTATTTTAAAATCGCCCGATTTTGCAACTTCTTTTCGTAACAGATAATCAGCATTGATTACTGTTACTTCTTCACGTCTCATAGCTCGGAATAAACCAGTCCAGTACACTTCTTTTGTAAATTTCGGTTCGTACGACTGACAGCTATATACACCATTTACAGCATTAATATTAATATCAATATCATTAGCATCAACAGTTATCCTAACACCTGCATTAACACTATTGACATTGACTTTCATGAAATCAACGGCTTCGCATTCAATCTGCAAGCCATTTAATGCTGTATGCCCTGATATTATATCACCTATGTTAATATTTAATTTTTCAACAATCGGCGTTGCTATATTTCCTGAGCCGGAATATATAACATTAAAATAAACTGGTTGATTTTCGGTAAGAACATTACACGCACTGAATGACAACTCGCCATACAACCTTGTAGAAGAAAAAAAGCAATTACCATAAACTAATTGAGTCTTGATACATAGCTTGTCTATTGCAGACGTACTCATACTCGACCATCCATTATAATCAACCATTACACTAAAGCCGGGGACAACACCAATGGATTTTGCTTCAACAGATATTGAAACATATGGTTCGAAATCACCCCATACGGCAATAAAATTAGATGTTGTAATTATCTCACCACTACCTTTAATAGCAAAATTTGCATCAAATACATTTATCGAACTGCCAGCACTACCTATAACAAACAGACCCATGTAGTCCACATCAACCACAGCGTTGAAATTCTCACATAAATACCAAGTCACACCCGGTTTCGCAAGACAATTTGGATACGTCGTCGGATTGAACGAACTATCAAACATCAGTGACTCAAAATGAATTCCCGGCAAACATACAATAACAGTCCCCATAGTTGCATTCATTATGGCTCGTTTCATTGTTTTTACATAATTCGCAGACGTATCGTCACCATTAACCACATCTACCCATATAACCTTTGAAGCATTCGTTACCGTTTTGGCAAGCTCCATATCAGCATTAACTATTTGCTGCATAGCGTTAAGCTTCAAATCTATTTCGATAGGAGGCAATTGTGATTCCGGTATAACGCCATCCCCATCCAACTCCGCCACCCCAAACGCCATTCCCTTTTCGGCAATAGGAATATGACCTACATTGCGGTAAGCGGTATTTGCTGATACATTTTCGTTTTCGTCGATTGCGTCTGTTAAATCAGTAATGTTTGCTGAAAGATGCGTATGATTTGTATTTGCCTTGCTATTTAATGCATCTTGCAAGCCGCTAATGGCACTCATACCAGAAATATTTACAAATCTTGTTGTTCCACCATCGGCTGTATTTAGAATATTTACTCCATCAACTATTTCATCAAAATTTGTTTCATAATGATATAGTAAACCTGTTTCTTCACAAAATACGAATTGATAATCTGATGTTAATAATTTAACTTCTGCAACGGTTTGATAGTTTTGTGGTAACAATCTTCTTGTATCAGTTTCAGTAATACCTGGTATTCTTAACTGAATATTTTTTTCGAGATCAATATAAGGTGTTGGAATGTTTGTTGGAAGATCCCCATACAGCTCAGTTGAAAATGATATAGTTGTGTTTGGTTTCAGTGCGTTTGAATACACAAAATTTTGTACACCTCTAAATGAGAATTGACCAACAACATTCGAGTATGGTTTCAGATGAATGTTTGCTCCTTCATTAGAAATCATAAAAATATGAGTGTTATTCTTGAAGTACATTCCAGTGAGTGTAGCACTATAACCACCAAGCCCAATATTTCCAGTTGCCCGAATAGCGTAAAGACAATCTATGAACATCATAGTTCCGCCAAAATTCTCACCACCACCTGTAACCAAACCTGTGCCATCAGACGTAGTGTTATCACCAATAAAAGTTGTATTTGTACAAGCTAAAGACTTATACAGATTCAGTCTAAACTGTTCAAATATAACAAATGATAACCTAACTTCACTTTGTTCTCTTGTGTCAAGATTCCTTATACTATATCCTGATTCATTTCTGAATCTTACATAATTTGCGTACAGCCTGATATTAGAGGTTCTCTCTAAATTCCACTGGATATCTAGCCATTTTAAATTCACAAGAAATGAATCATCTGCAACATTTAATTCGAAATCACCATTTAAATGATGTGCAGATTCAAATGATGTTGGTTTTAGCAAATAATATGTTCCAGTTAGATCTGCAGTTGTTGAGTTTATAACTAGACTACCATCAGTTCCAGACTCAACAATCTGACCAATAGGGGTTAACCCATTAGAACTTAACATGTATGATCTTAATTCATTCTCTTCGGTTGTTGTATAGGTTGTTGTATACTCATATATTACTTCCACACCCCTTGATATTTCAAAGGTATCTGTTATTTCGGCTAAACTACCCACTATTTCTATATTGTCGTTAGCATTAGCTGCTGCACCAGTTATTGTTGCTAAACTTATTTTCACCTCAGTCATATCAACAATATGTGGATTGTCCACACCATTATTGACAAGTATAAAAACAAGCTTATAAGGTAGAATATAATATTCAAATCGTTTTAAAGCATATTCAAGTGATTCATATGGATTCGATTCAGTCCCATCACCTGTTTCATTAGAACCATCAACATTATCGATATATATTGTTGTATCTTCGGTAATCTGCGGTCTTAAAGTTTCACTAATTTTAACCCAATTATTTATATCTGTATAATCAGCAGCACTTAAATAATATAACCCATTATTTTCAGGAGTTGAATCTGCATAAACTGATACAATCATACCAGGATATGTGTATGCATTATCATCTCCACTATCCCATGTTTCAAATAGAGATAAATCTGCAAGTGTTTCTACTCTAGATCTACTATCAAATGGTTCTGCTGCTCTAGGTTCAAAGTTTGCCGATATCGGTAATATACCAGTTGTTCTAGCCATTTATAATTTCATTTATTTTTAATGCCATCTAAGTTGACGTGCCCCAATTAATGATCCATTATGAACATATCTTTTATAGTTGACTGTATTTCCTTGTACTGTATTTGTAACATCACTTACCGTGAAAGTTGATAAATCAATTGCATCCCAAGAAGCAGATAATGTATTATATTGTTCTAATGATGTTATAGTCCAACCACTAGTTGGAATATCTACTGTTTGTTTATCACTACCTGATTCTGCAACTAAACTAGTTGTTATATAACCTCCGTGCGCAACCAATGATTGTTTAGTGTAAACAGTTATTGAAGATGTAGTTGCAAATACAGGATACGCTCCTGTTATTGTTCGAGTAATTGTACTTGTATTTCCTGCTGTTAACGGAGTTGAATATGGGTTACCTTTATTTGATAATGGTTGTTCACCTTCATCAAATGCAACATTTCCAGTCCAACTTTGAGCGCCTACTAATACGGTATAACTACTTATAGATTGTGCATCTGTTAACGATGTCGAAGCACTAGCGGTTAAACCTGTACCAGTATACACATACGTATTTGGTAAACCACTTCTATATCCACTCGTAGTATATGCAGGATCTATAGATCCTCTGTTAAATGATGAATTAAATGAAATTGTTGAAATAACTTCACCAATTTCACGTAATGTTGGAGATACATTAAATGTGAATGTGCTAGATGGAGCAGTTAATGTAGGAAATAATTCTGGATATAATAATCCATCCCACATTTCTTGAACAGTTTTTCCAGAAAAAGTTGATCCTGCTTCCCAACCACCAACCGCAACTGGCATTGCTTCTGCATTTGTGTATGTTACACTTGCAGAACCAGCAAGTGGTGTAATATTTCCAGCACTATCCTTTTGTTTTAAAATTCCATCGACATCATATCCAATAATAGTAAATCCAGCAGGAGGATTTCTATATGTACTAAGGTCTTTATGTGTAAATCTAACGTTTGACATTCTAAATAATATTATTTTGTGATTAGTTTATATATCCAATTTATAAATTTAAAGTTTGACATATAGATGATTTATTTTTGGTTGATTATATAATGGATCAGCATTGCCATATTTATTTACTATATCAGAATATGTTAAATAATCACACATCTCCATCAATCTATATTCAGTCATATCTGATAATAATGAATCTGTTTGTGACCATCTAACTTCAAAATCAAAAGATATTCGTTTCGATTCTATTATTAAATATTGAGATGAAGTATTTTATAATCTGTATAACCATAAATATTCGTAAATCCATCTTCAACAATATCATCACATTTGAAATATTTTTGAATATCCATCTCATACACATTCCAATATCCAAATATTTGTTCAAGATAATATGTTGATAATAGTTGTGTAGCGGATGTTTGATTTAAAAATCCCGGTTTGATAGTATGGCTCACACCTCGTAATAATTCACCATTTGGTTTTAAAATATTTGTGAACGTATAACCTTTATTTTCAATTAATGTTTTTAAATCATCAGATTCTGTAACACTCGTTATTTCATCATTAGATAAACATTCCAATTCATAAGCTCTAAAATATATTGGGAGTTTTTTTGAAGAAGCTACAGCTGTTTGTGTATCAGGTTCTGATGATATGAAACATTTTCCACTAGGTATTATTGAACCAGAATTACGTTTTACGTCGACTAAAATTTTTATGCATAGTTTAAGGTTTTTATTCAATCTATATATCAAAATAAAAATATAAAACTTTATAATGAAACATAAATAACGTGCAGTTAAAGTTCAATAACAACTTCTTCAAAAAACATCATAAAATGTTCACGAATCATTGATATATTTGTTTTAATATCGGAAACTATCATATATTCACGCCAGTGTTTTTTAATAATAACATTATACATTCTTCCTTGTGTAAAAAGAACTACTCCATCTTTCTTCACATCTTTTATACAACGTCTGTATAATGTTGTTGCATTAAAATCTATTTTAGACTTTTTCATCAATTGATTTTTTTAAAATTTCAATGAATGGTTTTAATTCTTCTTCTTTTGGCTCATCTCTTGAGTCCTTTATGCATAAAAATGCTCTTCTAAACATTTCACCTAATATTAAGTCATTTGGATACGTATAAATAATATCATGTAAATCTCTCTCTGTCATGATTTTTAAATTTTTTAATTTTTCAATAAATAACACATACATGAAAATCAAGAATCATGTCTCAATTCAATGATTTTATGCTATATAAAAATACATGTGACTCTTGACACCTAAAATTCACCTTTGAATCTCTTTGAGACCCAAAGTTATATTCACATTTGATAATAAAGTTTGGAATTGTAAAAATATTTTTTATGTCTAATAAATCTATAGATCTAGATCATCCTGGAAAAGATAAACCTGATGATTGTTTTGGAACTAACACAATTGTTTCAGTTATATAATCAAATACTAATAACATTAATATATCGCCAGATCAAATTTATGAGGAACGAGGTCCTGAGATGATAATATATGATAAACTAAGTGAATTGGATGAGTATGCGTTGTTAAGAATTAAATATAGAATTGAATGTCTTGCGTGGAAAGGGAAAGATATTTCGATAATAATGATGAAATACTTCGAAGATGGAATAACAATGGAAAATTGGATGCCGTTAAATTTGCAAAGGCAGTGTTAGATATTTCATTAAAACCATCTAAGGATTATGTTGAATCATTAAATCCACAAGGACCTTGGAATCGAGATACCGCTTTACAAGGTGATATTTGGTTTTAATTTCATTTTCATGAAATAATGTGTAATTTATTAAAAAAACAAAAAAACACCGCTTTACAAGGTGATATTTGGTTTTAATTTCATTTTCATGAAATAATGTGTAATTTATTAAAAAACAAAAAAACATACTTATGAGTATTGGTGAATGGAGAGTGATGATGAGTTTAAAACAATTATTTTGTTCACATGATTATCATTTGATAAATCAAACTGAAGTACCATCAGAATTTGATGTTGTTGCAAAATCTGGGTACATACCAAATTCACATTGTAGCTTGAAACGTTTAATTGTTACTGATTATAAATGTAGCAAATGTAATCATCTAAAACGTCTAACTGCAAAAACTCCGAACTAATGAGAACATACCAATCAATAATAGGTAAAGCTGTATTTGCTTTAATTTTTATAATATTCACATTTATAATGATGTCAATTATTAATGCTACACATGACTTGCCCGATAAAATAAAAACAAAAACAGATTCTATACTTAAAGATTCAGTGAAACGTGACAAATAAGTCAAAAAATAAAATGAAATACGATTATTGTAGAAAATGTAGATCATATAAGCCATTGCATGAGAATGGTTTACAACGCACGGGAAATTACAAGATAATGATGGTAAAATCCTGTAACTTTTCGTATTAGTAAATATAAACCTAAAATTATTATCGATTAAAATGGTACACATTTATTATTTTTATTGCTCTATCGTTAATAGAGTTTATTATCGTTTGGTCTAAATGGTTTGATGAAGAGGCTACTAAATCTTATGTTGTAGCTACTTTTATAGAAAAGAATAAGAAATTATTACTAATTCCAATAATTGTTACTATGTTTTTAAATTTAGTTGTTAGCCTAATATTGGGCGGGTTCATTGTACTTGTAATATCATTTATATGAGTATTGTAAAAAAGAAAATTCAAATGCATTGGTTGTGGAAAAGATAGACCGTGTTTTTTTTGGAAAGTAATCAAGAACCAAGTTCAACCGATTATATGCAGGTCGATGATCTGAAATGTGTTTTAGATGAAACAAATCAGACTTCATATAATTGGGTTGAACTTTATAAAAACGAGCCAGAATGGTAGAAAGTAATGAAAAAACATTTGGAGAAAAACTAGCACCCATCCTAGAAGATTTACAACGTGCTATAAATTCATTTGATGTCATTGTAAAAGATAAACCTTGCTATCCAAATAGCGCAGTTTATTCATCTGCTGCAATTTTTATATCAGTCATAATGGATAAAATGTATGATTTAATGGAACGTGAAGATATGCCTATCACTGATAAATTGAAAATGGCAGAACAATGTGGGAAAGATATTCACAGAATTATTAAAGTGTATACTGATATCGATGTTCATGAACCTCAACAATTTATTGATAGAGATGATCAATAAGTATTATTATAAAACAACTAAATTTCAAGCACATTTGAGATGTGATGAACTATGCCCCCCGGGAACATGAGAAATGATGAACGTGGTTTTCATGTTAAAATGGGTACTAGATTTTGTAAAACTAAATGTCCTCATTTTATTGCAGGTGGTATTGGATGGGTATCATGCACATACACTGCACCAATAATTATTTAATGTTGTAGATATATACAAAAACGGAAAAATGACGACATTAGAATTTATTAAAAACATAGCTCTATTAACAGGAATCGCGGATTTCTTAATATATGTAGCTTTTATTTGGGGACGTTATGGTATACAACGTTCAATTTCAATTTCTTTTTATGATCTACCTATGGATTATAAAATTATTTTCAGATTATTCATTTGGATTTTATCAGCTGCAATATTTTTATGTGGTATTGGATGGGAAAATCCATTATTCTTCATCTCCGGTCCACTACTTTCTTTAGTTGGCATTTTTACGCGCATAAAAGTTAAATGGAAATATGTAATTCACATGATAGGTGCTATCGGTGGAATTATATCTTGTTTTGTTGCAGTTATGATGTGTGATTTAAAACTTGGAGTAATTACATATTTCGCATCTATTTTAGGTTTTATGTTAGCATTTTTCTTTGGAAAGAAAGAACATATGATTTGGAATGTAGAAGTTGTATGTTTTGCAACATTAATGAGCTCATTATTGTATTTGAATAATATGATTCCTTGGTAGTTTTACCCACATTTACATTTTTGTCATTTTAATCCATGAAATTTAAGTTTAAATATGATTTGATGGATGAAGTGACACGTTTAGATGTTAGCTGTCCTGAGCATCTTAAAAAAGATATTTATGTAATCCATAAACGTAATAGGACGTTATGGAATACAGCCAGATATATGCTTATTCAACGTGATGAGATAACACACATGCAGATATGGTTAAAAGAACAAGAAATTAATTTATTAACCCGAATAATAATATGAAGACGAATAGTGTCTTGATGATATCGAAAAATAAAACAATCATTTGATCTGAATATGATTCAACTAAGATCAAAGTCTCTTTTGATTATAAAAATAAAATTTACAGAAAAATTTCTGAAATATTTGGTAAAGAGTATATTGATAAAGTTTCAGACTTGACACATATAAATTCACTGAAAAATATTTAACAGAAGGAGATGATAAACCAACACATGATGAAATTGTAGAATATTTAGCTAAACATCATTATGGAAGATTTTCTTTTGAATTAGATATTGATGGTGAAGAAGTTATGGAGTACATAGACAAATTTTTTGAGGTAGGATTTGATAACAATATTATGGTACCCTGATAAAAATTATTGGAGATTGTCATACACTGCTACACTTGAAGATTATTTATCTAAATTGAACGAAATTGAAGTTTGAAGATGTTAAAATAGGACAGCGAGTAATACGAACAGGACCTAGTCGTGAAATTTTAACAACTGGACGTATAGTCACAATAACAAAAATAATTCCTCCATATATTGTAGACGGAAAACATTATCATGGACAAATAAAAGTAAATTCTTTACCGTACTCATTTTTACCAGATCATTGAACTCTATGAAAAGGATATTATAATATGAATATATAGTAAAATATTATTCATGTTATGATTAAAACTTTTAAAGAATTTATGAGTTCAAGTGTTACGTTTGAACAAGAAGATATAGATTACATAGACAAATATATGTCTATGATTGATGAATCAATATTCTCGGAATTTGATGTCAACATAGATAAATTCAAAAAAGAACAGGCAGCAATTGATGAAATATTCAAATATCATTTGTTAAAGTTTAGTATGAAATTATCAAAATTCGGAGTTCAATTAAAAGGCGCACCTAATACTGAATATAAAGGACATACTTATATGGTATATCGTTCTGATAAACCTATAAAAGATCCAAAAGTTTTTGAAGAGATGCGTGATTTTAACAAAGATTTATTAAAGGGTAGATCGTTTACTGTAGTTATATTAAATAGAAAAAATTATTTAATTATCGCATACAAAATAGCATAGACAATTTTATCTTCGCAATAAATTGTTTAATTTTAAATAAATCAAAAATTTATTGTCATGAAAAAACTTGTAGATGAACACTTTAATAATAATGAAACTGTTATTCCTATGTCAATCATTTCCGATAATAATGGTTTTGCTCCAGACGAAATACGTCACATATATTCAGTAGTTGATGAAGACTTAAAAAATGAGATTCCTAAATCACTATCCGATAATCAAATTCATTTTAACAACAATTATCTAAAATATCATTTTGATCCTTCAACTGTCAGAGATGTTTGTTACATCTCTGACAATTTGAAAGAGATGATTGTGAATACACTTCCATATTATATAATGGAACATTATCATTCTACTAACATAAATTATTATTTGAAACATATGTTAGAATCAGAAATATACTCTCCAACGGTAGTTACTTTTTATTTTGCTAATAAATCTGAAATTGATAGTAAAATAAAAGAGAATTTTGACTTAAATATAGAAGTATGACATACAAATATAAAAAAGGACAACATGTGTTTGCATTTGGTGGGTCAAGTGATAATTATGTTGGAAAATGTGGAAATCCTAGAGGATTGGATGAAGGAACATATAAAATTATTGCATCAACAGATCCAGCTTTAAAATTACCACATCCAGATACAATGAATAAAAATATTAAGATATGAAAACATTAAAGTGGAAAATTGGCATCAATGAATATGATTTTGAAAAAATCATAAACTATGAAATACGACAAATATCTCGTGATGAAGCGAAAGATATTTTACATAATGCAATAGAGTTATCGAAAACTGATACGGCATTTGGTCTATTATTAGCTGAATTGGCGATATATGTTGAAAAGAATAATGGAAATATAATATGTTTGCATCTTTGTAAAATAAAAAGTGAATTGATAAAAGCAGGCATTCCTCAGCAAGTTGGAGATTTTGATGATTTTATAGAATAGTTGCCAGAGCTTGATCAAAATAACATGATAAACGAAGAACATGGCGCCAAAACAACGCATTTTTCTGTATCATGTAACAATTACAACTCCAAATAAAAGTTACATGTTAACAAACGATAATTTAGTATGAAAAAATTAATACTAACACAATATATTTTACGGGATATTCTGGCATGTATCTTTTGTTTGATTCAATGGTACAGTGATGCATGTAGATGCGCCAGAGGCTACTAGATTCACTTCTAAGACATATATGATGGATTATTTAGTGTCTAATAAAAACGTC
>Ga0172377_10000511_pt1 | contig 36554 bp, 34 predicted proteins | sample Pumphouse3metaG_FD_119749 | JGI IMG/M metagenome (GOLD analysis project Ga0172377, IMG submission 119749) | Leachate microbial communities from a municipal landfill in Southern Ontario, Canada - Pumphouse #3 metaG | ecosystem: Engineered > Solid waste > Landfill > Unclassified | place: Canada... | reverse complement strand
GTAGGCTCTTACCCCACCGTTTCACCATCACCGAAAAATCGGCTGTCTATTCTCTGTTGCACTATCCCTTAGGTTACCCCAGCCATTATTTAAATGGAACCATACTTCACAGCAGCCCGGACTTTCCTCTTGATTTTACTCAAGCTATTGTCTGGTTTACCTAGTGCGTATTATAGCTATAATTTCTTAAAATCTATTTTCTAATAACATCGTAGTTCTCTGGCACTACAAATTTGAAAATTTCATCTGATATTTCACCATTTTGAACTACATTTGAAAATTTAATTTCAACATCATTTTCAAGTTTATCTTTATATTTAATATAATTAATCTTATCATCATTTTTTGAAGTTTTAATCAAATAATCTACATCTTCAATCTTTGTAATATAACTATTGTCATTTACTTTTTTTGAATTATTTAAAAGTTTGATAATATTTATCTCACTTTCTAATTGAGTAAAAATTGCTTGTTCAAGTTCTGGCTCATCAACAATTGCGAAATTATCATTTATATATACATTTTTTACAACTGGTGTTTTATACTTCCATAAAATTTTTCCACTTTTTTTAATAAAAACTTCACCCTTATATTCAATCTTATTTTGAGAACTTGATGTGATTAATTGGGAAAAGCTAGCTTTAAAACTGTCTAAATCTTTAATATCATTTGAAGCTATACAAGACAAACAAAATAGTGTTGTAACAATTATTAACTTATAAAACATATTTTAACCTTTTTTTTTATATAATCTTAGCGATTATAACGAAAAGGAACTAATTTTATGTTAAATGTTTTTTCAAAAATTTTTGGTACAAGAAACGATAGAGAAGTAAAACAATATAGAAAAAAAGTTCAAGAGATAACTGCTCTTGAAAGTCAGTATGAAAATTTAAGTGATGAAGAGTTACAAAGTGAATTTAATAAGTTAAAAGAACTTGTACAAAAAGAAGAAAAATCATTAAATGATGTATTAATGCAATCTTTTGCAATTACTAGAGAAGCTAGTAAAAGAGTTTTAAATATGAGACCTTATGATGTGCAATTAATTGGTGCAATGGTTTTACATGAGGGAAGAATTGCAGAGATGAAAACAGGTGAAGGGAAAACACTTGTTGGTTCTTTAGCCGTGGCTTTAAATGCACTTAGTGGAAATGGTGTTCATGTTGTTACAGTAAATGATTATTTAGCTTCTAGAGATGCAAATGAATTAAAACCTTTATATAACTTTTTAGGATTTAGTGTAGGTGCTGTTGTTGGTGGATTAAAAAATGACCAAGAAAGACGAGAGCAATATGCTTGTGATATTACCTATGGAACTAACAATGAATTTGGATTTGATTATCTAAGAGATAATATGAACTATGATATTAGTGAAAAAGTTCAAAGAGAACATAATTTCGTTATTGTAGATGAAGTTGACTCTATTTTAATTGATGAAGCAAGAACTCCTTTGATTATTTCAGGACCAACAAATCATAAAAACTCAAACTATGTAAGAGCAAATGAAATTGCTTTGAAATTAGAAAGAGGTCAATTAATTGAACCTAAGAGTGCTTCAGATAAGCCAACTACAACTGGTGATTTTATAGTTGATGAAAAAAATAAAGCTGTACTTTTAACAGAACAAGGTCATGAAAATGCTGAAAATTTATTTGGTGTAGATAATCTTTATTCTATTGAAAATGCAATGCTTTCTCATAGTTTAGATCAAGCTTTAAAAGCAAACTTCATTTTTGAAAAAGATGTTGATTATGTTATAAAAGATAATACAGTAATAATTGTTGATGAATTTACAGGAAGACTTAGTGAAGGAAGAAGATTTTCAGAAGGATTACACCAAGCTTTAGAAGCAAAAGAAGGTGTTGCAATTCAAGATGAATCACAAACTTTAGCTGATATTACTTTTCAAAATTATTTTAGAATGTATAAAAAATTAGCTGGTATGACGGGAACTGCTCAAACAGAAGCTACAGAGTTTGCCGAAATTTATAGATTAGATGTTGTATCTATTCCAACAAATGTTCCTGTTCAAAGAATGGATAAAAATGACTTAATTTATAAAAGTGAAAAAGAGAAATTTGAAGCTGTTTGTAATAGAATCAAACAATTACATGAAAAAGGGCAACCTGTTCTTGTAGGAACTGCTTCGATTGAAAAATCAGAAAAACTACACGCAATTTTAGTTCATAAAAAAATTCCTCATACTGTTTTAAATGCAAAACAACATGAAAAAGAGGGAAAAATTATTGCTGATGCTGGACAAAAAGGTGCTGTTACAATTGCTACAAATATGGCTGGACGTGGAGTTGATATTAAATTAACTCAAGAAATACTTGACCTTGGTGGATTAGCAATTATTGGAACAGAAAGACACGAAAGTAGAAGAATTGACAATCAGTTAAGAGGAAGAGCTGGACGACAAGGAGATGTGGGAGAATCACAATTTTATTTATCTTTAGAAGATAATCTTTTAAGAATATTTGGAAGTGATAAAATTAAGGGAATTATGGAAAGATTAGGTATTGAAGAAGGTGAACATATCGAATCTAGAATGGTTACAAGAGCTGTTGAAAATGCTCAGAAAAAAGTGGAACAAATGCACTTTGAATCAAGAAAACATCTACTTGAATATGATGATGTTGCAAATCAACAAAGAAAAGTAATTTATTCATTTAGAAATGATTTATTAAAACCTGATTTTGATATTGAATCAAAACTTGATGAAAATATGCTTGAATATGTGCAAAACCTATTATCAATAGCAAATATTATAAAAGGAATGCCTAGTGAAGATTTTGATTATGAATTTATAAAAATAAAATTTGAAGAAGAATTAAGATTACTTGTAGATATTGAAGATATGGTAAGTAATTCATATGAAGATTTAGAAGCAAATTTAACTTCATTTTTAAAAGAAGTTTATAATAAAAAAATGTTAATGGCAGCAACTGAACAAAAAAATGAAATTGAAAGAATCCTTTATTTACAAATTTTAGATAATGCCTGGAGAGAACATTTATATGCTATGGATACTCTGAAAACAGGAATTGGGCTAAGAGGATATAATCAAAAAGACCCATTAGTTGAATATAAAAAAGAGTCTTATAATATGTTTATTGAATTAATTGCAAATATTAAAAATGAGATTATTAAAATACTATTTACGATTCAACTTCAAACTCATGAAGACAAACAAAAAGAACAAGAAGCAATCGCTAGAATGAAAGAACAAATGGAAGAAGCAACAGAACACATTACAACAAATGTTGCACAAGAGGCAGTAAGAAACAGTGATAAAAAGATTTCAAGAAATGAAACTTGTCCTTGTGGAAGTGGATTAAAGTTTAAACAATGTTGTGGAAAAAGTGGTCCTAAAATTGGTTTAGCTGCAGGAAACTAATTTGAATAAGAAATTAGTAAATTTTATTGTAAAGAAATATCTGAGATTTGATAAAAAGAATCCTTTTATTTCTATAAGTGCTATTTTAGCATTTGTTGGTGTTTCGATTGGTGTTATGGTTTTAATACTTTCTATGGCTATTATGAATGGTACAGCTAAAGAGTTTGAAAAAAAACTTTTTACGATGAATTATCCTTTAACTATTCATCCAAAATTTAGTACAATTTCTTTAGATCAGGAGTTATTAAATAGTCTTCAAAAAGAGTTCCCTCATTTAAAATTTTCTCCATTTATTTCATCACAAGCAATTATTCAAAGTGGTGAAACTATGAGTGGAGGTATGATTTTTGGAGTAATTCCTCAAAAAGAAGCATTAATTAATCCAGTTTATAAAAACGCTTTAGGTGATTTAAATCTTGATAAATTTGATATTATTACAGGTTCTGGAATATCTGATAAACTATTTTTAAATCCTGGGACTAAAACAACTTTATACTTTACAGAATTAAATCCAACTGGCTTTTCAATGATGCCAAAAATGAAAAGATTTACCTTTGCAAATTCTTTTACATCTGGACTTAATGCCTATGATAAAGCTTATATGTATACTTCTATTGAAGCTTTACAAACTTTATTAAAAAAAGAAGAAGGTACATTTGATGGCATACATGTTCATTCAGATGATGCCTTTGCAGATATAGAAAAACTAAGAGCACATCTTGGGAATAAAGCATCTGTTGTAGGATGGTGGCAACAAAATGGTAATTTCTTTGCTGCTATGAAAATGGAAAAAACTGCTTTGTTTATTGTGTTAATGCTTATTATACTTGTGGCTTCATTGAATATTATTTCTTCTTTATTAATGACTGTAATGAGTAGAAGAAAAGAAATAGCTCTACTTTTATCAATGGGAGCAACAAGTAAAGAGATAAAATCTATCTTTTTAAGAGTTGGAACCATAATAGGATTTTCAGGAATATTAACAGGAATTGCTTTAGGTTTTATTGGTTATTGGTTATTAGATAATTTTGATATTGTAACTCTTCCAGCTGATGTTTATGGAAGTGCTAAATTACCACTTGATTTAGCAATGAGTGATTTTATTTCTATTATTATTGGTGCAGTTATTATTGTACTCGTTTCTTCTTATTATCCTGCTTCAAAAGCTACTAATATTGATGTAATTGATGTTTTAAGAAATGAATAAAATAAGCCTTTATTTTAAGGGCTTATTTATTTGATTCTTTTTGATTTTTTCTTCTTCAAGTGTATCTTTTCCTCTTATAAAATCAAAAATTATTGATGGGAAACTTAATATTCTTTTACCAATGTTCATAGGTACACTAATTGTATCTTTAGTAAGATTTGTTGATATTTCAGGATTATCTAAATTACCATTTAAATTAACTTCCGTCTCCACTCTATTATTATCACCTAATAACACATAGTTTATTACAGGAATCATTCCAACAAGTTTTGAATAGTCTTTAAAAAATATAAGTTTTAGATTAGAATCTATTCTGTAATTTTTCAAATCAACTGTTCCCCTTCCATCAAAATCAATACCATTACCAATAGTAATTAATTTTTTAACATCTAATAACTCTTTATCTTTATTATAATTAAATTCTATTGTTCCATCTACAATATTATATGCTAAAAGATTAAACCCTGAATTTGTAGCAAGCCCAACAACAGCTGGAATAGCTAATAAAGGATTTATAAGTGCAGGTGAAGTTTGGATAAATAATAAAAGGTTATTCAAGATTGTTACTCCCTGAACATTACTATTTTTAATTATAAATTTTCCATTTAAATCATTCATATAACCACTTGCATAAAACATCAAATTTCCACCACCAAAAATATGTTTACCTATAAGTGCATTTATAAACTCATCACTTACATTATTTGAAAAAATATCTATTTTTTTATCTTTTGATTCTTTAAAAGTAATACTAGTTTGTTTATAATCTAAACTAATAAACTTACTATCTTCTCTAATTCTAAGAACAAAATCATCTGCTAAAAGTTTATTTGCTTCATCATAAAATATAACTAGATTTTTACCTTTTATATCAATCTTTTTATATTTAATATTTTCAATCTTTTTACTATCAGCACTTGAATAATGTAACTCATAACCATCGGCATACAAAGAAATAGACTCTTTTTCTAACTGTAAAACTAAATCTTTATTTTTTGTTTCAATAGAAGTTATATCATTTTTTAAAGTTCCAACTAAACTCAATTTGTCAATTTTATTATTATTTTTTTTAATTGGTAAATTAAGATCTTTTACCTCTGCTTCAAAATCAATACCAGAATTTTTTATAAAAATTTTTGCATTTTCTAAATAATAAATATCTGTATCCATTTTTAATTTAGAATTTAGTAAATTTATCACTACTTCTTGTTTTAAATTACTTGTTTCTATTTTTCTATTTTCTAAAATTACATCTAAATTTTGTAAATAAATATTTAATTTGTCATCTATTTCTATTTTTATGTCTTCATCTTTTGAAGATATCTTTGTTTTCTCATCTTCTATTTTTCCATTTATTTCTAAAGAATCAATATTTTGTCCATTTTTTTGAACTGGTAAATCTAATCCTTTCACTAAGGCTTGAAAACTAATATTTTTTTCATCTTTTATTTGTAAAGCGATATTTCCTTCTTTAATAGAATTATCTTTTAAAAGTTTAGAATATGGATAAATTTTTGATAAATTGTCGATATTAACATATATTAAATCAGAAATTTTTATATTTGTTCCTAAATCTTTTAATAAAATACTCACTTCATTATTAAAATTTAAACCAATAGCTGTATTTTTATCTTTTATTTCAACAAGGCTTTCCTTATTTTTTTCTTTAATTAAAAAAGATTTTATATTAGCATCACCATATGATTTTAAAGTTTGTATATCAAGATTAAGATTAACAGTTGCATTAATCATGTCTTTATATTTAAAATCACCATTCTTAATTTTTATCAAAGAATCATCTAAAATAACTTCAGCATTTTTACTTTCAAATTCAAAATTATTTATAGCAACTTTGGCATCATTTAGGAAAAACTCTCCATAAGTAGACATATTTTTTGCTGTATCATAGGGAAATTTCATAAGTAAAGAGGCTTGTGTATTTCCACTTTTTTGTACAATAGGAAGAGTAATATTATAGGCTTTTAATATGTCTAAAATATCTTTATCTAATTTGCTATTAGTTTTTAAAAATACATCAACTTGTCCATTTTTTTCACTTGTTAAATTGTTGATTACAACAAAACTTCCATCAAGTTTTTTATCTTTAAATATAGGTTCTATTAAATTAAAATGTAATTTATTATCTTTAAAAAATATATCTAAACTTTTTGTATCTACAACATCTACATCCTTATGAAACCTAATTTTTGCATCTTTAATTTGTGCTTTACCTTGGATTGAATTTTCGATTATATGATTATTTATTAAATCATATTCTGCATATAATCCTTCAATTTTTATATCTCCTTTTACATTATCATACATCCATGACTCTGCAATATCAGGCAAATGTAAAAAGTTTTTTAGAAATTTTAAACTTTTAAAAGGTTCGCTTACTAAATAAAATTTAGCTATTTTTTTAGTCATTTCTACATTTATATTACTTTGTAAATTTTCATAATAAAAATTTCCATAATAATTTATTTTTTCATTAAAATAATCAATTTTAACTTTACCATCAAATAATAAATTCAAATCTTTTAGGTATAAAGAATATAACTCAAATACCACTTGATTCGATATTATGTCAATTTTTGAAGCAATATTTATATATTTATTATCAAGATATAAAATCTCATTATCTAAAATTATTTCAAACTCATTATCATTAATTTTTAACTTATTTATTTTTATTTTTTGGAAGAAATTTAAAACTTTTGGAAGTATTTCTATGCTATTCTTTAACTCTTCGAAAGAACTACTTGTTGTTGTTTTCTCCGATTTATATTCGATATTATCAATAGTTAAAATAAGTTTTTTATCCATTTTAATATAGAATTGCGAAACTAAAATATTTGAAAAAGAAAAAGAGTCTATTTTTATGCCTGTATACAAAAATGAAAGAAATGAAATTATTATTAAAAAAAGAAAAAGAAAAGTAGGTTTAATCATCTTCAACATTATTGATTTTGTCCTTGTGTGTTTGATTGCAGTATTATTTTATGTAACGATGCCTATTACTTCTACTAAAATATTATTCATCCCTAAAGGCAGTACTAGTTATATTATATCATACTTAAATAAAAATGGTTTTGAGATGGGTATTGTTGATGAATTAGTTATAAAATCATTAGGTTATGTTCAAAGTGGTTGGATAGATATTAATCAAAATAAATTAACAAGAATGGATTTTATTTATAAATTAATTACTTCAAAAGCTGCACTTAAAAATATCACTTTAATTCCAGGAGAAACTTATTATATTTTTTTAAAAAAATTGGCATTAGAATTTAATTTATCAGAAGAAAAATTAATCGAATTATATAATCAATATGCATATAAAGCAGATGGAAATATTTTAGCAGAGACTTATTCTTTACCTCTTGGAATGAGAGAAGATTATATGATTTTTTATCTATTTTCTCAAACAAATAAAAAATATGAAGAATTCTCTAAAAAAATCTTTGGATATTATGATAAGAGAAAATGGTTTAATTACTTAAGTTTGGCTTCTGTAATACAAAAAGAAGCAGCAATAACAAATGAAATGCCTATTGTTTCAAGTGTTATTTATAATAGACTTAAAAAAGGTATGAAACTTCAAATGGATGGAACTTTGAATTATGGGGAGTTCTCAAATACGATAGTTACGGCTGATAGAATAAGAGATGATAACACTACTTATAATACTTATAAATTTACAGGTCTTCCAAAAGACCCCGTTTGTGCTGTAAGTTTAGAAGCTATAAAAGCGGCAATTTTTCCTGTAAAAAGTGATTATTTATATTTTGTAAGAGAAAATAAAACGGGTCTTCATAAATTTGCAGTAACTTTTGAAGCACATCAAGCTAATATAAATGCCAATGTAGGTGTTGCAAAAACTTATACAAAAGTTAAGATCGATGAAACACAAATTGATGCTGAAGCAGAAACTATTATGAAAACAGATGTTTCAAAACAGAAACCTGTGTCTATCAAAGATTTATTTAATAATGTAAATTAACAAACTTGTGAAAATTTGAAACAATCAAATTTTCACATTCAAAATATATCGAACTTTCAATTTCCTTAAATTCAAATCTAGCTATCATGTTGCTAACATTAAAATTCAAATTTAGGAAACAATATGTCAAAAATCATTTACACAAAAGTTGATGAAGCACCAGCTTTAGCAACATACTCTTTTTTACCAATCATTAAAGCATTTACAAAAAGTTCTGGTATTGAAATGGTTACAAAAGATATTTCTTTAGCTGGAAGAATTTTAGCTAACTTCCCTGAAAACTTAAAAGAAGATCAAAAAATCTCTGATGATTTAGCTGAACTTGGAGCATTAACTCAAGATCCAGCAGCTAACATTATTAAATTACCAAATGTTTCAGCATCTGTTCCTCAATTAAAAGCTGCAATTGCAGAATTACAATCAAAAGGTTACAATATCCCAAATTTTGATGCTAGTGAAGAAATTACAGCTAGATATTCAAAAATTACAGGAAGTGCAGTAAACCCAGTATTAAGAGAAGGAAACTCAGACAGACGTGCTCCAAGTGCTGTTAAAAACTATGCAAAAGCAAATCCTCATAGAATGGGTAAATGGTCAAAAGATTCTAAAACAGATGTTGCTTGTATGACTTCAGGAGATTTCTATGGTTCTGAAGTTTCAAAAACTTTTGATGCTGCAAATGATTTAAAAATCTCTTTCTTTGACAAAAATGGTGTAGAAACTGTATTAAAAGCATCTACAAAAGTTCTTACTGGTGAAATTATTGATGCAACTACATTGAGTGCAAAAGCATTACAAGAATTTTATGCACAGTCAATTGAAAGAGCTAAAAAAGAAGATGTATTATTATCTCTACATTTAAAAGCTACAATGATGAAAAACTCTGATCCAATTATGTTTGGATTTGCTGTAAAAGTTTATTTTAAAGATTTAATTGCTAAACATTCAGCTTTATTTGATGAAATGGGTGTAAATTTCAACAATGGTTTAGGTGATTTATACGCAAAACTAGACTCTTTAGATGCTGCTAAAAAAGCTGAAATTTTAGCTGATATTACTGCAGTTTATGCTGTTCAACCAAGACTTGCAATGGTTAACTCTGCTAAAGGTATCACAAACTTACATGTACCATCAGATGTTATTATTGATGCTTCTATGCCTGCGATGATTAAAGGTGGTGGGAAAATGTGGAATGCACAAGATAAAGAAGAAGATACAATTGCAATGATTCCAGATAGAGCATACGCAGGAAGTTTCAAAGCTGTAATTGATGATTGTAAAGAACATGGAGCATTAGATGTTACAACTATTGGAACTGTTCCAAATGTTGGATTAATGGCTCAAAAAGCTGAAGAGTATGGTTCACATGACAAAACTTTCCAAGCTAAAGCTGATGGTCAAATCAAAGTTATTGATAAAGATGGAAATGCTGTATTTACTTTTGATGTAGAAAACGGTGATATTTTCAGAATGTGTCAAACTAAAGATGCTCCAATCCAAGACTGGATTAAATTAGCAGTTTCAAGAGCTAGATTATCTAATACTCCTGCAATTTTCTGGTTAGACTCAAAAAGAGCTCATGATGCTCAAATGATTGCAAAAGTAAATAAATACTTACCAACTCACGATACAGCTGGTTTAGATATTTCAATCATGGCTCCAATTGAAGCTACATTAAAATCTTTAGAAAGAATGAGAAAAGGTCTTGATACTATTTCTGTAACTGGAAATATTTTAAGAGATTATAACACTGACCTATTCCCAATTTTAGAACTTGGAACATCTGCAAAAATGTTATCAATTGTTCCATTAATGCAAGGTGGAGGATTATTTGAAACAGGTGCTGGGGGATCTGCTCCTAAACACGTTGAGCAATTTTCACAAGAGTCTTATTTAAGATGGGATTCATTAGGTGAATTTATGGCATTAGCTGCTTCTTTTGATCACTTAGCAAATACTCAAAATAATCCAAAAGCAAAAATTTTAGCTGATACTTTAGATAAAGCAACAGGAACTTTCCTTTTAAATGATAAATCTCCAGCTAGAAAAATCGGAGAAATTGATAACAGAGGTTCTCACTTCTTCTTAGCTATGTATTGGGCGCAAGAATTAGCTGCTCAAAACAATGATGCAGACTTAAAAGCTGAATTTACTCCAATTGCAAAAGCGATGACTGAAAATGAAGCACAAATTGTTAAAGAATTAACACAATGTCAAGGTAAAGCTGTTGATATGGGTGGATACTACTTACCAGATGATGCAAAAACATCAGCTGCAATGAGACCATCTGCTACATTAAACGCAATTATCGGATAATAACTTCAAATTATAAAAGAGAAGATTTTTCTTCTCTTTTCCTTTTCTTAACTAACTTTTTTTCTAATATTTAAAACTTTTTCCCAATTAAAAATAAAAGCTAAGAGCTAAACTGTTATAATTTCTAATAAAAAATTTAAAAGGTTCTATTTTGAATAAAAAAAGAGTAGGAATTGTGGGAGTTGGAAATGTTGGAGCAACATTAGCCTTTGCCCTTGCAACAAAAGATATATGTTCTTCGATTCTTTTAAAAGATCAAAGAGAAAATATAACTCAAGCTATGGCTCTTGATATTTCACAAGCAACAAATGCAGCTAATTCTAAAACAGTTATTTATGCTTGTTTAAATGATGAAGAATTTAAAGATTGTGATGTCATTGTAATAACAGCTGGAATTGCGCGAAAACCTGGAATGAGCAGAGATGATTTACTTCTTACAAATGCAAAAATAATGATATCTGTTATAAAAAGCATTATTCCCCATAACCCTAATGCCATAATAATAATTGTTTCAAATCCTCTTGATGCTATGGTTTATACAGCCTTAAAAGCATCTAATTGGTCAAGAAATAGAATTATTGGAATGGCTGGAATTTTAGATAGTGCAAGAATGGCTCACTTTATCTTTGAAAAACTAGGATACGGGCAAGGACAAATAGAAGCTTCTGTTATGGGTGGGCATGGTGATGATATGGTTCCTCTTGCTGATTTTTCTACAGTTGCTGGAGTTAGTTTAAATGAAGTTTTATCAAAAGAAGATATTGAAGATATTGTAAATAAAACAAAAAATGGTGGAGCTCAAATTGTAAAATTATTAGAAACAGGTTCAGCATATTATGCACCTGCTTATTCTACTATTTTGATGATTGAAGCTATTTTAAGTAATAAAAAGAAAATTTATCCTTGTGCTGTTATGTTAGAAGGTGAATTTGGATTTAAAGAAATAGTTTCAGGAGTTCCTATAATGCTAGGAAGTAATGGAGTTGAAAAAATCATTGAATTAAACCTAAAAGAGGAACAAAAAATGCAATTTTCAAAATCTATTTCTTCTGTTAAAAGTTTGATAACTACTTTAGAAGAAAAAATATTTAATACAAAATAAAAGGAAAAAATATGAAACAAACATTAGAAGTTTTAAATGTAAAATGTGGCGGTTGTGCTAGTACATTAATAAAATCATTAAAAGATGAATTTGGTGAAGTTGAAGTAAATCTTGAAGTAATGCCAAGACAAATTACACTTAATGTTGAGGACGATAAAAAAGAAGTTTTAAAACAAAAATTAAGAAGTTTAGGTTATCCTTTAACTACTGATGAATTAAGTGGCCTGGAAAAAGCAACAACAACTGCAAAAAGTTTTGTTTCTTGTGCTATTGGAAAGTTTAATAGCTAAAAGTGAGAATTAATCCTCACTCTTAAATTCTAGTTTGATTAATGTTTTACTAAACGACTATCAATCCATGCACCAATTGGTGTAGTTATTTTTTGTAATAACCAACTAACTACAATAAATGCAACTAACCAAGTAATTACCGCTGCCCATGAAGGTAAATAATCAAAGAATATATCATAACGACCAATTAATGGCCAGTGAATTAAATACACTTCAAATGAATAAAGTCCATATATTGATAAAAACTTATTATCAAACTTTTTAAGTGAAAAAATAACAATAAATGCAAACATTAGAATAATAGAAGTAAGTTGATCAACAAAATACCCTTTTCCTAAAATAGCTGTTAATGTAGGCCAATGATTAGCAGTCGTGTGTAAAGACATATAAACTACAACTCCAAGCATTAAAGCAATAACAACATAAGGCATAATTTTAGCTTTATTTCTAAACTCTTTTAAATGTGCAACAAATTTATTCTCTTTATCTTTTGTTTCAAATAAAACCCATGCAAATACAATACCTAATGAAAAAGCTACTGTATGTAATCTATGAAGCCAATTATCTCCCATATTTAAAGGATTATAAACTCCAATTAATGTCGCAATTACAGCTAAGATAATTGCACTTAACCATGGTCTTTTTGTACTAAACACTAAAGGAAAAAGTACATAAAACATCATCATCCAAGTTATATACCAAAATGGTGAGTTAACATCATCAAATCCCTCAGCAGTTGGAAACCAACCTAGTAAAGATTGCATCATGTAAGGAACAGTGTAATGAATATCTAAAAATATTGCATTTGCAGCAAATATAAGAATAAGTGCTACCCAAAATGGAATAAATATCTTTATTACTCTTCTTTTGTAAAATTCAAAAATTGGAAGTGGTTTTTTCAACATTCCAACAGTTAAGCCATATCCAGACATAAAAAGAAATAAATCAACTCCAACTCCAGCAATAATAGAAAGAGGAAAAAGGAAATCAGCATTTGTAACTAGCATGTAAGCAAAATGTGCAAAAACAACTGTTAAAATTCCTAACCCTTTTAGCTCTTGAGTAACTGAAATAGGAAATAAATCTGTATGTTTTGCTCTTTTGAAAGTCAAAAGAAGAACTGCTATTAAAACAGCAATAACAATAAGATTTGATTGATAAATATCGTCAGTAATAGTAATAGGCATATATGCTCCCAAGTTTTTTTGATAGTCTTCTTGTAACTTATATTTTTATTAGTTACAAGAAAAACATTATATAATTATAACTACTTATAAATAAAAATGGAATTTAAATAAATAAAAAGATTTTTTTTAAAGAAAACTAAAAGTATTCGAAAATTATTTTAGAAAGACTTTGATATTATCAATATTTTTTGAATCTGCAAATTTATCTAACAACGAAGCTAATTGAATTACTTCATTATTTTTCATTCTAATACAACCGCTTGATTCATTTGTTCCTATTGTATTTTCACTAAGAGTTCCATGTATTCTAAAAGTATTTTTTCCATCGACAATATGAGTAAGATTAATTTTAGCTGCACCCATATAATTATATTTATTTCCAGGAGGTACAACTTTTGGTAAATCTATTCCTCTTTTTTTAAAAGTATCAATAGTATCTTGTGTTGGATACCAAAAAGGTTTTAAAGTAATAGAAGAAACACTACCCTCCCCTGTTGGTTTTTTTATTTCATCTTTTCCTGTTGAAACAACATAAGTTTGGATATTTTTAATTTTATTATTGAATTTTCCTTTTAAAACCATAAGATTTTTTGATGAATCAACTTCTATTATTAATTGCTCATATAAAGTTATGTTAAGAGTTGGGTCACTTTTTAAAATATTATTATTTATAGCTTTATTTTTTACTTCACTACTTTTTTCAAATTTATATTTTTTTATTTCATCAAAATAATTCATTTCTAGAAAGTTTTCATTTGTGATATTTGATTTTTTATCTTTTGAATTTAAATCTATAAAAAGAGGACTATTATCATTAATTTGCTCTAAATTATAAGCTAATTCTTTCACAAATGACTTTTCTGTTTTTATAAAACTAGAAGCTCTTTTAATTGCATTATTAGCTTCATCAATAGTTTTAAATGAACTATAATAAGTTTTAAATTTTTTATCTTTATCTTTTACAATAAAAACTTCCAAATTATTATCTTTTAAAATTTTTCTTTTGCAATTCATTGCTCCATCAAAATCTAAAGTTGTACAAACAGCAATTGTATATGTTTTTATATTTGCACAATTAAGTAATAATTGTAAAAACAGTATAAAAAAAATAACTTTTTTCATCTATAACTTATAATGATTTAACTATTTGTTCTAAGCTATTTTTAGAATTTTCTTGAGAAATTCCTTTCTCCAAAATATTTAATTCAACTAAACCTTCATTCGTTTTTACAATAGTTCCATCACTATTTAGTTTATAAATGAAATATTTATTTTGTGTATTATCTTTTAAATCTAAACTATTCATAAAAAAACCATTTGAATCATTTATCAAAGGAATTTTTGAATCTTTATACATTTCTTCTAATTTTCCATTTACTGCTAATTGTTTTATTAGCCAAGGAGTATTTGAAATATTCGCTATTAAAACAATATTTTTATCTGTATATTTGTATAAATTTTTAAATAAAGCCAAACTATCATGATTTAAAACTATTATATATTTTTCAACACCTTTTTCAAAAAGTGTTTCAGCTTTTGTATAAGGATTATTTGATACAAGGTCAAAATATCTTGGAATAAAATTTATATTTAAAACCTTTTTATTTGAATTTATTTCATTCTTATTTGGATTTTTTGGCGCTGTTAAATAAGTCAAAAAAACAAATCCTATTATTCCTAAAAATACTATTTTTAATATATTTTTCATTTTCTTCCTATTACTTTGTTTTTTTGTTTTTTTGCCCATCTTTTAAATAATCGATGAGTTGTCAAATTATCTTCTATTTCTTTATTATTAATTATATGTTCTACTAATTCATTTGCCAAATAAGGTGATAAAACAAATCCTCGTCCACCTACTCCATTTATTACATATAAATTATTTATAGTTTCTAACATAGAGTTTTTAATATGAGTTCCATTTAATAAATGAGGATATTCTTCAATACTTTTTTTAGAATCAACTAAAGCCCCAAGCATTGGAAAGTAATCATTACTAGCGGCTCGTGCTCCTATTTTTACATCAATTACTTCCACATTTTCAAGCTTTATAATATCATTTGCTAAGGCTATTAATTTTAATGAATCACTATTAATAATAGAATCATTGTAACATTTACTACAAGCATTTATATTTGCTGTTTCTATACAATAATTACATATATTTTTATCACAATTAAACTTATGATGAGTGGCACCTATTGATACTTTAAAAAGCTTTGTATTTTCAATTTTAGAAGCTTTTGAAACGGAACACTCTTTGTGATAATTTATTTTAGTTTCAGTTGTTGTACTAACATCTATTTTTTGCCCCCAAACTCCACGTATATCAAAATACTCTTCTTTTATGTGTTTAACATCAGCTCCAGTTGTTAAAATAATATTTTTAGCATAAATTTCATCATTTATTATCCAAGTAGAGTTCTCTTTTTGTTCTAATTTTTCTACATTATAAGAAAGCTTTTTTTCAATATCTTTTGTTAGTTTTTCACAAATTAAAGAAGGAGTTACTTGAGAGCCTATTTCAAAAAAATATCCATCATTCATTTGGCTATATTCAAAATCCATATATGCTTTATAAGAGTCAAACTTATCCGAATCTTCTTGATTTTTTGGGATTCTGCATACTCCACAATTATTTATTAATTCTTGTCCTAAATTTTTATAAAAATTTGTAGAAAAAATCAAAGATTTTGTAATCAAATCTTTAAAATCATTTGGTTTACCTAAAAGTGGAGATAAAAATGCACCAGCTGCACCACTTGCTCCAAAGGCTACTTGACTATTTCTATCTATTAATAATATTGATTTTGAATATTTTCCTAAAAAATGAGCCAAAGAACATCCAGCAATTCCAGCTCCAATAACTACATAATCAAACTCTTTTTTATTCATTTTTATCCACTTCTTTCTCAAAAAGTTGAAGATTTGGTCTAAAATAACCTCTTCCACATTTTAAACTAATACATTTATATTTTGGAAACTTTTTTTTATAATATTCAAGTCTCTCTTTTGTTGTTTTTCCAGTATCACAATAAAACACAAAAACTGAATTTTCTGGGAATTGTTGCATTAGAGGCGGATTATAGACCATAGTTTCAATATTTGCAATAGGCTTTAAAATTGTATCTATTAAGATTACTTTGATATTTTTTGATTCAAGAACTTTCTTATTTTTTAAAAACTCTTGTTGAGTCCATTCATCTTTAGAAAACATAAATAATAATTTCCTTTGCTTTAAAGCAGAATATTAGTATATTCCCTATTAAAAAAAAGTAATTTTTATAAGATTTTAGATAAAATTACTCCTCAATTGAATATTAGGAATAGTTTATGAAGATTTTAGTTACTGATGATTCTAAAATGGCAAGAAAAATGGTTATAAAGATATTAAATGATGTATTAAACGAAAATGTTGAAATTTTTGAAGGTCAAAATGGACAAGAAGCTTTTGATTTATATAAAGAACATTTACCAAAAATAGTTTTCCTTGATTTAACTATGCCTGTAATGGATGGATTTGAAGCTCTAGAAAAAATTAAAGAGTTTGATAAAAATGCAAAAGTTGTAATTATTTCAGCAGATATTCAAAAATTATCTATGGATAAAGCTCTAAAATTAGGTGCATTTAATTTTATAAAAAAACCTATTGATTTAGAAAAAATGCAACAAATCCTTAGTAAAATTAATGAATTGGATAAATAATGAAATCTGATATAACTTTAACGGAAGATGAAAAAGATTGTTTACAAGAACTTATGAATGTAGCTTATGGAAGTGCAACAGCTGCAATTACTGAAATTCTTGATGCATTTGCAAAACTATCTATTCCAAAAATTCAAATTATAAATTCGAGTGAATTGAAAACTTATTTATCAAGTGAATTAAACCTTGAAGTTGAACATTTAGTATCTTTACAACAAATAAATGGAACTCTTTGTGGCGAAAATATGTTTGTAATAGATAAACAATCAGCAAAAAATATAGCTTACAAATTTGGTCTTGAAGAAGATGAAGTAAATGATGAAGAAATTGCAGATGTTGTTTTGGAAATAACAAATATTTTATCATCTTCAACTATTAGTAAATTAGCAGAAGATATAGATACAAATGTATCTTTTTCAGCACCAACAATAAAAACTTTAACTTCAATAGATCAATTAAAAAATTTATTTATTTCAAAATATGAAAAAGTTATTATCATATCAACCCAGCTAAAATTTGAGGATTTAGATATAAATGCAGAATTATTTATTTTTACAACTGATAATTCTATTTTATATATAAAAGAAAAACTAAAAAAAATATTAGATGAGTTTTAATCGTGAAAACAAATAAATTTGATCTAATTTGTAACACTGTTGATAATGGAATAATTCTTATTAACAAAAATCTAGAAGTAAAGTTTTGGAATCGTTGGCTTGAAATTAGAACAGGAATTAATTCAAAAGAGATTATAAATAAAAATTTAAAAAATTTTTATCCACAAATGGATGATAAAAAATTAATTAGAAAAATAACTACAGCTTTAAAACTAAATTCTTCTACTTTTTATACACCACAAATTAGTAAATTTTTATTAAATATTGAATTATCAAAAGTTGCAGACAAAGTTTTTGATGAAATGCAACAAAGTATTACAATCACACCTTATGATATTGAAAATGAACTAGCTATTATTTATATTTATGATACAACTATTTTATCTGAAATAAACTATAAATTAAAAGAAATAAAAGAAGAAGTAGAAGAAAAAAATGAAGAGTTAAAACTTCTATTTGATACAACAATGGAAGCTATTATTGTTTTTAAAGATAACAAAATTAAAGATTGTAATCAAATTGCATTAGATTTATTAAATTATAAATCAAAAGAAGCTCTTTTAAAAAAAGATATTAATGATTTAAACATAAATATTTTAGAAAAGAATCATAAAAGACCAATTGAAATAACTATTACAAGAGAAGATAAAAGCTCTTTTAAAGCCCTTGTAAATATTAAAAATGCAACAATAAAATCTCAAAGTTTAAGAATACTTACAATCATTGATATAACAGATATAAAAAGAAAAGAAAACCTTTTATCAGAGCAAACAAAACTAGCAGCTATGGGTGAAATGCTTGGAAATATTGCTCATCAATGGAGACAACCTTTAAATATAATATCAATTACAGCATCTAGTACAAAATTAAAAAAAGAGATTGATTTATTAACAGATAAAATGTTAACCGATGCTTTAAAACTAATCTCAGAAACGACCGAACATTTATCAAATACAATTGATGTTTTTAAAGACTTTTTAAAAGAAGATAAAGAAAAATCTTTATTTAATTTATCTCAAAATATGAATAATAATATCTCATTAATAGAAACTATATTAAATGAAAACCGAATAAGAGTAGATTTAAATTTAGACAATGATATTTATCTTTATAATTTTTCAAATGAGTTTAGTCAGGCTTTTATAAATATCTTACATAATGCAAGTGATGCTCTTGCTTTAAAAGTAAATGAAAATGAATTAAGACTTATAAAAATTACAACTAAAAAAATAGATGATTATGTAATTATTGAGATTTTAGATAATGCAGGTGGTATAAATAAAGATATTATAAATAAAATCTTTGAACCGTATTTTACAACTAAACATCAATATCAAGGCACTGGATTGGGATTATATATGACTCATAAAATAATACAATCAAGTATGAAAGGTAAAATATCTGTTAAAAATGATAAATTTATTTTTGAAGATAAAGAGTATAAAGGTGCTCATTTTAAAATAATACTAAAAAGCGATACTTGATTGACATTCACTCAACCTTGTGATATAATAAATTTTTAAATAATTAAAATATATTATTCAAATTTATAGGATTGAAAATGGCAAAAAGTTTATATGAAACACTAGAAATCAATGAAAAAGCATCTCCAGATGAGATAAAAAAGGCTTATAGAAAACTAGCTAGAAAATATCATCCAGATGTTAATAAAGACCCTCAAGCTGAAGATAAATTTAAAGAAATCAACGCTGCATACGAAGTTTTAAGTAATCCAGAAAAAAAACAACAATATGACCAACATGGTGACTCAATGTTTGGTGGACAAAATTTTCATGACTTTGCAAGAGGTCAAGGTTCAAATGTTGATTTAGATGAAATTTTAAGACAAATGTTTGGTGGTGGAGGTGGATTTGGTAGATCTGGTTTCTCACAAGGAGGGTTTAGTGAACCTGACTTAGATACAAATGCTCAAATAACTATTCCTTTTGATGTTGCAGTTCTTGGTGGGAAACAATTTATTAATTTAAATAGTGATTCTTTTGATGTAAAAATTCCAGAAGGAATTGAAGATGGACAAAAAATAAGAGCAAAAGGAAAAGGAAAATCATACCAAGGACAAAAAGGTGATTTAATATTAAAAATAAATATTACTCCAAATCCTGAATATGAAAGAAATGCTGATACTCTAATAAAATCTTTTGATTTACCATTAAAAACTGCTTTATTTGGTGGAAAAGTAGAAGTAAAAACAATTCATAAAGACATTACATTAAAAGTTCCACAAAACACAAAACAAAACCAAAGATTTAGAGTTAAAGAACTTGGAGTTTTAAATAGAAAAGCAGGAGTTAGAGGAGATTTATATTTAAAAGCAAATATTGTCTTACCAAAACTTGAAGATTTAGACGAAGATTTAGTAAAAATCTTAGAAGAAAAACTTCCTTCTAACTAAAGGTTCATTTATGGAAACAAATAGCTATATTGAACCTGTATATCTTATTTCTGCTGTTGCAGAGATTTTAAATATTCATCCACAAACACTAAGACAATATGAAAGAGAGGGCTTAATAAAGCCCTCAAGAACAAATGGGAAAATAAGACTTTATTCACAAAAAGATATAGACCATATAAAATATGTTTTAACGCTTACAAGAGAATTAGGTGTTAATTTAGCAGGTGTTGTTCTAATTTTACAATTAAATCAGAAAATTGAGATTTTAGAAAATGATATTCATATTTATAAAACAAAAATAAAGAGTATAAATAATTTATCTGTTGTTCCTGACACAAAAGCTTTAGTTGTACAAAACACATCTTTTGATATGGTTATTATTGAAAAGAATAAATAGAATTACATATTTTTTTACTAATTTAGATACAATTTCAAAATGAAAAATAAATTATATAAAATTATTCCATTAATCTCAATTGTATTATTATATTCTTCTTTAGTAAGTTTTGGAAAAGAAGATTTTAGTAAAAAAAATAATGATATAAAAATAGAACAATTACAAGTAAAACAAATAGCTTCACAAGAAATTTTAAAAAAAATTGCACAACATGAAATAGAAACAAGCTGGATTAATTCTTCAATAATTTCAGTTGAAAAAGACACTTCAAATACTCTATGGATTATTATTTTTAAAAATAATGAGAATAATCTAAAAGATAAAAAACTTAATATTTCTATTAATCTAAATGGTGATATTGTTGAAAGTAAACTTATCTAAAATATTTATAATTCATTAAGTACTAAACTAAATCCAATAATACTCAAATACTAATTTTTAAACTATTACTTCTTTTATTTTTACTAATTTTAATCAAATTTTATTAACCTTTAGATAAAATCGCGACTTAATATAATTCAAATATTTTTTAAGGAGATAAAACTTGACTGAAATAGATTATTATGAACTGTTAGAAGTTACAAGAGGTTCAGATAAAAGTACAATCAAAAAAGCTTATAGACAAATGGCTATGAAGTATCATCCTGATAAAAATCCAGGTGATAACGAAGCTGAAGAAAGATTCAAAGCTATTAATGAAGCTTATCAAGTATTAAGTGATGAAGAAAAAAGAGCTATTTATGATAGACATGGAAAAGCTGGACTTGAAGGTCATGGTCAAAGAGGTGGTGGATTCTCAGGTGGATTTGACGATTTAGGTTCTGTTTTTGAAGAGATGTTTGGAAGTGCTTTTGGTGGTGGTTCAAGGGGAAGAAAACAAAGAAAAACTTATAACTACAATCTTGATGTTACTGTTGAAGTTAAACTTGAATTTAATGAAGCAGTTTTTGGATGTAAAAAAGAGATAAATTATAAATACAAAACAGCTTGTAAATCTTGTAGTGGAACAGGTGCAAAAGATGGGAAATTAGCAACTTGTACAACTTGTAATGGACATGGTCAAGTTCATGCAAGACAAGGATTTATGACATTTGCTCAAACTTGTCCAAAATGTGGTGGCTCAGGACAAGCAGCAGCAACTTCTTGTAAATCATGTGGTGGAAGTGGTTATGACGAAGTTAAAGAATCTTTCAAAGTTGATATTCCAGAGGGTGTAAATGATGGAATGAGAATTAGAGTTTCACACAAAGGAAATATTGCACCTGATGGTTCGCGAGGTGATTTATATTTACAAGTAAAAGTAAAAGAAGATTCTCATTTTGTAAGACATGATGATGATATTTATTATGAAGCTCCAATATTCTTCACAAAAATTGCACTTGGTGGAAAAATCACAGTTCCAACACTAAGAGGTGAAGTTGAACTTGAAATTCCAAAAAATGCAAAAGATCAACAACAATTTACTTTCAAAGGTGAAGGTGTAAAATCTGTTCAAGGTTACGGAAAAGGTAATTTAGTTGTACAAATAAAAATCGAATATCCTAAATCAATAAATGATGAACAAAAAGAACTTTTAGAAAAACTTCAAGAAAGTTTTGGAATTGAAAGCAAACCTCATGAAAAGAGTTTTGAATCAATGTTTGACAAAGTTAAAAAGTGGTTTTCATAAAAAACTAAACTAAACTAAAAAAAGGAAGATAAATGAACAAATCATATTTAGAAACAATGCCTGATAATAATGGTTTCTTTGGAAAATTTGGAGGTTCATTTATTCCTCCTATTTTAGAAAAACCTTTTGCAGAAATTACAAAAGCTTATCTTGAACTAAAAAATTCTCCAGCTTTTATAGAAGAGCTAAAATATGTAAGAAAACACTATCAAGGACGACCTACTCCTATTTCATTTGCTAAAAATTTAACAGAATTTTGTGGTGGTGCAAAAATTTATCTAAAAAGAGAAGATTTGAATCACACAGGCGCCCATAAATTAAATCACTGTATGGCTGAAGTAATTCTTGCTAAATATCTTGGAAAGAAAAAAGTAATTGCAGAAACAGGTGCTGGACAACATGGTGTGGCACTAGCAACCGCAGCTGCATATTTTGGATTAGAGTGTGAAATTCATATGGGTGAAGTTGATATTGCTAAAGAACATCCAACTGTAGCAAGAATGAAGATTTTAGGGGCAAAAGTAGTTCCAGTAACACATGGTCTTAAAACTTTAAAAGAAGCTGTAGATTCAGCTTTTGAAGCGTATTTAAAAGACACTGAAAATTCTATTTATTGTATAGGTTCAGTTGTTGGTCCTCATCCCTTTCCTATGATGGTAAGAGACTTTCAAAGTGTAATTGGATTTGAATCAAAAGAACAATTTTTTGAACATGAAAACAAACTTCCTGATAATATTGTAGCTTGTGTTGGTGGTGGAAGTAACGCTATGGGTATTTTTTCTGGTTTTATTGATGACAAAGAAGTAGAACTTTATGGAGTTGAACCCATGGGAAAAGGTGAAAATATTGGGGAGCATAGTGCCACTTTAACTTATGGTGAAGAGGGAATCATGCATGGATTTAACTCTATTATGTTAAAAGATAAAGATGGAAATCCAGCTCCTGTTTATTCAATTGGAAGTGGAATTGATTATCCAAGCGTTGGACCTGAGCATGCATATTTGAAAGAATCAGAAAGAAGTAAAGTTGGACTTTGTGATGATAAGGAAGCTGTTGATGCTTTTTATAAATTATCTCAACTTGAGGGAATTATTCCAGCTCTTGAATCAGCTCATGCTGTTGCTTTTGCTATGAAATTAGCAAAAACTTTAACTAAAGATAAAACTATATTAGTAAGTTTAAGTGGTCGTGGTGATAAAGATGTTGATTTTGTAATAGAAAACTACCCTATTCCAAATGCTAAATTTTAAATAAAAAAGGATTAAGATGAAACTAGAATATGCAGGATTAAAACCAGTTATTAGTGAACATGGTGTTTCATTTAAAGATGGAAAAGAAGACAAATTTATTTATTTATCATTTGCTGTCGATATTTTAAACGCAATTGACCACACTTATGAACAAAAGAAAAAGTATTCTCATCAGTTAAATACTAATACTTTATCTCCAAATGAAATTTTAGATGTTCTTTTAACCTTTCATCCAGATTTAGAAGAAGTTATGAATAAAGAAATAGATTCATATACAAGACATTTAAACAGTGAAGAAGAATCCGTTAATAATAGAACTATTTTATCAAAAATAGAAAAAGATACTTTTATTGCTAATTTGAAATTAATGAGAAAATACAAAACTCAAAGAGCAAAAAATAAAATATTTTATTTTCACTGTATCGAAACTATTGTTGAAGTAATACTAAAATACAAAATAAAAGAGTTAGATACACCTTTTAATGAAAGATTTTGGCACATACTTCAAACAATTGAAGGAAATTTATCAACACATAAAATATCTTCAAATTTAAAAATGATAGAAGAAAATGGCGTTTTAAAAGCTATGCTTTTAATTAATATTTACTAAAACTGTTTAATTAGAGTTTTGTTTATATTTTCAAGTTCTTTGTATTTATAAACTAACTCTTGATATTTCAAATTATAGTCATCATATAAAAACGAATAATCATTTTTTTTATCTTTATATTTATCATAGCCTTTTTTTGAGCTATTTGATAAAGCACTAATAAAATCAAACGAGTTAACTTTTGTTAAAATTTCATCTAATTTATCTTTAGATATTACATCCGTTGAATTACTATTTGGATTATTCACTTTTTGAGTTATAGATTCATGAAGTAAATCAGCTAAACTACTTGTATTTGAAGACAAAAACATATTTTTATCCTCATACGAACTATTTAAATATGAAAATCCAATATTAAATGGTTGTCCTAAAACCGTATTAAACAAAGCTTTTGATAAATTATCATCATTTGAAAAAAGTGTAGCAAGTCTTAGGTTTTTCGCCATATTTTTATCATCTTCATTTGTAAATAGAGTGTCAATTTCTTCTAAACTTATACCTTTTATATTTTCATAACTTAAAGAATTTGTTTTAGTTGTTGATTGAGAAGAAGTTGAAGTTGCATTATTAACTAAAGTATTCAAAAATGAACTTGAATTTGTAGTAATATTAGAAGTATTAGAACTTGAAACCTGCGCTATTATTGAATCTATATTTGAAGTTATCATTAGTTGCAATCCTCTTTTTTTGATAAAAATTTTAATTCATTACAAGAAAAACCAGCCTCTTTTCTAGCAGTAAAATTCAAATCCATTTTTCTTTTTGTACTTCCAGGAAATACTTCTTCAATTATTTGTAAATATGTAGATTCTGGCTCCAAATTTAACCTTTCACACTCATATTTAAACCAATAATCACCTTTTTTTACATGGTCAACTTCTTCATCTAAAATAATTTGTAAAGCTTTTAAAAACTTCTTATTAAATTCATCTCTATTAGAATTTAGTTTTTCCATAATTTTTGGATTTTGATCAAGTCCATTTGCTTCAAGATACCGTGGAACTGCTGCCATTCTTCTTAAAAATTCAGGAGTTTGTTCCATTGCTTCAAAAAGATTTTTATGAACAGGGAAATCTCCGTAAATTCCTCCAAGTTCACTTAATAACTCTTCTAACATTAAAAAATGTCTTATTTCATCAGAAGCCACTTCTAGCCAATCTTCATAATATTTTTTTGGCATATTTTTAAATCTAAGTGCTGCATCTAAAGCTAAATCAATCGCTGAATATTCAATATGTAAAATCGTATGAACTAAATATTTTTTTCCATCAATAGATTTAAAATTCTTTATTGGAGGTAATTGGGTTGGATTAATTATTTCTAAAAAAGTATGATAAGAAGGTTTCTCAAAAGTATAAGGTATATAAGATTCCTTCATAGTGTATTTATCTTTAAAAAAATTATTATAAAAAATTTCAAACTTTTTAATTTTATCTTTGGGAAGACTTGTGTGCAAAATATCCTCTAATTCTAAAAAATAATCCATAAATAACCTCTTTTTTGATATAATTTAATGAATTTTAGCAAAGTAAGGTTAAAAATGGATATAAAAATTCAACCAATGGGTGATTATCAAACAAATTGTTATATTGTTACAATAAATGGTAAAGATTTAATTATAGATCCAGGAGTAAATGCTTTTTCATGGATAAAAGGAAATGTTAAAAATCCTATCGCTATTTTGAACACTCATGGACATTTTGATCACGTTTGGTCAAATCAAGAGGTAAAAGATAACTATAAAATAAAATTATATATTCCCAAAGATGATGAATTTATGTTAACTTTAGACCCTTATAATCTTGGAATGCCACCATCTTACGCGGATATTTTAGTAAATCCAGATGAAGAACTAGATATTGAAGGAATAAAGATAAAATTTCATCATTTCCCAGGCCATACACCTGGATGTAGTGCTATCCAAATTGATAAATATCTTTTTTCTGGTGATTTTATTTTTAAAGGTACTATTGGAAGATTCGATTTTCCAAATTCAGATGCTAAATTAATGAAGAAAAGTTTAAACAAAATATTAAAATGGAATGAAGATTTTCATGTTTATCCTGGACATGGCGATAAAACAACTTTAAGAAGTGAAATTCAAACACTAAAACAATGGGAAAAACATATTTAAACAAAGGCCTAGTTCATGAATTTTTCGTGTGAGACAATTATAAATGAGAATGAAAAATTAAAATTAACAGATTTAGATAAAAGTTGTTTAAATATATTTGATTATTTAAAATTACACCATCATATTAATTTTTTACAAATTGATATAAAAAAGAATAGTTATACTCAAAATCTTTTTTTATGTACAAATAATAATGAAAATCATTTAGTTAATACCTTAGAATTCCAACAAAACTGTGATACTACAATTATTTTTCATTTTCTTTCAATAGATTTAGAAGATTTTGAATCAGTAAAAAGTCATTTAAGTGCAATCCAAATGTCATTATTAATATTTTCTCAATCTTTATTCAACAAATATATGGAAAGAACTTTAAATGAAATGTCTTTAATAGATCATCTAACAGGTTCTTATAACAGATGTTATTTGGATAATTATGCAACTAATTTACTTAGCCTTTCAAATAGAGAACAAAAGAAAATTGCTTTTGTTAAAGTAGGAATTGACCAATTTAAAGCAGTAATTGATGAATTTGATTATGAAGTTGGAGATAAAGTTTTAAAAGCATTAGCAAAGACTTTAAAAGAGACTGTAAGAGAATCAGATTTAGTTATTAAAATTTCTAATGATGAATTTTTAGTTATTTTACTAAATATAATTAATGAAAACAATGCTATAATCATATCTCAAAAACTTATTAATAACTTTAGTAAAGAAAAAGTTATTATAAATGAGCAAACAAAACAAACACTTATGAAAACTATTTGTAGTGGAGTTTCAATATATCCAGATAATGCTACAACAATAGATGAGATAATAAAAAAATCTGATATTGCTTTATATGAAGCTAGAAATAGAGGAAGAAGTCAGGTTTTTATGTTTAGTGAAGAAGATACAAATAAAATAGATTTCTTTTAGGTGTTTAAATGAAAAATAAGATTTTAGAGTTAATTAAATCCTCAGCTACAAATGAAAATGATTATAAAGCACTAGTAAGTATTTTTAATCTTCATGAGCAACTACAATATGCTACAAATATTAAACAAATGGGTGAAGATATATTTACTTGGTTAAACAAAGAATTTAATATAGATAATCTTACTTTTTCATTATTTGATGTAAATAAAAATTATAAAGAAATAATTTTAATAAAAGGTCAAGAATTCTATTTAGATGATGATTTATCTTACTTTTTTATTATAAATACTCATACAAGTCTAAATGCAACTGTTTCTTTTAGTGCTACTTCAAAAGTACATTTTAAAATTTTAGAAACAAAATATGATATTATTGAAGCTGCATTTTTTCAAGTTTCTCCAATAATTCAAAGTGGTATTCTAAAAAAGAATTTTATAGAATCATCATCTTTGGATTCTGTAACAAATGTATATAATCGAAATTATTTAATTGAAAATTTAACCACTCATTTAAGATTATCAAATAACAAACAAAATGAAATTTATTTTTTAATGATAGGAATTGACCATTTTAAAGCTGTAATTGATGAATTCGATTATGATATTGCAGATAAAGTTTTAATAGAACTTGCAAAAGTAATTCATACAAATATAAATGAATTTGATATGGTTGGAAGACTAAATGGAGACGAATTTTTAGTTTCTATTTTAAATAATACAAGTGAATATCAAGCTGAAGAATTAGCAAAAAGAATAATCTCTGACTTTGCAGAAATTAGTATTTTAGTTAATGAAGAAAAAAAACAATCATTGAAAAAAACTGTTTGTGTTGGATTTGAAGTTTATAGACTACATTCAGATATTACAATAACAGACTGCATTAAAAATGCTGATATTGCACTTTATGAAGCAAAAAATAAAGGAAGAAGTCAGATATTTAAATTTAGTGATTTAAGTGCTGAAGATACTATAGATTTATTTTAATCTTTAGTATCTTTTTATTTTTTATCTTTTCCTATTTATAAGACTTTTCTAGCTTTCATATAAACTCTTTTAGGAGCTGGATAACCTTCAACTGTTTTTGTTTTGTCATTTTCATCCAAAAAATCTTCTAAACTTTGATCAAAAGACCAAATAGTTTTTCTTTGTTCTTCAGAAGTTGTTATAGTTGTTGCAATTACCTCAATATCCTCAAAACCTGCTCTTTCAAGCCAATTCCTAAGTGCTGAAATTGTTGGTATAAAATAGATATTTGGGATTTTTGAATATCTTTTATTTGGAGTTAAACATAACTCTTCTTCCCCATCTATCATAAAAGTATCTATTAAAATCTCACCTTTACTATTTAATCCCTTTGCTAAAGATTTTAAAGTTCCAACGGGATCAGCTCGATGATATAAAACACCTAACATAAAAATAAAATCAAATTTATGATTATAAAATTCTAAATGCTCAACTCCTAACATTTCATAAACAATATCAGATTTTACAAAATGATTTATAAACTCAAATTGATGTAAAGTCAAAGGTGATGGATCAAATCCCACTAATCTTTTAGGTTTATCTTCAAGCATTCTAAACATATAATAGCCATTGTTACAACCAATATCTGCAACAACTTTATCTTTTAAATCAAAAAAAGGTCTGATTAAATTATATTTTATATTACTTTGCCATTCGCTATCGATTTCTAAATCAAAAATTTTAAAAGGACCTTTTCTCCAAGGAATTAATGATTTTGCAGTTTGTAGAATAATTTCTTGTTCTTCAATACTTACATCTTCTTTTGTTCCAACACTAAACCAATCTCCATAATCAATAGATAAATTATTCTTTTCTATTTTAAAGACCTCTTGTAGCTGTAAATACCAAGGTTCAACATTTTTCCAAGTTCTGCATTCACTTTTTTTATTTTGTAATATTTCTAAATTCATGTTGCAATTATAGATATTTAAGTTAAAATTCCATCTTAAATTATATGTAATTGACAAAAAAATACTAATTCATTAACTAGGGATTAACTTCTAATGAATATAATTAGTAAAATAAAAAATTAAAGGATATTTTTTGAATCTTTCAAATGTCTTATTCTCTTTTAGGACAACATTAATCTTACTTGCACTTTTAGCAATTGGAGCTGGATATGCTACTTTCATAGAAAATGATTTTGGTACATCAACAGCTAGAGTTTTAGTTTATAATAATCTTTGGTATGAAACAATACTTGTATTAACTACAATAAATCTAACAGGCATTATTTTCAAATATAAAATGTGGAAAAATAAAGCGAGATTTATTTTTCATAGTTCATTCGTTATCATTTTAATAGGTGCCGGAATAACAAGATATGCAGGATATGAAGGTATTATGCAAATACCTGAGGGTGAAACTGAAAATAGAATGTTATCACTAGAACCATATTTACAAGTTACAATAAAAGACGGTGATCAAGTTTATTACCAAGAATATCAAAAAGAATTTACTACATTATTTAAAAATATGAATAACTTTTCCCATGAAATACCTTTTGGTGATAAAAAACTTAATCTAAGTTATAAAGATTTCTTATTTGCTAAAAAAGAGTCTTCTAAAATGGGTCTATTAACAGTAGAAGCCACTATAAATGGAAAATCTCAAAATATTAAACTTCCAGGATTAAGAAGCCAAAAAGGTCTTGAAAGAGAGCTTATGTTTGATGATATTTCTGTTAAACTTGAGTATGGTTCAAAAATTGTTGAACTTCCTTTTTCTATTAGACTAAATGATTTCCAACTTGATAGATACCCAGGAAGTATGTCTCCTTCTTCATATGCTTCTGAAGTTACTGTATTAAAAGAAAATGGAAAAACTTATGATTACAGAATTTTCATGAATAGAACTATGCATGAAGGTAACTTCTTATTCTTCCAAAGTTCGTACTTTCCAGATGAAACAGGAACTGTATTATCAGTTAATAATGACCCAGGAAAATGGCCTACATATTTAGGATATTTTTTATTAACACTTGGTTTATTACTAAATTTCTTTGATAAAAAATCAAGATTTTGGAAATTAACTAAATTTGTTAGTTCAAGAAACTTAGCTTCATTTGCAATTGCCTGTACATTTTTATTTTCAACAAATTCACTTATGGCAAATGAAGAAACGGCTAATTCATCGAATATAAATGAATTAGCTCAAACTAATCAGATATTAGAATATTTAAATAAATTTAAAGATGAATCAAAATATACAGCAGAAAATTTTGCGAAACTAGTGACTCAAAGTAGTGGTGGAAGAATGAAACCATTATCTTCGCTTAATATGGAGATTATTCAAAAATTAAGTGGAAAAGCTACTTTATTTGGAATGAATTCAGATCAATTAGTTTTAGGAATGCTTACACGTCCTGATATTTGGAGTGATTTAAAAGTAATAAAAATTAAAACTCCTAAATTAAAAAAATTCTTAGGTATTGATGAAAATGAAAAATATATTGCATTTTCAGAAGTATTTAAAGATGGGAAATATTTACTTTCAGGAGAAGCGGAAGCTGCACTTCAAGTAAAACCAATGGACAGAGGAACTTATGAAAAAGATATTATTCAATTAGATGAAAGATTAAATATCATTTATGCAGTATTTAATGGAAGTTTATTTAATATCTTCCCTAGAGTTCAAGATGGAACGGATTACAAAGATAATAACAAATGGTACAATCCACTTGATGCAATGCAAAATTTCAAAAACCAAAATCAAGTAGCTGTTGAATCAATGACAAGAGGATTTATAAACTCTATTGTTGATAATAACTGGGAAGAAGCTAATAAGTTTTTATCTATGATAACTATTTATGAGCAAAAAGCAGGAAGTAGTGTTATTCCATCTGAAAGTAAAATAAATAATGAAATTATATTCAATAAATTAGATATTTTCTTCAAAGTTACAATGGCTTATATGTTATTGGGAATTGTTATGTTAATTGTCGCATTTTATGTGGTATTCAACCCAAAAGTTCAGCCTAAAAAAACGACATCAATATTCTTTATCATATTAGCTCTATTATTTTCTATCCATACATTTGGAATGGGATTTAGATGGATTATTTCAGGTCATGCACCTTGGTCAGATACCTATGAATCATTGTTATATATATCATGGTCAGCAGTATTTGCAGGTGTTATATTCTTTAGAAAATCGCTACTTGCTTTAAGTGCTGCTGTTATTGTTGCTGGTATTTTTATGTTTACAGCTCATTTAACAGGAATTGACCCACAAATTACAAATCTTGTTCCTGTTTTAAAATCATATTGGTTAACAATCCATGTTTCAATTTTAACAGCATCTTATGGATTCTTTGGACTTGCAGCAATTTTAGGATTTATGACTTTAATTATGTTTATTTTTAGAAAAAATAGACCTCATATTGATGAAACAATTAAAACAATAACTGCAATAAATGAAATTGCTTTAATTATTGGATTATCAGCAATTACAATTGGAAATTTCCTTGGTGGAGTTTGGGCAAATGAATCATGGGGAAGATATTGGGGTTGGGATCCAAAAGAAACTTGGGCTTATGTATCAATTGTAGTTTATGCAATCGTTGTACACTTAAGATTTATTAAACCATTATCAACACCTTTTGCATTTGCAACGGCTTCGTTATTAGCATTTTCTTCAATATTAATGACTTACTTTGGAGTAAACTTCTATCTATCAGGAATGCACTCGTATGCGACAGGAGACCCTGTTCCAATTCCTGCATGGGTTTATTATGTATTAACTATTGTTATAGTAACAATAGCATTAGCTTTTAGAAATAGAAATCTAAAAGAAACTCTATAAAATTTGAGGAACTAATTTATTTAGTTCCTCTTTCTCTTTTTTACTTAAAACCTTATCTTTGCTATAATACAAAAAATCAAAGGAATTTTATGAGTAATAATATAATAGAAATTTTTAAAACAATAACAGCAATACCTAGATGTTCAGGAACTCACCAACCATTTATAAACCACATGAAAGAAGTATCAAAAGAGTTTGGTTATTTATGTTTAGTTGATGAAACAAATAATATTTTATGTAAAAAAGAAAATTCAACTGTAAAACTAGCTTTTCAATCTCACTATGATATTGTTTGTTTAAGTGATAATTGTGTTCCTAAAATTGTTAAAAATGGAGATATTCTAAGTGCTGAAAATTCAACTTTAGGAAGTGATAATGGAATTGGTTGTTCATATATGATTGCTCTGATGTCTGAGGGGTATGATGGTGAATTTTTATTTACAAGTGATGAAGAAATTGGATTAATTGGAGCAAATAATTTAGCCTTACCGTTAAATGCTTCATATATGTTAAATCTTGATAGTGAAGAAGAAGGTGAAATTTGCATCGGTTGTGCAGGTGGAGTTGATATTTTTGGAACAAATTCAAATAAAAAAATTGTTCCAAACACAGATAATCTAGATTTATACGAAATAACAATAGGAAAACTTCAAGGGGGACACAGTGGTGTTGATATTGATAAAAATATTCCAAATGGTATAAAACTTATAGCAAAAACTATAAAAGAGTGTGAAGGAAAACTTCTTGATATAAATGGAGGAGAAAGAATCAACTCAATTCCAGTAAATGTAAAAGCTATAATCGCAAGTGCAATAACACCAATAGCAAGTCATGAAAATATGAAAATAGAAAAGGTAGCAGCAAAATCTGAACACTTAAATATCTATGATGATAAGATTATCAATTTTATTTATAATTTTCAAAATGGTGTTCGAGCTATGAATGAAGAGTTAAATGTAGTTCAAACTTCTATAAACCTAGCAATCATAAAAACAGGAATAGATGAAATAAAAATAGAACTAAGTGGCCGTTCTATGGATAATGAAGATTTGAAAAATCTAAAAAATGAAACTATTCAAATGTTAAAAGATTATAATTTTGAAGTAACAACAAATGGAAAATATCCAGCATGGAAACCTGATATTAACGAATTTACATCAAAAGTTTTAGAAATTTATAAAAAGTTTAATCCAAATGCTTCACTTGAAGCAATTCACGCAGGACTTGAATGTGCAATTTTCAAAGATAAATATCCTTTTATAAAAGTAGCTTCAATCGGACCTACAATAAACTTTCCTCACTCTAAAAAAGAACAAGTTTCTATAAAATCAGTAGAAAATGTGTATAAAATAGTAAAAAAAATAATTCGAGAAATAAAATAAGAGTGGTGCCCGTGGTCGGACTCGAACCGACAAGCCGTTAAGCGGTTGATTTTGAATCAACTGAGTTTACCAGTTTCTCCACACGGGCTTAAAGTTATAAAAGGCTAAAGAAGCCTTTTATAAAAAATTATTTACCAGATACCGCTTCTTTTAAAGCTTTACCAACTTTAAATTTAGCAACAGTTGTAGCTGCAACATTAACAGTTTTGTCAGTTCCTGGAACTTTAGCTGTTCTAGCTGCTCTATCAGCAGTTGTGAATGTTCCAAATCCAATAAAGCTTACAGATTCTTTTTTTACTAATGCCTCTGTAATTGTATCTAATACAGCGTCAACTGCACCCTTTGCATCTTTTTTAGATAAACCAGCTTTTGTAGCTACTGCGTCGATAAATTCTGCTTTGTTCATGGATGAACTCCTTTTATAAAATTAAATTGTGAAAACTTTATAGTATTTAAGCTTTGAAATAGCTAAAACTAGGGCATTTCATCAATAAATAAGCAAAAATTTAAGTAAAAATATGAATTTTTTATTCAAAAGAGGTTTTTATACTCAAAAGTCGGCAAGAATTTTCCAAAATAGCTATCTTTTTTACAAGCTCATGAATGTCTCTATCATAAACATAAGTACCTATTCCTTTTATCACCATTATATTATTATCAGACTCTTTTAAATATTTTGTAATTTCCAAAGCATTTCTTTTATACCATGTTGAAAAATCGCCTGGGTTATAAATAGAAATCTCTCCAAATGTCACTTTTCCAAAGAAATCTTCAAAAATAATTTTATCATGTTCAAAAGTATATGCTGTTGTATAAATAGGCATTCCAAATGCTATATATTTCGCTTCATGAATATTTGCATAAATTGTTGCGTGAATATGTGATTCCATACTTGCAATATGCCATCTATAATCTTGTTTACTAATATTTAAACTACAAAATGAGTTTTCATCCATTTCATCAAAAATCGCATCACTTGTATTAATCATAAAATCATGTTGATCAATCTTTGCAGATATTGAACCATGATAAATACCAAAGAAATTTTTTCTAAACATTGTTAAAGATAAGTCAGCGAGTAATTTCACAGTAGATTTATCAACCATTTTAAAAGCCTTAAATATATTTTTAGATATTATATACTAATTTAAATAAGGACCGTTTTAATGAATATCCCACACATCCCTGTTTTGTATAAAGAAACATTAGAAGCCTTCGTAAATATAAATGATGGATATATAATAGATTGTACAACAGGATTTGCAGGTCATAGTAGTGGATTATTAACTTCCAATGAAAATGTAAAATTAATTTGTAATGATCAAGATGATGAAGCTTTAGACTTTAGTAAAAAAAGATTAGAACAATATGCTCAAAGAGTTATTTTTAATAAAGGTAATTTTGAACATGTTATTGATACTTTTAAAGATTATGAAATTAGAGGTATTCTAGCAGATATTGGTGTTTCTTCTTTACAACTTGATAAATTAGATAGGGGGTTTGGTTTTGATAGTAATACTTTAGATATGAGAATGAATCAAAACCAAAGCTTAGATGCACATACAGTTGTAAATACATATTCTTTAGCTGAACTTGAAAGGGTTTTCAAAGATTGTGGAGAGGTTAGAGAATATAAAAAAGTCGCATCATTAATCTTAAATAATAGACCTTTTACAAGTGCAAAAGAGATTTCAGAACTTTTAGGCAAAAAAATGTCAAAAGGGAAAATTCACCCAGCAACTCTACCTTTTCAAGGAATTAGAATAGAAGTAAATGATGAACTTGGAGTTTTAGAGCGACTTTTTGATTCTTTAGAAAATGCAAAATTTAAAAATTGTATAGTAGCCATCATCTCTTTTCACTCATTAGAAGATAGAATTGTAAAGAATTATTTTAAAAAATGGACAAAATCTTGTATTTGTCCTGATGGTGTTTTTAGATGCGAGTGTGGTAATAATCATGCTTTAGGGAAAATTGTAACAAAAAAACCTATAATTCCAACTGCAATTGAAATTAAACAAAACCCAAGAAGTAGAAGCTCAAAATTAAGGATTTTTAAATTTGACTAAATTAAATGCTAGCAATTCATTATTTATGGTTTTCGTACTATTATTTATTGCCCTATTTTTATATTTTCCTAAAATATATTTAAGAAGTAATATTTACTATACAAGTAAAGATATAAACAGATTATATGCCCATTATATTTCATTACAAGAGGAAAATATTTTTTTATCACAACAACTTGAAGATATGAAATTTAAAAATCAAATTATTGATTCTTTATTATTTAATCCTTTGGAACAAAATAAACTAAAATAATAAAACTTTTTTATAAGCTTTAAAAAATCTAAAGCTTATAAAACAACTATTCCTTGAATTCTATTTAATATATTTGTATCTTCATCAAAATCTTTAATACCTTTTCCTGGTTCTAAAGTAGTAATTGTAGCTTTACCTATAATATGTCTATATTTTTTCCCATCACTATCTTTTAATCTTACACTCCAAATATTATGAAAAACTAGAGGTTCATTTTCTTTGATTCCAATATAAAGCATAATATGACCTTTTAAATATACTAAAGTAGAAAAAGGAACGCCATTATTTTTCATAAACTCTTTTTTCTCATTATTTGTTAATTTTGACATATCAAGATATTTTCCATTTGAAAGTTGTGCTTTTGAATTTCTATGTAAAAATTTTCCAAAAGTTGCGAAATAATCTTGAGTAAAACTTGAACAATCTCTATTATTTAACAATCCACCCCAACCATAAGGTTCATCAATTAACTGTTTTGCTATTTTGATTCTATTTTCAGAATTAAAAGTAAGTGGCATAGATTCAACTTCATCATTATTTAGGTCAATATATGAAATATAAGCATTTTGATTATCATCTTTTTTTGCAATTATATATCTGTTATTTTTTTTAGGAAATATAGTAGCAACTTTTACATATTCTCTAAATATTGGGTCATAAATTGGGAATTTTTCTTTTACAGAAACAAAATAATTTGAAGTTTTAAACTCTTGAATGAAATCATTATCAACATAAGCAATAGTTCCTATTTCAACCCAACCACCAACTGTACTTGATTCTATATAAGCCCAAGCTCTATCTTT
>Ga0172377_10000510_pt1 | contig 36571 bp, 59 predicted proteins | sample Pumphouse3metaG_FD_119749 | JGI IMG/M metagenome (GOLD analysis project Ga0172377, IMG submission 119749) | Leachate microbial communities from a municipal landfill in Southern Ontario, Canada - Pumphouse #3 metaG | ecosystem: Engineered > Solid waste > Landfill > Unclassified | place: Canada... | reverse complement strand
TCCAGCAGTATTACGCCCACGGGCTACACGTATGGAACATGCCGCAAGATTGGCGGGTTCCATTGCCTGTGTGCTGATGTGGGTGTCATTGCGGATCACTCTCTCTCCGGATTTTTGGCGGGTGATATTCTGCCGATGTCAATTTGGGATCAGATCAATCGGCCCACCTGTTCGCCTGAAGGGATGGTTCGCCACCCATTGCTGACGTGGTGGTGTGATATCTATTTGCAAAGTGGTACCGGAAAAGATGCCGGGTCATTTTATGGCGAGGCTTTTACGGCCGGGCGAAACTGGATGGATTGTATTGATGACCTGGCAGCGATCGGTAAACAGATGCTCTCGGATCAGTTGTTTCAGATCTTCGCCGCAGGTAGCAATGAAGAGACGAATATCCTCGGAAGTGAGAATCCGATCACATGCGGTGGGCACCTGGATACTGCCAGTAGAAGAATGGTGTCTGACGTTGGATGTGAAGATGCTTGCGGCGTTGTTTATCAATGGATTGATGAGCAGCGGGGACAAATTCTAAATTTACCGGATACCGGAGATCCTGCTTTTGCGTATTATGATCTCCCCGGAAATAGGGGTTTCATGTATATACAGGGCAGCAATGACGTGGCGTTGCTTGCGGGCGGCGCTTGGAGCTATGGGGCGGTTTGCGGTTCGCGGTGTCGGAGTGCGACTCACGCTCGGTGGTATACGCTTTCGACTATCGGTTGTCGCGGGTGTGCGCGGAGCCGATAAGGTATAAATTCTTAAACAAAACAGGATGAAAATATGAGAATCAATTCAGTGCATGATGCAGTAACTATCCGTAAATATTTCCCGGAAACAGTATGGAAACCAAAACTCCAGCAACTTATTGATGATAGGTTTGCATGGTATCCGCTGCCTGATGGGGCAACACTTGACGACTATGCAGAGGAGGATACTCGCACACAGGTTGAAACGACTGACGGAGTGGAGACAACCTTCGAAGAGGTATGTCTTGAAAACCCAACATCTCGGATTTTTCGGATTGGATTTAAAACTGTTGCAGAGTTGGAATATTTGATGGAAAATGGAGAGTTGGAGGGGGAAGTAGAAGAGGAAATAACATGAAAAAGTTTGTCATTCTGTCCCTTACGGTGATGCTTATACTCACTGGCTGTGCAAGCAAAAATGATGTGAGTCTCATGGATGGGTATTACAAAGCTAATACCGCGCACAACGTGCAGCAGACAGCACAAGTAACAGCTAAATCCGATGCGATAAAAAACTCTGTAGTAATCAACTGTGACACTACTGACCCTAACTGTGCAGTAGCGAAGGCTATGGCGGGTGTTGTTTCTGCGATGTTCATATCAAACATCTCCCCACAAGAGTTTAAGACGAAGGCTCCAACGACAGGGGATAATGTGCAAGAGAAAGCACTTAGTGTGATAGGTGGAGGCATTCCGTGGCTCACCATTGGAGTTGTGGCAACAAAGGGCATTAACTCTGCTGGGGATACAACTACCGCATCAGAGGGTTCAACAATTAACAAAGCAGGTGGTGACTTAAGTACATCCTCAGTTCAGGAAGTACCAGCAACCGAAGAAGAGGAAGTAATTAATGAAACAGAAGCCACAACGAAGTAAGGAGTACGTCCAGCAAATGCCGACACAGCCAATGCTGGACGAATATGGCCCCCGATACCATAAGCCATGGATGTTCTCCATAGACATCTTGTGGTTATGGAGATTACTAAGAGGTAAGAAATGATTATAAAAGATATTATTAATGTAGTAAGAGCTGGGAACTCACTGAGGAATCCTGAGAAGTGGAAGAGAGGTCATTGGCTATTGTCCATGGTATCCTTACTAGTAACTGGCTCTATGGGTCTTATACAGTGGAAGTTTCCAGACTTAGTATTTGATGAAGAGACACAGAATGCAATCAGTCAAGGTATCTGTTATGTACTTATCACATTGAATATGTATCTGATACCAGCAACTACAGAGAAGTCTCTTGCTAAGCCTAAGGTAGTAGAAGAACCTAAGGCAGTAGAAGAGACTAAGAAGCCTATGAAGGTATGGGTGAATCCAAACAGAGGAGAGAAGTAATGAGTTGGGGAACATACATAAAGAGTGCAGTCATTGGATGGTTCGTAACAGATATAGCACCTATCATTCTAGCGACTGTAAGGGCCGTGGTGCTCGTTCTAGCAGATAGGAATATGACTGGTGCAGAGAAGAAGAAAGCTGCTATGAGTGCCATTGAGACTGCCCTCAAGATACAGTGTGTAGAGGTAACAGCAAAGGACATAGATGAAGCTATAGAAAAGGCAGTTGTTGAGTTAAAGGTATGATTGATGTAGACTTGGACTTCTTAGGACAACTGGAAGGATACAGTACTAAAGGTTATACTCTAGAAGGATACAACAAGTCTGGAGTAACCATAGGTACAGGTATAGATCTAGGACAGCAATCAAGAGAGGGACTTCTAAAGGCAGGGTTAAGCAAGGAAGAGGTAGAGGTACTTGAGCCTTATCTTGGACTCAAAGGGTATCAGGCAAAGGAGATGCTACAGAGACACCCTCTCTTGCTGTCAGACACTGATACTAAAAGACTCACACAGAAAGTAATAGAGAGTGGCCTCACTGAACTAATCAAGAAGTTTGACAATGGTGCTAAGAAGAGGTTTGAGGATCTCTCTAGAGAGCAGCAGACTGTAATACTGTCAGTGACTCACCAGTTTGGATTGAATGGAGCACCAAGGTTTCTGAGGAAAGCACAGTCAGATGATTGGCAAGAGGTAGAGAAAGAACTGAGGAACTTTGGTGGAGGGTTTGAGAAGAGAAGAAATCAAGAGGCTGACTACCTGAGTGGAGGTGACATAAAGGAACTGCTAAAGAGGACTAGAGAAGATGTAGAACTATTAGAAGAGTATTTGAATAAGAAAGGACTGTTATGAACTCTGAAGAGGATAAAGAGCTACTTCAATATAGATACCTCACAGCAACTGTAGTGAAGGACTTAAAGGAGTCTATTGTAAAGTTACTGGAGAGTCAGACAGAGATGGGTAAGAGTATTGCACAGCTTACTGAAGCCTTCAAGATGGTAGACAGACTAGATGCTAGACTGATACGCCTAGAAGAGTTGGACAGGAGTAGAGACAAGGAGCAGGACCAGAAGATTAGTGAAGTGAGAGCCTACATGTACAAGTTGACAGGTGCTCTTTTGGTGGCTGGTGCTTTGGTGGATATAGCTGCTAGACGTTTTCTATGACAAAAGAGCAGTTACCTAAGTATCTTTAAGAACCTTAGGTAACTGCTCTTGTTGTTGTAGTTATAATTCTTTTGTAGTTAATCATCTTTTGTAGTGTATCTTAAGAAGTTGTTCTTTAAGAATCTTACTACATTTTATTTCTTATACCTATATATAGCATTTCGTAGGGCATTTGTCTAGCAACAGTGTGATATTTCCTCATTTAAATCTTAATTAGCACCTTAGAGACTCCTCTCCTTCCTTATTGTTTGCATTATGTCCTCTATGAAAGACTTGTCACGCTTCATCCTCAGCCTCTGTACCATACTCTAAGCCTCTTAGGACGATCTCCTTAGCATCCTTACAACCATAGAAAGATGAAAGAGGGCCAGTAGTATGCCTGAGCCCATCTGGTGTCTCAAGAATGAACCAGAGCCTGTCTCCTTCTTCTTCTATCTGCATAGTCTTGATACTGACACCCTCAGACAAAGAGATAGGTAACTCCTGCTGTGCCTTTTTTACTGCACTTATTAGAGCCTCTCTCATTGTATCTCCTTTGTTATACTCCACAGGTACCACCTCCTGTTATCTCACATACATCATGTGACTCACTAAAGACATTACCTGTCTGGCCCACAGCTTCTGAGTAAGGTACACTAGTGATAGGCTGTCCACCTCGTGAACCATCTGGATAACAGGTGAACCCTCTGAGACGGGGGGCGTACTTAACTAAGGTCCATGCAAAGTCTTCTACCTTATCTGGGTTATTATCTTCTGACCCCCATGGTTGGATGTTAAGGGTAGAGCTGATAGCCTGATCCACATAGTCTTGAACATCTGCTTGGAACTTGATACGTCTTTCAGGCTCTCTAGAGAGATCAACAGCTGACTCAATCTTATTGGGATCTATACCAAGCTCTTTGATGAGATTCTCTGCTGTGCTATCAATAACATACTGATACTTCCATTCATCAGTGCCTACGAGATAGCGTCTCTTGTAAGCTACAGAGTAAATAGGTTCAAGACCTGTTGAAGTGCAGCAGAGGATTCCAATAGTTCCAGTAGGAGCAATAGCACGATACCCTTTAGGTCTATTCAGATAGAGCCTATCACAGTGTTCGTCAGCTGCCCTCTCTGACTCATCCCTATATACCTCCATCCATTGTCTAAGTTCCTCATTCATCTCATATCTGTAACCTCTCTTCAGAAGCCACTCATGCACTCCCATGATACCAAGACCTAGACGCCTGTTCTTCTCTCTTACTCTATACACTTTGTCGTTAGGCAAGTCGGCTCTCATTGTACCACACACTAAGAACTTAGATGCAAGACAGATGACATCTCTGAATTCCTTGATAGTATCTATATTGGCCATGTTAATAGAACCAAGGTTGCAAACATCTGAGTCATCTTCACTTGATACTTCACAGCACGCATTCCTAAGAGTCTCATTCCTTTTACTACCAAAGTTAAAAGAGAATCCAGGCTCACCAGTACGAAGGGCATTCTCTACATTCTTAAGATAAGTAGCAGGTAAAGTACCAGAAGAGACAGCAGTGAGGAAATCATCATCATAGTTAAGGGATATGTTTGTCATATCAAGAGGAGCATGGTAATTGAAATCAAGCCTCTTCATATCACCCACTGTCATACCTGTACCTATCACAGGTATCATATTCCAATCCTTAATGTCTAGCCATTTACCTGCATCTGGGTGCTGCCAGTTAAGAGAGCCATACATAGCTGAACGTCTAGCACCTCCTTGCATTACGTTCTGGCCTATAGAGTTTATCATCATGGCAAGAGATAGAGGACCACTAGCTACCCCACCTGTTCTTCCTATAGTCTCTCCTTCTCCTCTTAAGATACTATAATCCACTCCAATACCACCACCTGTCATAAGACAGTTAGTAGACCGTTGAGCTAAAGCACCCCACTCTTCCCTTGTATCTTCTTCAGCTTTAAGAAGAAAGCAATTATTAAAGAAGTGTGCTTGGCGTCCACCATAGTACAGGTAGCGTCCTCCCGGCATGAACTTCATCTGTCGTACAAACTGTGTTAGCTCTTTCTGATCTCCTTTTGACATCAAGCGTCTATGATCTCTCTCTCCTACTACATCATCCGCTACTACTCGTGCTCTCTCTTCCCATGTATCTGCTTGAGTAAGGGCATACTTGTTATAGAATGTAGTGCGTGCTATATCATTTCTAAATATATCCAAATCATTCCCCTTTCTGTATCCACTCAGGATGTTCTACTTGTCCAAGTACTGCGTCAAGAACCTCTTGCCATTCTTTGAGCTTATGACTTCTTCGTTGTCTCTCCATACTCTGAAGGGTCTTGTAGTCTACCTTGACTACTCTCTTCTGAAGGAAGGACTCAGGGAGGTTATCCTTTACAGACTTGAAGTCTTTCTTTTTAATATCTCTATTGAGCTTCTTGATAGTGCTCTTGTACACCTTACCATTGAAGTGCTCCTGTGCCAGAGGCTTTCTTAGAATGGTGTGCATCGTACTTTGTGACTGCTTAGTAACTCCTATACGGTAGGTATCATACTGCTGCCACATAGACCGAGGAAGGGTGGCCTCTATCCACACATCTATTGACTCAAGGAACTTGTTATGTCCGTCACCTTTGAAGGCTAAATTATCTGCTACTTTCATAGATGACTTAGAGTCGTAGGAAAGGGCTAATCCTCTTAGAGCAAATGCAATTCCATACTCACCTAATACTTCTACTTCAATCATCTTCATGCTCCTTGAGGATGCCTCTTCAGCTGCATCTTGTATTGAGTGTTCTCCGATATCCAGATTATGTTTCTTGCACCACTCTAACATCCACTGCTCTTCACTTATCATTATTAAGATACCTCCATAAATTCTTGGCCATCTTTTGACAAGGCTTATTTAAAAGAGCAAACCCTACGATGAATCCTATAATAAATGATATCATTTTTTATTCTCCACCTTGTCACAAGTTATCATGTCTCTAGAGAGAACCTCTACAAGACAATGGCAGAAGGTTGTAGTGCCCCCCTTCTTCTTGATACACCACCCACAGTTCTCTCTAAATAAGGAACCGTCTATGTTAATAACTTTAAGCTGCTTCATCACCCATCTCCATATGGACAAGTCCCCTAAGGTCAGCTTTAATCTCTTTGATCTGATCTGCAAGATCTTGGATACTGTTGCAACCTGTACCGGCATAATTCTTAATGAGGCCACTTAAGGCACTACCAACATCAGTGTAGAAGCCAAGCGTAGTATTTACTTTGTACTCCTGTCCTTGGGGATGTATTACTTCCTGTGTCTTGACATTAAGAATGTCCTTCATAGGAACTTTGGTATCTTCTCTGTTAAGAGTCCAGTTCATATCAGCTTGCTTCTGAATAGTATACCCTTTGTATTTAATCATATTATCTCCTGTGTTATATGCCAGTGCTCCCAAAGCCACCATCACGCTGTGTCTTAGTAAGCTCTTCTACTACTTCAAAGTCTGTAGTCTCTGTCTTGCAGAATCTTATCTGACCAATACGTTCTCCTCTTCGGCAGACATAGGGGATACACCCACCATTAAACACAAGACCTTTAACCTCTCCTCTATAATCACTATCTATTGTACCATATTCTATAACCCCTCTCTTGTTCATACTACTACGGTGCGAAATAATCCCACAGTATCCACGAGGTATCTCCATAAAAACCCCTGTACCTATCATACCTACATGTCCTGTCTTTATAACAACCTCTTCATTACTGTAGAGATCATAACACGCACTACCTTCAGTCCCCTTAGTAGGGGCCTTTGCACCTTCATCCAGTTTTATCCGCATCGTCTAATCCTCTCTAGTTCTCTTCGGATCTTAGCAGCACTCTCAGCTCCTTTAGCCTCTTCCATGGCATTACCGCACTCTGTAAGGAAGATCATCAACTCGTCAATCATCAGGTTGACCTCTACCCATTCGGAGGTGGGGGACTTCACCACTATTTTGATGTCCTCCCCCACTATCTTCAGGCTGATAGTCTCAAAGTTACATGTTCTCAAAGTTGTCATCCTCTTGTTCCATAAGAATAAGCTCTAGTACTGCCATAGCATTCCAGGCTCGGTGGCTTGCATGGAGGTACATACTGTCCTGATCCCTACTGTGGATGTGCATCTCAAGGTTGTGTCTACCAAGAGCATTCTCAAACCGTATCTTAGCATTAGGTATGTTCTTCCATTCACCTGCTGCTTTACCTTCTTTAATTCCATAAGAGGTAAGCTTAGCTAACATAAGGAGTGCCCTTGGAAAGTCAGCCATCATCTGACCTACTGCTGGCCGCCCTTCATCATGCTTCTGGTCAAGAGGCTTATCTTCTACTGGAGAGACAGGTCGTGTAGGACTCTGACACTGGAACCACTTGATAGGCTCTTCTTCTAGTACCTGAGGAATGAGCTCCTCTATACCTGCCTTGTATCCCTCTGGCTTAAAGGGTTCATTGTTCATCAAGGTAATATCCATATGCTCTCTGCTTGAACACTCAGGACACTCTTCCAATCGAGAAGAGTCATAGATACGGTGACAATTGCTACACACTACTTGATTATCGGACATCTTGAAATCCTCCTGTTTGGTTTTCAAAAGGAACTACATTACCTTGTGCATCTACCTGTGGTTTCAGGTAGTAGTTTCTCATCTTCTCTTGTGTCTCTAGAGAGAGGTCTCTTGCTTGCTCCTTATTAAAGGGAGGGCGGAACTCTACAGAGGCAATGTTTTCATTGTACCAGAGATACTCACCATCCTGATCTCTAGCATTAAGGACATCATGATCCATCATAAAGAAGATTTCAGACAGGTGTAGATCAAGTCTATCCTTACACATCTTGACTACTTCATAAGAGTAATCCCATATGTTACCACGTGCTATCTCTTCATTCAAAGGGATAGAAGAAGAGGTATAGTATCTCCAGTCACTCTCCTTCCATGCTTTAGGATCATACCACTCACTCCCTTTGTCATAGCACTTATACCCACCCCGTGGCCCATCCCACCACTGAAGGACCTTCTGACCTACATAACGTTTACCTGTCTTCTTATTGGTAATCAGATAGATGAAGCCCCAGTACTTAGAGGTATCTCCCATATTCTTCCAATGATGATTGTAGTATCCCTGATACAGTTTATATTCTGCTTCTTCGGGACTCCTAGCACATCCAAAGTACTCTGTCTTATTGTTGATATGTTTCTCTGCTTTGTAACCTGACTTAGTTTTGTATACACCTTTGGGAAGTCCAATATATTTCTTGTTCTTTCTACTCATTCAAAGTCTCCTGTTGATTTATCTTCTCGTACCTCTTTGAACCTTGGCTCTCTCAGGTTCCCATTCTCTGTGTAACTCTTAGCATCCACCTTTACAATCTTACCTAAGATAGAAGAGGGGTCTTTCCACCAGAGGTCTCGCTCACTATCACTCATCCCACTAATAGGTATCTCTAGAGAGTCACCATCCTGCTTACCAAATGCCTTAAAGAGAACCACTAACTTCCCTAAGGTATGCTCATACTTAGAACCTTTTTTACCAGGTAGTCCCTCTACTACAACTAGATCAAAACTTAACTTCTCTTTTAACTTGATTAAAGATTCATCTCTTTTGCCAGCAATCCATGGAACATCCTGTGCATAGACACCACCCTCAAGACCATCTGCTATCATCTCCCTAGAGACATCCCTAGCATCATCAAAAGTAAGTTTGTATTGTTCAACAGTATAAGGGTACATGTTCCTTAGATTCCACTGTCTGTTACCAAAGGACCTTGGACTCACACCTTGAATGAACTCCTCTAGTGTAAGAAGATCATGGAAGTTATCTTTCATACTAGTAGGCTTGAAGGTACCTTGCTTAACCCTTGAAGGTGTAAGGTACCCACTAAGCTTAGCAAGAGGGTCAAGAGATGTAATTTCAGAGATGAACACTAACCCCTCAGCAACACCATTGAGCTTCACCTCAATCTTAAGGTCAAGTCCTTCACAATTACTAAGAGCTTTACCTGATCTCCCCCAATGTCTTACTTCTACATTAACAAATGTAACCAGAGCATAGACACCATCAAGCTTCTCAGAAAGATACCCTGCCTTCTGCATTCTGTTTCTTTGTGTAGGGTTAAGCTTCTCTGACTCAAGTGCAAGGTGTACTGTCTTCTTCTCTTCTCTCACGGGGTCTTTGAATCCAAGGTACTGCCAGATGTTCTCCATTCTTTATTCCTCCTTATATATCCTAGGTGGTCTAAACTTAATAGCCCCAATTGATAGGTTGAAGTACATAGGTGTACCATCATTGAACTCAGCAGCTAGGACATCTCTCTTCCATAGTTCTTTTAACTCACCATAGTGGAGAGTACCTCTGCTACGACATTGACGAATGATCTTGTATTCAAAGATGTCATCAGGATTATCTCTTATGAACTTAGTAAGAGACTTAGAGGAACCACTATAGGTTTTCCAGTCACTCTCCTGCCAACAGCATGACTTCCACTTAGGAGATTGTCTATCTGTTATCTTACTCCTGCACCCCTTTACATTTTGCTTAGCTGTATAGTATTGTTTTTTTCCAATGTATCTCTTCTTGCTTTTCTTGTGAGTGATACAGTACAGGAACCCAAAGAACTTATCAGGTTCTGCCTTGATCCCTACCCAGTGACCTTGTGTCATTCAGTCACCTTACAGACAAAGATAAGTCCCCAGAAGATAGCAGGTAGTACAAGTGAAAGACCTATATAAACTTCTCCAAACTCTATCAGAGCCATACCACTTCCAGCAATTACACAAGCAGGTGCACCAATCATAGCAACCTTTAGTAATTTAAGAAGCATCGTCAACTACCTCCATGTCTTGAGGTTGGACATACCATATGCAACATCCTCTTGAGTTATATACCCCCTTGTCAAAGCGAACTTCATAGCCACCTTCAGGAGAGGATGGGTAGTCTATAACAATACCCTCAGCTCCCAGTGAGAAGAACTCATAGTTATCAATTGAGTCACTAATGATACGTACTCTTGTTCCTAGTTCAAGCATTGTCATCTCCTTGTGTAGGCATCTCCCACTTATCATCTGCAGACCTAAGAAGATATAGCATCTGCATATTGGTTTTAATAATACCCATAACTCTTATGCCATGTTGTGTAGTATCTTCTCCTGTCTCTTTAGGTATCTTCTTGAGGTATTCTTTAAGGCATATGCAGTACATATCATAAGGTTCTAAGGTATCACTTAGAAGTTTCTCAGCTGTCTTTGGACCTACCCCCTTAAGGCCAGGTATTCCATCAGCTGTATCCCCTGTGAGCAGCTGTCTATATAGTGACCTATTACCTTCTTCCTCTGTAACAATAAGGTACTTGTTCTTAACAGGGTTGAAGTGTGCTCCGGGAAACTGTAGCATGTCCTTGTCTATAGAGACACAGATTGTATTCTCACCCTGATTCATAGCAAGGAGATCATCAGCTTCATACTTACCATACTCACAGATAGCTCCATACTTCTTGGTCATATAATCCTTCAAGAAGTTTAGATGCTCAGGTCTATGGATACCTGCTCTGTTGTTCTTATACAGAGGGTTAAGCTTCTCACGGAAGGATCCTCCTCTTGACAAGTAGCATCTCTTTTCTCCTATGCCTTGGATGTGAACAGATACAAGTGTCTCTAGAGAGACTAAACTATTCTCAAGTATCTTGATAGCATGTGACTCTGGCTCTGGCTCATACTTAAGATCAACAGTGTATGTAGCAGGGTTATCCTCCATGTACTTATCAGCTTCCTTCTTGTACTTGAATCTTATAGGCGGTCTACCAAGAGGAGTCACCTCATAGTACCTTCCATCAGTTGCACTAGCTGCCCTGTAGCAGAAGATGTCTCCATCTATATTCAAGGTAGGTCTTATTAACTTCTCCATTGGTATCTCCTGCTTACTTTCCAATTGTTTAATGCCTTCTTGTACCACCAACAACCTCTCTCTGACCAAGGGTCATTAACTAGTGCCTCTATTCTTTTGTACTCACTGTTACTGTTAGTGGTGTCAAGGACATACTTAGGTTTTCTATTAGGTCTTACTTCAAACTCCTCCTCTCTGTACATATGATGTTATCCTATACATATAATTCTTTTGAAATAAGAATAGGAGACACCTGTAGTATTGCTACAGCGTCTCCTTCTATAAGCGTGTGTACTACCTTCTGCACTCTCCGGTAGTACACACGCTCAGTGCCTCTCTCATACATTGCCACTAGAGTACCCTTCTCTAACTCCTTCTCATCATCAGGCATTGTGAAGTAGTCAGAGGCAAGTGTCTCTAGAAAGACATCTGTATTAGTCTCCAGCTCCAGAATCAAAATACCTCCACACTGCACCACCTATGGTCATTAAATATAACCTGAGTAGAATGCTTCATAATACAAGGCTGAGTTATCATGCTCTATGTGGTAGATAAGTACATCACCCTTCTCAAACCACTGACCATAGTAAGGTATCAGTAGACGGGTACTCTTCTTAAGCTCCTCTATATCTTCCCTTTGTACTCCGTAATGGTGTATCAAAATGGTATATCATCCCCGGCACCAAAAGATGCACCACTCCCAGTACCAACAGCATCAAAGCCTGCACCCTTCTCATATACTACATGGTCTACTACTTGTACTCCTGTAATATACAAGGTAATAGTATCACATACATCCCAATGATGGGCAGATGCGTTCACATTAACTACTGAACCATTACCAATATCTTCAGTGAATGGTGTCTTACCATCTGCTCCTACTACATAAGGTTTCTTATCAGGATGTTTCTCATCAACAGCCTTCTTCACTTCAAGGAAAGTTATACCATTTTTCTTACGGACATTGAAGCCAGCTTTCTTAAGGGCAGTAGCTTCAGCCTTCTCTGTTGGGTCTGTCATATCATAGATCATCTGAAGCTTCCAAGACTTCTTGCCCTTGTACTCATCAGGCTCATTCAGTCTAGCCCATTGTACTTTTTTGTTGCGGAAGGAAACGGGAATGTAGCTGTCATTGAATTTGTCATCAATCTTGATTGCCATTTGTAATACTCCTTTTAATAATTAATAAATACCTATAAGATACTATAGCAATAACTCTCTTGTTTGTCAAGCAAATACTTCAACTTCTTTAATCAAGTAGTATTTTTTAAGAACACTACTGGTATCTTGTGGCACTATACCAAGAAGTACTGGCAACATTATATCAGTCTCTTGTTCTAATGCCTCTATACTTTGAGCGACACCAATGATCTCCTCACACAAAGTATCACAATCACAACTTACTTCAAATAGTCCATACATGTTACACCCATAGAAATAGGAAGACTACAATAACTAATCCTAGTATAAGTAGAACCTTAGTCTCTCTAGAGAGAATCTCTTATCTCTTTAAGACTCATTACCATCCCTCACATCTTGAATAAGTTGATGTACTCTCTGCTTGGATAGCCCAACCTCCTCTCCTATCTCCCTCATAGAATAACCTTGAGAGAGCATCTCAACACATACCTTCTGTTCACCACTCAGACCACACAGGAGCTTGCTCAGAGCTTCTTTAGCCTCTACCCGTACACTGATATCCTCTGATCCTATATCACCCTCTACGTCCACTCTGAGGCCTCCTAGTGTATCCTCTTTAATAATGGTACGTCTTACATAATCAGAGAGTCCATACTCAACAGCCCTGTTAAGGAATGTACCAAGAGATGCACCTCTCTCCTCATCATAAGAGTCTATCTTCTCTAGTGCAATAAGATACCCTTGAGATATGAGGTCATCCAGCTCAGAGCTATCAGGATATATGTCGTGTACTCTCTTAGCACTAGCAGTTACTACAGCTCTAAGGTTCATTTCTTTACCTCTTTGAATATATAATCCTGCTTACCATCATAGCACCTAGGGGAAGTACTACCAGTTCCTATTAGAAGGCACCTACCTTTGTAGAAGCAGCAACCAGTACAGTCATTCTCTCTAGAGACAGGGATCTTATCATAGGTCTTACCTTCATACTCCACTATCTCTCTCATTTCTTCACCTCCTTGAATATTACATAGCCTTCACTATCCCAACACTGTATATCTACTACACCTAGTGCAGTGCATTTGCCATTACTCTTGAAGTCACACCCCTCACAGCTCATATCTTCTATTGGTACTGCTTCATACTTCTTACCATTGTGTTCTACTATATCGTTCATTCCTCTATCACCTATGAACTCTTCTACAGCATCCCTATGGTATTCATAATCAGAGTAAGATACATCTGTATAGCGGGCCTCAACAGTATCAAAATGTCCTGCGTGGTATGCTCTTGTGTATAACTGGCATAGCTCCTCTTCACTTATGTATATCATCCTTTTATCCCCTTAACAAGTACCTCTTCAAAGATCCAATTATTACCTTTACCATCATAGCAACCCATACCATCTGGCAGCAGTGCAGTACAACCCCACCTTCCGGCAAAAGTGCATCCTTTACAGTCTACATGTTTGACTCTCTTCTTCCTGTATATCTTACCTCTGAACCTATATACTTTCATTCTTCTGTCTCCTGTTGTTGTACCCTCTGGTGTGTTAGCTATGATTGCCTCTAGTCTCTTTATAAGACAGTGGCCATCTCCTATAGCTACGTTATGATCTAAGAGTATATTACATACATCCATCAATACTTCTTTATCATCCATGCTTATCCTCCTTAGGATCTTAGTGACAGTCACCCCAACTTTTTCCCACCATAGCAACAGCCTCTATCTTGATAGGCGACCCCATCTCTACACCTATAGTCGTAGCCATATCTTCAGCTACCTTACCCCATGCTATTGCCTCCTCTTCAGTGTCACACTCCCACTGAATCTCGTCATGCATACTAATCTCTTGGTGGATATTAGGTGGGGTAATCTCTGCTAAAGCTATCATCCACCTCTTGAATACAACAGCTGCTGTACCCTGAAGAAGAGTATTAAGAAGCTTGGTCTTACTTCGGATATATAAAGGTCTTCCATCAATACCCTTAATGTACTTACGCTGACTAAAGGCTGTCTCAAGATCATTAATGAGTTCCTCGATGCCCGGATGTGCCAGATAAAAACTCTTCTTTAGTTTTGCCCCTTCTTTCTCAGGCTTCCCTAATGTGGTAGCCAACTTCTTAGCACCACATCCATAACATAAAGCGTAGAGTGCTGTCTTCCCAGTATCTCTAGAGACACCCCAAGTCTTGGCATTAAAGGTATGAAAGTCATTACCCTTGTCAGGTGATAGGATCAGTGCTGCTGTCTCCTTAGCCTTAGAGTAATTACCTCTGACCAGATACCAAGCAAGACATCTGACTTCAATGCCTGACAAGTCTACACCTACAAACCACTTACCGGGTGCTGCTCTGAACAAACTTCTGATCTCTTTACCATAAGGAGATGTAGGTCTAGGGATATTACATACAGTACCTGAGTGTCTGTACCTACCAGTGTTAGTACCACAGGTAAAAGCATCAGCTGATACCCTACCATCACCCCTATCCCTTACACTAATAAGGGCACCTTTATCTTTGTTCTTGTTCAGAAGAAAAGATCTTCTATGACACAGCATGTTGTACTCTACAACTGTAGTGCCTAGGCCGGGAGGCAAGGACATGTAACTGTCTTCAGTTAGCTTAGGACTTGTTGGTATTCTCTGACCACTAGCATCCTGCACAAACTGATTGTCCTTTCCTTTCTTAAAGTTCCACTCAGTAGGTACCCACCCAAGGGAGAGGAGGAGATCTTTTACCTGTTGGTCAGCATCAGGGTTAAGCTCTTGTATCTCTATCTTAGAGTAAGGCCCTCTGACCTTCTGGTATCCATTTAGAAAGTACTTCTTAGTGGCTAGAGTATAGCTACCATTACTCTTAAAAGGTTTAACTGTTTTAGCTACACTCTGTAACCATAGCTGTCTCGTCTCTAGGGATACTCCTTGGTCATGTAACTGCTTCTCTAAATGCTCTACAGTGTTGAGTCTCTCTTTCCTTTCTTCCTCTTGACTACACTTAGCTACTCCAGGAATGAAGACAGTCTTAGGAGCCATCTCAATAATCTTCTCACGGATAGCCTCTGCCTTTGAGTTAAGTTCCTCATACAGAAGGACAGCATTCTGTATATCAAAGGACACACCAGTTACTGCCTGTTGAGAATGAATACTCAGAACACTCTGTTCTATCTTGAGAGCTTCATGGGTCATCTCATATTCAGGATGCTTCAACAGGTACAAGTATGCTGCAACATTAATAACTACATCACTATCACACCTGATCTTCATCTCTGGTGAATAGGTACTCCAGTCTTTATGTTCTACCTTCTGTTGTTTAAGGTGTAGCTTCTTGGCCCATGTCTCTAGAGAGAGTATCCTATCTTCAGGGTACAAGATACAGCCAAGGAGCATAGTATCTATGAACTCCCCTCTGTAGCTCCATAGAGAAGGGTACAGTTTTCTGAGAGCTGGTATGTCGAAACCTGTAATGTTGTGGCCCACTAGAACATCAGCCTTCTGTAACTCTTTGATACCATACTCAAGGTTATCCTGTGCCCAGTGATATGTCTCTTGTGTCTCCATACACTGAGCAGAGATGCAGTGTACCTTTGTCACCTCCCTCAGAAGGTTGTTTGTCTCCATGTCAAAGACAAGTGTTCTCATACTTTAACCTCCTTCCAATAGCCTGCCTCACCCTCATTGGGCCACGCATTGACACAATGAGCTAGCATCCCTTTGGTTGCACAGTACTTATAGCAATAGTCAGTATCCTTAAGGTCACAGTTCTTACAACACTGCTCTGCAACCTTGTGTTCATACAACTTATCATCTAACTCCATAAAAATTCTCACACTTTAACCTCCTACTGTAGAGATTTAAGATTGAATTGAGGCCAAGCTTTTTGTATCTGTTTGACTAGAGTACCTTGACAGTCACAGTGCCACTCAGAACACTGTACTTCCCAGGTAAGTCTAGCTAGTGCAGCTTCTAACAGAGATAGATAATGACCAAGATTAATCTGCTTCTTATTAACCCTTGCTTGTGCCAACCACTTACCACTATGTTTATCCCAACACACCCCAGAGAAGCCTGCCTTATTAGTTATAGATTTCTTACAGTTCTGTCTATTACAGGACTGACTGACATGCCTTAGATTAGACCACATGTTGTCATCCACTACCCCATTCATATGATCTACATGGTGCTCAGGCATATAAAGGAAAGCTAAACGGTGTAATAGATATAGCTTGTTGTCAATGCTGACTGAAAGATACCCATCTTTTCTGATAGTCCCACAAGGTTTGTCTACCCTTGCCTTTGCTCCACGGTCTATTCTATTGGTAAAAACTCCTGTGTTTGGATCATAGCATAGCAGCTTCTTTAACTCTTCTTGTGTCATTCTCATTTATCATCTGACCCCTCTTTCTTTCTACCCTTAAATAGAATACAAGGGATCATAAATGGCCAAACAGTAGCACCAAAACATGCCTCTGTTACTGTAGTCCCCCTCCCCTTCCCCGCTACCCACAGAAAGAAACTGGTAGTAGCCCAACCACCTGCCCACACCCAAAAGAATGCCATCATTTTCTATACCTCCTTTAGAAATTAGTATTAACTACAGGCTCACGGTATGACTGGTCTATCTTGTTGTAGTAGACCGGGAAAGAAATTGAGTTCCCAAAGTTCCTATCTTCTAGCAAAACAAATGTACTTGTATTCTGTTCCTCTTCACTAAGCTCAGGGTCTTTGTTCCGTTCAATACCAAGCATGTAGAAAGTATTCTCCATCATTGATCTTGACCCTCTGTACTGTGAACTCTGTACCTTCCCTCCTCTCTCATGTGGTGGACCGTTGCTTGGAGTCTTGAGGTGACAAGTCACTATGTAAAAGAACCCAAGGTCTTGAGCCATACATGCTAACTCATCTGACATGGTACGAAGAAGAGTCTCTGTTTGTGATGGATCTAAGCCATTAGTTAGTTTAGTTACAGGGTCAATGATGATAGTCTCACACCCTGTGACAGCAGCATACCTTATGAAGTCTTTAGTAGACTCCCAATTAGCTTGACCAAAGGCAGGGTACATCAGTAAGAAAGGTTCCATTGCCTTAGCCGTAGCCATAAGATCAGCATCTTTGTACACAACCCCTGGCTTATGGTAGAAGATACCATCCTGCTTACCTGCTATCCTCTTGACTGTTATAAACGGAGGCTCTTCATACTTCAAAACTGCTATCTTCTTTCCCCTACTAATGTCAAATGATACAACCTCATTGATAAACTCACTGTTATGTACTACTGTATAGTCCTTGAGAAAGAAAGTATGCTCTTCCCCACGTAGTGTAAAGCCATAGAAATTACCTACACCAACAGGTGATACACTCACCCCTGTAGTTCGTGGGTTTCTCTTCCAGTCTTTTGTATACACCTTTCTCTCAAGTCTGCATGAGAGTCTTATACCATAGAAAACTACCCTATAATATATTTTGTTGTTTATAACCTTTTCTTTAAGAGAGACCCTACCACCAAGTGACTGTATTAGTTCAACAATCTGGTAAGCTAAGACCTCCCTTACTTGAGTAATCTCATACCCACCAAAGTTATCCATGGACCCATCTGTATCTATCAAACCGGCAAGGAGCTCTTTCCTCTGATGTGAGTTGCAGTAGAGATATGAAGCTGGGATGTGTTTATTATTACGGAGATTATAAGAGTCTAGTAGTTTGTGAAAAGGGTTTGTAACAGTTTGCCTAGCCTTGACACCACCTGCTATATACAACCAATCTGCCTTACCAGAAGACCACCTACTTACCCTTGTCATTGCGCAGTCAATACTCTCAGCGTACTTCTTCCACTCGGTTATAATCTCTTCGTCCATAGAAGTTAAGGAAGAGCTAGCAGAGGTGCCATCACCTAACCAAACACCTAAAATATATGGAGGTATTCTTTGCACTGTCTCTGGGTATTCTGCAAGAGACCTGTACCCTTTCCAATCCCCCATCCCCCCTGTTACTTCACTAGCTTTAACAGTTCTTTTCCTCCCAGTACCTGTCTTTTGAAGACAGAGAAGGTGCTGTGAATTAACTGTATAATCCATAGCTTTTCTCTGAGTTACTTTATACATCTGGTCAATGCCACTATGTACTTCTGATACCTCTGAGATACCTGTGGGTGTTAATACTTTATCACCTACTTTAATATCTTGAATCATCTTTAATGATCCATCATACATTCGTACTTCAGTACCTTTTTGAAAACACTTACCAATCTTTACTCCAGCCCCAACGTAGATACCTTGCCCTGGGTTCCTTCCGTATGTCTTAGCAGTAAGGGTAGGCCATGGCCATGGGTCTCCCATCACTGGCTTCTCCATCACCTTGTCTATAACATCTGATACTGTCACAATAGTATCTGGCCTATAGACTTCAGCAGAGAACAAGGCATTAATGAACTCATCCGCCTTGTTCTCAGTCAGCATCTTGTTAGCATCTTTCTCAGAGAAGAAGAGAAACTTAGCATGAGGAAGAATAGATGCTATCTCTCTAGAGACTCTCTTTCCAGCATCATCCTGATCTACTGCTACATAGATCTCCTTGTACATTTTAAGGAACTTAGGGTTATCAACAAAGGCTTTTACATTGGCACCAAATGGGAGGGAGATTACCTGTACACCCTTACAATACTTAGATGCCTGGAACATCTGGTAAGCTGATAGAGCATCATACTCACCTTCTGTTATCAATAACTTCTTAGAACTCTTAGCTACCTGCTGTCCAAAGAACTGCACCTTAGCCTTATCAGGTAACTTAGATGTAGTAAAGATAGCCTTAGGTAACTTACGCATCTTATCAACAAGATGTTTGTTTGTATCAGCCTCGTATACTGCATCTACAGTAGCAGTCAGATCACCACTGGAAGAGTACTCCCCTTGTGTTCCATAGTACTTAAAGGTATCAGGAAGGATACCTCTATACTCTTCTCTTATATCTTCTCTCTTACCAGTGGACACTTGTGGTACACAAGTGAACATCTCCTCAGGTATCTCTTTAGCTGGAGAATCTTTCATACCAAGAGTAGCAAGAAGGTTACTGATAGAGTTATCCTTTGAGCCATCTATCTTATTACCTTCAGCATCTTCATAGTACACCTCACCACTCTCATGATAATCTCTATGAGTACAGCACCAGCGACGCCCGTCACTCATCAAAAAGAGGTGCGAAGAAGTACTATCATGGCCTTGCTTGGCACATTCTGGGCAAAGCTTATTCTTCTCCATAACAACCCCTCTCTGTTAAGTATCTCAGTGCCTTAGCTACAACAACAGGACTATCCTGTAGTTGCCCTATTGCAGAGTTGCAAGAGTTACATAACAGCCCTCTAACCTCCCCTGTTTTATGGTTATGATCCACATATAGATGACCACCTCTGCCACAGATAGCACACTTACTTCCTTGTTCTTTCTTCATCCTATCATACTCCTCTATACTTATACCATACCCTCTTATGTTTGACTCCCTGTGGTAGGTAAGTGCACACTTACTACAGATACTACCTTTCTTATCTGGTGAGTGGTTGCAGACAACAAACATATTAAAAGAGTACCGCTTCTTACATATACTGCATACCTTGCTCTGACTTTCAATATCATATGCCACCATCTCTTTAGTCCTCTGAGGTATCCTTTTCTGAGATCTTGCTGCTGATATGCAATCCCTACAGATAGAGTTCAACCCATCAGCTGAGTTCTTATCTTTGCAGAAATCTTCATGCGGTTTCACACACTTACATACATGGCAGGTCTTTACCCCTGACTCTAAACACTGCTGAATCTCTTCCTTTGTTCGTCTCATTGTTGCTCCTATAGTTAAAATAATTGATGTCCTATAACTATATAGCAACAACTACGACGTTTGTCAAGTAAATACGTGGACTGTTTTAATATCTCTAGAGAGACAGGTCAGACTAAGTTACCTTCTTTAGCACATTCAGGGCAGCACATATAGTACTGATACACAGGCCCACCATCCTCAGGTTCTACCTTAATGACACTACTCATTAGTACCATGTCTTCTCTCTGAACCTCTTGTCCACAGATCAAGCAGTGCACACCCCATTGATCCAAGTACTTCTCTTCTTCTTCTTTAGTCATGTTGTATCTCCTTAAATTTAGTTGTAGAAATACTCTCTGAGCCAAGTATCTTATATCACTCCATAGTGCACAGACCAAAACCATATCTGATAGGCAAGAGCTGGTGTAGAGATATACACATTGGCAAAAGAGATACCTACTTTATGCAAGAGTGGGACAGGCATAGTGATATCACTGCCAGCTACAGCACCAACCATCTTGATAGCAAAGTTAATTGTACATACAGCTGATGTTACAAACAGAACAGTACCTATCATATCAATACCCCTCACAAAAGACTACAATAGTATCAACAATAATAATCACAGCAAGTACCCAGTTAGGAATATCCCAGTGGTTCAGGATAGGCTTAGGCTCTGGTGCCTCCTCTACAACTTCAAAGTAACCAGTATAGAAAGTACAATCTTCATCTGGTTCATACTCTTCAAGGAATAGTTCATCACCATCCACCTGTGCTACAGTAGCTATGTCACCTATCCTCATACCACCATTCTCATCACCTGCTGTACGTCTTACTCTCTGTCCTTTCTTTTAAACATAGTTACATCTCCGGTATAGTTACAGTGTATTCAACAGGGTTCTTGTACTCTGCCTTGATACTTCCATAACGGATATCTTTGACAGCCTTGACAACATCCTTAAGATATCCATCAGAGAGCTTATTGAATATCATCAGATTCTTCTCTGCATTATCAAGAGTATAGGAGTAGGTATCTTCCATGAGCCTAACCTTCCTTCTAATACTGTCATGGATTACTACCTTCACAGTGCCATCATCTCCCTTGATGATAGCCAGAGGAGTATCTCTAGAGAGTTCCTCGTAGACATCATTAGTATTCAGAAGGTTGGGAGAAGTAACTCGGACAGTGTACTCTTGGCACTTGGTTTCTTTTACTAGTTCATAGTGCCCAACATAGAACCTGTAACCTTTAGGAGCTTCATACTCCTTTAAGAAAAGACTATCTCCCTCAATAGCAGTGATAGTACCAATGTCTCCCCGTTGCATATTGGTACTATTATTATATTCATTATAGATAGGACTAACTGTACGTCTTACTCTATCACCTTTCTTAAACATTTTATTTATCCTCAGTTGAAGTCAATCTTTAGTACATCTGTAGAGATTGAGTTATAGATATAGGGAGACTGCATGTTCCTTACTACAGCTCCTGTTACATTGTTCATCTCTTTGATTACTTTGATACACCTCTCTGCATCTTGCTCATCCTCTACCTTGCCAATAGGTACACACCTAAGCTGGTCATTCCCATAGCCTAACTCCTGTAGATACTTCAAGAACTTCTCTATCCTCTTAGGGTAACTAGGTTCATCAGGATCAGGTACATCAAACACATGCAGGAGAAGTAAGTGGTCTGCTCTATCCTCTTGTTGTACAGTACCATCATACCATGAAGGATGAAAGATCATACCATCAAGAGGCATATCAAGACCTGCTATAAAGGTATAGAGACGTGTCTCCTGAGAGGTATACCCAAACCTACCTAAGAGTCCCTCTTTCCTAGGGTCATACTGAACTCTCTCTCCCTTCATGATAGGTGAAATCAGGGCAGGATACTGAATGCTCTCACGACTGGTACACCATGAACCACACCTCATAGGCATCCTGTCCAACTTCCTCCTGTATCTGTACACATGCCACCCTTGCTTCTGCTTCTTGTTCCATTCATACTCTAACTTATTCTTTATACCATGAGTAAAGGAAATCTCATCTCTGCTGTACAGTACACTGTTATACACCATCCTGTACCTCCTATATTACTGAGCTGATGTAACCATTAGTAACATGCACCTCTGCATCATCACCAAGCTTGGATACATACGTCATTCTCAAAGCTCTCTCTAGAGAGAGTCCCTTGTTTACCAACTCACACACAAGCATCAAGCCACGAGGACTCATGGTCAAAGAGAGATCACCTTGGTGCATGAAGGACTCACGGACAAGGTTAGCAAAGGCTACAACCTTCTTGATAACTCCCTTGTCAGTCTCTTTGTACCGAGTCTCCAGCATCTTTCTTTCTATAGCAGGCAAAAGATAGTTCACCTCTGTTGTAACACCAAAGCGGTCAATAGAAGATACATCCTGCATCTGACCGGCAGGGTACTTGTCAAGGTCGTCACCTGTACCTTTGGTATTATCAGTACCAAGGATACGAAACTCCTTTCTTGGGTAGATATGTTTCTCTTTGATAGTACCCGGCTTCTCATCCAGCATTAAGAAGCCACCTCTTTCATACAGTGATTGCATAGCCATCTGAATACCTGGAGGCAACTTGAAGATCTCATCGATGGCCATGTAGTAACCATTAGCTACAGCCTGCGCCATAAGGCCGTCTCTCCATACAGTATCTCCTTTCTCAATTGTCATATAGCCAAGGAAAGCAGCAGGTTCTATACCATCCTTACCATTGAACCGAGCGTAAGGTTGCTCAAGTATAGCAGCTAACTGTTTACCAGCAGATGTCTTACCTGTACCTGGAGGGCCAACACACAGCCAAGGGGTGTTCAGTTCATAGGCAAGGAGTCCTTCCTCAAGGAGGTCTGCATCCCAGTAGAACAGTGGGACTCTGTCAGGTATATTCTCCCTGTGCTCCTCCGACCATGTGTCTTCAGGGTACTTCGTAATGACGTGGTTGATTCCACTTGTAGGCAATACACCATTTGTAATGTCAGTGAGGAGTATCTGATTCTCACTGAGAGAACTCTTTATGGCTTTAGCTTTCTTCTGTTCTTCCTCTCTCTTGTTCTTCTCTATGTCCTCTTGTGAAGGTGCAGCAAGGGTATTTGTGAAGCCTTCATTTGCCTGTAGGACAAATGCAAGAGTATCCAGTTCTGCTTGTGATGCAGGTGTAGCCTTTGGGCTACCACTAATCCGTGCTATAAGCTCAGCATTACTAAGGGCCATTGTATTCACCTCCTTATTTTATTATAACATCTTTTAGAATAGAAAGCAAGACACTTTCTAAATCTTTTAACTGTACTATCTTCTTACTATAGGTGTAGTATCTGCTTACATCTGTATTGATACCAACACCTATGATGTTCATTGCCTTGCTCTCTTCTATCTTAGAGACTACATCTTTGAGGAACTGCTCATCACCATATCTGTATGCAGGCTCACCATCTGACAGTACTATCAAGAGCTTGTTCTTCTGAGGCATCTTTGCCAGATACTGGGATGCTGCAACCACTGCCTCACCATCAGCATTGCATTCCATCTGAATGCTCCTAGAGGCATACCGCTTAAGAAGCGTCTCTCTAGAGACACGGTTCTCTGCAAATGTCTTCATTACATAGTGGTTCCTACCACTACGAAAGGTAGAGAACTGCATCATCATGTGAGGTATGCTCATGCTCTGCAATACCTCTGACATAGACACCTGACAGGCGGCAGACGTTACATAACGTCCATGATTACTCATAGAGCCTGAGCAATCACCAAGAATAAAGATAGCTGCATCCTGCTCTACCTTTGTAGCTAGTTTTTTCTTGAAGATAGGTGGCTCTGCTCCTCCTGTCTTTGCTCTATATAGATTCTTAGAGCAGAGCTCCCCTCTCTTGAGACCATAAGCATATCCAGTCTGCTTCATGGCAACAAAATACTTTTTCATTTTCTTACTGAGAACAAAAGACCCTATCTCTTTTGTAATCGTAGAGAGGAGGCCACTCCTTGATATATTCTTTGAGTCTATAGTAACCTCATTAAGATCCCTGTCCCCCATGCTCATGTAAGGAACACTACTAGTCTCTGCATCCCTATAATATTCAACAGGCTTCTTTGTAAAGCCCATATCTTCTAAGGACTGTGATGCTTTAGTTGCTCCTACTCCGTGGTCATCCCCAACAGATCCCTCAGGGCCTTGTTCTCCTGTGCTGTCTTCAGCTTCTCGCTTTGTATTTTCTCCATCTCCTTGTTCTTCTGTTGAAGTACCTCTGCCTGTGTTTGGATTGTCAGTCCCTGAGTCTCCACTCTCCTCTTCAGTCTCTTGTTGTCCTCCTCTATCCCCATGTAGCTCACGATTGTCAGAGCCTGAGTCACCAGCCTCTGATTCTCCTCCCTCAGTTCCTGATTCTCCACCACTTTCTTGAGAGTCACTTTCTTCAGAGTCTTGATTCTCTCCTGAAGACTCTGAATCTTTTCCATCTGGTTGACTTCCTCCCTCATCTCCTCTTGAATCATCTCCCTGATCTGACGTTTCGCCTCTGCTTCCATCTCCATCATCAGTGTTCTCATGTTGTATCCTTTTGATTAGTGTCTCTAGAGAGACTAAAGAATCCAATTTCAGCCATTCATCCCTGAGAAATGAGAGTCTATTAATCTCCTGTTGTACTTCATTGGATACCTCAGCACTTTGGTATCCTTGCCAGTCATTCCTAAGGTCATTACCTATTGCTACCATGGCTGCAAGGGTCAAGGAACTCTCCTCTACCCTTTCAATTACCTTAGTTATGCCCCCATTCTTCTTACATGTATCAGCGTAGTGCTTAGACAGGATCTTATCTCTGCCTTGGAACTCCCCCCTCCTGTTGTATTCTGTTCTCTGACTCTGAAGAATGTCCCTTGCTGCTGCTGCAAATTCATCCTTGTCATCTATGTCATAGAAGAACTTCATGTCCTTCATCTGCTTAGAGATTTCTCTGTGTAGATTACCCATGTATTCATCAGCGTCATAGATGGATGGCTCACCTATGATGATGGTACCATCCTTCATTGACACTGGTACTACTGGACCACGGGCCTCTTCAACATGTATTCCATTACCTCCTGCTAATGCTCTTGCAAACATGCTTGCTTCTCTGAGTGAGAAAATATCTACCATGATCTAGTCCCTGCCATCATTTTCAGGATAGTTACAAGTGCAACGGCAGAGAAGCCTGTTGAAAGTACCAGCTTATCTCCTACCATATTATAGAGATCACTCTTTAAGGTGTCAATACCTTCTCTTTGGTCTCCACTTACTCCTCCCCCAGGACGTGTAAGCACTGCAATAACTTTCTCTACAATTTCTTTTGGCATATCAATAGTATTACTCAATTTAGTTTCCTCTCTGCAAAGTATTCAACCATCATACTGGTTTCCATATAGCCACATGCCCCTTTGTTATCGGTAATGAGGATCTCATCTTCATTGGATGCTTTTGTCTGTGCAATAAAAGCCAGGCAGTCTTCCCGATATTCCGCAGGAGCACTCTTACTACCTACTACTACAGCTGCAAGACCAAGCAGGATCTCCTTGGCACCTTCAGGCATCTCAGTCTTGTAAGGGAATGTCCCTTCTTTAAACTCTGGACGTTTACTCATTGTTGTTCTCCTTGTCTCTAGAGAGACGTGTTCATTACCCTTTCAGAGGCCCTCACATAGCCCTTCATTGAATGTATAGATGAAAGGCATAGCAGAGTACCCCTCATACTATCTATGTCTCTGAGCAGGCTCTGAGAGTCTCTCCTATCATCAGGTGACAGAGCAGAGTTCATCATCTGCATTGTACAATATACAGCCAGAAGGTTTATACTCTGGCTGTTGAGGTTGACTTCAATCATCTTCTCTCAGATATTTAAGGCAGTCTATCTTAACAACCATAGCCTTACCACCCTCCATTTCTACAACAGCTTCAGTTGCTGATATATATTTATGAAGAATACAGATAGTCGGCTCATCTGAGCAGTTCTGTACTGCTACAATACAGAGGCCATCTTGTGTACGTCTCATCTCTACATCATCAGCCCATGTAGAGTGTGCCTCCTTGAAGATATAGTGATTGCTACCATCCCGGCATGTCACATGGCTTGGAAGATTTATCATACAACATCCTTCGGTATGCTTAAAAGCACACCCTGTGCAACCCCAAGATGCTGAAGCTGGATGTCTTAAGTATTTCTTACCTTCAATTTTATATATTTTCACTATGATCTCCCTTATCTTAACTCATCATAGAAACCCATCGAGAACATCACCTGATTTCTCAATGTAGGCTTACGGTTAGCCATCTTCAGTATCTTTCTAACTCTCCCCCTAGTTGGCTTCATCTCACTCTTGAGTTGAAGGCGCATCCATTGTCTGTACTTCATTGTTCACTCTCCTCTGTAAAGTATGACTCTTCTTCTGAGTCCCAGGGTACAACAGGTCTCTCTAGAGATACCTTGTACTCTCTTTCTATATTTCTAAAAGCTGCTGGTGGGTTCTCCTCAAGACCACGGATGCAGTTAGTATGCAAGGTCTCAAGACGTGCTACTAATTCTTCCCACTCTTTGATTACTACCTCTGCCCTTTCCTTTGCTTCCTGTACCTTCTCCTTGTAACCCGGAGTCAAGTATGCCTCTCTGATTTCCTCACTTATCAGCTCTGCAATCTCTTTACTAGAGACGATACGAAAGCCATTATCTTTTAGTGTCTGTATGATCCTGTCTTCTATCTCTCTGAGACACTCACGGGTAGCTGTCTCTCTTTTATGAGAAGGTAGGTACTTCTCCTGTCCTACCTTCTCCGCTTCTTTCAATCTCTTACAGAACATACTAGAGATAGGTGAGTTATTATATGAGTGTACATAGCTACTCTCCATCTCTGTATTCCATACAGTAGCACCTCGGTGGTATGATAAAGGTTTCCCAAGAATATCAATCATCCTCTGATCTGCATACTCTCTCATGTCACCAGCTCCTTGTCTCTAGAGAGGCGTACTCGGCAGGGAAGTCAGTGATAGGTGTAATGCCCAGCTTGAAGCTATCCTCAACATCCATGAAGTCACCATCCAGCTGGGCCTCACGTGCCTTGTACTCTTCCTTAAGAGAGGCCATCTTCTTATCCCATTCAGCGGCAGGTGCATACTCCTGCTGATACTTTTTCTGTACTCTCCTCACTCTATCATCTATCTTTTTATAGAGGACATTATAGTCCAGCTCTATGCAGTCTTTCAGGGTAGGAGTGAGTGCTTTCTTAAGGTCTGAGGCCATAGCTTTACGGTCTCCTGCAATCTCCTCTTCTGTCTTACGAGGGCGTTTCCCCAGTGCTTCCTCACGTTCATTGATCTCTGTCTTCAGAGTACCCCTCTTACACATGGCAAGTTTAGAGAGACGTCTAGTTACCATGCCTTCCAGGTCCGACCACTTCATATCATCTACTTTAATCATTGTTACTCTCCTTGTTTTAGTGTCTCTCTAGAGAGACGTTATTCATACTAGTAAAACAGTTCTCCCCTTTAGTTTACCTCATAGCTGAAGTGTACGCTCTCATGTTCTTCTGCTATCTCGTACCCTATAAGGTATGAAGACAGGCCTACTATTAGAATGCTCATCATATACCTTACCATTGAAGGTACCTCTTCCACATTCCCCAGCGGTCTTCAGATACCTCAAGACCATCTGCTAAGATAGTACCGTCCTCCTTAATTATAACTTCTTTCTTGAGGGCCTGTGTCAGTAGTTCTGCCAAGACTTGCCAATTCCTCTAAGACTTCTCTCTTCATTCTACCACCTCTTTCCATGATTTGCAAGCTCTTTGAGATAGATAGACATCCATGCCAGCAAGCCTATACTCTTCAGTAAGATACCTAACTTCCCTGTTGAAGGTATAGTAGTTCTCAAAACCTTCAGTGCTGAGTTCGTCCACTGTTTCTATACCCTCCGCTGTTTTCATGTTGAAGTAGACTATTTCTTTTTTCATTCTGCTGCCTCAATCTGCTCGACAAGAGCCGACAAGTTTTCATCTATGGAGAAGCAATCATCTATCTCCATAGAACCAATAGGACAGAGCCCTGTGTCGCACACTGTCCCATAAATAAGGGTGGTATCTGTCTTAAGAATGCTGTAGATACCATCCTCAGCCTCTAACTCTCCGACATATTCTGCATTGTCGAGATTCATTCTGTAACCTCTCTTATGACTGGTTCTAGCGTCTCTCTAGAGAGACAGCTGTTTAAGTACACAATGAAGGCCATAAAGGTAACTTTATGGCCTCTGTCTATACTTAAACTTCCAGATATACGTATGACTGCACCTCATTAGTAGGGCCATAAACAATTTTATGGCCCTTGTTCTTTATGCAAAGTGCGGCAACAAGGCTGCAATCATTGGCTGAAGATTGTTCTTTTCGGCCCTACTGCAGCCGTTAAGGACTATGTTCAACTTTTTCAGGAGTGCCTCTGCCTCACTCTTAGGTTCGTAGTTGTTCACCATCAGATTATTCACTGCATTGGCAGCAAAGGCAACATCTACGGGTGTTTCCATCTTGTCAAGATTACCTTGGAGGGCAGTTGTGAGCCTTTCAACTGCCTTAAGGGGAGTTTCAGGTATCTTACAGGCTTTAAGGATTTCACAGCGTGATGCCACCTTATATTTTTCAGGGTATAAAGTACCACTAAGGCCATAACAGAGTACCTTGGCAACATCACCAAGGTACCCCCAAATGACTTTTGTTTCTACCCAGGAGAACCACTGCGGTTCTCCACTTTTATTACGGATTTTCCAGCCTTTTTCTCCTTTCGTTGAGGTGCCATACTCTGGAATAGTAACACTTGATTGGATATGGGCCGACATAGTCTCTTTCAAAACTTGCCCGACAGACTGGATACTCTCCTTTGTCGGCTCCACAGTTGCAGGGTCTATAGAGACCCTTTCCATAATAATGGAGACGGTCTGATTCCAGACCAGCCCCCTATCGTTGGAGCATTTTTCTGCATGGGTCATAGCGCTTGAGGATGCTTTCATTGCACCTGTAATATCCTCTGCCTTAATTCTTCCATATGTCATGTTCATAATAATATCCCTTTGTTTTGGTTTATGAAGAATCTTTCTTTCTTCTCTCTTTTGAGGCTTTCAATGTAGCCTCTAACTTTAATGTCTCTAGAGAGACGCTGAGCTTTTCTCTCGGCTCGGTTCTCTCTAGAGACAAGTATTGTTTTCATCATGATTCCCCATAAGCCGACGAATACAAGGTGCTTCTCTTGATTCCTTTAGGGGGGATAAGGGCACAGTTTTCCTTCTCTTCTCTGTACTCTTCTTCAGTCAACTCTATAAATAATTGTTGCATGAAGTCTTCAGATACCTTTCCTTTCAATTCACGGTAATCTTTTTGAATAGTCATTAGTTCACCTCATAATGAAATTGTACATTCTCTTGTTGCTCTGCTACTTCATACCCTATAAGGTATGTAGACAGAACAAAGAACATGAATACTGCTATTACTGCTATTGTCTTCTTTACCATTTCAGATATCCTTTTATCTGTATCTAAACATAGTTTAGCACATAATCACCTGAAATACTTATTAATGATACTAAGTATTTCAGGTGCAGCAGCACGCTGTACCAGGTACCAGTCCACAAACCCTTTGAAACACTCTGGATCCATGACTCTCTGGCACCACTGGCGAACATCGTCTGCTCGCCATTCTTCAAAACTCCTCTTCAGGTCGTATGCCCTGGAAGATAATTCTTTCAGTGGTGCTTCGTCCTCTGGGTGAGGATTATCCAGCATGGTATTAAATTGCTTATTATACTCTCTTTCTACTACTCCCGAAATCAAACTTACTATTCTTTCGTTCATGATACTTCTCCTTTAGTATAGGGATTTTATTTCAGTCCCTTGTTTAGTGTTTATTTACACAATTGGAGTCATAAAGTCCTATGACCTTATGACTCCTATCTGTACATAAACTACGTTAGCTTTTCTGCATCACCGTAGTTGCCTTACTTTAGTTGAGGATTAATCTTTGTTCATCTTTACCTTGTGAACTATCAAGGGATATATCAAGTATATATCAAACTTTCGCTTATGATTTAATTTATATTCGGCCCGCATCCGGCCTTAGTCCTTAAGGGTATTTTAATCCCTTATCTTTTCTTTATAGTCTGGTAGACAGTGCAGACTTATGTTATTGGGTTTAGTTACTACCCTATTACCTTATCAGAGAGTGCATTCTCTTCTTATCCCTGCAATAAATCTCTACTCTACATTTGCGAGATACTATCTACCTCATGCAAAGTCAGCCCTTATCCGGGAAAGTAACAATTATGTCAAAGATCGTTTGGCTATATAGGGGTGGTACGAGTTCCACCCTCTATCGGCGTACTTCCATAGTGCCATAACCTGTTAAGGTTTATGGTTTTACTTCCTACACTTTACTGGTCTTAAGGGGATTCTAGCTTTCACCTTAAGATAAATACTTCTATCTCCTGTTAAGATTATGCAGGTTCCGGATGGCCTCTGCCATCCTTCTCCCTGCACTTTACTGGTCTTAAGGGGATTCTGCCTCTCTAGAGAGACGCCCCGGTCGAGAATTAGGGGCCCACCCCGGATTTCTGGACGACACCCCCGTCGGGCGGGGTGGTAGCCCCTACGCGCCATTTAAAGGGATTCTGACAGAAAACAATGGGATTCTGCCCATTTACCCCAGATAGTTAGTGTAATCTCTAGGATTATTTTAACTATTTACTAGACAAATGCCCCACGAGATGCTATATAGTAGTAAGAACAAAGGAGATACACAAAGATTCTTCCCTTCTCCCTACAGTATCTTCAAGAGGTTCTTAAGATACTCAATAATATACATATATATAATCAAATAGTGTATCTTAAGTTAGATAACTACAAAGACAAAAGAAGATTAACTACAACTACAGACTCTTAAGAACATGTTAGTACCTAAGAACCTGTTAGTATCTACCACAGAGGTTCATCTTGAATGAAGTAATTAAGCGTGAGGGTCTTTCAGATGCTCAAAAGTACAAGATCCTTAGTGATTACTCCAAAGGTGTTCCAGTAAGAGACATTGCTAAGGAAGTAAACAGAGACAGAAGGTTCATTTCAAACATGATCCAACAGACTCTCAAGGAAATGAATACCATCCGTGAGACAAATGATCTGATTGTAGGAACAGATGACACCAAGATGACAGTACAGCAAGGTATCAATCCTACTAAGTTCTTAACAAGTGACTTCCTCTCTCAGATAGAATCACAAGGTGAAGCATATGCCTACTACGTTGGTAAAACAAATGATAATACATTTGCATTAGCTCAGTCAGGATTGGATAAAGGGATAGCACCTAATCTCAAGAAACAAACTAAAGACTATGTTCTTAGAATTAGAGGCCAGTTCCTAAGAGAGATACCTGAGATAAAAGCTATTATCAAAGCAGAGTATGATAAGCGTCTTAAAGAATGTAACATAGAGAAGCCTCATATACAGGTAGAGCTTCTTGCTCAGATTGATGAGTTAAAAGAGATATGCACTGATGACCCTAAGCAGAGAGTGAACCTTCTTAAGGCAATTGAAATGTTGGGGAGAACTATAGGTGCCTTCACTGACAGGATAGAAACAGTAGAGACTGATGCAAGAAGTGGACTCGAGATTCTAATGGAAAAGATAAAGCAAGAAGAGGGGGTATCTGCTTATGAGCAAAAAGAGTAAAGAGCAGGTACTACTAGAACAGCTTCAATTATATTTTCATGATAAGCCTAAAGAGTGGTTTACAGATGTACTCAGAGTAGAGCTTGATGAACAACAAGAAGAGTTCCTTGAGAATGTTAAGGTTGGTTGTCGTATCTGTGTTAAGTCATCTAAGGGTACAGGTAAAACATTCCTTATAGCAGGCTTGACATTGATGTTCTTGTTCTGTTATCCTGATACGAACATTCGGGTAATCTCTCCTTCTTATGACCAGCTCATTGATGTATTTATGCGTGAGTGTAATCAGCACCACAAGAGAATGCTACCTGAGATTGCAGCACATATAGTTGTCAAGTATGATAAAGTAGTACTCAAGGATGATGAGACACAGATGGCTGTGTGCATCTCCGCTCAATCAACGAAGCGAGAGCGTCAGTCAGGTGTCCATGCTTTTACTCAAGTCTACCTCTTTGATGAAGGTTCAGGTATCCCAGATAGTACATTCTCTAATGCACTTGGTTCTCTTGGTACTGCTCATGGTGGTGGTTATGTAATTATTGTATCTAACCCTGAGCGTGGCAGTCAGCCCTTCTACACAGACCTCTTTACTAAGAAGCCTAAGGGTTGGAATGTAATGACCTTTGATGCCTTCCATAGTAAACAGACATCACCAGAGTTTATAGAAGAGATCAGAGAGCTGTACGGAGAAGACTCAGATGAGTGGAGAGTCATGATTATGGGCGAGTTTGCCAGATCAGATGGTTCCACCTACATCCCTATGTCTCTCGTTGAAGATGCTTCTCAACGTATAGTCAACCAGAGAGATTACATCTCCTACCCTATAGTCATTGGTGTAGATGTAGGACGTAGTAAGTCTGGTGACTCTACAGTATTCTGTGTAAGACAAGGCTGTAAGGTGTTAGACATCTATGAGTTCCAGACAGATGATACAATGATTATAGTATCTAAGCTCAGAGATCTTTATTCATCTACACAAGCCTCAGTCATTTATATGGATGCTGATGGAGTGGGTGGGCCTGTTGCTGATAGATGTAGAGAAGTAGGACTTCCAGTAGTAGATGTACGCTCCTCACTCCCTTCTTCTGACCCAAGACAGTATGCTAACATACGAACACAGTTATGGGGAGAAGTGAGAGAGTGGCTAGTAACAGGATCAATACCTAACCATCAAGGGCTACAGAGAGAGTTAGGTACAATGACTTGGGGCTACAGTGCTAAAATGGCAGAGCAGTTGACATCCAAGAAAAGGATGACTGACAATACAGGTAAGAAGATACCTTCTCCAAATACTGCTGATGCTCTTGCTTACTCCCTCATGGACTCTGCACTAAGTATGAGAAGAAGACGAACTAAAGCACTGCCAGTTATTAGGAGGAGTTGGATATGAACCTAATGATGAAAGGTGACTGCCTCCTTAGGATGCAAGAGATAGAAGCTGGTAGTGTTGATATGGTCTTAACAGACATACCTTATAGTGTAACTCAGTGTCATTGGGATTCTATTATTCCCTTTGAACCTATGTGGGAAAACATCTATAGAGTTATCAAACGTAATGCAGCTATCGCCCTGTTTGGGACTGAACCATTCTCCAGTGCTCTCCGCCTCAGTAACCAGAAGGATTACAAATATGACTGGGTATGGCAGAAGTCTAGACCATCTGGCTTCCTTAATGCTAAGAAACAACCATTAAGGAGCATTGAGAATATTAGCATCTTCTACCAAGAGCAGTGCCTGTACCAACCACAAGGTATATCCTCTTGTAATAAGCAAACATCTACGGGGAATTCTACAGGTAGTGGTGGTACTATAATCTATAATAGTTTGAAACCAGGTACATACACACAGACCAGTACAGGGTATCCCAGACAGGTTCTAACATTTCCCAGTGTAGGCCGTAACAATACACTTCATCCTACACAGAAGCCTGTGGACCTACTAGAGTACCTTGTCAAGACATATACGAGAGAGGGTATGACTGTCCTTGATTTTACAGCAGGGTCATTCTCAACAGCAATTGCAGCTCTTAATACAGGACGTAAGTTTATAGGTATTGAGATGGATAAAGATTACTTTGATGCTGGTGTGCAGCGAGTACAGGAACACATAACCAAACTTGATATTGAACCAGTAATCCTACTCTAAGGAAGGCAATAACTTCGTGGGATTAGCCAACATCTCCCTAGAGATACTAAAGCCCACGGGCACAGACATAGGCAAGGAAGAGTATGGAAGGTATTGGAGTTCAGGTTGTATCTATAGATCAGCTAGTCAAGGAGCATCTTGATGGGCTAGATAGTGTAACAGAGGGCATGTCCAAAGAGATGATGGTAAACTCTCTTAGACTACATATTCTAAAATCATTCCAAGATAACAAAGAAGCACGAGAGACTAGTGGAGTAAACAAGCTCCTGCTTGACTCTCTTAGAGATTACAATGGGCAGTACTCCCCAAGTGACCTTGCAAAGATCAGGTCACAGGGTGGCTCAGAGATCTTCATGAACCTTACTTCTACAAAGGTAAGGGCAGCTATCAGTTGGATCAAGGACATTCTTCTTGGTGGTAAAGAAGATGCCTTCTCTATAGAGACTACTCCAGAGGTTGAGTTACCCGATGATGTTGTAGCTAAGATATCTAAGGTAATAACTAAAGACTTCGAGAGAATGATAGAAGAGGGTAAACAGAAGCCACAGCAAGAAGGCCAGCCACAACAGGCTCCTGATGCTGCTGAGACTCTCAAAGAGATTAATGAAAGGAAGAGAGACCTCTACTCTGCCATACTTAATGAGATTAATAAAGAGGCAGACTTTGCTTTTAATCTCATAGAGAAGAAGATCAAGGATGGTATGAAGGAAGGGCAGTGGGATTATGCACTGTCTGAAGTTATTGATGACTTCTGTATCTTTCCTACAGCATTCCTCAAAGGTCCAATAGTAACAGTACAGAAGAGACTTAAATGGGAGAATGGTGAGGCAGTACCTTCTAAAGACTATGTGATGATGAACGAGAGGGTATCTCCTCTTGACATGTATCCTGCTCCTGAAGCTACTACAGTTAATGATGGAGATCTCATAGAGCATCTTCGTATGTCTCGTAAAGAGATTGCATCTCTGATTAATGCTAAGAACTATGATGCTGATGCTATCAGAAGAGTGTTGTCTAATAACGAAGGTAAAGGGCAGCCTGAAGCATATGACTCAAACATTGAACAGGAGAAGGCTCAGGAAGAGCTGAGGGACTCTGTAGACAGTTACAACAAGAACGTATACCATGGGCTGCATTTCTTTGGAACTGCTCCTGTGAAGTTCCTAGTAGAGTGGGGTGTTGATGACCCTGAACTTACAGAGAGAGACCCTGACGATGAGGTAGAGATTGAAGCTATCCTCGTAGGATCAGAGGTTATTAAATGTGTTTTGAATGATGACATCTTAGGAAGGCGACCCTACTACTCTGCCAGTTACCAAAAGAGACCTGGGAGTATATGGGGAACCGCTCCTCCTTATCTGATGAGAGATATTCAAAAGATGTGTAATGCTTGTGCAAGAGCCTTAAGTAACAACATGGGCCTTTCATCTGGCCCTATCATGGAGGTTGTGATTGACCGTCTAGCTGATGGTCAGGAGGTACACTCTCTTAGACCTCTTGATATTATACAAACTACCAGTGACCCTTCAGGTGGCTCTGGTAAGGCAGTGAACTTCATCCTTGTACCTTCAGTAGCTGCTGAGCTGCTTGCTGTGTACAAAGAGTTTGAAGTAAGGGCAGATGATGTTACTATGATTCCTCGTTATGCCTACGGTAATGACAGGAATGGTGGAGCTGGACAAGCATTAGCAAACTATGAAAGGGTTGTGACGCCTTCTGGTACAGTAGCTATCTGTGACCTTTCGGTAGGTGACAGAGTATGCAACACCTATGGGTCTTGCTCTACAATCAAAGGGGTCTACCCTCAAGGGGTGTCTGATATATTCAGGCTTACCTTCTCTAATGGAGAGATTGTAGATTGTGACATGAACCATAGATGGTCAGTCCGCTCCCATAATGACAGGCCTTTTAGGACACTGACTACAGAGGAGATATTAGATAAGGGCCTCTTTAGAAAAACTAAGGCAAGCCCTAATGGGCTGAGATCTAAATGGATGTTACCTTACACAGAGGCAGTAAGCTATGATGCTGTAGACGTATCTATAGACCCTTATACTTTTGGAGCTATTCTTGGAGATGGTGATAAGAGGGCAAGGATGACCTCTATGGATCAAGAAGTATTTGACAGGATTCCATACAAACTAGGAAAGATAGATCATAAGAAGGATAATAAAGCTTGGTCACAAACTATCCTTGGCATCAGCAAAAAGCTTTACAAGTATTTAGGTGGTGCCAATTGTTATAACAAATTCATACCTGAAGACTATTTAAGAAACTCTATAACTGTTCGTAAAGAAGTGCTGAAAGGCATGATGGATACAGATGGGTGCATCTCTAAGAACGGAGATTGTTTCTATTTTACAGTATCTGAGCAACTTGCTAAAGATTTTAAAGAGCTGGTGAAATCTTTAGGAGGTACGGTAAAATCTATCCAGAAAAGGGTAGACCCCAGAGAAAACAGGGTAGACGGGTACAGAATAGCCTTTTACACAGATTTTGCTCCAGTGCATCTGACAAGAAAAATAACAAGGTTTAAGTGCAGGGCTAAGAGACACACCTATATAGATAAGATAGAGTATATAGGAGAGCATGAAGCAACCTGTATTGA
>Ga0172377_10000508_pt1 | contig 36827 bp, 31 predicted proteins | sample Pumphouse3metaG_FD_119749 | JGI IMG/M metagenome (GOLD analysis project Ga0172377, IMG submission 119749) | Leachate microbial communities from a municipal landfill in Southern Ontario, Canada - Pumphouse #3 metaG | ecosystem: Engineered > Solid waste > Landfill > Unclassified | place: Canada... | reverse complement strand
GTCGGTTACTTTGAATATGAAGAAGGCATCTACATCGGTTACAAGTATTATGAGACAGCTTCAGCTGAATCATATATCAATTATGATGATACCGTTGTCTATCCTTTCGGATACGGTTTAAGCTACACCACCTTCACTCAGGAACTTAAGTCAATAACTCAGTCTGGTAATGATATTACGGCTACAGTCACAGTCAAAAACACTGGCACCGTAGCTGGCAAGGATGTAGTTGAAATCTACTATGACAGTCCTTATACCGATTACGATAAGGCTAACGGAATAGAAAAAGCCAGCAAGAACTTAATTGAGTTTGGAAAGACCGATACTCTTGCAGCCGGTGCCAGTCAGGATGTCACTCTAACTTGGGGTGAAGACGAAATGGCTTCCTATTCCTATAAGCATGCTAACAGCGATGGAACCAAAGGCTGCTACTTATTAGAAGCCGGTGACTACACTATCTATGCTGGCAAGAATTCTCATGATTCTTGGGGCAATAAGAGTGTCAGCATTGGTTCTACTCAGGTCTATGATTCCACCAATCCCCGTCAATCTGAAAAGGATGCTCAGTCACTCTTAAATGATGATGGCACTCCTTCTACTACTCCTGAAAAAGCTACTGTTGATGCTAACGCTAAGTTTGTGGCTGCCACTAACGAATTCGAAGAATCAAATTCCTATATGGAACAGTCTGATATCACTAATCTTTCCAGAAAGAGCTTATCTTCTACTCAGCCAACAACTCCGACTGCTTCCAGCAAGGACTTAGGCAGTACTTATGTCAGCAATTACAACAACATGAGTGCTTCCGGATTTGACGTCAACACCAATACTGAATTAGGAAATGTCGATGGTTCTAAGGCCTATGACAACAGTGAAGTCACTGTTGCTGATTCTGGCTATACTCTCTCTAACCTCCGTGGCAAGAACTACTATGATTCGGAGTGGGATACACTTCTGAATCAGGTCGACTACACTGATTCCACCGTTCAAGGACAGTTAGCTACCATGCTCTATTATGGTGCTTATAACACTGCTGTCTTAGATGCAGTCGGCAAAGTCTCCACTAAGGACTATGATGGCCCGGCTGGCTTCTCTTCCTTCATGGATAAGAGTTCTAACTTCTTAATGAACGCTTATTGCTCAGAAGTCATCATCGCTTCCACTTGGAACAAGGATTTAGCTAAGGAAATGGGATCTTCCGTTGGTCAGGAAGCTATCACTTACGGAATCTCCGGCTGGTATGCTCCTGGTATGGATACTCATCGTACGGCTTTTGGCGGACGAAACTTTGAATACTATTCCGAGGACGGTGTCTTAGCTGGTAAGATCTCTGCCAATGTCGTCTCCGGTTCTGCAAATGAAGGCTGCTATGCTTACATCAAACACTTCGCCATGAATGAACAGGAAACTCACCGAATGCTAGGCAGTATGTGGGCTAACGAACAGGCTATCCGTGAAACATATCTCAAACCGTTTGAAATCTGTGTCAAGGAAGCCAGAGGAACTCTTAACTACACTTCTGACTCTAAAGGAACTAAATCATCTAAGGTTATCAGAGGCTGCTCCGCTGTTATGACTTCCTTCACGATGATCGGTACCACTATGTGTTCTTCTGACTATTCTTTAACTAACTCCGTCTTAAGAGATGAATGGGGCTTTGAAGGCATGGTCATCACTGACTTCGGTCCGGCTGTCAACCATGATGCCATGTTAAGAGCTGGCAATGACTTCTTGCTTAATGCTAGCTGGACTGGAACACCTGCCAGTATCGACTTCTTCGCTGACTATACTTCCAATACTGCTAAGCATGTCTTCAGACAGGCTATCAAGAATATGTGCTACACTGTCGTTAACTCTAACGCCTACAACGGAATCGCTCCTGGCTCTACTTCCTATCGTGACATCGCACCTTGGAGAATCTTAGTCGGCTGCATCGCTGGAGTCTTGTATGCCGGTGCTGCTGTCGGTACCGGATTCACGACCTATTACTTCGTTGATGAAAAGAAGAATCCTGGTCGTCATAAGACTAAGCTTGCTAAGTAATTAGTTAAGCAAATAAAAAGGAGTGTCTGAAGTTAGGCACTCCTTTTTAATGATTGGCTTTTTATTTAGACATCCGGTCCATCAATCTTACCTAATTCAATGACGTTATAGGAAGTGAAGATAAAGGAAATAAGCAGCGGTTTATCTTCTTCAGCAAAGGAATGTCCTTCATACTTTAAAGTCAGTTCCTGACCCTTTAGACTTACTTCCAAGGTCTTATAGTTATCACTCTCCGAACCAGTAAGGGTAAAACCATCGACACCTAAGAAAGTAACCTGCATCAGATGACCGTTCATCTCTGAGCAGCAGTCATCTTCCCCGTCTTCTTCTTTCTCATCATCACTCAAGGCCTCTTCTAGGCTAGGCTTTATTGGCTCTTCTTCCTCATTGTCACCGACAATAGTCAGAATCAGCTTACTCTTCTTAAGCTCATAACGAACTAAATCACAGTCTTTAAGCTTCAGAAGATCTTCTTGCAGATCACTTGCCAGCATGATTTGATTTGTCTTCTTCACTGTCATCTTTGATAATGACAGTTCTACCATTGACGATTTCTTTCTTCACAACACTGGATGTCTCTTCCTTCCGGAAGAAGACATAAAAAACTAATAACCCTAAATCGAGAACCGTTAGGATCCAAAGAAGCGAGATAACCATGATATCGGCTTGAGTCGGGCCAGTCGTCTCTAAGTCATTAGCTAAAGAATTACTATCGCCAAAGAGAGTGTACCCCTGAGATAATTTGACACTCATAGCAATCGAAAAATACAGGCCTAGAATCAGCATTGCTGCTAAAGCCGCAATGAGAATCCAGATGGATTTCTTGAAGTGGTGGAAACGATCCCAATAATTGTTTTTATTCATATATATGATTCTATCAAAAAAACCGCCAGAGAAGATAAGTTTCTCCAGCAGTTGTTTCTTTTTCTTGATTTAGAGATCAGCGTTATCGTAGACAGCCTGAACATCCTCGATTTCATCAAGAGAATCAATCAGGTTCTGAATCTTATCCTTATCATCATCACTTAAAGTGACTAAGGCACCATTTGGAACATAGGTGACCTTGGCTTCAGTGAAGTCAGTGATATTGAAATCCTTCTCAATCTGCGACTTGGCTTTTTCAAAGTCAGACGGAGTAACCTGGATCTCAACGGAATTATCAGTCTTGTCAACATTCTGAACATCGATGTCATTAAGAATGAGATCATTCTCAATGTCTTCGACGGATTTGTCAGTGTCGAACTCAATGACACCTAAAACCACAAAGTTGAAAGAAACACATCCGGAGTTTCCGAGCTTTCCACCATGATGAGTGAAAGCAGCTCTGATAGCCGAATAAGCTCTCTTATCGTTATCAGTCAAAGTATCGACCATGATAGCGACACCAGCCGGACCGAATCCCTCATATCTTCCAGGGACATAAGCGGCAGCATCCTTGTTCTTGGCTTTTTCGATAGCACGGTCAATGACATCACGAGTGACATGCTCGGATTTCCACTTATCGATGGCGGATCTTAACGCGAGGTTATCGTTAGGATCAGGCACACCCGACTTAGCGGCCATATAGATTTCCTTGCTGGCTCGGTTGTAAAGTGCTGACTTAGCAGCATTTGTCTGAGCAATCTTCTTAGCTCTTACTTCGTGTGCTCTACCCATAGTTTTACCTCTTTCTATGATTTCTATTGCAAATTAAAAGATGAAAAAACGTTATATATATTATAGATATCTATAACTACAATGTACAAGGTTTTATTTTCCTAGGGGAGAGTTTTCAACCAAAGCAGCCGTTTTCAGTATAGTATTTTCTTTTTTATTCGCTTCTAATGCAATCAACCGGATTCTGCTTTGCGGCTTTAATAGCCGGGAACAAAGCTGATATTAACCCGATAACAACGGAGACCGCTAAGACAATCAGCAAATGCCACCAAGTGAAATCGCAGATGGTTCCAACCGAATACCAAGAATAATAATAATTAATCAGGTAGTTGATTGGGAAGCAAAGTATATAAGTCAGAAGTGATCCCATCAGTCCTGAGAAGGTGCCGACATACAGTGACTCCGACTCGAACAATAAGGCAATGTCTAGTTTTCTGGTTCCCAAGGATCTCAATAGACCGATTTCACGTTTCCGCTCTAAGACATTGTTGCTGGTCATCAAAGCCGTCATGGAACAGGAGACAATAAACGAAACTATGGCAAATATAATCAGAATCATAGAAACTAAAGAAATCATTTCGCCGACATCCTCAATCATGTAGTTCGTATTTTCTTTGGCGTAATAGACCTGTTCATTCTTGCTTGTAGCGTGTACACTGGAATCAGTAGTTGATGAGAGATTATTAAATTCATCCAATTTAGTTAATAGTATACTTCTTTGTGTTAGGTCAGTAGGGAAGATAACAACTTCCTGAACGACTGAAAAGGCATTAATATAAGCGACTAGTCCAACCAAGGAGGTATAAGCTGAAGAAACAGTCTTCAGATTACTGATTTCAGTAATCAATGATTCAATTGTGTCGGCGTCCGTAAAGTCCATCGTCTTGTATTCATCAGGAACCAGTTCCACACCATGCTGTTCACAATTAGATAAATAATAATTAAACTGCGTGTAATAATATCCGGATGAAAACAAGGAATAGCAGCGGAAGTATTTATTGACTAAAGTGTTGATATCCGTAATGGGAAGATAGGTAGAAGCAGAGGTGTCACTAGAGGCTGTCTTATAATCATCAACAATAGTTTTAAGGCTAGAGGTGAAGTCCCCTAAAGGATCCAATGAAGAATTAGGATTGATGAAGACAACGTTGTTTTTAGCCGTTGATGATATTTCACTATCTGTTTCTTTAGGTATCATTGTGGCCTGCAAAGAAGGCAGATAACATAAAGATGGCGACAACAGTACTAAGGAATTAGTGGATTTAGCTCGAATAATACCTGATATCTTCAGACTGGTTCCTTTAGTAGTATCTTTATAAAGGTCTTCTTTGCTAGTTGGAGATTGGTAATAGGTAACATTTCTGCTGTTTCCGTAGGCATCGACGATGTTATTGTCATCAACAACCTGTGTATAGTAGTCATCATTTGAGAATATTTTGTATTCTTTCCCAACGATATCAGAGAATTTTATTGGCTTAACCTTAGTAGCTAAGGAAGTATCCTTAACTTCATCTTCAGTATCGGTTGAATTATAGAATCCTAGATTCTTCAGGATTGTGAAACTAACAGAATTGTATTTATCAACTACGAGTACCAATTCATTTTCATTAGTCGGCAAAGAGCCGTCCAATAAATCATAGGAATCCAAGTCACCATAAAGAACATGGAAAATATTATATGGAAGACCCGATTGGGAAGCATAGTAATTGTAGTTAGTAATGCTAGTGTTGACGGTGCTGTAATAAGAAGAGGAAGTAGAATCAAGAGATTGTGGGAACTGAGTCATCAGATTAAAAGAATAACTATTCCCATAAGTTGTTAGATACTCACGGACAATGCCCTGGTCTTCTAATGAATCCAAATAATTAAAATACTTAGCACTGAAATTGTTATACGTATATGTCTTTTGAGAAGTTACAGTCACCGAAGGATAAATTTCATCCGTGCTTGGATAAAGAGTATCGGAATTAGAGTCGCCATAAGAGCTTTTTGAAGTGGACTCATTATAGGCAGTTACTACTATTGGAAGAGAACTGGCGGATTGTGAGCTTAGCCTTGTCGAATAATTATTAAAACCGTAATTAATGGCTAAAAAGAAGGCGATTCCGATTACGCCAAAGGAATTGGCAACACTGGTCAAGATGGTCTTCCACTTCTTGCTTAAGAGATTTAATCCTGCGAGTTTGGTTGTCGATAAAAAAGAAAGATGGCTCCGATGCATCTGCTTTTCTTCTAATGCTACCGGTGTCTGATTGACAGTCAATGCCACATCCGATACTACTTTACCGTCTTTCAGTCTAATTAAACGGTCACTGTATTTCTTAGCAAGCTCTTCATTATGAGTTACCATGATCACTAAACAATGTTTGGAGATGTCTTTTAAAAGCAACATAATCTCGACTGAGGTCTCACTGTCTAAGGCACCAGTGGGTTCATCTGCTAAAATAACTGAAGGATCAGTAACGATGGCTCTAGCAATAGCTACTCGCTGAGCTTGACCACCGGATAATTGATTAGGTTTCTTTTTAGCAAGGGAGGCTAAACCGACTTTCTTCAAAGCCTCCATAGCCTTTGCTTGAATTTCATCTTTTTTATAATCACGGACTTCAAGGCCGATGGTGACGTTTTGAAGAACGGTCAGTTGAGGCATCAGATAATACTGTTGAAACACAAATCCGATTTCATTGTTGCGGTAAGAGTCCATTTCAGCCGGTTTCATTTTCTTCAGGGAACGATCATTGACGATAATATCGCCACCAGAAAAACTGTCTAATCCACCAATCAAATTCAAAAGCGTGGTCTTTCCGCAGCCTGAGGGGCCAAGAATTGACACGAATTGCTGAACTGGAAAAGACAGAGAAATATTCTTTAAGACCGGAAATGGTTTCTTATCAACGTAGTAGTCTTTACAGAGAGACCGAATTTCAATCATCGGTTTAATTGTTCCTTATGCGTCTATTTTATCGCATTAATCCTCATATTTAACTCATTACAGGAAACTTTATTAGTGGCTGCAATTTTAAGAAGCTTTTCATAAATGACGGTATTGTTATCTTCAAGATCATATTCCTTCATAATCAGTTCTTTGGCGGCCTTATTAACAAAAGGCACATCTAATAAACCACTGGTTTGGAAAACAAGTGAGGCTTTATTGAAATACATACCAAAGATTCCACTTGTCTTTCTAAAATCATCTAAGAATTTTTCGGTTGTTTTCATATCCACGCAAACTAGTTTCAGTTTAGTTTCATATTGAGTCATATCCTGATAACGGCAAAGGTAGTGGCTGGATAAAGTAATGGCCTGTGCCAATTTCTTACAAGCGGATTTCTTCTCGGGTGGAAAGATCTTTAGAAGCTTGTTCAAGAGATCGACATATTTTCCCTCTTTGACAATCTTCTTTGGATCATAGTCATCTAAAGCCAAGCGAATCTTCGCTTCATTGATTGTAAAGCCTAAATCATTCAAAGCCAGATCACTTAGGGAAGCTAAAAGAAGAATTCTATTAAAGTCAGCAAGAGAAGCAACTTTCTGAATAGTTGTAATAGTTACTTCTTTTGTTTTATTGACTAAATCAGTATAGAAAGCGGCATCATCAATCTTGCATTTCAAGGACATAAATATCTCCTTTTACTAAAAAAGCCACGCCTTTATTCAAGTTGAAAATCTGGTTTGTATAGCAATTCATTTTAAATTCTGCCAAAGGTTTTCCTTTGCTGGTGTCGTAAACACTGATTTTAGAATACCTTTGCAGACATTCGGCCGCCAATAGCACAATCTTGTCATCTATCAGATAAAGATCAAGGATTTTTTCTTTGAAAACCGTCTTGGTAGCGGCAGGAGTATTCATTGCACTGCCAGGATCCATATTGAGATAATTGTAGAGAGTGTCATTAACGACTACTTCGGAATCGGAAATCAAATCCAAAATATTTGTATCCTGGAATTGTTTGTTATAGATTTTGACTCCAAAATCAGTCTGAGAATAGAATTGTTCTTTCTTCTCATCGACTAAGACTTCATAATTAGAAGTCTTTGTACTTGGATAATCAACAATAGCCTTACCGTCAAAAAAAGATAGATGATTACCAACGGAAGTTAACACACAACCATTAAGGAACTTAACCGGTTTTATTGTCATATACTTTTCTTTGCAAGGAAGAGTATCCAATAATTTCAAAGACGGTAATTCATAATGGCGAAGTTCAACTGTAGTGTTATTTATGTAATCTTCATTTCCTAAAGGTGGAATTGATTGATCCTTGGGAGTTGCAATCAGTGCATACATGCTCTTTCCATCCAAAGAATAGCAAAAGCCTAAATAATTGACTTCAACTGCCTCTCCAAAAATAGCCTTGGATAATTGCTTTCTAGACTTCAAATCATAGCAATAGAAACCATTCTTAGCATTACGGACCACTAAATACTTAGAATCAGGAGTGACTTTGCCATCATCCGGATCACAAAAATCATTAGTGCAATAAATTTCTTTATGGCTTTTTTTGTCTAAGAAAAGAATGCCCCGTGAAATAAAGACAATATAATTATCAGGCGTTTCAATTATTCCAGTTGCAGCATTGACAGAAAAAATATATTTCAGTTCCATTCTTATTTCCTTTCATCATGGCTATCCATGAATGACATCACCTCCTGCTCATACTTCTCATTTTCTTCATAGTAAGTCATATGTCGACTCTTAGAAAAGAGAACCCATTTCTTTTCCGTTCGTATTTTTTCAAACATGGTCTTGTTCATCAAAGGAGTCGATTCATCATTGGCTCCGGAGCAGAAAAGAACCGGACAGGAAATTTTTGAAAGTTTATCAGTATATTCATAATCTCGAAGATTACCAAGAGGAGTATATTCGCAAGGTCCCCAGGCCACTTCATAAGATTCCGTTCCGATGACTTTAGGACGTGTTAAACATTCAGGTCTATTGGGATCGTCAGGGTCAGCTACATAAAGCTTCAAATAATGCTTGTTAGCAATATCAAATTCCAGAGAAGAATAATCATTACTCTTCTCCGCTTTTTCAATAGCTTGACGATCAATAGGATTAAGATAACGAAGCAAACGATGTGTCTCTTGAGACCATAAAGAAGCAGAGGATAAAGTACTTGAGAGATTAACATCCACAATTCCAGCTGGGTTATAGTCTGTCAGATAAATAATAGCTAGCATTCCACCCCATGAATGTCCCATCAAATGAACCTTAGTCAGATGAAGCTTTTCTCTTAGATTGGTAAGCTCTCTCACCCAAGTTTCCTTATTATAAAGTTCAGGATGAAAACCTTCGACTGAGGATAACCCACAGCCTATTTGATCATAAGTGACAATAGGTCGATCATCCAATTCGGACATATTGTCTAATAACTCATATGAATTATGGGTTGATCCAGGACCACCATGCAGAATCAGTAGTGGGGTCTTTTTCTTTTCCGGAGATGCAATCCGATAATAGGTTTTGTGCCCTTCAAAATCCAAATAGCCATCTTTGATATTCATTACCTTACCTCGTGAAGATATTCTACCATAACAGGAAAGGTTAATTGACCCATAATTCCTATATTATTGCGGTTTTTTTTCATTGAAAAACGACGTTTGTCTTTACTAAAAAAGCTCATATATTTTTGAATAGATGTCAAATCAGAGCTGAATCAAACCGTCTTTTTTTGTTTTCAGTTTCAAAATCGAGCGATTATTGTTTTATTTTTGTTTTACTGCGCTTCAGCTTAGCCCACTTTGGTTTAGACAGAATACCCTTTACAACAGCCACCGCATTGATGATTTCAAAGCTAGGGAAAAGGAATATTGCCCAGAAAACCGTTTTCTTATTTGTGACAATCAAACGTTTCTTTTCAGCAAAATAAGAAACAAAGGGCTGAACCAAGAAAGGAATCAGATAACAGGCTGCCACAACAATGACAACAAAGAGGACAAACCACTGCCAGGAATAGGATCCTAATCCAGGAATTGATATCGGTCCCTTAACAGCCGTCCAGACAATAGAGAAAATATAGTAGAACGGGAACCAGGCAACAGCTAAGAAAGCAGCCGGAATAGTCCCTAGGTTCCAGAACTGATCTAAGTAAGAGAATTTGGTACCAGCTTTCATCTTTGGATTGAACAAGTTCTTAAAGAAATTGCCCAATAAAGTGAAACCCTTAGTCCAGAAAAGCTTATTCAGACCATTTCCCATTCTCGTGTTGCGTTTAAAGACATCGTCCATGGTCGTAGGCTGATCTTCATAAAGGATAGCATTATCAATATATTCAACAATCTGTTTGTCTTTGTTGAGACGATTGATCGTAAATTCAATATCATCACTGGATGACATGGCATCCCAATCCAGACAATACTTGGAATGAATCATCGAGCAGCAGCCATTCATAACGCATCCAAAGCGAAGAGCACTTCTGGCACGGCAGGCAAAGCGGTCATCTCGGGCATACCAAAGACCGGTCATGCAGGAAAGGATATTGTCAGTTAGGTTCTTAGAATTCTCAAAAGTTCTTCCTAACAGCACTCCTTCATCGGCAGCATCATTGCAAGCTAAGACATAATTCTTATCAACCTGATTATCAGCGTCAATCAAAAGGAAATATTCGTATGTGCCTACAGGTTCTTTCTTTAAGGCCTGCATACCCCAATACATACAATAAGAGGCTTTCTGATGTTTAGGATCATGATCAGTGATTTCAATTGCCTTAGCTCCATGAGCTCTGACAATCTTTGCAGTATCATCAGTGCAGTTATGGCAGAAGACGACCACATGCAGTTTGTCTTTAGGATAATCACATTTGAAGCAGGAATCGATGGCATCCCCGATGACATCGGCTTCGTTGCGGGCCCGGATGACAAAAGTGAAGTCATGGTACCGGCTAGCTTTCTTATACTGACGAGGTTTAAGGAACCACAAAAACATGAAAAGCAGTTGGAACAGGAAAACACTGCCGACAATGATGATCATGGCAATATTGATCCACCAGATCACCGTATTAAAAATATCCATATCAATCTCCTTTAGTGTTGTTTGATCTTATCTAAAACATCAATCACATTCAAATGGTGTCTCTTAGCAAACTGAACAGCTTGGAAGATGGCGGTCTCATTATCTAATTGATCAGGAGCATGAGCATCCTGACCAAAGATACACTTAGCTTTCATCTTACTGGCCAAAGAAAAGAAATCATCAGTCGGATAAACCCATCTAGAAGCATTGCCAATCTGTTTCTTCCCGTTTCTGATTCCGCCGATGTTGATTTCTAACGGAACATCGTAAGCAATGCAAGCCTGAATAATCTCTTTGGAAATCTTTTTACAGTCCGAATCAAAGTCCTCAATAGAAGACATGAAATAATCTGGATGAGCAAAGATAGAGAACAAGCCAGTAGAAATAGCCTGAATAGCTAAATCCTTATAAAGATAAAGCTGGCTAGGAGAAGAAATATGGGAAAATTTACTATAAATCTTATGTTCTTCATTCATAGCAGAATGATTACCTAAAATCAGATAATCAATCACACCATTAGTAATCAGTTCCTTATAATAAGGATAGTAGCAGGGAAAGGATTCAGCTTCCATACCTAAATAGATAGTCAGACGATCATGGTATTTAAGTTTCAAAGCATTGATAGAGTCCACATAGTCCTGAAACTGGGAATAGTCTCCACGGACAAAAGGCTCACTGAAGCCAGGAAGCATCACATGATCAGAGAAACCTAAATCATGATAGCCTGCTCCTAAAGCTTCCAGCACATAATCCTCATCTTCACCTGTAGCATGCCCACATCTTTTAGTATGAGTATGATAATTAGCGGTTAACATGTTGATAATAGTTTAGTTTAAAAGAGCATAATCTTCAATTGTTAGTACAGACAATTATAGTTAAGTAAGCAAAACTTGATTGTTAAAGCCTCTTGCCACAAAATAAATAAGGCTAAATAAAAAAAGCTAACTTAAAAGGAGTCAATTAGTATGAAAGAAAAAGAAACCATTCTCTTCATCAACGCCTGCCTAAGAGAAAAGAATTCCCGTACTTTGCAATTAGCTAACGCTTTTATCTCTTCCATCAAGTCAAATGATCAGTATCAAATAATAGAAAGAAACATCACTAATTTGAAGGAAAAGCCTTTGACCAAGAATAGTTTCAATCCTGACGGCAGTCAAAAGAATCTTAATTCAAGTTTAGCTAAGGAGTTTGCCTTAGCGGATCAGATCCTGATTGCCGCGCCTTTCTATGAATTCACTTTCCCGTCAGTCTTAGCTGTATATATTGAAAATATCTCCATCCCAAACATAACCTTCAAATATACGGAAACCGGAAGTGAGGGTTTATGTAAAGCTAAGACCTTAACCTATATCTATACCTTGGGTGGCTATCTGAATAGCAATGATAAGATTGGGGAACAGTGGTTAAAAAGACTGAGTGAATTCTACGGAATCAAAGAATTCACAACCCTAGTTGCTGCCGGTCTGGATGTAATCGGAAACGATGTTAATAAAATAATGGACGATGCCACAAAAAGAGCTTTTCTAAAAGGAAAAGAAATATTTAGATAAGAACCATTCTTTTATTAGTTACAAGTGTTGTCAATCAATGAAAAAGGCTGCTATAAGCTGATTGCCTGTAGCAGCCTTTTATCATCAAATTAGAGAATTAAAGAGATTGATTAGCCATCCACTCCCAGAGACCGACAGCCTTACCTGAAATTGTGACATCCTTAGTAGAAGGAGCTGCAATCTTAGTACTGTCAGCCTGATCCTTGCTTACATTATCGGACAAGGCATTGACTTCATAGCCTTTGGAAGCCAATTTAGAAATGTTGGTGATGAACATCAGAACGACTTCCTTATCGATTTTCCTCAGTCTTTGGCTGGCTTCCATGCCATTAATTCCAGGAAGCTCAATATCCATTAAAACTAAATCAAAAGAATAATCGTAATGAGCTAAGAAAGCTTCCGCCGTTTCATAAAAAGTCACATGGAAATCCACATCATGAGATTTGGAAAACTGAAGCAGGAAAGCTTTTCCTTCTTCAATTTCCGTATCTGAGTCTTCAATCCAAGCCACTCTTACATGAGTCATGCCTTAAATATAACACATAGGCAAGTTAATCTATTACAGAAAAGAAATCCTGCAAAACTCTTTAGAATATATATATTCTAAAGAATTATCTAAATAGAATTAATGACTTAAAAAAACTTCTATGATTGCCCTAAATACCTACAATCGAAAAGCCTCTTTGTTTCCTTTTTCTGGATTCAAAGAGGCTTTCAAAATTAAATTATGTACTGCAAGCTAACAAAATGAAAGAAAGTTGTTTATTTTCTATTCAAGCTCAATAGTTGACGGAGGCTTAGAAGTAAAGTCGTAAAGAACTCGATTAACACCTTTAACTTCATTAACGATTCGATCAACGATGGTGGTCAATACATCATAGGGTATCGGATAGGGTTTAGCAGTCATGAAATCATCCGTCTGAACAGCTCTCAAGACAATAGCATAGTCATAGGTTCTGGCATCTCCCATGACACCAACTGATTTCATATTGGACAAAGCCGCAAAATACTGGTTGATGTGTTTATCTAAGCCGGCTTTCTTGATTTCTTCACGGAAGATATAGTCAGCATCCTGAACAATCTTCACCTTTTCAGGTGTGACTTCTCCGATGATTCTAATGCCAAGACCAGGTCCGGGGAATGGCTGACGGTTAACAATCTCAGTAGGTAATCCTAAAAGAGTTCCTACTTCTCGGACTTCATCTTTAAAGAGATAATTAAGTGGTTCTACTAAACCCTTGAACTTAATGTTCTTAGGAAGACCTCCGACATTATGATGAGATTTGATCTTAGCTGAGATGCCTAATCCGGATTCAATTCGGTCAGGATAAATAGTTCCCTGAGCTAAGAATTCAGCGTCCGTGATTTTATTGGATTCATTTTCAAATACTTCTAGAAAGGTTGCACCAATAGCTTTTCTCTTAGCTTCCGGATCAGTGATTCCTTTCAGCTTTTCAAAGAACAAAGCTGAGGCATCTACTGGTATGAAATTTAAATCAAACTTTCCATGAGGACCAAAGGTATCCTCGACCTGTTTAGCTTCATTCTTTCTCATCAAACCATGATTGACAAAGACACAATAAAGGTTCTTGCCAATGGCTTTAGAAACTAAAGCGGCAGTAACAGAGGAATCAACACCTCCTGACAAACCTAGAATGACTTTCTTATCTCCGACTTGCTGCTTGATTTCAGCTATCTTCTGATCAATAAAGGAAGAAGACTTCCAGCTTGCCTTGCAGCGGCAGATATCAATAACGAAGTTTTCAATGATTTTCTGTCCTTCAAGAGTATGTTCGACTTCCGGATGGAATTGAGTAGCATAGATTTTCTTTATTTCATTTTCAAAGGCTGCATTAGGACATACACTGCTTGAAGAGGTGGTAATGAATCCTTCCGGAACTTTAGTAACTCTGTCAGTATGAGACATAAAGACTTCAGTCTCTTTGCTGACCCGGTTCAATAAACGGGATTTGCTTACAATGATTACTTTGGTTTTTCCGTATTCACTAGTCTCGGCATGTTTTACTTCGCCATTCAATTCATAGGCAATTAGCTGAGCACCATAACAGATACCAAGAATCGGTTTTTCTAAAGAAAAGATTTTGGGATCAATATGAGGTGATTCCTGTAAATAAACGCTATTAGGTCCACCGGTAAAGATAATACCTTTAATACTAGGATCGGTTAATTTATCTAAGGATGTCGTATAGGGAATAACTTCGGAATAAACATGACACTGACGGACACGTCTAGCAATCAATTGATTATACTGACCACCGAAATCAATAACGACGATTCTCTCTTCAGCCATGGTTTTTACCTCAAGAAAGGATTATAGCTGAAAAAGTAAAGGAGATAAACCCTAAACTAGAAGATAGCAGACAATAATCAAGCAACAGCCGACATTCTCTCCGGATTGTATGAATCTAATTTTAAGATTGGCAATTCAAAACAGGTTTCCTGGCAATTGCACTAAGAAAAGAGCAGGGTTACTACAGAAAAAGATTTTGAAAAATTTGTTGATAATAAAGAGAAGACCGTAAATCCCCTAGACAAAATAAGCACCTTTTTGTTCCCCCCCTATAATTGAGAACTTGTATAAACTTTGCTTTTGCTGTAATCTATATTTAATAGTAGATGGATATTTAAAATGACTTTTTATGGAAGCAACAATATGTTTCTAACCCTTCATGTCCATAAAGGGTCATACACAAAATATGCTTTCTCAATTAATTAAGAAGAAATAATATGCAAAATCGTTTTGTAGAAAAAATTTTGATGTCGTTGTCAATAATAAGTGTTTTACTTAGCTGTTTATTATTAGCACAGAATTACTCACACTTAATTTCTTCTACTCCTTTACTTATTGCTATAATGGTCATTCTTTTTATTAATATAATAACTAGTATTATTCTTTCGTTTGTTTTTTGGTCACAAATAGAAAAAAATATCTTAATTAATGTTTTGATTTTCTTCTCAACTGCGTGTGCCTCTCCATTTTTTATAATTAATGGTCTAAACGGAGAACTTTCTCAAATAATCTTTGGTTTTATTAAAGGTGTGTTTTTCATCGGCTTAACCACAATTTCATTCTCAAAACTAATTTATGCAATTGTTTTAAACATCAGATACCGAAAGAAAATCAGCTAGACTGTTTTTAAGCTTCTTTTTCCTCTTTGTGTTTGTCTTTAATATGCTATATAATTTGAATATCAACTAACATGAACAAATTGGATATTATCACAGCTGTCAATGATCTTGCTGATCAAGGAAGAATTTCTTTTTTCTTCAATGACAAAGAAGTCACTAATCGTTTTGATGTCAATGGCATTGGGTATGTTGAAGATACCAAGCAGTCATTGATATCTTTTTCGTTATATTCTTTAGTTGCTAATGCTGTCATCTTAAAAGGGCAGGGCAAAGAGAAGTCACAGATTGGTGAAGTCTCTTTTAAAACCTATTTCGACAGTATTGTAAAAAAGGTTCCGGAAGAATATAAAATTCGGATGGAGGATGAGAAGAACAATGCTTTTAGGACACTGAACTCCTTCCTTTATGATTTAGATAAAGTCATGCTTCCGGATTTATTAGCTCGCTTTGCTCCTCTTGTTGTCATCGACTTAGCTAATGATTCCAATAAGATTGATAAGAAGCTTCTCTCTTATTTTGATAAGAACAAGGAAATCATCTTCAATCAAGCTGTTCTCTATACCCGTTCCTTATTCCATGTCTTCTTGACTAGAAGCAATATCGATTCCAGTCAGATCAAACCGGATCTGAATAATCTGACTAATGGTGTTTTCAGTTACGGCAATGCTCTGATCATTCCAACTGAAAAGAACGCTTTTTATTTAGAAGGATATAAAAAAGCCGTTGTTAACGGCTTAAATAAAATCAGTAAGAATTTCTCTTTAGATGGCTTGAATAAGATTGCTTTACTCTACTTAACTAAGGACTTAGTAGCCGAATTCTCTTTCTGAGCTTCTTTCTTTTCTAAGTTTTCCTTAGCAATAGAGAGCATCAGCTTAATACGGTTCTCCTGATTGACTTTAGGAGCACCGGCATCATAATCAACAGCCACAATATTTGAATTGGGGCAGACTTCTCTGACTCTTCTGATCATTCCTTTACCGGAAATATGGTTAGGAAGACAACCGAAAGGCTGAGTGCAGACAATGTTTTCATATCCGGAATGACACAATTCCAGCATCTCACCGGTTAAGAGCCAGCCTTCACCCATCTTATTGCCATAGCCATTGATGCCTTTATCGTAGGCTTTCACTTGCTTATAAGGAGAAGGAACCTCTAAATCAGTATTGTTCTTAATAGCGTCATTGAAGAGATTCTGAATCTTCGTGCAGAATTTGAAAAGAATCTGACAGACAATCTTCTTAAAGAAGTGTCCACCATATAACTTGATATCCTCTAAACGGTTATCGACCTTAAAGAGAATGAAGTTCATCATGCCAGGAAGATTGACTTCACAATCCTGATCACGTAAGAACTTCTCTAAATTGTTATTTCCTAAAGCCGCGTATTTAACGTAAATTTCTCCAACTACACCAACCTTAACACGTTTAATGCCATCACGTTTAACGGCACCAAAGTCTTTAGCGATGGCATTTAAGTTACCAGCCACAATTTTAGTATTGAAACCACTCTTATGAAGAATCTGTTCACAGAGGTTATCGGTCCACTTGTCAACCAGTTTCTGGCAGGATCCTTTTTCGACTTCATAAGGTTCCACCTGGTTCTTTAAAACCATAAGCATATCACCATAAATGACCGCTGATGCTAACTTGCAGATCATTCCTAAAGTGACCTTCAATCCGGAGTTCTTTTCTAGGCCAGAAAGATTCAAAGAAACACAAGGCACATAGTCAAGGCCGGCACGTTTAAGTCCTTTTCGTAATAAGGAAATATAGTTAGAAGCTCTACAGCCTCCGCCCGTCTGAGAAATCATCAAGGCCACATGATGAAGATCATATTTACCGCTCTGAAGAGCATGAATCATCTGACCGCAGGATAGAATGGCCGGATAACACATATCGTTTTGAATATACTTAAGACCTGTCTGAGCAATAGCCGGAGAGGAATCAGTCAGAAGCTCGGCATGATAGCCATAATGATTGAAGACTCTTTGGAGGATGACAAAATGAATTGGAGCCATCATCGGGAAGAGGATAGTATAGCTCTTCTTCATCTGCTTAGTGAATTTCAATCTGCCGTTTTCGGCATACTCGAATTTTATTGGTTTTTCTTTCTTCATTATTGCTGTTCCTTCTTCTTACGTAATGCTTCCAACAAGGATCTGATTCTAATCTTAACAGCTCCAAGATTAGTGATTTCATCAATCTTGACCTGCGTATAAATCTTACCGTTTCTTTCTAAGATGTCCCTTACTTCATCCGAGGTTACAGCATCAACGCCACAGCCAAAGGAAACAAGCTGAATCAATTCCATATCTTTCTGGGTAACAACGTAGTTAGCAGCCTTATAAAGACGGGAATGATAAGTCCACTGATTAAGAACATGGCTAGGAGCCGGATTCTTTTCCATCTCCGAGATGACATCCTCACTGACAATGGCACAGTTATAGCCTAAGATCAGTTTATCAACATCATGGTTGATTAAATGATCCACATGATAAGGACGACCGGATAAGACAATTATCGTCTTCTTCTCTTTCCGAGCCTCAGTGATGATGTCGTGAGCCTTCATGGCTACCACACTCTGATACTTATGAAGTTCACGGTAAGCCTTCTCACTGGCTTCTCTGACTTCACTAGGTTTCAAATCCGGAATCACCTGTGTTAGCTGATCAAAAATCTTATGAGCAAAATAAGTCTTTTCGGAAATATTGACGTAATCATTGATATAGAGAATATTGTCTTTCTTCAAAGCTTTGACATTATTCTTGATGACTTCTGAGTAATAAGCGACGACGGGACAATTGTAATGGTTATCAGTATTTGATTCTTCAATGTTATAAGACATACAGGGATAGAAAATAGTCTTCACACCCTTACCAATCAGGTTCATAACATGTCCGTGCATTAACTTAGCCGGATAGCAAACCGTGTCGGAAGGAATAGTCATCTGACCAATTCGATATAGTTTGCTAGTTGAATGATCTGATAAAACAACCTGGAATCCTAAGGAAGTAAAGAAAGCCGACCAGAAAGGAGTCAGTTCATAGAAATTGAGTCCCATCGGGAAACCAATCTTTCCACGCTTAAAATTCTTCTGATCTTCAGCTTCATGGTTATAGGATCTTAAAAGTCGGAACTTGAAATCATATAAATCAAGACTGGTATTGCTGGCCTTCTTGGTGATTGGCTTTTCACAGCGGTTGCCACCGATAAAAACTCGTTTATCATCAAAAATTGAGATAGTCAGCTTGCAGTGGTTGTTGCAACCCTGGCAAGTGACGGAATTGACTTTACGTTTGAAGTTCTTTAGCTTCTCTTCGCTCAGCATTCCGGAGATTGGTAAGTCCAAAGCTTTAGCGTCTAAGGCGGCCCCATAAGCTCCCATCAATCCAGCAATATTGCTGCGGATGACATTAATATCCAACTCTTTTTCAAAAGCTCTTAAGACAGCATCGTTCAGGAAGGTACCACCCTGAACCACAATTTTCTTACCTAAATCATCCTTGCTGGCACAGCGAATAACTTTATATAAAGCATTCTTAACAACGGAAATAGCAAGACCAGCAGCAATATCGTTGACACTGGCGCCATCCTTTTGAGCCTGTTTGACAGAAGAGTTCATAAAGACAGTGCAACGTGAGCCTAAGTTGACCGGACGTTTAGCAAACAAAGCCATCTTCGCAAAATCAATGATGTTATATCCTAAAGATGAAGCAAAGGTCTGCAAGAAAGATCCGCATCCTGAGGAGCAGGCTTCGTTTAAGAAGATATCATCAATAACGCCATTGCGGATACGGAAGCATTTAATATCCTGTCCGCCGATATCAATGACAAACTCCACATCCGGAAGGAAATGCTTGGCAGCTTCAAAGTGAGCCATGGTTTCTACAATGCCATGGTCAAAAGAGAAAGCATTCTTAGCTAAGTCTTCACCATAGCCTGTAGCCGAAGATCCCGCAATATAAGCTTTAGGATTCTTCTTTGCATAGATATCAAGCAGCATATCCTTTAAGAGAGCAATCGGGTCACCTTGGTTAGAGACATAGTTGGTATAACGGATATTCAAGTCCTTATCGATCAATACTGATTTCAAAGTCGTTGATCCGGAATCCACACCTAAATACAAAGGTCCGACATAATCCTCTAAAGGAAGAACCGGAACCCGGTCCTTGTTATGGCGAGAGGTGAAGTCATCATATTCTTTCTGATCCTTGAACAAAGGATCAATATAGGAGAAGTTTTCGTTGTTTCGGTAAGTGTTGACTAAATCCATGATGGAATAGATATCAACCGGTTTATCTTTCTTAGCTAATAAGGCAGCCCCAATAGCCACAAAATAAAGTGAGTTCTCAGGTAAGATGCCAGTCACACCTAATGAATCATCAAAGGCGGCTCTTAATTCCGACATAAAGGTCAACGGTCCGCCTAAATACATGACGTCCCCTTCAATCTCACGTCCTTGAGCTAAACCGGCAATGGTCTGATTGACAACGGCATAGAAAATAGATTCAGCAATATCTTCCTTCTTGGCTCCTTGGTTAAGAAGCGGCTGGACATCGCTTTTAGCAAAGACACCACAGCGGGAGGCAATAGTATAGATTCTTTCATGTCCGGAAGCTAAATCATTCATCTTTTCAATCGGAACATTCAATAAAGAAGCCATCTGATCAATGAAGGCACCAGTGCCACCGGCACAGGTTCCGTTCATTCTGACTTCCACTCCGGATGTTAAGAAGAGAATCTTAGCATCTTCGCCACCTAACTCGATAATGCAATCAGTCTTAGGATAATATTTCTTAGTTGTTTCTCTTGTGGCATAGACTTCCTGATAGAACGGGAATTTGCAGCTTTCAGCAATACCCATACCAGCTGAGCCAGAGAAGGCTAAAGGAACTTCCTTCATGCCTTTAAGTGGACCGTTTTCAAGTTCTTTCAAAACGGAAGACAGTTTCTCGGAGATACGGGAAAAATGTCTTTCATAGGAAGAGTAGACCAGCTTATCGTTGTCGTCTAAAACTACGGCTTTAATGGTAGTCGAACCAATATCTATTCCAACTGAATACATGATGTTATTTATTGTCCTTGTGTTCGTCTTTAGTCAAATCAATGACTACACCAGTCGGCTGTTCTTCCGGTTTGTCTTCTTCGGGCTTTGGAGCAGAGGCCTTAGGTGTATTGTCGGCATTTTCAAAAGGAGATGAGAAGGGATTAGCTTCATTAAAGGTGGGACCGGGAACAAAGCAGCCTCTGATAGCTGATTCTTCCCCATGGACATAATGTTTGCTGCAATAAGTCTGATAGATGGAATCTTTCATGGAACTAGGCATTCTTTCTAAGACGATCGGTGAACCTTCTTCGATGATGCAGTATTCGTTGAAGAGACAGAAGTAATCCAAAATGATAGCAAAGAAAATAGAAAGAGCAGGAACGGCTGATACTAATATAGGCAAAAGATAGGCGTTATTAACCTGCAGGAAGGAAAATCCATAAAGCAATAAGCCATAGATAACAGTAAAGGCAACATAGTAAGGCCAATTGTATTTGAAGGTCTTAGCAAGTCTAGTGCCGGTGAATAATCTGCCAAAGCTTCCTTTAGATAAGGATCGAGCCTGACTGGAAGAAATATTCTTATCAATGTCAGGAAGAACAATTGTGCATAGATAATGGTTATCAAGATTGGAATTGATTCCAAAGAAGAGAACAAATCCTACGGGTGCAAAGGCAATCAAGCCAATGACAATCGTCAAGGGACGGCTTAAAGTTCCGCCATAAGCTAAAATAAAGTTAAGTGATTCCTCATAAGTGGTGTTTTGATTATTCACTAAGGTGATTAAATCGTTGTAAGTCGAACTTGCTTCTGGGAAGCAATTGACAATGGAACCAAAGGATAACTGTAATAACAGATAGAACAGCATTATCAGCATCAGTCCCTGAACAATAGAGATAATGACTCCGAAGATTCCACCTTGGGATGAATTGAAGAAAGCTTTGTAGCCATCAGCATAAGTGTAATCCGGTTTACCGATGCCGGAGACATCATAGCAAATTCTCTTTTCAACGGTGTAGAACATTGGAAGAATGAAGTAGATCAAGAAAAGGGAGGCTGAATAAGTACTGATAGCACAAACTAAAAGGACTTGAAGAGCAAGAGTGGGAGGCAGTAAAAGAAGCACATTAATCAATGTCCTTTTATGGAAGATTCTCTTTTGTCTCTCTGCTACTTTTGTATCAAGTTCTTTTGTAGTCATTTTTCCACCTATTTATTTTCTTTATGGTAAAAATAAGAGAGGTATCAGCACACGTTATTATTATATCCTACAACTATCAAAATTAATGGTGTTTTTATTAAACAGTTGGTGTATAACCGGCCTTTTCAATAGCAGCCATAGCCTTCTTGCCGTCTTTGTCGTCTACTGTAACCGTTTTAGCATCTAAGCTGACCGTACCTTTCACTCCAGCTTTCTTTAAGGCATCCTCTAAATGCTTCACACACATCTTGCACATCATATCGTTTACTTTAATAGTCATTTCACTTCTCCTTTGTTTGGATGATATAGTCTCATCCTTAAGCTGTTTATCGTTAAAGTCAGATTCGAGACAATCATCATTACCGCACATAAATACATTGGCAGAATCCCAATTATTGCTAAGGGAATCATTGCCGCATTATAGCAAATTGCCCAGCAAAAGTTTTCAATTATGTTTAGATATGTCTTCTTTGATATTAAGAGAGCGTATTCGACACTCATCAGATTAGGAGAAAGGATGATTCCATCAGCGCTGTTTTTAGCGGCATCACTAGCACCACTTGGTGCAAAAGAAAGATTGCTGGCTTTCAAGGCTAAAGTATCATTGATGCCATCCCCGATATAACAGATGACACCATTTTCTTTCTTAATTTCTTCTAAGATCTTGGCTTTATCAAGCGGTGAGGCTTCACTATAGATTTGCTTTTCTTCTAATCCTAATTCTTTACCGGTTTTTAAGGCATATTCTTTTCGATCACCGGTCAACATATAGCTTTTAATTCCGTCTTTCTTCAAAGCGGAAATTGTATCCTTACTATCCGGAACAAGAATGTCTTCCAAAGAAAGAATCATTAAAATAGTGGATTGATCGGATAAGAAGACCAGCGTTGAGGAACTGTGTTCATTCATGAATTTCTTCATCTCATCGCTATAAGCTTTACCTAAAACACTTTTTTCACTGCCTAAAACAAAACCGGATGTCATTAAACCCACACCTGGCAGTTCCTTCATATCAAAGATCTTCTGAGCATTAACATAAGGAAGTGAATTGACGATAGCTTTTCCAATAGGATGAATAGTCTTCATTTCTAATCCTTTGATCAAAGGAAGATATCCATCATCACCAATCCGAGAAGTGATTCTCAGCTGTCCTTTGGATAAGGTACCGGTCTTATCAAAAACTACGGCTTTCACTGAGCGGACCTTTTCAAAAGTATCGCCTGTCTTAAACAGAACCCCGTTAGCAAGAGCTAAATCAAAACCAGCCATTGAAGACAGAGGGACCGCTAAACCAAAAGCACAGGGACAGGAGACTGCTAAGACTGAGGCAGCTCTGATAATGGATACTTCAATCGACAAATGGAAACCGTAATAGCAGATAAAGAAAGCCACTACAGAGATAACTAAGATAATCGGAGTAAAGATACTGGCAATCTTATCGGAAAGCTTATTCAGTTTGCCTTTCTTCTGATCAAGAACATGGCTTTCATTGATGATGGAGGAATAAAGAGAGTCCAAAGCAATCTTAGTCACCTGGACCACAAGAGGTCCTGAGACTAGAACCGTTCCACCAAAGACTTCATCATCAAGAGAGACAAACCGGGGACGGCTTTCGCCGGTCAAGGATGATTCATCCAAGTATCCTTGACCCGAGATGACTTTGCCGTCAGTCGGGATGCTTTCGCCAGCTAAGACAATCACTTTATCATCAGCATCCAAATAATCAGGATCAACTTCTTCCGTCTTTTCTTCCTCTACTACCCGTCTAGCCATTGTAGGCTTAGAGACTGTCGCCTTCTTATAATGCTTCAAGGCTCTCTTTTTAATCATTTCAATCAGATAATGGCCACCGGTGATAATAGAAAGAATCATAGTGGTGGAATCAAAGAAAGTCATCTGATAATCAGGATCAGACATACTCATCTCAAAAGGTGAGAAGCCAAACTGCATATTATGAATAAAGCAATACAAGGAAAGGATATAACTTACAAGACTGGAAAAACTGATCAGGAAATCCATTCCTAAGTTTTTGTATCTTAATCCTTTAATAGCTCTGACAAAGAAAGGAATACCTAGAACAAGAATGCTGATGGATGCTGTTACTAACATCGTCACATCATTTCCAAAGGCTTTAAAGAAGGGGTTATTAACTCCCGCTTTATAAATCATAGCAAAGATGGAAACTATAAGAATTGCTAAAGAAAGACCTAAAATAAGATAGCTGAAATCAAATTTCTTTTTTTGATCAATAACTAAGTCATAGCCAGCTCGTTTAACAATTCTTTGTAAGGTTTCTAAACTGATCTGATTTTCATCATAGGTAAAAGAAACCGTGTTATGAGTTAAATCAACTGAAGCCTCAATTCCTTTTTCTAAAAAAGCTTGGCTCACTGCTTTCGAGCAATGTGAGCAATACATTCCCTTCACTGGAAGAGTCAGTCTTTTCATAAGGCTCCTTTCAATGGAAACATCTAAGCGCGGCTTTTCTTTTCCTGTGCCAAGCGTTCTTTAGTCATATCCGAACGTTCTTTAAGCATGCTGACCAGTTTTTCGCTTTTTGAATGATGTATCAAAGGCACTACATCTTTTTCGGCCGTCTTAATCGTCTTCTCCAATTCTTTAGTTGATAAGAACCAGCTGTCCTGATTTTTGATGGCAATGCCTTTTGGTACAATCAGAGAATCGTTGAAGCAGACAACTGAAACAAAGATATGATCTGAATGGTTGACTGACAGCGCTTCTTCAAGAGCAATGACCCGATGAATGTTCTTGCTGACTTCATTAGGAACTTTGTTGATTCGACCTTTGAAGGATTTCAAAAACAAATAAGGATCGGAAAGGTTTCCATAAATACCGCCGACAGCATAATAATCATGAATGACGTACACGTATTTATCGGCAAAGAGGATATGATCGATCTTAGTCGGTTCATTGATATCACCAGGCAAGAAGATATTGACATCATTCAATAGCAGTTGATCATTTTCTTCGGCGTAATAATGTAACACATGATAGACTTTCTGACGGTAAAAATGCTTTTCAAAAAAGGCTTTGATCTCATTGAAAAAGATGCCCCAGATCAGGAGCAGAATAACAAGAACGGTTGCAAGTATTATTAAAGCCGGAATCATGGAATCACTCTTTGATACAATCTAATGCCACATCCATCATATTAGTAAAGGAATGAACTCTTTCATCAGTGGTGGTTTCCTGATGAGTGATCATGGAATCGGAGATGGTCAAAATCGCTAATGCCTCTTTATGACATTCAGCGGCTGTCAGATACAAGCCATAAGCTTCCATCTCAACAGCCAGGCAACCCATGTCAGCCCATTTAGACCATTTGCTTTGAGTATCGTTATAGAAGTTATCGGATGAGAAAACCTGTCCCACTCCAAAACGGTATTTTCTTTGCTTGGCGGCATTAACGGCTTCACTTAAGGGATCATAGCTGGCAATAGCACTTAAAGTCCCAGAGGGCATATCATACTGGCTTGCCCAATTGGAGTTAGTAGAAGCGCCGGAAGCAATAACTAAATCAAAAAGATGTAAGTCCGGAGTAATGCTGCCAGCGGATCCGATTCGAATGATTCGATCAACATGATAAACATGGAATAATTCATATGAATAGATGCCGATAGAAGGAATACCCATGCCTGAGCCCATGACAGAGACCGGTTTGTCTTTGTAGGTGCCAGTAAAAGCCAACATGTTTCTGACTGAATTGACTTGTCTGACATCTTTTAAGTAATTATCAGCAATGAATTTTGCTCTTAAAGGATCTCCAGGCATCAAGACAGTTCTAGCAAAATCGTCTTCTTTAGCGTCATTATGGGGTGTTGACATCGTATGTTCCTCCTTATCCGTAAGTGTCTTTATTGTAACATATAACGCCATATCTAAGCCAAAATAAAAGGATGCCTGACAGAACCAGTCAGGCATCCTATAAAAACATTATTATGCGACTGTAGGAAGGGTAATGGCAGCTATAGTTCCATATTCAGAGAAGGCGTAAGACTTAGCGTCAATTGTCATAGCAGTAACCTGGGCATCTGAATTATAAGTAAGAGTATAATTGGTCCCAATAGTTACAGTAGTTAAGTCAGAGCTAACAGTATAAGCAGTTGAATTGTACTTATCAATTCCGGGGAATCCGTACAAGGTATTCATAAGATAGGCATATAAAGACGAATAAATAGTGTAATTAACCTGTTTCTTAGTCCAAGTGGTTCCACTATCAGCTGTCGTATAGGAGAAAACATATTTGTTGGTATTGGTGGAAGATTTAGGCAATTCAAGACTTAAGTATTGAGTAGCCACACCCGTTGAATCATAGACACAGGCAATATTATCAGAGATGGTAAGATAACTGCCATCAGCTAAAGTGCATTTGAAGTTACCGGTAGTCAACCATTTAGTGCCTTTAGCAAATAAGGAAGTGGATTTGATATTGCTGACAATCCCATTATTAAGATAAGTGGTTCCGATGCTCTTGATAGTGTACTTGATCACATACTTTATTCCATAGGCGTAGGCAGTAACACTGAAATCGTTGACTTTACCATTTTTAATTCCAACAGTTAAATCAGTCATATTATTAGATTCAAAAGTGGAATAGTAAGATGATCCTAAGAAGGTAAAGCACTTATAAAGATTGCTGTTAAGGAAATAGCGGCTATCTGAAATAGAGTAATAGGTTTCACCGTTTTCTTCACTGGACTTGGTAAAGAGTTTGCTTGATAAGCTAGATAATGATCCAAGAGCACTGGTTCCAACTGTAGTGCTAGAGAAGACAGCCTCATAGTCTGTATCCTCAGGATAAGAGGCAATAAGCCACCCGGCCGCCGACTTAGCATAAGCTAAATCACAGTAACCGCTTGCGTCCAGCCAATATCCCTTGTTCATGGAAGTGTAGATCATGTTCTGAGACTGAATGTACTTAGACGTAATCGGTTTGAGAAAAGGCTCATCAGTGTCAGCAGTGATGGTGCTAGAAATCGTAAAGTCACTGTCAGCCAAAGCAGAATCAGTAGCTGCAAAAGCTGAATCAAGTTCAGCTTTGGTGGTTAACTGACTCACATCCGGTCCTTGATAGGCTTCTTCCATCTCAGAAGCAAAAACAACCGAATAGTTATAAGTATACCCATAGTAAGAATCAATAACTGAAGTCGTGAAGCCAGTCAATGACTGAGTGGCACTATCATAGGTGAAAACAATATCCTAAAAAGTACAGTTATCCGAATTAAAGTTAGCGCCAGTATCGAAAGCCAACATGAAACTGGCATTGTCATACAGGTCATATAAAGTAGCCGTCTGGTTCGTCTCATCAACATAGAAATCGCCTGAGGTTACTAATCCGAAAGCATAATCAACGGTAGAGAAAGAATAGAAATCAGTACTAGACACCGCATAAGTGATGTTTCCTTCCACATCTAAATAAGGGGTCGCAGCCAAAGAATCATAAGTTACATCCGAGATAGTTGCCTTCATAGGGAAGTAAATTATTGATTGGGCACCAATCAAACCGCCATCCTTATTTCCGAATTTCTGAAGAGAATAATAGTCCGGAGACTGAGTTCTCTTCAAATAATCGGTTTCCTCAATTTCATCACCTTGAAGTATTTCCTTAGTTTCATTGAAAGTAACACCTTTTTGAGCCTTGGCCCAGGCTTTAGTAAAGTTCTTAACTGAATTAGTGCTTTCTTCAGAAGAGGAAGAGGAAGAGGAAGAGGAAGACGAAGAAGAAATAGCTTCTGAAGAAGTGGCAGCCGAGGAACTAGAAGAGGAGACAGGGGTAGAAGAAACGGTATTGTTTCCGCAGGCGGCTAAAAGAACTAAGGATAATAATGATCCGGCAAATTTAAAAGATTTTTTCATTTTATGTTTCCTCCATTAGTCAGCATCAGCAAAAGTGATTGCTGTACCATTGAAAACAGCATAACTGGAAGATAGGAAATTCATGTTGTTGTCATTATTGACATAAGTAATGGCATCCGTCTTAGCGAAAGAGACACTATGCTGATAGAAGCTGGAAGAAATCTCAATCGATTCTGAATCTTTATAATAGGTATAGCTGAAGAAGGACTGAATTGCGCCTTGCCCATTCTTGACTGTCACAAAGCCATAACCATCAAAGGTGTAATTTACAGCATAGCAAGTATACTGTTTGTCATTGTAGTAGAAGGAAGAGGATGATCCAGTGGTATTAGTGACCATGGTCTTTTTATCCTCTTCAAGAATCTCGACTGCAATCTTCGAAGAAACATTGATAACAAAGATATATTTCTGAACATAATTACTACTGGAATCATAGACAAGAATTCGATTATCATTTCCAATGACATAGTTGTAGTTCTTGCCATCGACGCTGATGCCACCAAACCCATCAATCACAATGCTGATGTTGTCATCGGTAGTATAACTACCTAATAAGGCATCTGATCCAAGAGCGACTTTCTTGGAACCATATAGGTAAGAATAGTAACGGAAAATTGCAACCTAATTGCCGTCAGTATCGGAAACGGTATATAAGCTCTTGGTATTATCAGAAGCAATATCCGGAAGAGAAGAAGCATCCGCTTCCTTAGTAGCTGTCACCTTTCCGTAGTAAGAAAGTCCCATATAATACTGAGTAACAGTACTACCATTAGTATCAGTTAAAAGGATTGCCTGATTAGAATAAGTGAAAATATAGGAAACCATACCTGTAACCGTGCTGACAGCCTGAGTAGCAGGATCAGCAATCTTGCAAGCCACTAAGTAATAATCAGCATCACTAGTGAACTGCATAACACCAAAGATAGCTCCATCCTTATAGGAAAGATTAAGATTGTATAATTTTACACCAGCTTTCCAAGAAAAATAATATTTGTCATCCAGAGAAACAAGATAGGAAGTATTATATACAGAGGTATTAGCATTCAAGTAGACGGTGACAACACCGGTTTCCGCAATGACAATACGATACTTGTTGCCATTGGCATTTGATAAGAAACCATAATGGGTTCCAACAATTTCGTTGTTAACATAAGGTGAAGCAATGACGTTAATGAAAGAGTGGAAATAGTAAGTCGATGTTCCAACTGTGTAAGCCGCATTTATTGGATAAACACCTACAGAATTAATATTATCGCCACCAGTGATAACTAGCTTTGAAACATCAAGAGCGACAACATTGCCGTCATCATCTTTAACTTTACCGGAGAATAACGATCTAAGATATTCCTCAGTAATAGGTGATGTTTCAGTGCTAGCAACCTGACTTGCTGAAAGGGTAACTGTAGTTCCTTTGACCGAACAGTCACCCTTTAATCCAACATAATAAGCTTCATAACCGGCTGAATAGTTTAGATAGTTGGAATCTACTACGGTCACATTATTGTCATTGTTAGTGGATTTCACAGTTATATAATAATCTTCAGTTGCAGAGGTTGATTTAGTGAAATTGACCGTGTAGGTACCATCAGTGTTTTCGGTTATTTTGCCTAGCTGCCCTAATGAAAACAAAGAGGAATTGAATTTCTTGACAAAAGCATAGCCCCAGCCAACTGAAATGTGATATCCCGTTCCTGCGGTCATCTCAGCACTAGTCGAAAGATAATCACCGTTAATTCCGGTAGTATCGTCCATTGATTCAAGGGTATATGTTTTATCTAAAATATTAAGAGTGAGTTTCTTTAAGGTAACAGCATAAAGTTTATCGCTGTTGACAACAGTATCACAGACAAGCAGGACGGCTTGATTATCATCATAGGAAATCACAAAAGAATTACTGGCTGCTGAAATTCCCATATCCAAAATGCCGGTAACCTTAGCAGTTACGGTATAACGATCATAGTTAAGACTGGCACAGGTGACTTTCACGCTTTTAGTAGAATCGGTGCTGTCAGTATAGGTGACACCGGTTCGGGAACCTAAATCAGCCATCTTTGCCATATCAGTAGCAGCCTGAGCAGTCTCACTTAAGAAAGCGGAATGAGAGACAGCTGTAATTGCATTATTGACAACAGTCAAAGAAAGAGTAAAGGTGCCAACACCTTTAATCACCAAAGACCCGGTCTTTGCAGTCATATTAAAGTTAATTTCAGCATCTTCGCTTTGATAGAAGCCATAATAGGAGTGATAAGTATAGCTACAGCTATTGCATAAAACCCAATAGCTGGTAGTTCCGCCTTTACTGACCTCAATAATATCAGTGGACATATTGCCAGCGTATTTAGCATCCAGATAGATATTGTCGACAGTATAGTCACTGTCTTTGACATATATATAGACGTTCTTATAATAAATATCAGAAGCCACTTTGGTGGTCTTGACGTAATCATAGACATAGACTAGACAGCCATCATACACATCAGGATGAATCTCAGAAGTATAAACCTCGTTGACAGTTTCAATTGTGCATTCACCATCGGAATCAAAGCCCATATAGCCATTAGTTTTAACACTAACAGCAGTAGCTGAAGTCTTTCAAGTCATTTCAACACTGCCATCACCGGAAATAGTAAAAGAGGAGGAATAGGTTCCGGAATTCAAAGACTGATAAGTGTAGTTGCCAAAGAAGGAAGAATTCAAAACAGTGACAACAATTGTTGTTTCGACGCCCTTGTAACTGCCTTTGACATTGTAAGCACCAGGCTTAGTAATATCAAAATCGCCTTGATCAACAGTTATTTCAGTGGAAGAGACTTCCTTATCGCCTTCAGTGACCTTAAACAAAGAAGTTAAATCATAATCGCCATCTTTCACAAACCAATTATCAGTAGTAGAAGCTGACACCACATGAACATTGGAAATGATCCTGATATAGGAGGAAACGGTCACATCACCAGTATTAGTAGTGGCAGTAGCCTTTACTTCATAGATGCCAGGAGTGTCAAATTTGACAGCCGAATAATCAAAGGTCGCATAAACGACATTGTTCTTGCTATCATTTTCATTCTTCGAAGAATCTTTGAGTATGGTATAGACAGAGTTAGAAACAGCTATGTTATAAAGCAAAGTGAAATCAAAGGCTGAGCCAACCATAGTGCCTTGTTCAAGAACATACGGATCATCTTCCGTATAGGAAGAAGCTAAAATTTCCGCATGATCAACGACCTTGACAGTGATGGAAGAGGAAAAAGTCTTTCCAGCCACCGGCACATTCAAAGTAACGGGGTAAGAGCCGTAATCATTGCTGACATTACCTTCTAGCCAACTAGGCTGAACTTCAACATCTTGATCATCAATTTTGACAGCAAAGCAATTCACGACATTCTCAAGAGTAACTTCAGTATTAGTAAGATTATTGCTGATGCTTGTAAAAGAAGGGGTCTTTCCATAAGGAAGAGTGATTTCTACCTTAGCAATAACAACCACATTAGCATGAGCTGTCAAATTAACCTCATCAACAGTGGTGGCAAAAGAAAGAGGATAAGTGCCTTCAACTTGGGTGTTGACAGTTCCCGTAACCATCTCGGCAGTGACCTTTTGAGTAACATTACCGATTGTGATCGTAAAGAAACTGGTGGGGTCAACATCATCACCCCAGGTCACTTCAAGATCATCGGCAACCGTTACTTTTGGAGTGGCATCAACTGAAGTACTTGAAGTATCTTCAGAGGAGCTGCTAGCTAACTCACTTGAGGAAGCCGCAGAAGAGGAGGAATCAGAGGAAGTGCCAGTCGATGACTGATTGCCACAGCCTGACAAAGCCATTGTACCGGAAACTAGCAAAGCCAAAACAGACACATACGGACGATTCTTAATTCGCTTTTTCATAAATAAATACCTCGGTGCAGAATAATTAAATTATACCGAGTTATGCCACTTTAGCGCACTAAATTATAGAAACTGAAAACAATGCCGTTTTTGCTTTTATTCGAATTTTTCGGGGTCTAATCAAAACTGTCAATTTTTGAAAGCCCTTTTATAGCACTAACTATTTAAAAGAGGCTTTTTGTTTTCAAGGTTACATTAAAATAGCCAGGACTTGATCCTGGCTATTGGTTTTACGAAACTATCTGATTACGGAAGATTTTCTCAAATTCATCTGTCTTAACGTTATCAAGCATTCCGCCATGGGCGATTGATATTCGACCGGTTTCCTCAGAGACGATGATTGTAATACTGTCAGTGATCTCGGAAATGCCTAAGGCAGCTCTATGTCTAGCACCGAACTTACCGACCACCGCTTTAGTTGACGGTGGATAATAGACAGCAGCGGCAACAATCGTATCGTTTTTAACAATGATGGCTCCGTCGTGGAGACGCGTACCTTCATAGAAGATGGTCTCAACTAACTCGGGAGTGAAAGGACAGTTAATAATAGTTCCGCTCTTCATGAAGTCATTGAGAGGTGTGCTTCTTTCAAAAGTGATTAGAGCACCTACTTTATTTGCACTCAGCCAGTTAACGGCAGTGCAAACATTCTCAATCAGTTTTTCTTTATCGAAAGTGTTTTGAGCATTGCTTTTGAAGGCCTTTCCGGCTTTCAATGGTTTGGCCACATACTTTCTAAGAATACCGGAATTGACGAAAACAAAAATAATGGACCCACCTATTAGAAGACCTAAAGAAGTAAAAGTTAATCCTTCTAAACCAAAGCAGAACGAAGTAATAAACATCGCATCAAGAACACCATAGAAGATCCAAATGATTGCCCGATTAATCTTAATTGCAATAAAAACAGTGATAGCCACTAAAAATACCGATGACAAAATCAAGTCAATTAAATAGTTAGGATTTGAGAAGTCCGGTATGGTCTCACCAAGATTAGCTAAGAAATTCATAGACGATATTAATTATTAACTATAATGTCCTTTGTAACTAGTATAACTATCCAACGAAAACAAAGAAAGCATTTTTAGAAAATTAGTCTACTTTTTTTACTTAGAAGCCAATGATTCAACGATTTCAGATGCAACATCATCAAGTTTCTTCAAAGTCTCTTCATTCAGAGCTGAAGTAATTGTGATTTCAGTCGGAGTATAGCAATAAGAATGTCCAGTAGCTAATTTAGCTTTAATCAAATTCAAAGCCTGAGGCACCCAGCTACCATTTTGAATCAAGGTAAAGGTTCTCTTTTGAAGTCCCATTCTCAGGAAATCAGTTATGAATTCATCAATCGCGGGATAAATAGTGGCATTATAAGTCGGAGACATAATGACAATATTGGAGACCCGGAAAGCTTCTCCTACCAATACAGAAGAAGGAGTCTTAGAAGCATCATAAACTTCAATTCCTTTAACACCTTTTTCCGATAATTTGTTTGCTAAGATATCAGCAGCTGTCTCAGTATCGCCATACATTGATCCATAAACAATTATGACGCCTTTATCCTCAGGCGTATAAGTCGACCATTTTTGATATTTGTCTAAAATGAAACTAATATCTTTGCTAATACGGAATACAGGGCCATGTAGAGGTAGAAGCATCTTAATTGGCAAAGAAAGAAGTTTCTTAAATGCCATCTGAACCTGTAAGCCATATTTGCCAACGATATTGCAATAGTAGCGTCTTGATTCTGCTAAATATTCTTTTTCATAATCACTCTGATCAGCAAACAGATTTCCGTTCAAGGCACCAAAGGTTCCAAAAGCATCAGCTGTAAATAGCCAGCCACTTGTAGTATCAAAGGACATCATGACTTCCGGCCAATGAACCATCGGTGTAAGATAAAAATGAAGCTGATGTTTTCCAAGAGAAAGAACATCCCCTTCTTTGACAACTATCTTTTTATCTTCAATATTTAATTCTGGGAAAAAATTATGAATAAAGCCAAAAGTCTTTAGATTACCAACAACCTTAGTCTCCGGATGACGTAGAAGAACCTGGGTCAAATTGTAGGCATGATCAGGCTCCATATGATGAACAACAAGGTAATCAAGCTTTCGACCGTTTAAAACATATTCTACATTATCTAAGAAAGTGCGAGTCAAAGAAGTATCGATAGTATCCATTAGACAGGTCTTTTCATCAAGAAGCAAATATGAATTATAAGAGACACCTTTTTCTAAAGGAAGCAGGTTCTCAAACAAATCCAGTCTTCTATCAGAACCGCCCACATAGAATAATCCATCTCCTATTTCTCTTGTACAATGCATAATTAATCCTCCGCTTAAATTATACTTATAAAATACCGAAAGAGTAAAACAAATGCTTACTTTTTACTTATACCTAAAAAGTCATAAACTTCCTTAGGAATCTCAGTGAAGTCATTGATGACACAATTGACTTCCTTCATCTTCTTGAAAGCAGTTGTTCTTTCTGGCTTTTCAACTGCAACTACTAAACCGGCTTTAGCGTTATAAGCACTTTGCACACCTGACAGGGCATCTTCAAAAACAATGGCATCCGTAGAGGAAATGTTCAAAGCCTTAAAAGCCCGAGAGTAAATCATTCCATTAGGTTTGCCTTTAGTCAGGGTCCCATCATCATAGATAATGTGATTTAAAGGGAACCACTTTTCTAAATGAAAGGTCTTCAGATACCAATCAACATTGGGTTTCATACTGGCAGTTGCGATTGCGATAGGAACATTGTTGCTGACTAAGTAATCCAAGAAGTTTTCTAATCCCTTTACGAGATGAAGGTTCTTTGGATCTTCTTCGCAAAGTTTCTGATAGTAGTGTTCTTTCCTAGTAGCAAATTCAGCCACTTCTTTTTTAGAAAATACTTTTCCGCTTAGGTAAGTGAGAATGAAGTTATTGCTTCTACCATGAATGTTGACTGTAAAGTCTTCATCCTTAAGATCAACATTGAACTCTTTCTTAGCAAACTCCTTCCAAGAAACAATGTGTTTGTCTTCATCAAAGAACATTGTCCCGTTAAAATCAAAGACACAAGCTTTACTCATAGGTAACTCTCCTTTATCCAGTTTTGCTTTCGGAAAGCAATTATCGTAAGTCTTCTTCAGATCTTCATAAGTGACATGCGTGTAGATAGCAGTAGTATTGATGCTCTCATGGCCTAACAGCTCCTGAATTACTCTTAAGTCTGTTCCGTTATTAAGCAATTCGGTAGCAAAGGAATGTCTTAACATATGGGGATGAACTTTTAAAGAGAATCCGGATTTAAGAGCCGCTTCTTTGACAAGGTATTCTAAGCCTCTTTCAGACAGAGGATGCCCTAGTGAGTTTAAAAAGAGGGAAGAATCATCTTTTTGATCAGCAATCAGCTGCGGTCTTAAGTCTTTTAAATACTCCAAGACGGCGTTTTTTGCAGTGTTAGAGAAAGGAATGATTCTTTCTTTTGAACCTTTGCCAAAGACTTTGACTAGTCTTTTATCAAAGTCCAGATCAGAGATTTTTAGTGAGATCACCTCACTGGCTCGCAGTCCGGAGGCAAACATCAGTTCCAGGACAGCTTGATCTCTTTTAGCTAAAGCATCGGTTCTTTTCAGATTAGAGTCAAGGAAGTCACTGACCTCTTCAAAAGAAAGGAATTCCGGAAGTTTCTTGTCTTTCTTAGGTGAAGACACGGTTTCAAAGGGATTCCCTTGATAGCCTTTGTAACGATAAAGATACTGATAGAACTTCCGTAAAGCAGACAGTTCTCTTTTGATGGAGGTATGAGAAATACCACTGACATTCTGATTCAAAAGAAACAGACGGATGACTTCTTTATCGACTTCATCTTTCTTTTTCTTGGTCTCTATGAGAAACAACAGAAAAGCGGCTATATCTTCGCCATAGCTTTTCTTCGTCTTGGAGGAATAGCCTAAAACATTGGTAAGATAATTCAGGAAATCATTCAAGTCCTGATCAGAGACCGTTTCGATACGATTTTTAGGTTCCGTGTTTTTCATCAATTGATTATAAGCTAAAATCCATTTTTGAATGAGATAAAGAATAACTAACTAAAAAAACCGCAGCTTTTGACTGCGGTTTAAGGCTTTTACTTAGCTTTCTTCTTACTAGTCTTCTCTTGGCCAGGCTCCGGTTTGATGTAATGGCACTTAGGATAGTTAGAGCAGCCGATGAATTTCTTGCCCCAGCGGCTGGTCTTTTCGATTAGATGACCAGTATGGCAAGACGGACACAGAGGAGCATCCGGAGGTATGACTAAAGGTTTCTTCTCAGTGGATATCTCTTTGCCGTCCAAAGATTCCATATAAGTACTTAGGGTAGTTGGAGCAGCCGATAAATTCACCACGACGGCCATGTCTCTTAACAAGAGGAGCACCGCACTTCGGGCAGACCTTGCCAGCAACGACATCCGGCTTAGGTTTCTCAATATAATCACACTTAGGATAGTTAGAGCAGCCAACGAAGTCACCGAAGCGGCCATGTCTGATAACAAGCGGGGCACCGCACTTCGGGCAGTTTCTTCCCACTTCCTTAGGAGCAATCTTGTCCATCTTCGAATCGGCATCGTTGAAATAGTTCTGGAATTCTTCCCAGAAGCTCTTCAAGAGACCTAACTTATCAGTCTTGCCATCGGCAATACTATCAAGATCGTTCTCCATCTTAGCCGTATAGGAAACATCCATATATTTCGGGAAATATTCTTCCAGTTTATCAGCAGTAAGGGATCCTTGTTCAGTCGGAACTAAAGAGCCTTTCTGATTTTCAACATAGTCTCGGTCAATCAAGGTGGTGACAGTAGGAGAATAGGTGGAAGGACGTCCGATGCCGTTTTCCTGCATCAGCTTAACGACCTTACCTTCATTGTATCTAGCCGGAGCCTTAGTGAAATGCTGTTCCTTAGTGACATCCTTCTTAACTAAGGATTGGCCTTCCTTAAGCTCAGGAAGCTTGCTAGGCTCTTCTTGATCTTCGTACTTGCCATAAACCTTCGTGTAGCCATCAAAGACCGGCTGAGAGGCACTGGTGGTGAAACCATAGCCATTGCCGTCTAAAACAACAGTGGAGACACTAGTAGCCTTAGGAGCCATCAAAGAAGCCAAAGCACGATCATAAATCAAAGAATAAAGCTGATATTCGTCTTTAGTCAAAGAATCTTTGACAACGCTTGGAGTCAGACTCAAATCAGTCGGACGGATAGCTTCATGAGCGTCCTGAATATTCTTATCAGCCTTCTGCATATGAACCTTGCCTAAATAGTTGGCACCAAAACGGTTAGTGATGAAGTCCTTGCTAGAAGCCTTGAACTCATCGCTTAAACGGGTGGAATCAGTTCTCATGTAGGTGATTAAACCGGTAGAGGTTCCATTGATTTCCTT
>Ga0172377_10000506_pt1 | contig 36851 bp, 23 predicted proteins | sample Pumphouse3metaG_FD_119749 | JGI IMG/M metagenome (GOLD analysis project Ga0172377, IMG submission 119749) | Leachate microbial communities from a municipal landfill in Southern Ontario, Canada - Pumphouse #3 metaG | ecosystem: Engineered > Solid waste > Landfill > Unclassified | place: Canada... | reverse complement strand
GTCGACCTGGACAAGGACGGCAATCCGCTGAAGTGGAAGATCGAGAATTCCTGGGGAGACGAAGTCGGAAAGAAAGGCTTCTTCCTCATGGATGACGAATGGTTCAGCGAATATGTCTACGAAGTGGATGTCGACAAGAAGTACCTGACGGAAGAAGAGAAAGAGAACTACGGCAAGAAGCCGGCAATGCTTCCTTTCTATGACCCGATGTGCTGCACTTTGGACTGATTCTCTCAAAAAGAAAACCTTTTACGGAAAGAAAACGGATTTTTCGTATATAATAGACTCGATATGAAAAAAACTGTCTACGGACCCTATATCCAGCAGAAGCGGGAAGCTCTCGGAATAACCCGGGAGGAATTATCCCAGAATCTCGGGATTACCCCTTCTATGTTAACGAAAATCGAGAACGGCAAGGAGGAGGTTTCTCTTCCGATGCTAGTTCCTATTTGCTTTACCCTGAAGATGACGATCAATTCCTTCCTGCTAGGAAGGGACGATAACCGCGGGCCTTTGGCAAACTTCAATCCGTTCTCCGGAACGGAACTGGCCCGGTCCATCAGTTTCCTTAGGGTCAAGGGAAGACTGTCCATCGAAGAGATGAGCAAGCAGACCGGTTTCCCGAAGAAGATGATCGAGTCCTTCGAATCCGGCCAGACGACTCCTACGTTATCGGAGTTCCAGCGCCTTGCCGACTATTTCCGTATCGAATACGATGATTTCTATTTCGGCAATATGCCTTTAGAGATTGTCGGTTCCCATGTATTGGAAACCCAGGAACTTCTTTCTCCTTATCATCGGAAGAAGAAACATACCGGAAGAAACATCTTCCTTACTATCCTGATCCTCCTCGTTCTTGCCGCTGCCAGTTTTGCAGCCTACTATTTCTTCTTCCGTAAGTAGTTTGCTTCTAAATACAGACCAACAAGAGAAAACACGGCCAGCGCCGTGTTTTTCTTTCTTCATTTCCTCAACAGTCCGGAAGCGAGGAAGTCTTCCCGGATATCGGAAGGCATGTCTTCCAGGTTCTTCTTTTTCAGATTGTCTTCGTTTCCTTCCTTTTCGGCTACGGAATAATACCAGCATTTATACCGGAGAAGGGAGAGTGTCTTCGTAAGGGAAGCAATCTGTTCCTCGACTTCCTTCTGCCGCTCCCCGAAAAGTTTCTTCCGTAATGGATATGTTTTCTTTCCTTTTCCGCACCAGAGCATGAACTGCCGTATCTCCTTGATCTCAGGGCCGGACTTCTTAAGGCTCTCCACTATCTTCAAGGTTTCGATTTCCCTGTCTCCGAATTCCCGGATCCCGGATTTCCGGGAAATGTCCGGGAAGAGTCCTTCCTGGTCATAATAACGAAGAGTCGAAACAGGAAGAGAGAAAGCTTTGGAAACCTGTCCTATTGTAGCCATGGAAACAATTCTCCGATAATGCTTGACCTAAAGTTAGGTTTAGGTCGTAGGGTAAGCATATCAGGGATTTCTTTTCCTGTCAAAGGAGTGGCTATGAAAAGAATCATTGGTGTAAGTGCGAGCCTAAGAAACGGAAGCAATTCCGAGTTCCTGCTGGATCAGTTCCTTTTGGGAGCAAAGGACAGCTTCTTCACTCCTCTAGCTATCGAAGTCCCGGGAGAAGACACTTCCACAGAGTGGTTTTCCCCGGTAGAAGAACAAGGAATACGATGCCTTGTAGGAGCTGAAGACCAGGGATATGAAAAATGGCAGACCGGAAACCCGGTCTGCCTTTTCTGCAATCCTTACAGATCGTCTCTACTGAAGCTCTCTTCCAAGCTGGGCATCGTTGTTATCCGACGTGGAGCAGAAGAGATCGAGGAAATCGATGGCATCATTGTAATCAGCGACCCAGCCATCACGGGAGATATCGTACTGGCCCTGCTTACGGGTGTTAAGGAAAGTCTTCCACTCCTGGTTTTCAAGATTGATGGAAATTCCCTTAGCGGCAAGATCAGCCTGGATAGCTTCGGCGATAGACTTATGGGTATCGCTCGTGTTGTAGAGATAGACGGAGTTGCTCGGGAAGTCCGTGAACTTCTTCGTCTTCTCGTCGTAGGTGTATCCGACTTCCTTGAGCATAGCGACAGCATCGGCAACGTTTCCGGCATGGTCGTCGATATCGAAGTAGCCCTTGCCGTCCCCGGCAGTTCCGTTCTTGGCAGTGAAGGAATCGGTGCCGTTAGCATCGACGATGCCGTTCGGAACGAAGGAGTTGGCAGGAACCTGGCCCTGCTTGGTGACATTGTCCGTAATGTTCTTACGGTCGATGAGGAGTCCTAAGGCCTTTCTGACCTTGACTCTCTTCTCCGGGGTATCGGCCTTGGCAGAGAAACGGCCGGAGTTCATATTGAAGCAAGCATAATAAGTTCCGAGAAGATCATCGATGTGGAGGGATGCGTTGCTTCCATCCTTCTTCGAAGCTTCCCAGGCTTCCATGCTAGAGAGCGGGAAGGACTGAACCATATCGCACTGGCCGCTCTTGAAGTTGGTCTCCATGGTCGTATCCTTGTCGGAAAGAAGGAAGTTGATGGTATCGATAGTATTGTTGGAATTGTCCCAGTAGTTGGCGTTCCGCTCGAACTTGATCACGGAGTCATGCGTCCAGGCAGTGATCTTGTAGGATCCGGAAGTGACGAAGTTCGGAACCTTAGCCCAGGCACCGGCAGCCTCGTTGGCAGTAACAGCGGACTTCTTCAGGACACTGAAGGACGGGAAGGCAAGGAGAGACTTGAAATACGGAAGGTCATGGGTCAGCTGGATAGAGAACTCGCTGTCGCTCTTCTTGGTAATGGCAAGATGCTGTCCGTAGTTGGTATCGGCACCGCTAGTAGTATCCTTCTGGGCATCCGAACCGCCGACAACGCCGTCGAAGAGGTAGGAATAGTCTGCAGCGATTTTTCCGGAAGCAGCACGGTTCCAGGAGAAGATGAAATCATCGGCAGTGATTGCAGAACCATCCGAGAACTTAACTCCGTCCTTGAGCTTGAAGGAATAGGTAGCGACACCATTGGCATCCGTAGTGATGACCGGATCCTCGGCAAGGAGATCCTTCTCCAAAGTCGCAGTCCCGTCATTGTTGCTGTCCCTATAACGATAGAGTCCGGCAAAGAGATGGGCATCGTAAGTAGAGCCATCGACAGCGCTGTTGAGGGCCGGATCGATATACTGAGGTTCGGAAGCAAGGCAGGCATTGATGGTATTGCTGTCGGATCCGGTCTTCACGGCATTCATGAAGAAGAAGTTGCCGAGCGGATTGGTCGGGACCTTCGTAATGGACGGATTCAAAAGATAGGCATTCGTGTAATAGTAGATCGGGCAGACAGAACCGGTTCCCATCAGAAGGTCCTCGGCAGCATGCATATCCTTAGAACGAAGGGAAACCTGCTCCGCGCTTTCTCCGGCATCGTCGATCTTGATCATCTTGATCAGTTTGTCGAAGGAATTGGCCCAGGTCAGATTCTTCTCGCCATCGCCGATTGCGCCATCATGGTTGAGATCAGCAGAATAGATAGCTTCCTTGGAATAATCAAAATACTTTGCAGCAGAATCTCCGCTGTTTCCAGAAGCAGACGAATCTGCCTTCTTGCAGCCGGCAAGGCTGATAAGAGAGATGAGAGATAAACCGATAAGACTTACTTTCTTGGAATTCATAATGAATTTCTCCTTTTTTTATTCATCCCTTCAAGTCCCGTATACGGGAGAAGCAGGCTTCTCCCTCCCCCTTTTTTGAATTTCCTTAGCCCTGAACAGGAACGTCTCCTTTGTTTATCTTTTTTGCAGAACTTTCCGTCTTCTCCGGGGCAAGCATTCCGCCTTTGACGGGCTTGTCTTGCAAAAGAATACCGGAACTAGAAGAATCAAGATTTCTCATCTCTGACGCCTTCTCCGGATAGAAGCAGGCAACATAATGCCCAGGCTTGGGTTCGATAAGAGGAGGAATCTCCTGAGCACATCTATCCGTTGCAAACGGACATCTAGTCCTGAACGGGCAGCCGCTAGGAGCATTCAGCGGAGAAGGGATTTCCCCTTGTAATACAACACGCTGATTTTCTCTAGCAACCTTCGGATCAGGAACAGGAATGGCCGATAGCAAGGTAACAGTATAAGGATGCAACGGGTTCTCGAAAATCTCATTGCTTTCGCAAAGCTCGACAAGCCTTCCCAGGTACATGACCGCAATACGATCGGAGATATGTTTGACCACCAGAAGGTTGTGGGCGACGAAGAGATAGGTAAGGTTGAACTGCTTTTGAAGATCGTGGAAGGCATTCAGGACCTGTGCCTGGATAGAGACATCGAGAGCGGAAACCGGCTCATCGCAGACGACGAATTCCGGAGACATCGAGAGCGCTCTGGCAATGCCGATACGCTGCCTCTGGCCGCCGGAGAACTCGTGGGCGTAACGCTGGGACTGCTCGGCGTTCAGACCGACCGCCTTCATCAGCATCTTTACCTTCTCGTCCCGTTCGTCCTTGGTCTTATAGGCATGGTTGACATCCATCGGTTCGGCGATGATGTCTTCCACCTTCATTCTCGGATCGAGCGAGGAATACGGATCCTGGAAGACGATGTTTGTCTTCTTCCGGAATTCCTTCAGGTTCTTTTTCGTTACTTCCTCACCGTTGAAGAAGACCTTTCCGCCGGTCGGCTTGTAGAGCTGGAGGATGGTCCTTCCGGTCGTGGTCTTTCCGCATCCGGATTCTCCGACAAGTCCCAAGGTCTCTCCTCTCTTGATATCGAAGCTGACATCATCGGTCGCCTTCAGAAGCTGTGTCTTGAAGAAGCCGGTACTGATCGGAAAGTATTCCCGTAGATGCTGAACGGAGACAATCACGTCCTTGGGGACTTCATGGTATTGGTCCTTAGGAAATTCATTTTTCTTCATGGTTCTCTCCTTTCTGCCCGCTAAGGGCAAGACCTTTGACTAGGCTCTTCCGGTTCTTATCTTCCGTCTTCTCTTCTGCTTTGTTCCGTTTGGTAGGAAGCTTCAAAGTATCGGTATTTCCTTTGCCTTCCGGAGCGGCTGTCACATCGATCTTTCCTTCATCCTGGAGTTCCTTGATGGCATTCCAGCAGCTGACGGAATGGTCTTTGCTTAGCTCGATCTGTTCCGGATAAACTTCCGTGCAGATATGCATGCACTTCGAGCAGCGGGGAGAGAAGGAGCAGCCCTTCGGAAGGTCGAGGAGGTTTACCGGGTTCCCCTTGATCGGCTCCAGTTCCTGATCCTGAAGGGTAGGGACGGATTTGATCAGTCCCTTCGTATATTCATGTTTCGGATTGTAGAAGATCTCATCCGTGCTTCCGCGTTCGACGATCCTTCCGGCATACATGACATCGACTTCATCGGCAATCTGGGCGATAACGCCAAGATCGTGGGTGACGATGATGATGCCCATTCCGAACTTCTTCTGAAGGGACTTCAGCAGGTCGATGATCTGGGCTTGGATGGTGACATCCAAAGCAGTCGTCGGTTCATCCGCAATCAGAAGGTCAGGCTTCATGACCAGAGCCATAGCAATCATGACACGCTGGAGCATTCCTCCGGAGTGCTCGAACGGATACTGCTTCATACGCTTCTCCGGATCGTTGAAGCCGACCAGTTTCAGCATCTCCACGGACTGCTTGTAGGCTTCCTTCTTCGAAATATCCTTGTTATGGGTACGGATGGCTTCGATCAGCTGGTTTCCGACCGTATAGACCGGATTAAGGCCGGACATAGGATCCTGGAAGATGATGGCGATACGGTCGCCTCTGATCTTCCGCATCTCTTTTTCGGAAAGACCGATCAGTTCCTTTCCGCAGAAACGGATGCTTCCGGAATCGATGTGGCCGTTCTTGTCGAGGATCTGCATGATGGAATAGTTGGAGACGGATTTTCCGGATCCGGATTCTCCGACGATCCCGAGGATTCCTCCTTTCTTAAGGGAAAAGGAGACACCGTTGACGGCATCCACCTTGCCGGCCATGATATCGAAGGAAACATGCAGGTTCTTGACAACCAGCATCGGTTCCTCTTCCTTCACGTCCTTGGCATTCATGTTTTCCGCCATAACCGTTTCTCCTTTTCTTCCGGCACTTGCCGGAAAAGACTATTTTGCAAGCTTCGGATCGAACGAATCCCTAAGTCCGTCTCCCAACAGGTTAAGAGCAAGGACGATGAGGCAGATGAGGAAGGCAGGGAGCAGGAGCTGATAGAGCTTGTCGCTGTACATGATGGTTCCTTCTGCATCCGCACATAAGGAGCCTAAGGATGGCATAGGAGCATTGACTCCAAGTCCTAGATAGGAGAGGAAGGATTCCGTGAAGATAGCACTAGGAATCTGCAACGCAGCACTGACGATGATGACGGACATGGCATTCGGAAGAAGATGCTTCCGGATGATCCACCATCCTCCGGCACCGCTAGCCTTGGCGGCAAGGACGAAGTCCTCCTGCTTGAGGGTGAGGACCTGTCCTCTGACAAGACGTGCCATTCCGACCCAGTAGAGAAGACCGAAGACGATGAAGATGGAGATCATTCCTGAGCCTAATGTTGTCACAAAGGTATTCGTAGAATCCCCTAGGACAATCTTCAGTACGGAAGAGAGAAGGATGATGATGAGAAGATCCGGAATGGAATAGATGACATCGACGATCCGCATCATGATCAGGTCGACTTTGCCTCCGAAGTACCCGGAGACTGCACCATAGACGGAACCGATGAGGAGGACGATGATGGAAGCGAAGAAGCCGACAGTCAGTGAGACCCTGGCTCCGTAGATGACACGGATGAAGTAGTCTCTGCCGCCGGAATCAGTTCCGAAGATATGAGGAACCAGTTTCGCGCCGTTGGCAATCAGTTCCTTCTCCGTATTGGACCAGTGGAAAGGGCGGAGGTTGTTGAAGGTGCCATCGCTGACTCCGTAAGTGATTCTAAGCTGCTCGGAATAGGAATACGGCCAGAAGATCGGGATGAAGATAACAGCAAGGATCAGAAGGATGACGAAGATTCCAGAGACCATAGCCACCGGGTTCTTGCTGAACCGCTTCATGGAATCATGGAAGAAAGTAGTCGGTTTACGGAAGACGTTCTGCTTTTCCTTTTCTTCCTTCGAGGAAGGGAGGAAACGGGAATAGTCGATCTGGAGGGAGAGCGGGTTCTTCTTGAAATTGCCAATCATGTTCCTGCCTCCTTTCTAGTCCAGCTCGACCTTCGGATTAAGGACCTTGTAAAGGATATCGGTAAGGAGGAGCATGAAGACCATGATGTAGGTGAGGAATACAGTTGTACCCATGATGAGGGGATAATCCCTATTCGTAATAGACTCGACGAATTTCCGGCCGATTCCAGGGATGGAGAAGATCTGTTCGACAACGAGGGAGCCAGTGATGATATAAGCGAATTCCGGTCCGACATAAGTCAAGACCGGCGTAAGGGAATTCCGAAGGGCATGCTTGAAGAGGACTTTCGAATTGGATAATCCCTTGGCCCGGGCAGTACGGATGTAGTCCTGGTTGAGAACATCCAAAGTAGAGGAACGGGTAAGCCTGGTGATATAGGCGGCAGGATAGAGGGACAAAGTGACAATCGGAAGAACCAGTCCTCCCGGCTTTGTGCCAAGCGTCGGAAACCACTTGAGGTTGATGGCGAAGACGAGAAGAAGGAGGAAGGCGATGACGAAGCTAGGCATAGCGACAGACGCGGTGGATAGGACCATGATCAGTCTGTCGCCCAATTTATTCTGGTGGGTAGCGGCAAGGGAGCCGAGGAAGACACCGACAACGATGGAAACAAGAAGTGCGATAATACCGATTTCTGCCGAAACCGGGAAAGTCGTCTGGATAATCTCATTGACCGGCCTTGCATCCTTGATGGAGTAGCCAAAGTTCCAAATCAGGGAATTCTTGAGGTAGTTCAGGTACTGCTGACCGACAGGAAGGTCGAGCCCGTAAAGCTTGTTGAGCTGGGCAAGGACTTCCGGGGAAGGAGACTTCTCGGAAAGGAAAGGTCCGCCCGGGATTGCCTGCATAGCCCAGAACGTAATCGTGATGACGCAGAAAATAGTAACGACCGCCATCAGGATCCGCTTCAGGATATATTTGACAAATTTTCCGTTCATAAGACTTTCTCCTTTCCTTGAGAAGGGGTGGTAAAAGCCATCTCTTCCCTTGGTATCCTCGTTTCGACATCAATGCTGCTGCTTTTAGGGGAAGTGAATACTAATTTAGATTTTGGCATAAGCAAGTGCAAGGGAAGAGCAGGGAATAGAAGAAGACACCCCATGTTAAGCGCTTCCAATTTATATGTTTTTCCACCATAGAAAAGGCTTCTGAGGTATTTCCTGTTCTTTTCCTATAAGAATAGGGTTAAAGAAAATATGAAAATACAGCATTTCTAATTTTCTTATGATATTTCGTAATTTTCCCATTTAAGCGGAAGAATTAGATATTGCTTCCTGTAAAAGAAACTATGTTACCGCTTTCTATGATTTTGTAGCATATAAAAAACTCTCCGCCTCCAGGCAGAGAGTTTTAGATTTCCTTTTTCTTATTCTGATCCGGAAACTTGGCATTCGGGAAGTGGATGGACATATAGTGGTCGTTGCACTTGTCGTCGATGAGGCGGCCAAGCGGAGTCTTCGGTGGAATCTTGTCATGTCTTTTCTGGTGCCGGACCATCACCATCAAAGTGAAGATCAGATCCAGGATTACATAGGATCCCACTGCCAGAAGCGTCGCATGGTAGCAAAGAGCATGGTAAGAAGTATCCAGGAAATAGGGATTGATGACATTGGCAACAAGCGGAATATAGAAGAAGTAGACGGAAACCATGCCTAGTATTCCCCATAGGAGCATGATCGGAATAGTCGTCTTCCCGCCGATATTGAGAATCCGTCCGGAGTAGTCCCAGCTTTTCGTATGGCAGATCCATCTTTCGAGGCTAGCGACCGTATACTCGGCAACTCCGCCAAGAAGAGCGGAGACGAAGTAGACGGCAAACGGGTGGGTCCAGATAAAGGACAGGACGAGGCAGACCAGCACTCCCCCGCATCCGTATACGAAATTGAACGGAGTCGTAACGGACCCGTTGGACATCACAAAACGGTGTTCTCGGACAAGGTAGAGAATCGTTTCGTACAGATTCCCGACAAGCCCCATAAGGAGGTAAATCAGGATCAGATTGTAACCATGATCAAGAAGTGACATACAAGGAAATTATACGCTATAAGAAAGGAAACAAAAAGGAAACAAAAAACAAAAAACGCTCCCCTTAGGGGAGCGTGGTTTTCTTTTGGAGCGGCCAACGGGAATCGGACCCGCGTCATCTCCTTGGGAAGGAGAGGTTCTGCCACTGAATTATGGCCGCAGTACCGGAAAGCATTATATCGCAAATGCTTTCCGGAGGAATTCCTACTTTTCGAATTCGGACGGAGTAGACGGAGCCATCTCGGAGAGAACAGGAGCGGAAGGAGCAACGGCCTGGCCGTCATCCCCGACTTCCGTCTCGTCTTCCGGAGGAAGAAGCGGCTTGAGGCCGGTTCCAGCCGGAATAAGCTTACCAAGCATGACATTTTCCTTGAGGCCGGAAAGATGATCGATCTTACCCTTGATAGCCGCATCGGTAAGGACACGGGTGGTCTCCTGGAAGGAAGCGGCAGAGAGGAAGGATTCCGTATCGAGAGCAGACTTCGTGATACCCATGATGATCGGGCGTCCGACAGCCGGCTTTCCGCCATGCTGCAGAGGCTTTTCGTTGGCCTGAGTGAAGGTGACATCGACGACTCTCTGTCCCGGAAGGAATGGAGCATCGCCCGGATTGACGATGAGAAGACGGTTCGTCATCTGACGGATGATGATTTCGAGATGCTTATCAGCAATATCGATACCGTTTCCGCCGTAGACGGCCTTGACTTCCCGGAGGATGTAATTGCGGGTAGTGCCAAGATCCGTGCACTCCAGGAGTGCCTTAGGATCGATGTGGCCCTTTGTCAGAGCCTGGCCAGCCTTGACAACCTGTCCCTGCTTTACAGCCGGAACACTGTTCGGATAGGAAGTGTACTCCTTGTCGCCATCGACATCATTGTGGATGGTGAAGACATGACGGAGTCCGCTTTCTTGGATCTTCGTAACCGTTCCGCCGATCTCGGTGATGGCAGAAAGGTCCTTAGCCTTCGGAGTTCTGACTTCCAGAAGTTCCTGGACACGCGGAAGACCGGTAGTAATATCCTTCTGACCGGCAACACCGCCGGTGTGGAAGTTCTTCAGAGTAAGCTGAGTACCAGGTTCACCGATACTCTGGGCAGCCATGATACCGACGACATCGCCGATTTCGGCAGTCTTTCCGGTTGCAAGGTTACGTCCATAGCAGTGGATGCAGACTCCATCCTTGCTTTCGCAGGTGAGGATGGAACGGATCTCGACTTCCGTGATTCCGGCATCGACAATCTTCTTGGCGATGTTTTCATCCATCATCGTGTTTCCGGCAGCGATGACTTCTCCGGTCTTCGGATCCACAACATCATGCATCGTGTAACGGCCGACAAGGCGGGAATAGAGGGAAGAGATAAGATCGCCATCATCGCTTCTCAGGTCGCTGACAATCAGTCCGTGGTCGCAGTGGCAGTCTTCCTCGCGGACGATAACAGAATGCGAGACATCGACAAGCTTTCTGGTAAGGTAGCCGGAGTCGGCAGTCTTCAGGGCGGTATCGGAACCGTTCTTACGGGTGCCGTGAGTGGAAGTGAAGTATTCGGAGACGGAGAGACCTTCGGAGTAGCAGTCCGTGACCGGGACTTCGATAGAGCGGCCGGTGGCATCGAGCATAGCGCCCTTCATACCGATCAGCTGCATGTAGTTATCCTTACTACCTCTGGCGCCCGATTCCATCATCATGAACATCGGGTTGCGCGGCTCTTCAAGCATACGCTTGGAAAGCATCTCGTTCATAGGCTTGGACTTGACAGCGTTCCAGGTATCGATAACGGCATTGTGGCGCTCTTCATCCGTGTAGAATCCGAGTTCGGCGTGTTCGTTGATCTCCTTGACTCTGGCATAAGCATCATCGTAGAGCTTGTTTCTGCCTTCGAGCGGTTCCATATCGCTGAGGGAGATGGTGAGACCGGACTTGGTGCAGTAGTCGAAGCCCTGGTTCTTGAAGGCATCCATGATGTTGGCAGTCTTGTCGGCACCGAAGTACCGGAAGACGTGATCCATCATGACATTGATGCCCTTCTTGTCGATAGGCTTGCGGAGAGGCATGAGCTTGACGTACTCGACGAACGGATTGAAGTCATCGCCTTCCTTGAACTTCTTGGCGGCGACAACAGCATCATAGCAGTCCTTGAGGCTTACGAAATCCGATTCCGGAGTAGCGAAGAAGTTGGCTTCGTAATCCGAATTGGCAGTCTTTGCTCCACGGAACGGAAAGTTGATGAACGGGAAGTTGTCCGGGAAGATCTTGTTGAAGATAAGCTTGCCGGTAGTGGTGAGAAGGTAGGTAGACTTCTGGCGCTTGCTGAAACAGGTCTTGCCAAGGGTATCGCCAGGAACGTAGATACGGGTGCGGAGGGAGATCTTGTGGTTCTGATAGGCAAGGATTGCCGTATCCGGATCGGAGAAGACCTTTCCTTCGTACTTCTCATAAGTCTTGTAACGGTTCACCATTTCGGTGTCGTTATGGGCCTTGAAGTAGTTGGCATACATCTCATCAATCTTCTGGTCGTCTTCCAGGGTGAGATAGTAGTTTCCGAAGATCATATCCTGAGAAGGAACGCAGATAGGCTTACCATCGGAAGGCTTGAGGATGTTGTGGTTGGCAAGCATGAGGGTAAGAGCTTCGGCCTGGGCCTGACGGGAAAGCGGCACATGGACAGCCATCTGGTCGCCATCGAAATCGGCGTTGAATCCAGGGCAGACAAGCGGATGGAGACGGATAGCCTTGCCGCCGATAAGGATCGGACGGAAGGCCTGAATGCCAAGACGGTGAAGAGTAGGAGCACGGTTCAGAAGAACCGGATGATCCTTGACGATCTTCTCGATGGCATCATAGACACGCGGATCGTTGACAGCGATAAGCTCATCGGCCTGTCTCTGGCTGGTGACGCCGCTGGTCGGATCGGAAGTAAGGGCATGGGCGATGAACGGACGGAAAAGCTGGACAGCCATTTCCCGCGGAAGACCGCACTCATCCATATTAAGGGTCGGACCGACAGCAATGACGGAACGGCCGGAGTAATCGACACGCTTGCCGAGCAGGTTCTGACGGAACCGGCCTTGCTTGCCCTTGAGGGCAGAGCTTAGGGACTTGAGGATGTTGCCGTTGATGCTGGTAGAAGGCTTGTTTCTTCTCTCGTTATCGATCAAAGCATCGACCGCTTCCTGAAGCATACGCTTTTCGTTGAGAAGGATAACACTCGGAGCATGCTCCTCGATTTCCCTCTTGAGACGGTTATTCTTGATGATGACCTGACGATAAAGATCGTTGAGGTCGGAGGTGGCATAACGGCCGCCATCGAGCTGCATCATCGGGCGGAGATCCGGCGGAATGACAGGAAGAGTGGTAAGGATCATCCATTCCGGCTTGACGGAAGACTTCTTAAAGGACTGAAGGACATCCAGACGCTTGATGGCCTTGATTCTCTTCTGGTTCTTATCGCCGACGCTTTCCTTGAGCTCTTCGATAACCTTGGCGATTTCGGCGTCAAGATCGATTTCCTTGAGCAGCTGGAGAGCAGCTTCGGCACCGATACCGAACTGGGCACCGGTATAACGGGTAACGTATTTGCCGACCGTGAAGAAATCGAACGGCTGGCTAGGCTTCTTCATCTTGCTGACGAAATCAAGACCGCGGACATATTCCGGATCCGTATCCGCAAGCTTTCCGGAAGTAAGGATCTCGGTTTCAATCACCTGGGCGAAAGTCTCGCGGGCAGTTCTCTCATCGAGAACCTGGCGGTACTTAAGGACCTTGGAGATACCCGGATTCATGACAACGTGGGAAACGAAATAGATGACTTCCTCAAGCGACTTCGGAGGAATGCCGAGAACAAGACCCATCTTGGACGGGCTGCCCTTTACAAACCAGATGTGGGCGCAGGGGAAAGCGAGCTTGATGTAGCCCATCCGCTCACGGCGGACGGCCTTGAGGGTAACCTCAACGCCGCAGCGTTCGCAGAACTTGCCGGCAAAGGAAGACTTCTTGTATTTGCCGCAGTGGCACTCATAGTCCTTGACCGGACCAAAGATCTTCTCGCAGAAGAGTCCATCCGGTTCCGGCTTCTGGGAGCGGTAGTTGATGGTTTCCGGCTTGGTGACTTCGCCTCTTCCCCACTTCGTAATCTGCTCCGGGGATGCCAGAGAGATCTTGATGTAATTCAAATCATTCAATTCAAACATGAAGCGCTCCTCCTTTACCGATCATCGCCATCGGACAGATCGTCGTCCTTGGTTTCCGTATTGGCCTGGCTGACCGGGACCGCTTCGATGCCGTCATCGGAATCGTCGACAAGCGGGAGATTTCTCTGGGCTTCATCGGCTTCCTTCTTCTCCTTGTTGGAGTCGAAGGTATTGATTTCACGACGGATCTTACGGCTGGCAAGCTCGGCCTGCTCGGAGATGGTATCCATGTTGATAGAAGTATTGTCCTTCTTGTAGAGTTCGACATTGATGCCGAGACCCTGCAGTTCCTTGATGAGAACACGGGTCGACTCCGGCATATTCGGACGCGGAACAGGCTCGCCCTTGAGGATGGCTTCGTAGGTCTTGTTACGTCCGACCATATCATCCGACTTGATAGTAAGCATTTCCTGGAGAGTATAGGCAGCTCCGTAAGCTTCCAGAGCCCAAACCTCCATTTCACCGAATCTCTGACCGCCGTTCTGGGCCTTGCCGCCGAGAGGCTGCTGGGTAACCAGAGAATACGGACCGATAGCACGGGCATGAAGCTTATCTTCGACCATATGGTCGAGCTTGATCATGTACATGACACCGACAGCGATACGGGAATCGAAACGTTCGCCGGTCTGTCCATCGTAGAGGATGGTCTTGCCATCGGAATCGATATTGGCTTCCTTCATGAAGGAAGCAATCTCCTCACGGGTTGCACCATCAAAGACCGGAGTAGAGGCCTTGATGCCAAGCTTCTTGCAGGCATAGCCTAACTGGACTTCGAGAACCTGACCGATATTCATACGGGAAGGAACACCCATCGGGGAGAGGCAGATATCGATCGGGGTACCATCCGGAAGATACGGCATATCTTCGACCGGGAGGACACGGGAGATAACACCCTTGTTTCCGTGACGGCCGGACATCTTATCGCCAACCTGGATCTTTCTCTTCTGGATGACGTAAACATCGATGGATTCGAGAACATCCGGCGGAAGTTCATCACCACGGGCACGGCTGAAATGCTTGACATCGAGAATGATGCCTTCGCCGCCATGCGGAACGCGGAGAGAAGAATCCTTATCATCTTCGCTCTTGGAAGAGAAGATGGACTTCAGAAGATGGTCGTTATTCGTCTCGCTGACTTCACCCTTCGGAGTAGTCTTTCCGACAAGGATATCGCCCTCGCGGACTTCAGCTCCAGGAATGATGACACCCTTCTCATCGAGGAAGGACTTCTTGGCTTCGGAGAGGTTCGGAACATCTCTCGTGAACTCTTCATCGCCGAGCTTCGTCTTTCTTCTCTGGACGGAATAGACTTCGATGATGAGGTTGGTGAAAAGGTCGTCCGTAACACAGCGCTTGGAAATCAGAGTTGCATCCTCGTAGTTATAGCCATGCCAGGTAGTGAAGGCGATGAGGACGTTCTGGCCAAGGGCAAGGTCTCCGTGATCCATACTCGGACCATCGGCAATGATCTGTCCGGCCGCAATCTGGTCTCCGGCCTTGACGATCGGAGTCTGGTTGATGCAGGTACGCTTGTTGGAGCGGATGAACTTCTTGAGCTTATAGGTAATATCTCTTCCGTCATCCTGATGGATGACGATTTCCAGGCCGTCGACATACTTGACGGTACCGGAAACCTTGGCAACAAGGGCTTCGCCCGAGTCGTGAGCAATCTTATCTTCCAAACCGGTTCCGATGAGCGGAGCTTCCGGATGGAGAAGCGGAAGAGCCTGACGCTGCATATTGGAACCCATAAGGGCACGTTTGCCATCATCGTTCTGAAGGAACGGAATGCAAGCAGCAGCGACGGAAACAATCTGCTTCGGAGAGGCATCGATGAAATCGACGGTCTCCTTGGAAACGTTCACATACTCGCCGTTACGGCGGGCAGAAACAATATCCCGGACAATCTTGCCATTGGAGACAGGAACATTAGCCTGGGCAATGACATGGTTCTTTTCATCATCGGCAGAGAACCAGACGACATCCTTAGGATCGTTATCGATAACGCAGTCCTTGACCGGACGGTACGGAGTCTCCAGGAATCCGAACTGGTTGACTCTGGCGTAGCAGGCGAGGTTGGAGATAAGTCCGATGTTCTGACCTTCCGGAGTTTCAATCGGGCAGATTCTGCCGTAGTGGGTCGGATGGACATCACGGACAGCGCTCGAAGCTCTGTCACGGGTAAGACCTCCACGGCCTAGAGCGGAAAGACGGCGCTTGTTGGTAAGCTCAGCAAGAGGGTTCGTCTGATCCATGAACTGGGAAAGGGAATCCGAATTGAAGAACTGGTTGACGCTGGAGGTAAGGGCCTTGATGTTGATAAGGCTCGAAACCTGAAGCTGGGTAAGATCAGAAGTGGACATTCTATCGTGGATAGTACGCTTCATCTTGCCAAGACCGCCACGGAACTTCTCGACGATGAGTTCGCCAACGCAACGGACTCTCTTGTTTCCAAGATGATCGGTATCGTCGACTTCGCCGATGCCATCCATAAGGTTGAGCATATAGGAAAGGCTGGCGATGATATCGGAAATCGTGACAAAGGTAAGATCTACGGTAAGATCGGTACCAACGATGTTGATAACACGGTCGCTTCCGCTAGGATCCATAACCTTGACAATATTGACGATGGAATGTTCATCGAGTTCCGGATTGCTGGAAAGCTTGAAACGGAACTGTTCGCTGGTCTCGAAGAACTTATCCTTCTGAAGCTTGCTGACTTCTTCGACGGTAAGCTTATGGCCCTTCTCAAAGAGGATTTCGCCATCATTGGTGGCAATATCTTCTGCAAGAACAACATTCGGAAGACGGTTGTAGATGCCAAGCTTTTCCTGGATCTTGAACCGTCCAGCCTTGCCAAGGTCATAATGTTCCTTGTCAAAGAATCTCTGCTTCAGCATCAAAGCAGCAGATTCGAAAGTATACGGTTCACCCGGACGGAGTTTACGGAAGATGGCGCCAACGGCTTCCTTTTCCCGCTCCAAAGCAGACTTCTTCGGATTGGCCGGGTTCTTTTGCAGAGCCTTCTTGAGAATCTCCGAATTGCCGAAGAGTCCAAGAACACCGGAAACAACACCGGACTTGTTGCCGGCAGGATCATCCGGAAGAGTATTATCCGTTAAGGAATCAGAATCCGAGACGATACCGATGGCACGTAAAAGGACAAGGGCCGGAACCTTCTTCTGCTTGTCGATACGGACAGAGAGGAAGTCACGGCTATCAGTGAGATATTCCAGCCAGATACCACGGGCAGGGATGATATCCGAGCCGAAGATGATGCTGGATTCGTTCTTGAGGTCATTTTCAGACTTCTTGAGCATAACTTCGTCAGCCTTACGGCTGACATAAGCGCCCGGCGAACGGACAAGCTGGGAAGCAATGCACTTCTCGCTGCCGTTGACGATGAAGGTTCCAGACGGAGTCATCCACGGGAAATCGCCCATGAAGATCTTCTCTTCGGAAACCGTTCCATCCGGATGCTTCAGACGGAGAGTGACATGAAGCGGGGCAGAATAGGTGAGATTGGAAACCTTGCACTCAAAGAAATCGTGCTTAGGCTGATCCCACTGGGCAGACCCTTCCACATAGTCGAGTTCAGCAACTTCGTCTGTATCGACGACGTGGGCTCTGCTATCCTTGTTCGAGTAAATCGGGAAGATATCCTGGAAGACTTCATCTACGCCCTCAGATTGGAACCAGGCGAAAGACTGAAGTTGGACATCGCAGAGATTCGGAAGCGGAACCGAGCTCTCGGTCTTCGAGAAGTCGACTCTTCCGTCTTCGGTGATCTTGTATCCCTTCAGGAATTCAGCAAGATTCGGATTTGACTGTTCAGCCATTCTATTTACCTCACTTGACATTTCTCCCCGGTAATTGGAGTACCGGGATTTTGTTGTCTTTTCAGGAATTATATTCGAATAAAGCCTGTTTTTTCGTTTTTGAGAAAACAGGCACCTTTAGACAACTAAGCCCACCTTGCCGAAAAGGGCAAGGTGGGACCGACAAATTCGAAAGGAAATATGGACTGAAGACTACTTAACTTCGACTTCAGCACCAGCCTTGACGAGCTGATCCTTGATCTGGTTAGCTTCAGCGGCAGAAATCTTTTCCTTGATGGCGACAGGAGCCTTATCAACAAGCTTCTTGGCATCCATAAGTCCAGTGCCAGTGATGGCCTGAACAGCCTTGATGACAGCAATCTTGGCAGTGCCGAAGGACTTGAGGATAACGGAAACCTCAGACGGAGCAGCGGCAGCAGCACCAGCAGCACCGGCAGCCGGAGCAGCGGCAGCGGCAGCAGCCTTGACACCAAACTCAGTCTCGATGGCCTTGACGAGATCCATGATCTCGACCATGCTCATCTCCTTAAGACCAGAAATAACTTCATCCTTGTTTAACTTAGCCATTGTAATGTTCCTCCAATTAATGGTTTATCGTATCGGAACTAATTGGCAGACGGAGCAGCGGCAGCAGCCGGAGCATCCTTGCCAACCTTCTCACCAAGAGCCTTAAGCGTAAGGCCAAGCTGGATGAGTGGGGATTCGAGGGTAGAAAGAAGAATGGAGATAGCATTCTCTTTCGAACCGATCGAAGCGAATTCATTAATCGTAGTCTCGTCGCAGAACGTTCCTCCGAGAAGACCAGCCTTGATGCTGAACTGCTTGGAATGAGCGGCAGCGAACTCCTTCAGGACTTCCAGGCCACCGCCGTCCTTATCGGACGTAACGATACCGTTCGGACCCTTTAAGAACTTATCGAGCTGAGTAGAGTTCTCACCATCGAGAGCCTTCTTAAGCAGGGAGTTCTTGTGAAGTGCCATCTTCGCATTGTTCTTCTTCAGATCAATACGGAGCTGGTTTACCTCATCGACCGAGATTCCGGAAAAAGAAACGACAACCACCGTCTGCGAGGTCTTGAGGACCTTGTCAATGGCGGAAACCTTTTCCTTCTTCTCAGCTAGAATCTGCTGATTCATGGTTTCACCTCCTTTGTGTGTATGGTGTATTTAACAATATACTGTTGAGCCGGTTACTCACTATCCTCGGTAACAAATTAAGCAGGAGATCTGTTATTGTTCGACCAGTCCCGCAGTTACGGTCTTAGGTACATTGAGACACCCGAATGAATCGGACGACACGGAATAGAAGAGTAGGGGACTAGAAGGCGAGCTTGATGGACGGGCCGTAGGTGCTGGAAACAGTGATGGAAGTGATGTAGTTGCCCTTGATCGAAGCAGGACGGATACGATTGACAGTATCGAGGACAGTCTGAAGATTGTCGGCGAGTGCCTTTGCATCGAAGGATGCCTTGCCGAAGTTAACAGCAAGATTTCCATCCTTATCATTGCGGTAAGAAATCTTACCGTTCTTGATTTCCTTGATGGCCTGTCCGATGTTCATCGTGACAGTTCCAGTCTTCGGGTTCGGCATAAGTCCCTTAGGTCCGAGAACACGTCCCATGCGGCCTAAGAAGCCCATCATGTTCGGAGTAGCGACGATAACGTCGAATCCGAACCAGTTTTCCTTCTGAATCTTATCGAGCATATCCTTCTGACCGACGAAGTCGGCTCCGGCAGCCTTGGCCTCATCAACCTTATCGGTGATGGCTAATACGCGGACGGTCTTTCCGTTGCCATGCGGCAGGGAAATAGTTCCACGAAGCTGCTGATCGGCCTGCTTCGGATCGATGTTGAGATGGAAGGAAACATCAATAGTCTCATCCCACTTGGCAGTGGCGGTCTTCTTAACAAGATCGCAAGCCTCGGCGACGGTGTACTTCTTACCCTTCTCAATCAGGGCGACACTGGCCGCATACTTTTTAGCTAACTTTTTCATTTTCCAGTTCCCTCTGATTAATCAACAACCTCGATACCCATAGACTTGCAGGAGCCCTCGACGCAGCGCTCTGCAGCTTCAATGGAATCGACGTTAAGATCAGGCTTCTTGTATTCGGCGATCTTCTGAACATCGGCCTTGGTAATCTTGCCGATAGTCTTCTTCGGATCTCCAGCCTTATCAGTGCCCTTTCTTCCCTTCTCCAACTTGGCTGCCTTAAGGATAAGGTAAGTCGTCGGAGTGGTCTTGAAGGACATATCGAAGGTACGATCTTCGTAGATCGTGAGAACGCACGGAACGATTTCGTCCTTGCGATCAGCAGTCTTCAGATTGAAGGCCTGGCAGAACTTTCCACCAATGCCGAACGGACCAAGCTTCTGACCGAGCTTAGCCGGATTTGCTCCTGCTCCAGGAGCACGGATAATCATCACACGAGTGACTCTTTTAGGCACGTTAGTTTCCTCCTTTATACTTTGGAATCTTGTGCTTGTGGTACTCTCAGTCGTCACCTGACTTCCCACGGTTGGTAGGCGCACTATACCCTAAAAAGGGCATAAAGATGCCTAACCTTGTAAATTATACTAGGGGAGAATAGTCAATGCAAGAAATTTCTTGAATGAAGGGGGAAATCATGATATATTGACAAATGCTTTCTACCCAAATGGGAAAGGGAAGCTTACCTGGGTTCCGCCTGAAACCTGTCACATCAGTGAACCGAAGGGACATCCAAATCATTCCAAACTAAATAAAGGAGAACAATCCAATGAACAAGAATTTAGTTCAGCAGGTGACCGCGACTCAGATCCGTCACGATCTTCCGGACTTCGTTACTGGTGATACCATCCGTATCATGGTCACGATCGCCGAAAACAACAAGGAAAGACAGCAGGCCTTCGAGGGGACCGTCGTCGCCATCCGTGGCGCCGGAGTCAGCAAGACCTTCATCGTCCGTAAGGATTCTGCCGGTGTCGGTGTCGAGCGTAACTTCCTCCTCAACTCTCCTGCCATTGCTTCCATCACCATTGTCAAGCATTCCAAGGTCCGTCGCAAGAAGCTTTACTTCTTACGCTCCCGTTCTGGTAAGTCTGCTAGACTTGCAGAGATCATCCGCAAGGATAAGATCGCTGCCAACTTAGCTGCCACCAAGACGAATGCTGATGCCAAGAAGGCTGCTGAGAGAGAAAAGGCTAAGGTTGCTAAGGAGGCTAAGGCTGCTAAGGCTGCCGAGGCTGCTGAGGCTCCGAAGGCCGAAGCTCCGAAGACTGAAGCCAAGTAAACTTCTTCTTCGCAAAGCCGTTCTTCCTTCTCCGCATATTCTCAAAACAAATTGTGACAAACAAGAGAGCCGCCCGGATTCCGGGCGGCTCTTTCTTTGCCTTTATATCCCTATATATAACACATAAAAGGCCTGAGGGTCTAGGAGGAAACCTCAGGCTTTATTCGAACAGAATCTAGAATTTAGTCAAGCGAAGCGTTCTTCGGATCGTAGGTAAGTCCAGTATACTTGGTGTTAAGCTTGGTCTGGAAGTCGGTATTAGCAGCGGCGAAAGCACTAGTTCCAGCGAAGTAGTCTCTCATAGCACCCTGATACTGCTCATTGCAGCCCTGATCATAAGCGGAGATAGGCCCAAGTTTGATGTTAGCAGCAGACTTGGCGAAGAGTCTGATGTGGTTCTGTCCGCCGAGGAAAGCAGATCCGTAGTTGGCATCATTGGCAATCTCGTTCATAGCAGCCTTGTTGTTGGTGTAGTCAAGGGTATCAATAGTGATCTGCTTGGCAATAGCCTTGTCGCAAGTCATCTTCTCCATGATGTCCTTAACTTCCGGAAGGTTATCGGTTCCCTTAGCAGCAGAGATCCAGGTTCCACCCCAATAGTAAGCGGCAGGTCCTTCGCAGACTCTATACTGACCGAACAGACCGTTTCCAAGCTTCTCGGCACCCTTGGCATCCGCAAGGGAATTTCCCTTCAGAGTGAAGTTGATACCCCAAGTGGAATAGAAGAATCCGAAGACGTTGCCGCTCGGACCCTGATCAGCAGCCCAGCCATCGCTCCAGAGCTTGCTGTCTCCGCAATAGCCCTTGCCCGTATAATCCTTGGTCTTCTTGACCCAGTTCTTGATCTGGTCATCGACATGGACAACCTTGCTATCATCAACCCAAGACTGAGTGGCATTGTTGGAGAAGACACGATACATATCATCGTAGCCGGAAACCATCTTGTGGTTGGCAGCCTTCATATCGGCAGCAACCTGATCAAACTTGGTCCAGTCGCTCATCTTGTCCTGCATGTAGGCAGCCTGAGCAGCGGCCTTGGTTGCCTTGACGGCATCGGTGTCGCCTTCAGCCGGATCAGCCGGATAATCAGAATAGACAGCCTTGGCAAGATCGTTACGATAAGCGAAGAGGCCAGGAGTAGCCTGCCAGGAAACACCCTTTAAGGCCTTGGCAGAAGTTCTGGTATCAGTAACAACAGTCTTGGTGTAATCATACATCTCGCTGAGGTTAGAATCAGTAAGTCCGACATCGTTCTTGACATCAAGAGTGTAATCGGTATTGACATACTTGGTGGCATAATCGGCCTCGAGAAGGAAGATATCGATCTTGTCATTGTCCTTCTTAGTAGAATCAGAATCCTTCTGCTTCGGAAGAGCAGCATCAAGAGCATTCTGATAAGCGTTGCCATCAGTAGGAGTAATCTTGAAATGAACTTCCATACCGTTCTTCAGGTAAGTGATATTGTTCTTGGTATCAACGCCCTTGACGATGTCGCCACCGTTCTTATCCGTGTCGATATCCGGATAGTAAGCATTGAATCTTCCCTGGAACTCATTGTTCCAGCACATGATGTTGATTTGACTGCCAGCAGCAAGGCTCTTCTTGCATCCCGTAAGTCCACCTAAAGTAGCTGCAACAACTGCTAACACAAGAACATTCTTTTTCATTGGTTTTACCTCCATGTGTTCCGTTATCTTCTCTTCCCGAAGGCTTCTCGGCAGCGAGTTTTTTGATGACAGATTCCGCTTTGCTTCTGTCCCCTTTAGTCTGGCGACTTTTACGACTGCCGGCTAGAAAGAGCTTTCTTAATCGATTTCGAGAACATTCTAATTCGGGTCAGATATAAAGTCAATCGTTTTCGTAAAATTTTCTATTTTCTTCGTTTCAACCCCTTACAATTCTCTATTTTATCGATATTTAGGGACTTTTCGAAAATTAGTCGTTGCTTTTTAACATCCAAAAAGTATAATAATATCGATGTTACGAAAACGATTAAGCATATAATTCAATTGTAAGTAATCGGTTTCGTCTCCAAAAAGAGGCTAGAAAACATGAAATTCGGACATTTTGACGACAAAGCTAGAGAATATGTCATTGAAACCCCTCATACACCACTTCCGTGGATCAACTTCCTGGGGATCAATGATTTTCACTCTTTAATCTCCAATACCTTGGGTGGATACTCTTTCTACAAGGATGCGAAACTCCGCCGTCTCACCCGCTATCGGTACAATAATGTCCCGCGTGATGTTTCGGGCCGTTTCTACTATATTAAGGATGAAAACTCTACCTGGAATCTCGCTTACCTTCCTTGCAAAACGGATTTGGATTTTTATGAAGTACGTCATGGACTTAGCTACTCCACTTTCGAAGCGGAGAAGAACGGAATCCATTCCCTTCTCACGGCTTTCGTTCCAATTCATGACAACTGCGAGATCAATAAGATTGTTTTAACTAACGTCAGCAAGACTCCGAAAAAGTTCTCTTTATACGGAGCCGTTGAGTTCTGCCTTTATAACGCTGTTGATGATGCCAACAACTACCAGAGAAATTTAAATCTCGCGGAAGTCGAAATTGACGATAAAACCATCTATAATAAAACGGAGTACAGAGAGCGAAGGAATCATTACTGCTTCTGGCATGTCTCTGTCAACCATGATGGCTACGACACTTCCAGAGACGCTTTCCTGGGTGTTGAAAACGGCTGGTATAATCCGGATGCCGTAAGACTTGGGACTTCCTTCAACTCTGCCGTCACGGAGTATTACCCGATCGGTTGCCATCGGCTGGACATCGTCCTTGCCCCAGGCGAAAGCAAGACTGTCGTCTTCCTTCTAGGCTATGTCGAAAACGAGAAAGACAAGAAGTACTCTAGCAAGAACGTCATCAACAAGGACAAAGCCTTGGATATCATCAATCGTTACGATGATGTAAAGAACGTTGATGCCGCCTTCGATGACTTGAAGAAGTATTGGGATAAGCATCTCTCTATCTTCCAGGTAATGAGCGGAGACGAAAAGTTCGACCGTATGGCCAATACCTGGAATCAGTATCAGTGCATGGTTACGTATATGATGTCCCGTTCTGCTTCTTACTTCGAGACCGGAACCGGAAGAGGTATGGGATTCCGTGATTCCTGCCAGGATCTACTCGGATTCGTCCATCTCATCCCGGAGAAGGCAAGAGAAAGAATCATCGATATTGCTTCGATTCAGTTCAAGGATGGTTCCACCTATCATCAGTACCAGCCGTTAACCAAGTGCGGAAATGCCGATATCGGATCCGGATTCAATGATGATCCGCTTTGGCTAGTCGGTGCAACATGCGCCTACATCAAGGAAACCGGCGATACGTCCATCCTGGATGTTCCGACTCCTTTCGATAATAAGAAGGGTACAGAGAAGCCTTTGTATGATCACCTCGTCACTTCCCTGAACTACACAATCCAGAACAAAGGTCCGCATGGTCTTCCTCTTATCGGAAGAGCTGACTGGAACGATTGCCTGAACCTGAACTGCTTCTCGGAGACGGACGGAGAATCCTTCCAGACGGTTGAGAACAACGATACGCATACTGCAGAAAGCATCTTCATCTCCGGCATGTTCGTCCTATACGGAAGAGAGTTTGCCGAACTGGCCGCCCGTCTGGGAAAGAAGGCGGATGCAGCAGTTGTCAATAAGGCCGCCCAGGGATTCGAGCAGGCGACTATCCAGTACGGTTTCGACTATCAGGGCGGATACTTCCTTAGGGCATACGATGCCTTCAGCAAGGAAGTCGGATCCAGCCGGTGCGAGGAAGGCAAGATCTTCATCGAACCGCAGGGCTTCTGCACAATGGCCAGGATCGGTGCCAAGGAAGGGCTGGGAAGAAAAGCTATGGAAAGCTCCCTCAAATACCTCCTGGATGATTGGGGTGCCGAAATCGTCTATCCGCCTTATTCCCGTTACCATGTAGAACTTGGCGAAATCTCCTCTTACCCGCAGGGCGTCAAGGAAAACGGTGCTGTGTTCAACCACAACAATCCGTGGCTTACCATTGCCCTCTGCAAGGAAGGGATGAAGGAAGAGGCGTTCGACCTATACAAGCGGAACGCTCCTGCTTACATCGAAGACAAATCCGATATCCACAAGACCGAGCCTTATGTCTACTCTCAGATGATTGCAGGCCGTTACAGTGCCAATTACGGAGAAGCCAAGAACTCCTGGCTTACAGGAAGCGCCACTTGGTCCTTCGTTGCTCTCTCGGAAGGCATCTTAGGTATTATCCCGGATTGGGACGGGCTCATTATCAAGCCTTGCCTAAGCAAGAAATTCCAGAAGGTTGAAATCCAGCGTCTATTCCGCGGGAAGAAGTTCCTTATCCAGATTGAGAATACTGGAGCAGAATTCTCTCTCACGGTAAACGGGACGAAGCAGACCTCTCCTCTTGTTCTGCTGAAAGATGGCGTCGATACCTACAATGTCGTGGTGAGCTGCTAGCAAAGAATAATAGGAGGAAGCAATATGGCAGAAGAACAAAAGAAGGTAGAAGCGAAGAAGCCGGTGTCGAAAAGGCTCAACTTTTTCCAGCGTAAAGCTCTCGAAAAGAAAGAGATGAGGATGGGAAAGAGGATGATTGCCGAGGAGAAGAAGAGAGACAGCAAAATCACCTATACTTCTCCTAAGGATGCTTATGTTTCCCTTCAGAGAATCCACAAGATCTACGACAACGGCTATCATGCCGTCCATGATTTCTCCATCGATATCAAGCAGCATGAATTCATTGTCTTCGTCGGTCCTTCCGGCTGCGGTAAATCCACAACCCTGAGAATGGTCGCCGGACTCGAGGATATCTCGGCCGGTGCTCTCTTCATCGATGGCGATTACATGAACGATGTCGCTCCGAAGGATAGAGGAATCGCAATGGTCTTCCAGTCCTATGCCCTTTATCCGCATCTCACCGTCTACGAAAATATGGCCTATCCGCTGAAGATCATGCATCTCAGCAAGGCCGAAATCGACAAGAGAATCATGGATGCCGCAAACATCCTTCAGATCGAGCCTCTTCTTGACCGCAAGCCGAAGGCACTCTCCGGTGGCCAGAGACAGCGTGTCGCCCTTGGCCGTGCCATCGTCCGCCATGCGAAGGTCCTGCTCATGGATGAACCTCTTTCCAACCTCGATGCCAAACTCCGTGTCCAGATGAGAAGCGAAATCGTCTCCCTCCATAACCAGCTCGGCGCTACGACTATTTATGTCACTCATGACCAGACGGAAGCTATGACCATGGCTTCCCGTATCGTTGTCATGAAAGTCGGATATGTGCAGCAGATCGGAACTCCGATCGAAGTCTTCCAGCATCCTTATAACCTCTTCGTCGCCGGATTCATCGGATCCCCGAGCATGAACTTCTATGAAGCCGATTACAACAACGGCGTCCTGACTCTTGCTGACGGAAACAAGATTGTCCTTTCGGCAAATCAGGTCAAGCTCCACAACGAATATTACGAAAAGAAGGAGAATGGCGACAAGGCAAGAATTGCTGAACTCACCACTCTCATTGCTGAATCCAAGAGGGATCTCGCCAATGATCCGAAGATGAAGGAGCTCTTGGATAGCGTCAACGAGAAGATTGCCAATCTTTCCAAGTCTCTTGAAAACCCGGCCGCTCTCCCGGAAGGGGAAGAGGAAAAGCAGAAGGCCGAAATCAAGCGTCTCATCGAAGACCGGAAGAAGCTTGGATACGGCATCTACGACCGTGAAGAAGAGAAGGCTAAGCTCGAAGCAGAAATCCTTACGATCGAAGACATCAAGAAGAACAACCATCAGAAGGTCATCATGGGTCTCCGTCCGGAAGATATCCACAACGGAGAAGGCGCCCATGAAGGAGCAGCCGTGGAAGTCACCGTCACCATGGCCGAGCTTCTCGGAAACGAATACTACATCCATGCCAGCTTCGGCGGCAAGGACACAATTGCCCGTTTCCCGTCTGACTCTATGATCAAGACCGGCGACAAGGTCAAGCTTCTTCTTGACTTAAAGAAACTGCATATCTTCTCAACGACTACTGAGCTCTGCATTTTCTAGGCGGAGGAAGAATCATGGCAGAAAAAACAAAAAAAGACCTGTCACCGGAAGAAAGCATTCTTTCCCCGTATGGCAGGCTAAGGCTCAAGATCGTCAATAAGTTCTCCAAGAACAAGGGAACGAAGTCGCGCCACAAGATGGTCAACTATGCGAAATACGGCTACATGTTCCTGATTCCTTTCTTCGTCATCTTCTTTATCTTCCAGCTCGTCCCGCTTATCCAGACCTTCTATTATTCCTTCAACACCTATTACAAGGATGGACTAGACATGGTCGGGCCTACTTTCTGCGGATGGAGCAACTATGTCAAGATGTTTACGGATCCGACCATCCGGCTAGGCGATTTCTTCGCTAATACGGCTATCATCTGGATCTGCGGTTTCATTCCTCAGATCGTCGTCTCCCTGCTTCTGGCTATCTTCTTCACCGATGAGAGACTCAAGCTAAAAGGCACGAAGTTCTTCCAGACAGTTACCTACATGCCTAACCTCGTCATGGCCAGTGCCTTCGGTATGCTCTTCCTGATGCTCTTCTCGGGTGTCGGACCTGTCAACCAGCTCTTCGGAACTCACATTTCCTTCATTGACGACGTGTGGTGGGTCAGAGGAATCCTTTCTTTCATCAACTGGCTTATGTGGTTCGGAAATACTGCAATTCTCCTGATGTCCGGCATCATGGGCATCGATGAATCCCTCTTCGAATCCGCTCGACTGGATGGCTCTTCGGCTTGGCATACGTTCTGGCATATCACAATGCCTCTTCTGATGCCTATCTTCGTATACGTCCTCATCACTTCCCTCATCGGCGGAATCCAGCTCTTCGATGTCGCCTATATCTTCACCGGTGGAAGCGGTGGACCGCAAATGACTTCCAATACGATCATGATGTATCTTTACAGCCTTGTCACCAATGCTCAGGACTTCGGTCTCTCGGGTGCCGTATCTGTCTTCCTCTTCTTAATCACTGCTGTCCTTTCGGTCCTGGTCTACAAGACCCTGATTCCGAATTACAGCGCGACAAAGGCGGAAGCCAAAGCCAGGAAGAAGAGAATGAACTGGCTGAAGAATGCCTATTCGGAAGGAGGAAACGAAAATGGAGCAGACTAAACAAGCACCGGTCTTCCATGTTCCATCTACGCAGAAGAAGAAATACAAATCCTCTTCTGCTTCCCTGACCGTCTCCCGCATCTTCATCTATATCTTCCTGATTTTTCTCACTCTCCTCTGCCTCTTCCCGTTCTATATTCTTCTTGTTAATTGTTCGTATCCTAGCTCTCAGATTCAGCAGGGCTTCCATTGGTGGTTCGGCAACTACTTCGCCAACAACTGGAACAAACTCTTCAATAATTCCGGTACTCCGGTCGGAAAAGCTTTGTTCAACTCCCTTTGGCTGGCCCTTGTAAACTCCATCTTGACTGTCTACTTCTCCTCTCTGACCGCCTTTGCTACCCATACCTACCGTTTCAAGGGAAAGAAGTTCGTTGAAAACTTCATCCTCCTCATCATGATGACTCCGACTCAGGTCTCTTCCATGGGTCTTGTCCTCTATTGCATCCAGCACGGACTTACGAATAACTACTGGATCCTGATCCTTCCCTGCATTGCTGCTCCTGCAACCTACTTCTATATGAAGCAATACATGGATTCCATCCTGCCTTATGAAGTCATCGAAGCCGCCCGTGTGGACGGCACTTCCGAAATCGGTATCTTCCACAAGATCGTTCTTCCGATCATCAAGCCGGCTCTTGCTGTTCAGTTCATCTTCTGCTATGTCGGAAACTGGAACAACTTCTTCACACCGGCAATGCTTCTCAACGAAGAGAACATGAAGACGATTCCTCTTATCATCTCCTCCTTCAAGAATTCCGATCCCCGTACCTTCGATCTCGGTTTGGTCTACATGCTTATCACGGTCGCTGTTGTTCCGATCCTGATCGTCTACCTTATCTTCTCCCGTAGTATCATCAAGAACCTGACCAGCGGTGCTGTCAAGGGATAAAAAACAGGTTACCTTCTTCTAAACTCGGAAACAGGATCGGACCCCTTTCGATCCTGTTTTCTTTTGGCCTTATAACTCCATCAAAAAAGCCCTGCCCGGAGGCAGGGCTGATTTTTGACCTAGGACTACAGGATCGACTTCGTCGTTCCGCCTTCCTGGACATAGCCGTCGATATAGATAACCTTCGGAGTAAACGTCTCCGGAGACTGGATCTGCTCGATCAGCTGACGGGAAGCTTCTCTTCCGAGCTCTTCGGAATTCTGGTGGTAGGTGGTGTAGGAAGGTCTAGCAATCCGGCTGATATCGATTCCATCGTATCCGACAACGGAGATATCATTCGGAACCTTGTAGCCGTCTTCATTCAGGGCGGTAATAGCTCCCATCATGGCAACATCATCTGTCGTGAAGATGCAGGTCGGGCGGTTAGCTAACCGCATAAGCTGCTGTACTGCTCTTCCGCAGGCACGGGGATCATGGTATCTGCCCTGCACAAGCCAATCCGGATTTTCCTTGATTCCAAGTTCCCGGCATTCCTTATGGAAGGAGGCAAGCCGGCGCATCGTGACATCCGTTGCATCACCATAGATAACAGCTAGCTTCGTATGGCCAAGCCCATGAACATAGGAAACGAGCTTTGCCATTCCCTGGGAATTGTCGCTCATGACGGCCGTAGCAGAATTGAAGACATAGTCGATTGTGACAACCGGAATCGTGGAATTGACCAGTTCGATGACTTCCGGATTGGTGTAGTCTTCCGTAACAATGACAATGCCATCGACATTTCTATATTTTGCAAGCTGCAGATAACTCATTCCGTTTCCCGGCATTTTGGAGAGGAAGAAGATAGTGTAGCCACGGCTTTCGGCCTCGACCTTGACGGAGTCCAGGATGGAGGAGAAGAATTCATGCTTCAAGCCGCCCTGGGTAGGATCCACATAGACAACACCGATTGTGAAAGATTTACGAGTCTTTAACGCACGGGCAAAAGCATTTGGGACATACCCTAATTCGTTTGCCTTTTTCTTGATTCTTTCAATGGTCTGCGGAGCCAGTTCCTTGGAGTCATGGAGAGCTTTGCTGACAGTAGCAATAGAACTGTTCGTAGCAATCGCAATATCCTTTAGTTTTATCATACTTTGCTCCTTTTCAAACGTTTTCGTTTGCATATATTATACAATGAAAGAAAAATTCAAACAAGCTATTATACTCGTTTTCGAAAAATTTTTCGAATCAAATTGAGGCCTTTCAATTCACTTTTTCAACATTTTCTATTTTCCTAAACCTATCTTCTGTCTCTTTTTAAACAAGTTTCTTTTTTCTCCCTTCTTTTCCGGTCTGATTTGCCTTGCAAAATAGCAAAGAATAACACCCGATTACGCAAGTTCGGTTAACAGAAAAGTCCGCTTTTCCTATAATACTCAAAAAGGAGACTTTTTGTATGAAATCCAAACACCTGTCTTTTGTTCTACTCCCTCTCCTCCTTTCTTCCTGCAAACAAACCGTTCAATCTTCCTCTGCTTCTTCGGCTGCTCTTTCTTCCTCCTCGCCTAAGTACCTAGAGACAACAGTATCCGTCCCGGAACACATTGACGATTTCGATGTCCAGGGAAGACTGGAAGTCTTTGATGACTGCCTCGCTTTGGACTATTCCGGAAGCTCTCTTACCTTTACCGCCGACTGCCAGGGAGAGGTCTCCGTCAAAGCGGAAAGTGCCTATACGAACTATGACGAATCCAGCAACGGAAAAAGAGGCCTCACTCTGTTCTCCGTCTTTGTCGACGGAGAAAGGACGAAGAAGAACCTGGCCCTGGATAACGAAGGGAAGGATCTGATCCTAGCCGAAGACCTTCTTCCAGGGACCCATGTCTTCTCGCTCGTAAGGCAGACCAATGTCTATATGTCGATCTGCAATGTCTTCTCCATATCCTTTTCCGGTTCTTTGCTTCCTACCAAGAAGAAAAAACACTTCATCGAATATATCGGAGACAGCTACACATCCGGCTATAGTCTTCAGGGAGTCAAAGAAGGGGGAGGATACGATTCCAGCTTCGATGATCCAATCGATGCCTTTGCCTATACCTCAGCGGCTCTGCTTGATTCCGGATACAGCCTCACCGCTTTTTCCGGTGCTGGATTTGCTTATGGCTATACGCCTTTCGCCGTTCCGAAGGTCTACCCCTATGCCAATTACTTCCGGAACAAGACCGTCAGCTACGGACCGGACACCAAAGCCGACCTGGTCGTAATTAATCTTGGAACAAACGATGTTTCTCAGGTCGGTTTTGACAACAACCATAAGCAGATAGAAGAAGGTATCAAGACGCTTGTAACAGAAGCCTTCGATGCCTACGGAGGAGAGAATATCCCGCTTCTCTTCTGCACAGACAGCACCCATGAAAACAACGACTCCCTGATCACAGAAGCTATGTCTTCTTATCTTCCGGATGTACCTTACAAGATGATCGAACTCACAACGAACAATCAGAAGAATAATTATCATCCGGATGCTGAATGCGGTCATATCCAGGGTAAGGAACTAGCTTCCGCTATCAAGGATTTCTTGCCTTCGGTCTTCGGAGATCAGTGAAGAAATCTTAATTTCCAACTTCTATTAAAATAAACAAAGCACTAAAAAACTCAGCTCTTATGCAAAGCTGAGTTTTTTTCTGCTACTTTTCCTTCTTCTTGTTGAAGAACGGAAGGAAGGTGAAGAGACCCATGAAGATAGTTCCAAGTCCCATCACGACATCGATCGAGATAAGGGTCGGGATCCACCAGCCGGTCGTGCTGACCGGCCCACGGATTCCAGCCTGGACCTTATAGTCGTTGTCGGCAGAGGAATCATAGTCACGGGAATACTGATAGGTAGAGATGTAGGTATAGATGTTGTGCTTGACAGCCTGCTTGGCGCAGTACATAACCGTTGCATCCTTGCTATCGAGAGGTGCATAGTTGGTCGTCATCGGGTCAAGCCAGAGATCGTTTCCGGCAATAACACCGCGGGTCGGATTCATGATATCGTCTCCGCTGCTCCAGTCCGTGATGACAGAGCCCTTGAAGCCCCACTCGTTACGGAGGATCTCCGTGCAGAGATCGTAATTTGCACCAGCCCAGATACCGCCGACGCAGTTGAAGGCAGTCATAACGCCGTTAGCGCCTGCCTTGACAGCAATCTCGAATGGCTTCAGATAGAGTTCCCGTAGGGTCTGCTCGGTAAGCCAGGTATCGACACCGCGAGGATTGACGCCCTCTTCGCTGACAGCGAAGTGCTTGATGTAGGCGTATAGGCCTCCCGACTTTGCTCCCTGGATGGTGGCACCGGCAAGAGTACCGGAGATAATCGGATCTTCGGAATAGTATTCGTAGTTTCTTCCGTTGTAGTTGGAACGATGGAGATTGACACCCGGAGCATACCAGCCGTTAATGCCGCTCTTGCTGGCTTCGAAGGCGACCGACTGGCCGACTTCATAAGCTAAGCTCTTGTTCCATGTGCAGCCGATCACATCCTCGCACGGATAACTGGTCCAGCTGGAATGGTCTTCGGCAATCTTGGAGGTGTTCTGGTTGAATCCGGAAGGACCATCAAAGTCGAGAGTCTTCGGTTTTCCGATGGATTCAATGGCCTCCGTACCAAAGCCGCTTCTTTCTACGACGGTCTTTGCATCGCTAGTAGAAAGCTGGTCAAGAAGCTTGTCCCACTTCTCGCCGTTGTAGTCCTTCAGAAGCTCATCGATCAAAGCATCGTTGTACTTCAGGCCGGTCGGCGAGGAAAGCTCCTTGCCGCTCGCCTTGCTTCCGTCTTCCTTCGTTACCAGATAGAGATCGTTCTTGGCATCGAAGGTCGGCATTTCTTCCTGGTTCTGGGCGCTGCTACGGAACTTCTTGGCCGCAAGAAGTGCTGCCTGATCCGTAGGAAGCTTGGCGGAATTATCCGCAAGCGTGGTGGCAAAGCTGTTACGGGAAAGGTAAGTGGCATTGACACCGACGGAAGAGCCATCGATCGGAAGCCAGGCATAAGCGCTGTCTCCGGTGAAACGGTTGACGACGTCATATCCGGAAACCGGATCCTTGTCGATGTTGATCGTATCATCCGCATGGAAATCAAGGGTCCCGTTCTTCATCTCCTTAGCCGTATGGGCGTTGCTTCTAAGCTGAAGCTGGTAAGTACCCTTGTCCAGTTCATACCCGGTATGGCTGTTCTCGTTCTTGCCATAGCAGTCATAGGAAGCCATGTCATAGGCAGAGACGGAAAGGGTGACATCCTGGCTTTCCCCCGGCTGGAGGACGGAAGTCTTGGCATAATCTCCTAAGGAGATATAGCTCTTCTCGATACCGCCCTTGATATACGGAGGGAGGTAGTATAGTTCGACAACATCCTTTCCGGCATATTCGCCGGTGTTCTTTACAGTAACCGTAACATCGATCTTGCTGTCGGAAGCAAGGGCAGAACCCGAGGAGAGGGAGGTAGACTTCATCGTCCATTCGAAGTCGGTGTAGCTAAGTCCGTATCCGAACGGATACATAACGGCAGAATCGTAGCCGTTGTCGAGCCCGTCGAAGAAATGCTCGGAATCAGCAGTCTCATACCAGCGATAGCCGAAGTAAAGGCCTTCCTGGTAGCAGATGCTTCCGCCGTTGGCGGACTTGTTCAGAACGGTTCTGTTGACATAGCTAGGTTCGCTCTTGTAATCCAAAGAGTAGGTATCTGCAAGACGGCCGCTAGGGCTTACCATCGTGGTCGTTTCTTTTCCGTCCTTGTCAGTGGTCGCCTTCTGTCCGGCAAGCAGGTTTCCGATGCTGTCTGCACCGCATAATCCTGTCGGTCCGCAGTAAAGGGCAGCTCCGATCTTCTCATCCTTGAGGAAGCCGCTTTCCATATTGTTCGTCGTATTCAGGAGAACGATAACCTTGCCGAAGTTTTTCTTTACCAGGTCAAGCATATGCTCTTCCTTGGCGGAAATCTGAAGATAACTACGGGTCTTATCCGTCTCTCCGCTCATATAGTCCGTCTGAGTATCCGGCATCTCGCCCTGATTCTCACCCCAGATACGGGAAAGAACAACAATAGCGGTGTCGCTGAAGTCCTTGCAGCTCTGGATCAAAGAATCGGAATAGAAGTCGTCAGCCGGCTGGATCAGCTTGGAGCAGTTGTCATAGAAAAGCCATGGATCATCCGCCTTGACGGAATCGTCGTATTTCTTGGCAAGATCCTTGTTGTATTCGAAACCGGCATTTTCCAAGCCCTGGAGAATTCCGACTCTCTTAGCCGGATCAGGAAGGCAGGATCCGGAACCAACGCCTGTAAAAACCCAGGCCTTGTCGTTGCTGGAATAGCCAAAGACATTGACCTTGTTGTTGGATTCGAGATTCAGCGGAAGAGTCTTATTCTCATTCTTCAGAAGAACCGTACCATCTTCGGAAATCTTCCGTACAAGCTTGGCTCCCTTTTCAGAAGCTTCTGCATCTCCGGAAGTGGCGCCGCTTCCATCCAGTGCGCTGCTGATGAAATCAGCACCGAGGACCTTGAAGCAGACCACGTTTCCTACCGCTAGCGCAATACTGAGTGCGCTAAGGGCACCAAAGCCGATAATCCGGCCGATTTTGAATTTCATTTTATCCTCCAAAATGGATTTTCAATCCCGGTCTAGGAGTAACATCTATTCCTAGGCACGCTTGCTTTTCCAAAGAATCCGAAGTAACCCAGGGTTCTCTGAAAAGAGTAGTTATTCTTATAATGAAGAAAGTTGGTTGTCAACTTCCTACCTCTTCTTAAGCTGTTTTCTAAAAGAGAGATAATGGAAACGACCGAATCTTCTGTGAAGCGTTGCTCCACAGAAGATTTCAGTCGTAAGGGAAAGAACTACTAGTTTCCCTTACCAATTTCTTTCCTTAGTCAGTGACGTATCCGCCGTAGTTGTCAACATCGCTCCAGACGCTGATGTAGATGGTATCCGTGGCATCATAAGAGCCATCGGCGAAGTAGCAGATCTTGAACTGACCATAACCATTTCCGTCATCGCTGGAATAGGTAACTCCAGCAGGGGCATCGCCCTGGGCAAGTCCATCGATGAGGTGGCGCTCGGAATTCGGATTCATGGTCGTGATATCGACAGCCGTGTTAAGAGCAGAAGCCGGAGAATACCAATAGAGGGATCCAGCAGAATGGCTGGCGTTGGAGACAACATCGTCCGTGTGGTAGAGACCGACCCAGCTGTTTCCATCAATTGCGGAATCCATAGTGACGTAGATCGGCTCCTTGTTGGTGGAATCAAAGTAGGTGTTGCGGTCCGTCCACATATTGACTTCATACGGAGTCATAACGGAAGTGGCAGAAAGGGAGATGCTATCCATGCCGCCGAGATAAGCGAAGCTATTGTTGGAATAGTTGCACGGTTCCCAGACAATACGGTTCTTGCCCTTGTTGAGATGGATCTGTCCCGGGGTCTTGAGATCCTGGAAGTTGTCCTTGTGGCCATTGATAGAAAGCTGCATCGGAGTGGAGACCATCGTTCCGTTGACCCATAAGTCGCCTAAGCTTCCAACACCGATAGAATTGATGGTGTTGTCGCTCCAATCCTTGGCTTCGGTGCTTCCTTCCGTGACGTACGGAGAAGACATACGGAGAGTAAGGTTGGCATAAGTATCTTCGGTAGACTCGACGCCGAAGATAACCTTGGTAGTAAGCTGCTTGGCATTGTACTTGTCGGTCTGGACCTTGGTTACATCCTTGAGGTCCACGCTGGTAGCGCCAGAAGCAAGAGCATCATATCCGATTCTCTTGGTTGTGTTAGCTTCCGCTTCGAACGTAACGGTGGCCTTCGGAGCAGGTTCATCGGCGAGTACAGCGGCCGGGGCTGCTGCAGTTCCGAAATACTCGATTTCGATATAGTCGAGAGCACCAAGGTAGTCATATCCAAGACCATTCCGAACGAGAAGACCGATAGTGGCCTTTCCAGCAGGAAGGTTGACGAATCCAGTCTCGACATCGCAATAGGCATCCTTCTTGCCAGCGGCACCGCCATTGGCCTTCAGGGTAAGACCACTGATATCCAGGGACTTGCCATTGAGAGTGACTTCGGCAATATCTTCCAGGTTAACATCCGCAAGAGCAGCCGTTGCATCCTTGAACGGAGTAGCCATATAAAGACGGATCTTAGCCTTCCTGGCTGTTTCAGAGTTGATTCCGAAGAGGACATTCATATCTTCCTTCAGTTCGACAAAAGTAGCAGAACCAAGGTCAGCCTTCGGAGTGGTTTCATTTTCATAGACTCTGGTCGTAGCAGCCTCGACTTCCATCTTGGAAGCGTTGAAGCTGACATCCGGATCAGCGCCGGCAACTTCAACGGTATTCGGAACATAGGTTAAGGTGCTGGTGCTGTAGACGGTGATGTTATCGATGTTTCCAAGGCAGTTGATGGCGCCAGAGAAGCCCTTAGCATCGGAATAGTTGGAAGCGGTATTGTAACGGTCGGTGATGGCAAGAGAGATGACATTGTCACCCTGGTTAAGCTTGATGCCACCGACAGTAACATCCTGGACGTTGTTGTAATCAGCAGAGCCAAGATTCAGATAGGTTCCTTCCACATGAAGGTCTTCCGTATCAACAGTCTTTCCGTTGACCTTGAAGGTGAACCAATCAGCAAAGGTATAGTCGATGGAATTCCAGTTTCCGCCCCAGCCGGAAGGACCCATAAGCTGAACATGGAGAGCAGCATTGGCATCGGCTTCGTCGGCATGGACTCCCCAGATGATATGATCACCGGCAGAAAGGCATCCGACCATTCCGGTTCCGCTGACACGCTGGTCATCGGAAGCGCCGACGCAAATCAAAGAGCCTTCGGTTCCAACAATGTTGGCATCTTCGGCTTCGAAGACATTCTCCGCTCTTCCCTGGTCATCAGAGCCAAGGATAACGATATCGGCAGAGCTCTTCTTAAGCGGGTTCTCGGAAGAACGGGCAGTGATTGTAACCTTTCCACGGGCAAGGCAGGAAATCTTGCCATCGACAATCTTGGCGATGGTTTCATCGCTGCTAGCCAAAGTAAATTCTTTATTGGTAGCATTCGTCGGCTGGAATCTGACAGTTGCTTCAACGGTATCACCGATACGAGCGACAGACTTCGCTAAGGAAAGCTGAAGTTCTCCGACCTTGACGTTTGTGGAAGTCGACGTGGTGTCCTTCTGAGAGGTAGAAGTCTCTTGGGAAGAAGTGGAAGTAGAATCCGCCGACTTTTTGCATGATGCCATGCCAATGGCAGAGAGCATCATAAGAGATGTAAGAAGGAACTTC
>Ga0172377_10000501_pt1 | contig 36938 bp, 37 predicted proteins | sample Pumphouse3metaG_FD_119749 | JGI IMG/M metagenome (GOLD analysis project Ga0172377, IMG submission 119749) | Leachate microbial communities from a municipal landfill in Southern Ontario, Canada - Pumphouse #3 metaG | ecosystem: Engineered > Solid waste > Landfill > Unclassified | place: Canada... | reverse complement strand
CGCAAAAGACTGGATCCGAACCAGAAGATCGGCTAAGCCTTCTTTAACCGCAATCGAGAAAGCGAGAAAAGACTGCTTAATAGACGAAACAAAAACCGAGATGAATCGATATATCTCAGCGAAAACCACCGCGGCAGCTTCAAAAGAAGCCTTAATGCCAAGAACCCAGCGCGCTATCCAGCTCCCAAACTCAATGAGCGATTCTGTCGCGCCTCGAGCCTCAGCCCTCACCTTTTCAAAATCAAGGTTTCCAAGTTTGTCGCTAAGCGTTACCAAGTAGGGGAGAAGCTCCTGCGTTATAGCAATCCCGATTCCCTGGAACGCCTTTTTGAGCTTAGTCAAATTATCGTCAAAGACCTTCATCCCGGCCGCTGCCTTATTATCCAAAGCAATGCCAAGTTTCTCGGCCTCGTCCCCGAGATCCTTAAAACCTTTTTTCCCCAACAAAAGCACCGGTAAGAGTTCCGCTCCACGTCTACCCAGAAGCGTTGTCACTATAGCCAGCGCTTCGGTCCTGTTCGTGGCAGTAGATAGATATTCAGACATTTCCAAAAGAACATCGTACGTTGATTTCAAATTGCCCTGAGCGTCCACAACGGAGATCCCCATTTTGTCGAACTCTCGGCTGTAGGTTTTCATTCCTTGCTGGGCTTGCGACATATTCTTTGCCAATAATGGCATAGCCTTTGTTATAGCCTCCACGCTGGCGTGTTCCTGCTCGGCGGCATACTGGAGTTTCGCCATTTCTTTCGTAGTGACCCCGGTCTGCTTTGCAATTTTATCGAGTTCCGTCCCGTACTGTACCGTCGAAGTGACAATTTTCACCAGCGCGGCACCAGCAGCGGCAGCGGCAGCAGCTAAAGCCATAAACCCTACCCTTGCAAGCCTCTTTACCTCGTCCCCGAAAACCTTCAAACGGCCCTGAATGCCTCGAAGCTGTGGAGAAAGCTGGTCGACAAGTTTCATTACGACCGACATCTCTTTTTTTTGTGAATTTGTTAGAGTCATTTTAGTCTCCTTTTTTTGTGGTAGTCCTTACCAGCCGCCTCGTCTCAAAGCGCGGTCAATTGATCTATTATAAATTTTGCTGAACTGCGGAGCCAACGTGTTGAACGTCTTTCCAAATTCCAGCCTCGGCTGAACTTTGACTTTGTTTTTTAGAACGAAATACGGCCGGCCGGTCTCGCTGTCGCATAAATACATCTGGCCATCGATCTCACGCCGGAATATTTTTTTCCTCCGGACTAATGCCAAAACGTCCCGATATCGTTTCCGGACTCTTCGAGTCTTGCCTCCTGTAAAAATCGGAGCAAACGAAAGCGGAACTGCGATCCTGCCTTTGCCGGAACGATCCCCTCCGCGTTCCCAGATGTCGGCAACCGGTGAAGTTGTTGAGATTTTTTGTTGTATGTCGAGCCCTTTCCCTGAAATCGGATGTCGCTGAAACTGCGAAAAAATACCCGTTCGACCTCGGCTCTGGATACCCGGTAAGCCCCGGAGCCGTCTTGTCCGGAACTCTTTCAAGAACTTCCTGCCGGCATGATCCAGTCCGTCCTTAAGCTCTGTTTCGAGCTGTTTCGGAAAAAGATAATACGCTCGGAGCAGGTTTTTTGTGTTTAGTTCGAGTCGCATGTCCATATTAGCTCACCTTTTCTTCGGCCTTTGTTTTCTCTGCCTTTATGGCCTCTACGATCAACGCGGCCTCTTCATCGGTTTTTAGATTTCGAAGCCTATGCGCCTCCTTCTTTATATTTTGCTGTCTTGTGAACAAAGTTTGAGGGCCCGTTTTTTCGAGCTCCGTTTTAACTGCCTCGTAAAAAGCTTTCCCGTCCTCTCGGGACACAAAGCTTATGGTCAATCCGTCCGCGCTTAATGACCCCGAGTAAAGTTGCATTTGCAAAACCTTAGCCTGGGCCGACAATTCAACAATTTTGTTCATTATCGTCCGGCTTTCAGCCTTGAAAGCTTCTTCCATTTCCTCAATTTCGGTCAACCGCTTTTCAGTTTCTGCCTTAACCGCCTCGGTGAGCTTGCCTTTAAGAGCCTGCAGGGCCTCTGTGCCGGCTTCAAGATCAAGCTGAATTTCCTCGACGGTACGATCAACCTCGCGAAGATCCGCGTCTTTGATGTTTTTATCTCCACCCAGGCGCCTTTGACGTAACCTCTTCGCTTCCGTCCTGGCCTCTGATTTTTGATTTTCGTAATCTGTGATTCTCCCTTCAAGTTCCACGATCTGCCCGCCGATCTCTTTTGAAGTTGCTTTTTTCTTACCGGTTAAGATGTCGATAAAATTCATTTCTGATCCTCCCTAAGTTTTTTGTTTGTTTGAGTGTCTCTTTTCCCTTTCGCGAGAAAAGCCTTGCCTTATTTCTCAACGTGCTTTGAAAAACTATCAATCGTGTCCGAAATCTCTCGGATGTTATGAAGCGACTTAGAAAGCACCTTGTAAAAGGGCCTCAACACTTCAAACGGAACCGAATTGATTCCTACGAGAATGCCGTCCACCTTTTTGAGAGCTTCATTGAACCGGGGAACCTCACGATCTTGAAGCGCCCTCCCGGCTCTGGTAACGTCTTCTCGTAGTCCTGCGACCATTTCGTCACGCCTCACATCTTCCATTTCCTGCCGTTCTCGCTCACTTAACATCTTTGTCCTCCTTTTTTGTTTAACAGTTAAACCGTTTCCCCTGGATCCGGAACCATCTCATTTTCGTCATCGGGAAACTCCTCATCATCGTCCGGTCCTTTACGCCGAATAAAATAACTCACTTCCTCCCCCTTTTTTTCTTTTTCCCTTTTGCTTTTACCCCGGAACCTTTCCGAGGCTTATTTTTCTCCACCTTCTCGGTGTTTTCTTTTTTCCATTTTTCCAGGGCTTTGCAGTATGTCTCTTTTCCCCCCTCAACTATCCAGCCACTCAGTTTGCCAGGCAAACCTTTACTCGGAAGCCAGCCATAATCCCTTTTGACTGGTTTTTTATTCGGATCTGGAAGCTTCCAGGCGTGTCTGACGTTATCCAGCCACTTGGGTTTTACTATCACCACTTTCTGTTTCGTCATTTTGTCCCTCCTCTTGTAAAAGTAAAAGTTTCTGAGATTTCTCAAAAATAGCGTCGGTTATCCAGGGTCCGTGTCGAAGATCATTGCAAATCTCGTTAACTCGGTCCGTAAGCAAGGCTGCCCGGGCATGAACGTCCATCCCCTCAAGCTGCGGAGCGACCCTCTGAGGTAAAAACTGAAATCGCTTTCTCGCCTCGGTAAACAATCTTAGAACTCCATCCTCGACCTCTTCCCTCGGGAGAAGCTCTCCCAACTTATGCTTGTATTCAATCTCTGCCAGTAAAAACTTTATTCGGCGATACTCAACATCCCACTGCTCTTTTTCTCCGGCTTTGCTTTTCCCAGGTGTTCTGGAAATTTTCCACGCCTGAATCGCCAAAAGATCATAAGTCCCGTCGGCCTCTACCGGAGCACCATCCCGGATCCAATTGAACACCGTTCGAACTGACACCGAGAAAGCTTTGGCCACCTCTTCCACGGATTCAACCTGCCCGGAACGAACCGGACCTTTTTGATACCGTTCCAGCTCCCGGATCTCGGCGGGAGATAATGGTTTCGACCATTTCATTTTTTCCAAAAGAGAGATGTACCGCTTGCGCCGAGCAACTTCGGCAAGATCCCCTTTCTCTATTTTTTTCTTTTTCATCTTTTTCATAGTTTTCTTGTGAGCCATTTTCTTGAAACCCCCTTGGTTAAAGGCTTATATAATTTTCATATCTAACTTAGTGAACATGAAATCCGGAAAAATGGTTTCATCATCGTAAACGAACCGCGATGCGCCGACCCGCGAAGGGGAGGCACCCGCGGAGTACCTTTTTATGTCCTGAAACCCCCTGTCTGTAGGGCATACAGCCCCGCCCCTTCTCATACATAAATTTTTCATCACAAAAGACTCCGAAAGAAGAACTGTAAATCTTTCACAAACATTCGAACCTCACGCCTTACAGCGTAACCAAGCGAATATATATTATTGAATAAAGATATAAATATTTTGATAATAAATAAACGTAGTCTCATGCCTGCCCCCTGTCTTTTATTTGCCGAGAATAATATTTCGTGCGTGCGACGATCGCGTCTATCTCTGCTTCACGACTTAAACCCCCAGAGAGAGGCGAGGCCACAACGGCACAATGCCGCGGAATGCCCCGCCTCTTTAGCGAAAGTATGGATCTCAAGTCATTGCTGCCGGACGAAGATCTTTCGCGCCCTGGGGTATCATCAGGCTGGCTATGAGCTACAGTCGGGGACACCCCGACGGACGAGAAAGCCTCATCGCCCTGTCCAAGCTTGCCGGAGGTGCGCCAGATATGAAGCGCATTAGCAAGGGGAGCAGTGCCTGAATCTTTTTTCTTTGGAATACGTTTTCTGTCGTCTCCAAGCCGCTCCCCGACAAAGTGAACGAGGATCCCAAACTTTCTTCTCATTGGGAGTTCTCGCGTCGCTGGCATATTTCTCGGAATGCGCTGCGCGCTCTTGCGATACCAGGACGGAGAAGGGCGCCTGGCTACAAGCGCAACCCCCTCCATTTCAGATCCATTCTCCGAGGGCAGGGAGGCCCGGAAGGAGGTTTCGGATCTGATGTCCTGGTCCCGGCATGGAGCAATCTTTTTTGAAAAGCCATTCTTATTCATTTGCTTTCAACTCCTTGAAAATAAAATTCGTTGAATTGCTCCACAACTCTCACATTTGCATATCCAAATCGTATCTGTCGCAAGTTCGCCCTCACCCGTTAAAATTAGTTCTTCAAAAACTCTCAATCGCCGTAAACTGTGAACCCGACACTGAAGGCACGCGTTTTCGCGCAGCCCGGTGATAGCCATTTTTTCTGGTCTCCTTTTTTGGGAGATAGGCCATGGCACTATTATGCATAGAGATTCTCGACGCGCGCATGTCCACCCCCTCGGTTATATTTTGTCCCTGTCAGGTTTTTATCGTCTCCGTATTCGACCGGCTTTTCTCGGTAGGATAGGCTCGCCGGATCAAAAATATATCTCTTCTTGCCGCCTGTGCCGGAAGTGTGCCGAACCTTCTCGACGTTTAACACAACCTCATAAATCCCGTTTTCTTCTTTCTCCCGGTCTCTCCAGACAGTAATAACATTATGAGAGTCTTGTTTTATCGCACTGGACCCTTTAAGATCGTTCATTGACACCACGCCGTCCGAATTGTTCAGCTTAGCCGGATGAGCTATAAGCCAGATATTCACGCCGGTTCGTTTAGCGATGGCGACAAGGTCAAAAACAAAGTTCTCAATGTCTGACACCGGACTGTGCGAAGTGTTCCGGATAAAAAAGTGAAGATGATCGAGAAGCACGAACTCAATATCGTACTTGCGCTTTCCATAGCTTATATAATCATCCAGCTCCTGCGAGGAAAGGCGTCCGTGGACGTCGATAAAATAAATTGGCTCCCGGGCAAAGTGTAAAATGCAGGCCTCATAATCCTCTTGTGTAAAATTTTTGAAGTTTTTCCTCCGGAACATAGCAAAGAACATAATCATTACTTGTTCGGAGCTATTCTCGGTCGAGGCGACGAGCCTTGGCCCCTTAAATTTAGAAAAAATATTCGTCGCGAGCGTGCTCTTGCCGGAAGCTGTGTCCCCGGTCATGACCGTGATCTCACCTGGACGTGCGCCACCCATCCGATTAGTGAGGTCTTGAAAATCTGGGATTTCCTGCCCGGATCCTTTATCTGGCCGCTGAAAAAGCTCATCTGTGCGCGTGAATATTTCTGTACAATGCTTGAAGTGTTCGGGCTTGTATTCTTTGGCCGAGGCGATCCACTCTTTCAAATCTTCGCCTGTGAACCCGGCCTGGAGGCACTCGTTCATGTCTTTCAATGGCAACTTCACGCGTCTAACGTCTCGCGATCCGAGCTTCTCAAAAAGTTTTTCCGCTCCTGCCTCTCCGGCTGGATCCATGTCAAACCCGACCAGAAACGTCCCCGTGCAACTATCGAAAAAATCTATCCATTCAGAATTGAACGATCCGGCCCCGAGAGGCACCGAAATAACGTTTGTGAATCCCAAATCCCAGGCAGAGATCGCGTCGAGCTCCCCCTCAACAATGAGGATCGGTTTTGTTCGGTCTATCTTGTCCACGTTGAAAAGAGTCGCCTTCGACCCTTTGAACCTCCAGATTTCTTTTTTGTCTATTCCCCGATATTTATAACTGACAAGAAGGCCGTTTTCGTAGAAGGGAAACGCGATCGCATTCCCTTCCTGCCCCAGCTGAAAATGCTTGATCGCTTCCTCCGAAATACCCCTGCCCAGGAGATACTGCCTGCCGGTCTCCCCCAGGAGGTGTCTCTTTTTAGGACGTTCATAAGACTTTTTCTCCTGCCGGGTTTCAAAAGAAAGATCCCCAAAATGTTTTTTTAGAATCCAGATGTTCCCGGCGGCGCTGCACTTAACACAATGGAACACGCCCTTTTCATCGTTGACATACATATGAGCCTTCTCATCATCACAAAACAAGCACCGACAAACTTGCTCAGATCCGGCCTGTTTGACCGGAACACCTTTTGTCTTTAGATAGTCCGAAATCAACTGATCCATATTCCCCCCTTATGGAACATCGGCATAAGGCCGTTCTTTTGCCTGGGCCTTATCCTCTTTTTCCCGCCACTTTAGGATAACCTTGTAATGGCTTTTATATTTGTAGCCGTAAATAGCCAGTGCGTCGTCGAGGACCTGAATCCAGCGATCGGTTTCCTTCTGGCCCAAAAGATCGAGCAATTTCTGATGTTCTTCCTCCGTCATAAGGACATGTTCCCGGAAGCATTTTTTCTTATTATTTGCTCTTAAGATCTTAAGATCTTTATCTTCATTTTCATTTTCAATCGGCATATGCAACTCACATGCAATTGCATTGCTTTTGCTTTTTCTTCTCTTCCCCGCTTTGTTCCAGCGTTTCAGCGCATTTTTTGAAAGATTTTTGGATTTTTTTTGTCTTTTTACCATTTCTGTCATCAATCTGGAGTTGTAAAAACCGTCATCAGTTTCGACAAACTTATTCCGGAGCAAAACATCATCCTTTACTATGGCGTTAAAGCTTATTTTATCGATCAATCCGCCATGCTGATGTTGAACGCAAAGAAGGCGAGTATATTTTCCAACCTGGTCATCGTTCATTAAAACCGTCCCAGTAAGAAAATCAGATGTATAAAACAAAAATGCCGGATCCTTACCCATTGTTACTCCTATCGTCTTCCCCCGAAAATTCTTTGATCGTGTTCTTAAGCCGGACCGTGATCGCGAGCAGCCATTCGAGCCGGACCTCCAACTCGTCCAGGGCTCGTCGGTCCTTCCTTTGACTGGCTTCGGCCATTTGCTGTTGAACGGACGAGAGCGTAACGCTAAAGTCCGCGAGAGCGCTTTCGAGGTCCCGAGCGCCAACTTCCTCCGGAAGTTTGTAAATCTGGAATCCAAGCCTGCCAGCCATGAAGGAAAGAATCGTTGAATCCCCGGTTAGCCGCAGCAAAGGAAGCAGGGCCCGAACCGAAAACCGAAACGGCAGGTTCAGATCCCCCACCCGGCGCAAGAAAGAGTAAGACAATTTCAGATCAGCGGAAACCGTTTTTGGGTTATCCTTAAAAAGAGAGTAAATGCCCCGGCGGAGAATGTTCTCCTCGGCGATATTGTAAGGGGAAAAAGAATCGGATTTCGAACCCTTGGATTTTTGGTCGGGCTGTGATAGACTTTGAGTAATCATAAAAAACGTTCCTTCTCGCTGGAGGATCAATAAAAAAGCCTGGGTTCCCGCCCGGGCTTTTTTGTTAAAGAATTAATTTCTTTCGAACCCCAAGAGCCCTCGCATACTCTCTGAGAGTTCCAACCCCAACCCCATCGACCGATCTCCGCAGTGTAATATCCACACACTGCCGCGAGCGTCCTAAACGACGCCCCAATTCGGAGAGGCCGATATTCTTCTTCTCGAACTCTAAAAATTCTTTCAATGTCATTTTGTTCCTTTTGGATAAAGATTTCCTTTTGTGAAATAAGTATACCGTAGGATTACGCTTGTGTCAAATTATTTCTTGCGAGAAAATATTTATCCCTGTAGAATAACCCTAAAGATATATCCAAAAGGAAGGGTGAATTGATGGAATTTAAATGGAAAACAACATTTGCAGAAGTAATTAAAGAGAGGCGAAAAGAAAAGGGATACACGTTCGAAAAATTATCAAAACTTACCGGGATTTCAGCCGGGGTTTTAAATCGATACGAAAAAGGAAAAAAATACCCTTCCCTAAAAACCTTGCCTTCGTTATGTTCAGTTTTAGAACTTGATCAGAAGGGTATCCTTTCTTTAATTCAATCTGAAAAAGTTCCCTTGAAAAATAACGGGAGAAGGTTTGAGTCAAAATATAGTCCGCTGAACATTTTCACTATCTTCGGAACTGCCACACAACCGCACGATCTTTTTACTCCCTCTGACGATTTTCTTTTTGATCAGGAAGATATCAGCCTCTATACCTTTAGAGTGAATGGAAATTTTTTAAGCCCTCTTATCCTCCCCGGGCAAAAGGTTTTTATTGACTACCCCACACAAAAAAGCAGATTTTCTGCGGGGCACATAATTATCGTGCAAATAAAATGCATAAAAGGAAATTACACTTCCAAAATAAGAGAATTTAAAAAAGCAAATAATCAATGGACTGGCATATCCATTGAAGATGGTTTCGACACAATCGCCGGCAAGCTCATTAAAGCTGACTCAAATCTTTGGAGAATTGAAGGACTCTCAAATAAAAAAACTACCGTTGATTTTGATCCGAAAGATATTGTATTAAGTGCAAGAGTTATGGGTGCTCTTTTTTATGACAATCGAGAACCGGGCATTATAACAATTACTCCAATTAACAAAAACCACCGGCGCACCAACAAGGACTAACATGCCCAGAAAATTTCAAGAGCAAATCCAAAAGATAAAACGAGGTATAAAATTCGTTCTGAGGCAAGATGTTCTCATAAAAGTTTTTCTAATCGCGGGGATCCTGTTTTTTTCAATATCAACTCTGAAATCTTGTGGAATAATAGGCCGATCAAAACAATCATCACTCAGGCAAGGCACAACCCTGCGGCGAAAATAAAGGTTCCGATCGAGAGGGCTCCCGGATCTCCGACAGAGAATAGGCCTAACCCTATCCCCCAACCCGATTAAAAAGTCCCCGCTACGGCGAAATATGAGCGCCGTTTTTGAGCTCAAAGTGCTGATTTCATAGGATTATAGCGTTTTTAGGCCTTACCCGGGCTATACCCGGAACTTTTCAAGAAAAGGATCCTGTGCTATACTCCCAACATGCCAAAAACTTCCTGGACGAAACCCGAGAAAGGCTGGATCTCCGGAGAAGGACCGAAACGGATCCGCAAGAAACGACCGGCAAACATTCCCTATGGGATCCACTATACCCCGGCGCAATGCCCGAACCCGAAATGTCATTCTCTGGATCTTAACGGATATGCGACCAGAGCAAAAACCAGATACTATAAGTGCCGCGAATGTGGGGTAAATTTCAAAGCGGTCGTGGAATATCAGTTTGAAATAAAGAACTCAGGGCAGGGGTAATTTCTCAAAGTCAATTCTTCTTCGGATAGTTCCCGTGGAAACAGCGAAATCTTCGGCCAATAATTCGATAGCAAACTCTTTAATGAGGACAGGATCCTCCGTCGCCTGAGTTTTCCTGACCTTCTCGGCCTGGATTTTATACCGGTTTTGAAGGTGATCTAACGGGACTAATATCTGACCACCAAACTCGTACGCCTGAAACTCAAGCCAAGTGTACTGTTCTTCCGGAATAGATTCAACGATATCTTTCCAATCCTCAACAGTTTTAAATAAGTCGTTATCCTGATAAATCCTGTAATGTAAGAGATAATGACCCATTTCATGAGCTAACGAAAAACGAAATCTACTTGAATGACTGTCATAAATATATCTATCAACAAATATGTTTTTTAAATCTTTAGTGAAATAAGCGTCTATATTATAGTTCTCTCTAAGGCCAGGGATGGACACAATATCTATTTTGAACTGTAAATCAATTATTTTCTCAATAGGAACTGGAATTGTCCCTTCCGGATGATATTTTTTAAGAAACTCTTGCGCTCTTACGCGAATATCTTCCCGACTTAAATATTCAGCCTTGAATGGAAACTTTTCAAAGCTCATAGGTTACAGTTCCTTTTTTAAAAATGTGATGAACTTTTCGAGTTCTTCTTCGGTAGGTTTTTTCCCGCGGGCTGTCCGAAATAGAATCGGCAGCTTTTGAACAAGTTCTTCTTCCATCAGCTCTGAGGGGATCCTCCCGGCCTCAGCAGTAGCAAGATCAAAAAACTCGTACCAGTCGTCAGACCCTTTTTTTATCCCCAGATACTGAGCATACTCTTCGAGCTTCTTCTCTTTCGGCGGGGCCAGTCTCCCTCTTTCCAGCTTGCTAATGTTCCCCGGATCGAGCTTGTGCTTTTCACAAAACTCCCTGAGAGTTAGCCCTAAAGCCGTCCTTTTCATCTTAAAAAATTCCCCAAAACTTCCCATAAATGCCCTCCTGCAATTCAATACTTTCCCCCTGGAAAGACTCTCTCCAAGATATAGTATACCATGTTGTAAAAAAAAAACAACATCTGCGGAGATAACTTTTTTTATGCTAATTTCATCCTCCAGCAACCTGATACTCCGCCTCGAGGATCTCGTCCGGAGCCTCCGGGAACCCCTCTCCGGCCTTCTGAGGCAACTTGTCGAACCTGTCCTGGACTGCGGCGATCACCATTTCTTCCCGGACGTTTTTTTCTGCCTCGAATAGAATATTGACCATGGGTTTGATATGATAATATTTTGTGATACTTATGCCGAGTTTCTCTGCCATTTCCGCTGAGTTAAAATATTTCTTCCGATTCTCTTGATTCAAGTTTTCGTTTGGATATGGAAGTTTCCCGGCTCTTTTAAGGACTGCATACGCCTTTTTAGCCCATTCTTCCGGGCTCATCCTCTGGGTATTCATTAACTTTTTAGAAAGCTGCCAGGCCGTAACGAGCCATCCTGGAGGCCTATTTATAATTTCCCAGACACTTTCAGCGGATATCTGATAAGGCAGGCCGCCATTGTCCCAAGTAACAGGCGCAACGATATCCCCTCTTGTTATCGCGAGAACGACCGGAGTTCTTGAAAGATTCAAGATCCATCTGGTTTGTTCCAGTGATAAAGCATGGAATCCTTTCTGGTCGTCGCGCGGCCGAGCTGTCGTCTTGAACCTTAGGATCACTTCTTCCCGGATATTCTTCCGGGGATCCTCAGGAACGACAACCGCCTTTTTTCCCCGTTCCCGGCTTTCCGCGAGCGGATTGATCTCGTCCTTTAGCCTCTTGGTCTCGAAAAGAGCATTGTGATCTTTTTTCATTTTGGTTAAATTGAGATGAGCATATATTTGAGTTGACCGAACGTTTTCATGGCCGAGGATCTCTTTGATCGACATAATATCCGCACCATTGTTCAATAAATGAGTCGCGCATGAATGCCGGAACATGTGCGGCGAAAGATGAAACCCGAGTTTTTTCTCGTATTTCTTCATGATAAAATCGAGCCCCCCGACGGATCCTTTTTCGCTGCCCTTGTTTGACTTAAGAATAAACACCTCTTCGTCCACCGCTCCGAATAGCTTGAAATCCTTGATTGCTTGAACCGTTTCATCGTTAAGAGCTGTCACTCTGTCCCCTTTTTTAGATCTGATTTTCAGAGTCTTTTTTTTGAGATCAACGTCGCCGTTTTTTATAGCCGGAATATCTTTCCCCTGAACGCCTCCGTTAAGCAAGAGAGAGATTATAACCCGGTCCCTGGAGCGTTTAACCTTGTTCATTAACATGGTTTTTTTCTTTTCGGGTAAGGTTTTGAGATCCCGAATCCGAAACTGTTTACCGACTTTCGCCCCGTATTTCAAAAACAGGCTCAGGGCTGAACTGGCCGTCCTTATGTCCCGGAAGAAAGGATCCTCCGCGCAATCAAGCCCCTTATAGCGTCGGAGAGCGTCAACTGCCGCTTGATTGAGATATGCGATCCTCTGTCGGCCGTTTTTCGCTTTCCTGATCTTCAACGTCTTTTCCGTGAAATTGATATCCCCGTTTCTGAGATTGAGAAGTTCTCCTGCGCGAATACCTGAACCATACAAGACCTCAAAAATAGCCTTGTCCCGAGGATCCTCGACGATCGCAAAAAGCTTTTCGATCTGTTCTTCGGTAAGAAAAAGCGGAAGTTTCTTTTCTCGTTGTGGACCCTCTATGCCCTGCGCCGGATCCTTATGAATAGTCCCTTCCCGGACCAAGAACGCGAAAAAGCCTTTAATGGCCGCTAACCTGTGCCCTACATTCGACCCAGAAAGGCCTCGTTTCTTCTCCTGGGCCATATAGTCCCTGATGTGGTCGGATGTGACTTTAGATAGGTCCTTGGCCTCCAGGGAGCCAAAGAACGCTCCCAGGTAACCGCTGTACATTGAGATCGTACCTTCGGCAAGGCCTCGCTCAACATTAAGAAAAACCAGATAATTCTCGACATGACGCTCGATGTCTTTTTCACACATTCCAGCACCCCCTTTTTCCATCAACTATCCAACAAAATAAAAACGCCTATCCGGTCATTAAAGACAGCCGATAGGCTCCAACAACTGACAAGAATTTTGTCCACTTCTTGTCCAATTCATGTCCACTTTTCTTTTCAAAAGGGCTTTAAGTGAAAAAAGATGAAAGGTAATAAAACGAGAAAATCCGCCTAAATGCCTGTATTTCTGACATTTGCGACGGATTCTCTTATTTTGTGCGTATTTACGACTTACGCTCAATTCGTGGCGGAGAGGCAGGGATTCGAACCCTGGGTACCTTTCGGCACACACGCTTTCCAAGCGTGCGCCTTAAACCGCTCGGCCACCTCTCCGCGTTTGGGGAGATCAACACTGCTGTGATTGTATCACGCCGGCTTTTCTCCGTCAATCAGGGTTTGCGCCGCACGCGTCCATAAGCGCGCGCGCTTTTACCAGCGTTTCTTCATATTCCTCTTCCGGGTCAGAGTCAGAAACAATTCCTCCTCCCGCGTGAAAATAAAGGTTCCCTTCTTTAAGTGTCATAGTACGAATGGCTATATTCATGTCCATTGTGCCGTGAAAACTTAAATATCCTATGGATCCCGTGTAAACACCCCGAATACATGGTTCTATGTCGCTAATTATGTTCATGGCCCTTATTTTAGGGCATCCCGTGATAGAACCGCCCGGGAAAGCGGCCTCCAGAATATCAAGATTGTCAGTTCCTTCCTCCACGTTCCCCTTTATAATGGAAATGGCTTGAAAGACCGTGGGGTGCCGCTCAATACGCCTCGGCTCTTCAATCCTCACAGAACCCGGCACGGCTATTTTTCCGAGGTCATTCCTCTCGAGGTCCACTATCATAAGAAGTTCGGCTTTATCTTTGGCGCTTTGTTCCAGTTCCGCCTTTATCCCGGCATCCTCATCGCAAGAACTCCCTGCCGGCCTTGTCCCTTTCATGGGCCTGGTCTCTATAACATTGTCCCGGCGGCGTAGAAAAAGTTCAGGAGAGGAAGAGATAATGGAGAAGTCCCCTCCGTTTATGTAAGCTCCAAAAGGAGACGGGTTCACCTTATTAAGTTTCAAATAAAGTCCGTATCCGGAAGTTTCCCATATGGTGCTGAACCTTTGAGAAAGACATGCCTGGTATATATCCCCGTCCTTTATGTGCCCAAGTGTTTTTTCTACGGCCTTTACATACTCTTCTTTTGTAAAATTTGATATTATTCCGGCGCCGGATTTTCCCGGATTTTCAAGCTTTTCCTCAGGATCAGCTAACCCTCCTGAGTAATTACCTGAGCGGCGGGATAGAGTATCCTTTATTTCGTCTATTATCTGTCCGGCTTTCATCCCCCCTCCCGGATCAAGATCGAGTACACTCGCGTAGAATTCCCCGGGGCATCTTTTATCGAAGATGAGTATACACCTGTAAAAATTGAACCATATTTCAGGGATATCTATATCATCTTCCCTGAGCGGCGCGAGATCTTCGATGAGATTCTTTACTTCGTATGAAAAATACCCCATTCCCCCAGAAATAAGCGGGAATTGTGTTTTATTGCGTACGTTGTAAGAGCTTGCGGCGGACTTTAGGACCTTCAGGGGGTTACCGAACATCCTTAACTTCTGGCCGTGTAGAGCGATATTTATCAGGGATCCTTTGCTTTCGAGGGAAAAGAACGGATCAAGGCCTATAAAACTATATCTCGCCGCGTCGCTTTCCATGGAACTATTGAGAAAAACGGCTTTATCCCGGGAGGAAAAAAAGGAAAAAACTTCTTCCGGAGAAAAAACAGATCTTATTTTTTCAAGAACAGGTACCGGTTTTGAACATGGAAGGAAATTTTTCATTTTTATGAACGAGGCGGCGCGGTATTCCTGACCCGGTCGACTATTTCAGCGGTTATCTCGTCGGGAGTAGACGCTCCGGCCATTATGCCCACATTCTTAAAAGACCGGTTCCCGCGGAACTTAAGGTCTGCGGCGCTTTCAATGCGGAATGTGTTTTTGTTAATGCTTTTTGATATTTTGTACAGTTGTCCGGTATTGGCGCTTGTTCCCGACCCCACAACAAAAACGGCATCGTTGTTCCTGGCAAGAGCCTTTATCTCTTCCTGCTTTACCCTGGTTATCCTGCAGGTAGTATCGTAAAGTTTGAGTTCCGGGATAAGTTTCGACAGCTTGTTCATTACGCGGAATATGTTTTCAGCCGATTGGGTGGACTGCGTAACTGCCGCCGCTCGCTTTACCGAGGAAAGCCGGCCCTTGTCTATATCTTTCGGCGATCCTATAATGATTGGCTTACGGGATAATTGCCCCGCTATTCCCTTGACTTCGTCGTGTCCGCGATCCCCGATAATTATAAGCTTCTGTTTTTTTTCAAGACGCCTTGCTATTTTGTATATTTCTTTAACTTTGGGGCATGTTGCATCGACAACTTTGTAGCCCATGGCCCGGGCTTTTCTGAAAAGGCTTTTAGGCGCGCCATGCGCGCGTATTATGAGAGTAGCTCCCTTTTTCCGGTTCAGTTTTTTTATCCTTCTTATGCCTTTCTTTTCCAGGTCTTCCACAACAAAGCTGTTATGCACTATGTCCCCAAGTATATAGACTTTTTCCTTCTCGCGGGAAAGCTTGAGGCTCATATCGATCGCCCTTTTAACTCCCGAACAAAACCCGGAACTTCTGGCGACATTGACCGTTATCACAAAACATCTCCAAGTGAATTTATCTTACAGAAAGACCTTTCAACAAAATCAGAAAGGGCTTTTTTAGAGGATGCGCCCATCTTAAGCGCGGGAATAAGGCTTCTCGACGCGTTAAGAAGAGATAGCGCCAGGTCCAGACAATATTTTCCGGAACCGGAAGAAATGATGAGAGACCTGAATTCCTCTATGTCGGAAGGTGTCTTGTCTTTTTTCGCGAGTATGGCTGAAGCTCTTTTTTTCCCGGAAAGGTTAAGATTCTCATATGCTTTCCATGCCATGAGAGTTTTCTTGGATTCGGCTATATCCGATAGAACGGGTTTGCCTGTCTTCTTCGCTGAAAAAAAGACATCAAGCATATCATCCTGAAGCTGAAAAGCCTGCCCGAGGGTCGTTCCGAGAACAGAAAGTTTCTTTATCTCGGATCTCGCGCAACCCGAAAGAATAGCTCCTATAACAAGAGGCGCCTCAAATGTATACCTCGCTGTCTTGTATATGTAAGTCATAAGAACATCGTTCTTTTTAACTTTTTCCATACATGTAAGATTGTTAACAATATCAATAAATTCCCCGACCCCCGTAATAGACATGGCTTTTGTAAATTCAAGAAGCGCTTTTTCTTTCAGCTCTGCCGGCGCATTGAAAGACAACAGCGCTTCCACCGAAAGAGCGGCTATTATGTCCCCGGCAACTATAGCGAGATCGGAACCGATCCGGCTGCCCCCGGGAACGCCGAGCTTTTTGTTGAAAACCTTATGTAATGTAGGTTTACCACGCCTCAAAGACGAATTATCGATAACATCATCATGGACAAGAAGAAAATCGTGGAGAAGCTCGAAGGCCAGAGAACATCTGATAAGGCCTCTCGTGACCTTAGTTCTGCTTTCTGAGTACCCTTTAAAGCTTATAAGAAAAAGTACGGGCCTTATTCTTTTACCGGGACGTGTCACAAATTCAAGTATTCCCGAATAAAGAGCCGGCGACGCCTTCTGAAGCCCTATTCTTCCAGAAGCGCCTTCGACAAAATCCTTCAAAGAAATATTTATTTTTCCTATCGTATTATCGAACATAAAATATTTTACCTGTCATTCCCTTTTGTACCCGCTACCCCTGTCATCAGCTTTTAAGGTTTATGAAATGCGCTCCCGCGAGAGAGAAAGCCACAGCTACCGACCAGGAAGAAAGTTCAGGGCTTAAAACTCCGGCTTTCCCCAAAGCCAGGCTTATAGCGACTACCGGAAGATACGCGACTCCCGCGGTTATTCCTTTGGCCATACCAATAAGGGCGTTAGCCCGGCCTGTTTCGATGCTGAAGGGTACCCCTATCAGTATAGTTACAAGAGCCATAAAAGGAAAAGCCAGTTTGTAATTGAGGTCTACCTCAAGACGTCTCAATGTTTCCTCGGAACCCGTGTGCATCACATCTATGTAATCGCGAAGCTGGCGATAGCTCATGAATCTGGGGTCGGATTGCACCTTCCCGAGTTCTTCAGGCGTCTCGGGGATATCCATTATTTTCTTTTTAAAGACTTCAGGATCCCCCATAAACCCCCCTTTCGGATTTATTGAAAAAACTATAACATCCTCACCTTCCCATACCCCTTCTGTTTTCCCTTTCTTAATCCATTTTATTTCCCGCGCGTTTATCTTCTCTACAACATCATTGTCTTCATCCTGCCTTTGTATAATAACATTCTCAAGACTGTTTTTTCCGGGATAAAAATATTTGGCAAACATCATCTGTCCGCCTCTGCTGTAAACGGCCAGATCCCTTATCCCGCGCTCATTAGTGTCCTCGGCCCTATGCGCTTCCAGTTCTTCTCGTCTTATCGTGTTCGCCTTTTCAAACGTATATGGAACGACCCGGTCGTTTACAATGAATGTAATAATGCAAAAAATGAAAGTTACCGCCAATACCGGTTTTATTAATTTCCATAGGTTTATGCCGCTGGCAATAACCGCTGTTATTTCCTGATGCTTGCTGAGCGTATTAAAAACGTACACCGCCGCAAGAAGACAGGCGAATGGCATCATGTTTACAAATGCGAACGGCGCGAGATAAAAATAGAAGGCGAATATACTTCCGAGAGAAATACCATATTTAAAAATATTTTCGATAAAACTGAGAATGTCGCCTATTATCCCTACAACTATAAGCAAGGTAATACAAAAAACGAAACTTGCGGCATAATCTTTAAGTATGTGTTTTTCAAGTAACTGCATCCTTACCTTCGAAAAAGTTTGTAAAAGAGCATGGCCCCGAGCGCGGAGAGAATTATATTGGCCGACCACACTCCGGCCCAGGCCGGGATCGTCCCCCTTATGGCAAAGGCTATCCCGCCCAGCATTATGCCCCAATACACAAGAAAAAGCACTATTGCCATGGCAAAACCAACAAATTTTTCCCGCCTGTGAGTATTTATAGCCAAAGGCACTCCAACAAGAACAAAAACAAGGTTCGAAAAAGACAATGCGAGCTTTTTATGGAATTCCACCCGCAAAGGCACGACATTAACTAAAGAGCCCATTTTTTCTATCTCCCGCGTCAGCTCTTTCATACTTTTCTCTCTTGCTTTTTTCTGTATGCTGTCTATATCGACTACCTTGTCGAGATTAAGTGTCATCTGGTAATTCTGGAAAGATATTTTGTAGAAGTCATCCGGGCTTTCCGGAGATATTTCATCGGCAAACCCGTTCATAAGTTCCATTCTTACCCCGGTCTCATCGGGCAGAGGAATTATGCTTCCCGTCTTGGCCACGATAGTCCTTGTTGGTTTCCCTTCCCGCGGCTGATAAATACGGATATCCTCAAGAACATCCCCTCTTTTATTGTGTACAAAAACAATATAATCCTGAAACCCTTTGACAAAAATACCCGGCTCTATAAGCGCGGAAGGGTTCTGCATGCCTATCTTCTGAAGAAGTTTACGCGCGGCAAACTCGGATTCCGGCAATATCCTGTCGTTAAGAGGAATATTGGCAAGGCTTATCAGAACACCGCATACTAAAACAGGAAAGATCACTTTACGCAAACTTATCCCGCTGGTCCTTATGGCGGTGAGCTCGTTGTCTCCGGACAAGCGCCCGAACCCCAGAAGCACGGCTGCCAACACTGAAATGGGTATGGTAAAAATAAGCACATAGGGGAGAAAATAAAGAAAAACACGCGCTACCTGCGTTATCGCCACCCCTTTGTTCATTACCATATCGGCGGTCTGTATTATATTTCCCGCCGCTAAAATAATGGTAAGAACAAAAAGGGCCCCAAAAAAAGGCCCTCCCAGCTCTTTCAATGTGTACCTTGTTATAACCCTCATAATTAGATAATCCCTGTTTCCCGTTCCCGCTACGAACTCAAAGCCGTTATCTCTTTATGACGCCAAAAGCTTTGTAATATCATAGAGCTCTTGATTCAATTTTTGGTCTTTTTCCCTTTCAAAACACGCCTGCCGGTAATCCACCAGGTGCAGAGCGTGCCCTTTTATTCCGACCATCTTCCCTGTCTCTCCGGCAATAAGGGCTCTCACCGCATAAGCGCCCATAACGGACGCCAGTATCCTGTCGGGCGCGTTAGGAGACCCTCCTCTTTGCACATGACCCAGAGTCACCGGCCGCACCTCATATCCCGTTATTCCCGCTATTTCACGGGATATGGTTACGGCGTCGCCGTATCCCTCGGAAAGTATTATTATCCAGCTTCTTTTTCCTTTCGATTCGGCCTCTTTTATATCTTTCGCTACAACCGCAAGGTCCATACGGCTTCCGGGGAAAAGCACTTCTTCCGCTCCGCCGGCAAGAGATGCCATTATGGCTATATACGGCTCTTCTCTTCCCATGACCTCGACCACATAAATACGTTCCATGCTTGTCACTGTATCCCGTATCTTATCTACGGCATCCAGTACAGTGTCGACAGAAGTGTGGCATCCAATGGTATAATCGGTATCTCCAAGGTCATTGTCTATGGTCCCCGGAACCCCTATGGTCTTTATCCCCCCGATTTTCTCGAGCGCCATCGCGCCCTGAAGAGATCCATTCCCCCCTATAATAACAACCGCGTCTATTCCGCTGTCCCTTATTACCTGAACGGCCTTTCTCTGGCCGGTCTCTGTCATGAATTCGGCCGAACGGGCGGTTTTCAATATTGTCCCGCCCCTGGAAAGTATATTGCTTACGCTTCTGGAATTAAGTTCTATAATCTCCCCGCTTATAAGCCCTTCGTATCCTCTCATGATCCCGCGCACTTCCAAACCCTCATGTACAGCTGTTCGCACTATGCTTCTTATGGCGGCGTTCATGCCGGGAGCGTCCCCTCCCGACGTCAGAACACCTATTCTTTTCAGATCATTTGTCATAAACCACCTCTTTTTCGAACTATGGCCATCAATACCTGTAGTGGCCGGGTTTATACGGCCCTTCCATATCTATCCCAAGATATTCGGACTGTTCGGGCGTCATTCTCGTAAGTTTTATTCCTATCTTTTCAAGATGAAGACGCGCCACTTCTTCGTCGAGCTTTTTCGAAAGTGTATAGACCTTATTTTCATAAGTGTCTCGATTTTTCCACAGGTCTATCTGCGCAAGTACTTGGTTCGTAAAAGAATTCGACATAACAAAAGACGGATGGCCTGTGGCACAGCCCAGATTAACAAGCCGTCCTTCGGCAAGAAGAAAGATCGATCTTCCGTCGGGGAAAGTATATTTGTCTACCTGGGGTTTTATCTGTGTCCTCTTTATCCCCTTGTAATTTTCAAGTTCCGATACCTGTATCTCATTGTCAAAATGCCCTATATTGCAGACTATGGCCTGGTCTTTCATTCTTTTCATATGATCTATGGTTATCACATGTTTGTTCCCCGTGGCTGTTACGTATATGTCAGCCTTACCTAAAGTATCTTCCACGGTAGATACTTCGTATCCTTCCATCGCGGCCTGTAAAGCGCATATAGGATCTATTTCGGTAACTATAACACGGGAACCGAAACCCCTGAGGGACTGGGCCGATCCTTTCCCCACATCTCCAAAACCGCAAACCACGGAGACTTTCCCGGCTATCATCACATCCATAGCTCTTTTAAGACCGTCGGCCAGGGATTCACGGCACCCGTACAAATTATCGAATTTAGATTTGGTCACAGAGTCGTTCACGTTCAAAGCGGGAACCATGAGTTCTTTGTTCTTCATCATGCGGTATAACCGGTTAACCCCGGTAGTTGTCTCTTCCGATACACCTTTCCATTCCGCCGTAAGCGCGCTCCATTTCCCGGGATCGGTTTTCAGGGATCTTTTAAGCGCTTTGAAAAGTTCTTCTTCATCCTCTCCGGAGGCGCTTTTATCGAGAAGCGAGGGATCTTTTTCGGAATTAAGCCCCAGGTGAAGCATCATGGTGGCGTCTCCGCCGTCATCCACTACCAGATTCGGCCCCTTTCTTCCGGGAAAGGTAAGCGCCTTCTCGGTGCACCACCAATACTCTTCAAGCGTTTCGCCTTTCCACGCGAAAACAGGGATACCTCTTTTTACGATCGCCGCCGCCGCATGGTCCTGGGTCGAGAAAATATTGCAGCTCGCCCACCTTATGTCGGCCCCGAGATCGGCAAGGGTCTCGATAAGGACCGCGGTTTGCACTGTCATGTGAAGCGATCCCATTATTCTTACACCCGAAAAAGGTTTTTCCTTTAAGTATTTAGCCCTTACCGCCATAAGCCCGGGCATTTCTTTTTCCGCTATGTCGATCTCTTTTCTTCCAAGATCGGCAAGCAAGATATCTTTTATCTTATAGTCCTGTCCTTCTGCCATTTGTCGTATCCTTTTTTTTTGAGGCAACAAGATCGCCCTTTCTACTTGGCGGACTTCTTAAGAATATCCGCCATATCTACTTCTTCCCACGTAAACCCTTCCTCATCCCTTCCAAAATGGCCGTAAGAAGCCGTTTTTCGGTATATTGGCCGGCGTAATTTGAGCTTTTCTATTATGCCCGCGGGAGTAAGATCGAAATTTTTCTTTATAAGCTCGCTTATAGCTTGATCCTCGATCTTCCCTGTGCCGAAAGTATTCACCATTATGCTCACGGGTTCCGGAACTCCTATGGCGTAGGCGAACTGCACTTCACATTGCGCGGCAAGCGCAGACGCTACTACGTTTTTGGCCACATATCTTGCCATGTAGGAAGCCGACCTATCGACCTTTGTCGGGTCTTTGCCGCTAAAGCACCCTCCTCCATGACTGCCGACACCGCCGTAGGTATCGACTATTATCTTCCTTCCGGTAACACCTGTATCTCCGTGGGGCCCGCCTACCTCAAATCTCCCCGTTGGATTTACAAAAATACGAGTATTTTTGTCCATGAGCTCCGCGGGAATAACTTCTTTTATGACCAGTTCCTTTATGTCCGCGGCAAGATCGCTCATCTTGACCTTGGAACTATGATGCGCGCTTACCACTATCGCTTCAACCCTTACAGGCTTCGTACCATCATATTCAACTGTAACCTGGCTTTTTCCGTCAGGCCTGAGATAATCCACTCTTTCTTCTTTCCTTATCTTGGCAAGCCGCCGGCTGAGCTTATGCGCCAGGGTTATGGGTAAAGGCATAAGTTCCCGCGTCTCATTACAGGCATACCCGAACATCATCCCCTGGTCTCCCGCCCCGCCCGGGTCTACCCCCATAGCTATATCGGGCGACTGCCCCTGTATGGAAGTAAGAACCCCGCATGTAAGAAAATCGAAACCGTATTCGGCATTGGTATACCCGATTTCCTTTATGGTATTCCGTACGACTTTGGGTATATCCACATAACAGGAAGTTGTTATCTCTCCTGCCACCATGGCAAGGCCTGTAGTTACCATGGTTTCGCACGCGACTCTGCCGGAAGGATCTTCCTTGTATATTTCATCAAGAACAGCATCCGATATCTGGTCGCATACTTTATCCGGATGCCCCTCGGTAACACTTTCCGAAGTGAACAAATGTTTCTTTTTCATTTTTTCTCCTCTCTTTGGTTATTATTAGGGTTCTGCAAGATGGACTTTTATAACGTCTTTGCGAGGAACGAACGAAGTGAGTGACGAAGCAATCTCAATATATATAGTAAGTTGTGAGATCCTTCGTCGCCTTCGGCTCCTCAGGATGACGCAGAAAGCCCATTTTCCAGAAATCTATGGTTATTTTTTATATCTCTCCCAGCTCTTTTTCTCTATACTCAATATCGGCCTTTTCCAGGGAGTTCTTGTCTCCGATATCGTACCACCCTTCCTCAAACACATACCCGTATACCTTTTCTTTTTCTGAAAGCCACTTTACAAAGTTTCCCGGAGCATCTTTAACCATAGCCGTCCGCATATATTCCTCCAGCATAGAAAGTTTTTTTCTCGGGAAATAATATATGCCTGTCGAAGCCAGCGTGCTTTCAGGCATGTCCGGCTTTTCCTGAAACCCCCTTATAAAGCTATCTCCGTCAAGAGCGACTATGCCGTATTTCTGGGCCAGTTTAATGTCCTTTACGTCGTAAAGAGCCACACCGAACTTTTCGGCTTCTTTTACCCTGTTCAGAAAATCTGAAATACTAAACTCGAAAAGATTATCTCCCGCCACTATCAAGACATCGTCCTCCGGCTTTTTCTTCTGCAACACAAGGTTAATATCTCCTATGGCCCCGAGCCTGTCTTCATTGGTCTTGGTAAGGTCGTTTATCACACTCACGTTTACCGAAAAACTCTTGCCTTTCATCCACTTCTCTACCATATCGTGGAACTTATCATTAGTAACTATATATACCTCATCACAAAGATCTATGGCCTCCAGTTTTCTCAAAAGTCTTTCAAGTATGGTCTTGCCCCCGACTTTTACAAGAGGTTTGGGCCTGTCAATGGTAAGAGGATACAGTCTTGTGCCATATCCTGCCGCCAGTATCAATGCTTTCATGATTATCCTTTCCTTTTTTCGTTTAATTTACAAAACCTCTATCGCAAGATCCGGGATGAACTCGATAAGTTTTTTCCTGGCATACTCCCTCACCTCTTCTCCGGTGTTAAATGTCAGGGCCTTCTCAGCCACTTCCCTGGCTTGTGAAAAATTGACTCCTCTTACGACTTTTTTTATTTCCGGGACCGCTATGGGTGATGTGCTGAATTCATCCAGGCCCAGCCCTAAAAGGACCATGGTCAGAGAAATATCTCCCGCCATCTCGCCGCACAAAGCCACCGGTATTCCTTCCTTGTGGCCGTTGTCTATGATCATCTTTATAAGCTTAAGAACGGCCGGATGAGCCGGCTCATACAAATAAGCTATTTTTTCATTGACCCGGTCAACCGCGAGAGAATACTGTATAAGATCATTGGTCCCTATACTGAAGAACTTCGCCTCTTTCGCCAGAATGTCGCTTGTTATGGCCGCGGAAGGCACCTCTATCATCGCGCCCACGGGAATATTGTCGGCAAAAGGTATTTTTTCCTTTTTAAGCTCGTCCTTTACCTCCTGCAAAAAAGCGTTAGCCTGTATAAATTCCGACATTCCCGATATCATGGGGTACATGATCTTTATATTCCCGTACATAGAAGCCCTTAACATGGCCCTTAGATGCGTTCTGAATATATCCGGTCTTGCCAGACAAAATCTTATTGCCCGCCAGCCCATGAAGGGATTCATCTCTTTCGGAACATCAAGCTGTGAAAGGAATTTATCCCCTCCGAGATCAAGCGTCCTTATAACCACAGGATTTGGATACATCCTTTTAGCCACGGACCTATAGGCATTGAACTGCTCTTCTTCCCGGGGAAGATCGGTACGATTCATGTAAAAATACTCGGTTCTGTAAAGTCCTATGCTTTCAGCGCCATGAGAAAGAACGCTCGCCACGTCTTCGGGAAGCTCTATGTTCCCGGCCACTATTACCCTCTTACCGTCAAGCGTTTCTCCGGGTAAAAGCCTGAGAAGGCCAAGATCCCTTTCAATGCTCTCGTATTTTGTTTTTTCTCTCTCGTATTTTTCAATTTCTCCGCGGGAAGGATTGACTATTACAACACCGTGTATGCCGTCAAGAATGACCTTATCCCCGTTCATCACAGTATCTGTCACTGTTTCCAGGCCCACAACTGCCGGTATCTCTAAAGACTTGGCCATAATAGCCGTATGAGAGGTCCTGCCTCCTATATCTGTTGCGAACCCCAGAACCCTGCCTTTATGCATCATAGCCGTATCCGAAGGAGAAATATCATAGGCGATTATGATGGATTTTTCGTTCAGGCTCTCCATGCTTTTTTCTTTAACACCTATCAGCTTCTTAAGTACCCTTTTACCCACGTCGGCTATATCACCGCTTCGATCCCGAAGATACTCATCTTTTGCCCCGGAAAGAGCGGCGATATATCTGTTCAACACTTCCGCAAAAACAAAAGATATGTTCCTTTTTCTTTTTTTAAGTTGAGCCAGCACCTCTCCTATAAGGACCTTATCTTCAAGCACCATAAGGTGGGCGCTGAAAATTCGCCCATGGTCAACTCCCATTTCTGTGGATATTTTTTTCTCCACTTCAAGCAGTTCTTTTTTTGTCTTATCAAGAGCCGCTTCAAACTTCCTTATTTCCCCGGATATTTCGCGTTCGGTTATAACACGCTCCATGGGAGACACTGTTTCCGTGCCGAAAACATAAGCATTCCCTATAACTATCCCGGGAGCTGCCGGGATACCTTTCATCTTTTTTTGTTTTTTTCCGTGTTTTTTTGCAGGTTCTTTCATTTTTCTTCCTTGATCCCGCTGTTCATGGATCGGCCTAATTCTTCTTCGTCCATTTCCCCGGAAAGCATGGAGGAAAGTTCCTCCATGGCCTCTTCCGCGTCATTCCCGCTGATAACGATCTTTATCCTGGCTCCCTTTTCCGCCGCGAGCATCAATATCCCCATTATCGACTTGCCGTTCACTTCCTGCCCGTCTTTCAAGATCTTTATATCGCTTTCGTATTTATTGGCCTTCTGTACAAAAAGCGCGGCCGGGCGCGCGTGCAGGCCGGTCTTATTCTTTACAAGTATGTCTCTTTCCAATACCATCATATGGCTACCTTACGTATACAGTTATTCCTATTTTCTCTTCTTCGGAACTGCCCAGAACAAAATTTTCGCCTATTACTACGCAGACACCTTGAAATGTCTTGCCCAGCCCTTTCTCCGTCTCGTTGACGGTGTAAACAGGATATCTTGTTATTTTCAGAGGCCTGTCCATAAAAAATTTAACTTCCATCCCGGAATACCTGTCCTTAAGTTCCAAAATATCCGATGTAAAGGTTTTGAACGACTTCATCGCGGCAGTGTCCCACACCAGAAAATTGAATTCTATTCCGGCGGTTATTTCTTTAAATTTCCGCGAACAATTGCTTAAAGTCTGTGAAACTGCCATAGCCGGGGAATCGCCCAGAGTTATCTGCTTTGTAACTTTAATATCCTCATTCTCCGGCCCGTCAGTATCTAAAGTCCCCCGTCTGGAAAAAGTCTGCGTTATGAGATCTTTCCGAGATGCTGTCTCGGAAGAATATTTGCCTCCAAAAGAACCTTCTGCCGGCTTGCCCGCCACGGCAAAATCTTCCCATTTCACCTGCCCCGATGCTATTCTTGTAATAAATCCTGTTCGTCTATGCCCGTCATAGGACAAGACCTTTTCCAGTCCTTTTTCCGACACTCCGAGTATTTCGTGTATATCCACGTCTTCATATTCGTTCTTCATTGCGGCTTTTCTGGCTTTTTTTGTTGCCGCGGCGCTGCCTTTTTTAAGCATCTTGTGATAATCTTCTCTGCGCCTTGAAAAGGAATTTACGAGATTAAGTTCCCTGTTCTTAAGATCCACCTCCGATATGGTCGCTCCCCGCAAGGGATCGATATAGATTTTCATGTAAGAGTTCTCCATAACTGATTCGAAACGGTCTTTTCCAGAAGACCTTTCAGAACAAAATACAGCGCCTTCTCTGAAACGCACAGACCGATCCAGTAGTTTCTCCGCGCGGATTATGTGAGAATATACCCCGGCCCTTAAATGAGGCAGATAAACCCCTCCGAATGTACCGTGCCAATACGGACAATTCGTCTGTGCCTTAAAGAGCTCTGTTCTTGCCTCAAGAGTTCCTGTTGCAGAGGCCCCCCCGTCTCCCTGATCGATGTTTTCCGATATCCTGCCGCTTACCTCAAGCATGCGCCCGTGCATCCGTCCCGATTCGGGATATCTGTTCATAAAGTTTCCGAAATCCCCGCACGCCCACTCTTCCATTTCAGAGTAACTCGCCGGCTGTAGAACTCCCACATCTCTCATTTTTTCAGGAACTATCATTTCCGAACACGTTGCTGTTTCCAGCCATTTGTTCTCCGCAAGAAGCGCCTTGAAAAATTTTTCCAGCCACTTTTTTTTGTACACGTGAAAATGTGTATGCGGCCAGGCCCCGAATTTTTCCAGATCGTCGGCAAAAAAGAAACATGGTACAGTTCCCGCATTGCGCCGAACCGCGCTCTTCATGTAGTCTATTGTCCTGGATACCGGACCAAACGGCATCAGGTACCTTAATTTTGTGGATGCCGGCAGCACCACCACAGATCCGGTATCTCCGTAAGTAACACAGGGACTGTACCTGCCTATATCCCCTATAAAAGAAGATAAAAGATGATGGTCGTCCAAAATGGTATATTTCATCCCCTCATCGTTATAAAGGTCCGCCAAAGTCCTATGCCACACTCTTTCAGTGGTCCAGGCTCCTGCCGGTTTTTCTCCGAATATCCTTTCAACGGTCCTCGACATCATCCTGAGCTGTTCCAGGGCATCCTGCCGGGGTATGTGAGGCATTATCGGCTCGAAAAATCCGCCTCCCATAATTTCTATTTGTCCCCTTTCCAGCATGTTCCTGACCATCTTGATATATCCCGGTTTATTTTTTTCAAGCCATTCAAGCATGTTGCCTGAAAAATGAAAGGTCGCCTTTACCCCGGAATACCGTTCCAAAACCTCCAGGAACGGCTCATACGCAAGAGAAAACGCTTTTTCTATTTCGCCTTCAAGATTAAAAACAGGCTGAAATACATGAAAGGCCATGGCGAACCTGGCTTTTCCGGTCTCTTTCATCCTGTGAAAATCCTTCATTTCTCCATCACATCCATTATTACTTCGGCCAATTTCTCCGAATTATGCCTTACATATTCTTTTGGCCAGGATATATCCTCTTTTATGAGATCTATTTTCTCGGCTTTCATCCATTTTTCGTCCATGACATCCATCTGTACGGGATATTGCTCCTTGGCCTTGTACTTATCGTAAAGATCCTCAGGTATCCTTGAAACATTGGCAATACAGCAATTGATGATACCGGGCCGGGTGTGCTTTATTATCGCCTTAACGTGATCGCTTACAGAGTAACCATCGGTCTCCCCGGATTCTGTCATAACGTTACATATGTAGATCTTAAAAGCGTTCGATCTAACTATGGCGTTCTGTATACCTTCTATGAGGAGATTCGGCATGACACTTGTGTATAGACTGCCGGGCCCAAGGACAATAATATCCGCCTCTTTTATCGCTTCTACCGATTCATCAGTGGCTTTACAGTTCCGCGGAACCAAAAAAAGCTTCTCGATAGGACTTTCCTTTTCCAGATGTATCCGGCTTTCCCCTTCAATCTCAACGCCATTCTCCCGTCTTGCCACAAGTTTAACGATCTCAAGCGTCGCCGGATATACCTTTCCCCTTATTGCCAATACCTTGCTGGATTCTTTTATGGCTTTCGCGAAATCTCCGGTAACCCTGGCCAAAGCAGTTATGAAAAGATTCCCGAAATTATGTCCGTCAAGCCCCTTGCCCTGCGTGAACCTGAATTGAAAAAGCGGGCCGAGAATATCCTCGGAATCAGCGAGAGCGACAAGACAGTTCCGTATATCCCCCGGAGGCAATACCCCGAACTCTTCTCTAAGCCGTCCGGAAGACCCCCCGTCATCGGCTACCGTAACTATAGCGGTTATATTGCTGGTACGATGTTTCAACCCCGAAAGAAGAGTAGAAAGTCCCGTACCCCCTCCGACAACAACCACTTTAGGGCCTTTCTCGAGTATGCGTTTCCGGTATATCTTCTCTACAAGATCGCTGTTAACGTTTGTCCCGTCCGGAGATATCGCTATCATCAAAGACCTGAGTATTCGTTTAACGGCAAAAATAACACTACCGATCCCCAGCATTATCACCATTCCGGCCATAGCTTTATTGTGAGGATTGCGCTCGGCTATAACTATCACAAATCCCATGGATATCATAAATATGCCGAAAACGGCCAGAGATATCCACCTCTTGATTAGCATACCCGGATATAGCCACTTTAATTTTTTAATGTTCATTATCTCTGAGGCGATAAGCCCTCGCAGGCCTCCGGAACAAATGCGGGAAACCCTTATCCCTTTTTTTGCTCTTCTTCTTTGATTATCTTCAGAATTTCCTTAGCGCTCGTCGCCGACCTAAGCTTGTCTCTTATAAACTTATCGTCCAACAAACGGGAAATTTTAGCTAAAGCCTTAAGATGGGGACCCGGAGTTTCCCCGGGGTCAACTAGAAGAAAAAAAATGTGAGTCGCTTCTCCGTCAAGCGACCTGAAATCCAGGCCTTTTTTGGATATGCCGAACGCCGCTCCCATTTTTTTCATTTTGGCGCTCTTGGCATGCGGTATCGCTATTCCTTTTCCTATCCCTGTGGAGCCGAGAGATTCTCTCTCTTTGACCTTTTTGAGTATTTCTGTTTTATCATCTTTTTTCACTTTGCCGGATGATACAAGAAGTCCCACCAACTCCGAAAGAACATCGTTCTTTTCTTCCGCTTCGAGATCGATGCTAATGGCTCCTATTTCCAGTATCTCGTAAATATTCATAATCTCCTTTTCACAACATGGCTTGTTTTGAGGGGGGAAACGTTCTGAACCCATAGTCTTTCCGGCTTCTTTACGCTTTTTCATAAATTCTGGAGCGGGTGATCGGGCTCGAACCGACGACAATCACGTTGGCAACGTGATGCTCTACCAACTGAGCTACACCCGCTCTTTATTTCTATAAAAACTGGTACCCGCACAAGGATTCGAACCTTGGACAAACTGATTAAGAGTCAGCTGCTCTACCGGCTGAGCTATGCGGGCACTTGATCTATATCAGAACAGAAACCAAAGCTTGGGTATTATATCACAACACTTTAACCTCCCGCAAGCTTCCAGTTGCCTTGGCCCCTCACAGGAAACCCCCGGAAGATCCTAAAGGCTATGTTTTTTTATAAAATCGACCAATTCATCCAACTTAGCTTCCGCTATGGAAACACAGGTGTCAGCACATCCATAGTATATTCTTATTTTATCTTCTCCTAAAACCACAGCGGACGACGGAAAAACTACATTCGGCACATCCCCTACCCTTTCATATGTCTCGGTAGGCGCTAAAAGATAGTCTTTTGTTCTATATAACACTTTCCACGGTTCATCTCTATCCAGAATGGCGCCTCCGGCATAGTAAAGATAACCGTTGCAGCTTGTCCATACACCGTGATAGATCAGAAGCCATCCCTCGTCTATCTCTATAGGGGCAGGGCCGGGCCCCACTTTTGTGGACTGCCAGCTGCTTCTCACGGGTTCAAACACAAATCTATGTTCTCCCCAAAACACCATATCGGGGCTCACGGAATAGAACATGGCTCCGAAAGGCGTATGCCCCAGGTCGCTGGGCCTGGAATACATGGCGAATTTTCCGTTCACTTTTCTGGGGAATATAACACAATTCCTGTTGGATGGAATAGTAAGATTCTCTTTTTGATAAAAGGTCTTGAAATCTTTAGTCGTAGCCATGCCTATAAGCGGCCCCTGCCGTGAATCCAGGCACCAGGTGAAATAGTAGGTATCATCTATCTTTGTCAACCTGGGATCATACGTCCTTTCGCTTATCCTTAGATATTCATCCGGGCACTCCATCTTTAGCGCATCGGGCTCTATTTCCCATTGTATGCCGTCCTTGCTGAAACCTACATGCATGGTAAAATTAAGATCTATTTCGTCAACCCTGAATATCCCGGCATACCCCTTTTCAAAGGGAACTATGGCGCTATTGTGTATGCTATTCGCCCTATGAACGGCTTTTGCCGTTATAATAGGGTTCCCTTTGTACCTCTTAAAAACCGTTTCGTTGGCCATACTCCTCCCTTCTTTCTGCAGCTTTCTCTCTCTTAACGCTTTTTCCCCTCAGGACCTTCTCTCCCGCAAAAGAATGATATACGCTGCAGCGATATTTTTCAACTAAAATCTTGGCCCGATCACCCTGTCCGTGTAAATACCCGCGGGGCACTGTTTTCTCTTGTACTCCGAGCTTTTTATGGCACCTGTTACATTATCGACAATAGCGGGATCAAATCCCATTTTCACCAACTCAGCATGCGGAACCTTTTCGTCTAAAAGAAGATACAGTATAACATCGAGAATATCGTATGGCGGCAGGGAATCTTCATCTTTCTGGCCGGGTTTAAGCTCCGCGGAGGGCGCTTTTTCTATGGTTCCTCGCGGGATTATCTCCCCGTTACGGTTAATATATTCGGCTACCCGGTAAACCTCGGTCTTAAAAATGTCCGATATTACCGCAAGCCCGCCAACCGTATCTCCGTAAAGTGTACAGTATCCCATCATGGCCTCGCTTCTATTCCCGGTAGCAAGCACTAAATGACCGTATCTGTTGGAAAAGGCCATAACAATGTTACCACGTATCCGCGCTTGTATGTTCTGATGATATACCTCTACATCGGAGAATTTATCTTCCTTCAGATACTTTTCCAGGGTATCAAGATATGAATCATATATCCCTTTTATAGATATGGTTTTAAGCTTTATCCTTAGATTTTCAGATAGATCTTCGGCAAGGGAAACGCTTTCTTTTGAAGAATATTCAGACGGCATGGAAATTCCAAGAACATTTTCAGGCCCGGCGGCGGCCGCGGCAATAGCGCAAGTAACGGCCGAATCCACCCCCCCGGAAAGCCCCAGAACGATCTTTTTAAAGTTATGCCGCTTCATGTATTCACGCGTTCCCGCTACCAGTTGTTCGTATATCTTATCAACATTTCTTTCGGGAAGTACTCTTTGCTGTGTCATTTTTTCTCCTTTACATTTAAAGTCCCAGCTGGTACGCTTATCACGATAAGCGCCCGTAGCTCAGATGGATAGAGCAACTGGCTTCGAACCAGTTGGCCGCAGGTTCGAGTCCTGCCGGGCGCGCCACATTGTTTTAGGACGAGAACCCGCGGCGAAGCCGCGATGCGCAAGTCCTGACAAACCTTGCGAACGCAAGGTTTGATGCTGAGCGGGCGTCAAACAATGCGACCAACGGGAGCATTGTAGCCCGCGAAGTGCCGGGCGCGCCACATTGTTTTATATTCTTTCTCTTTTTAAACAATATAGAGCTTCCAGTATCATCCATATCTCAAGAACAAGCAGGAACACGCCTATTACTAACCTGCTGTAAGAGGCCTCAGTAAAAAAAACGGGAATACTTACCGCCATAGCCCAACTCGATGAGACTATCATAAAGATCATGGGAGCGGCCGTTACCCATACATTGCCTTGTTTCCTTTTTATCAAATACACGGTGGCCACCAAAAGCGCCAGCCCGGCTAAAAGCTGGTTGCTTATGCCGAAAAGCGGCCATAAAAGCAGCGCTCCGCCTCCCCCTCCGCTTGAGAACGCGAGTAAAGCCGCCGCCCCGACTACTGCCGCCGTTGCTGTATATCTTTCTTCAAGAGGTTTTATTTTAGCTCCGGACGCAAGCTCGGTAACCACATACCGTTGTATCCGTGTAGCAGTATCCAAAGTTGTCCCGGCAAAGGACGCGACAAGCACTCCTATCATAGCCTGAGCATATTGCGTTGGTATGCCCAAAGCTCCTATCATGTTGGCCGACCCGTTAACGAATGCCGTTATCTTTGCCGTAAGCCCCTGAGCTGCGCCCCAGCTGGAATAGTGATGGTTCCAGGCGGCAAGACCGGTAAAGACTTCCCCTCCGTCTGTTTTCACGTAGATCCCTATTCCCGCGGAAACAGCCACTATAACAAGAACGCTCAAAAAACCTTCCGTGAGCATGCCCCCGAAACCTATGAACTTTATATCCTCTTCGCTTTTGACCTGTTTCGACGTCGTCCCGGACCCCACAAGAGCGTGAAAACCCGATATGGCGCCGCAGGCAACGGTGATAAAAAGAAATGGCAATATCGGCGGAGCTCCTTCAGGGGCGAACTGCACCGCCGGGGCGACCATTGCGGGACGGGAAAAAAATATTCCCGCAAAAAGAATACCTATACCCAGTACGAGCTGATGGGAATTTATATAATCTCTCGGCTGTAAAAGCGCCCATACCGGCAGTACCGACGCGATATACGCGTAGACAAGCAGCACTATTATCCACATTCCCATGGGTGATATTCCGAAGACGCCGGGCATTCTAAGCGGCATCACTATCCCGGCAGCAATAGCGGCATACATCAGGACCACTGCCGCCACAGACATAGCCGTTATGTTCCAGCCTTTTCGATGAGCAAGATATCCCGCTGTCATGGCTAAAGGTATCTGTGCCCATACGGCTATGACAGACTGGGGATACATATCGAAAATGACCGCCATCACCATTCCAAAAATAGCCACCACTATCCATAGGGTAAAAAGTATTATGAAGAGAAAAAGTGTTCTGACTCTCGGGCTTATGATATCTTTTGATAATTCGCCTATAGACCGTCCTTTTCCGCGCGTAGATATTGTTATGGCGGCGTAGTCATGTACAGCTCCGGCGAATATGGATCCAAGTATTATCCACACAAGCGCGGGAACCCATCCCCAAATAACGGCTATGGCGGGTCCGACTATAGGGCCGGTACCGGCGATGGACGCGAAATGATGGCCGAAAAGCACTTCTTTATTGGTCGGAACATAATCAATATCGTCACGAAGTTCTTTCGCCGGCACTTTTCGGAGCACATCGCATCTAAAAACACGCCGAGCCACGAAAGACCCGTAAAATCTGTATGCCGCGGCGAATATTACAACAGACAAGATCACTATTATCTGAGAACTCATGACTTTTCCTATTTTTTCGGCCTGCCGACCGGCATCATGTAAACCGGTTCTCCTTGTGTTCCGTCAAGCACTTCTGAGACCTCTTCCTTAGCGAATCCGGCCACCATAACCGTCCCAAGCCCCAGGCTTTCGGCCTCGAGATGCACATTCTGGCCGAGATGCCCGGCATCCATAGGAACAAAAAGAGTGCGTCCCCTTTCACCGTAACGCCCGGCGGTTTTCTCGTACATCGCCGTAACCACTATGGTAGCGGGGGCATCAGCGATCATTTTCTGGCCGTAAGCGGCCCTTGAAAGCGCCTGCCGGATATCTCCTCCGATCACTTCACTCAAGGAATGTTCTTTCCAGTCGTATTTATATAGCCCCGGCCTAAGCCCCTCTACATTTCCGCTTGCAAAATATATTTCCAGAGGGTAGATGCCTCCCGCTGACGGATAGGCTCTGGTAGCGCCTGTGATCCCGTCAATAGTAGCGCCTCCCGCCGCCCACAAAAGCTGTCCGGCCTCGGCAATGGTCAAACTTTCCGCGGAGTAACTCCTTACCGACCTTCTTCCATGTATGGCTCTATTTACCGTTATCCCGCTTTCTGTATCTGGATCGGGCAGTTTTATTCTCTCCTGAGAAAAAACCTGTCCGCAAACAAGTAATACGCAGGCACAGGCCGCAAAGATCTTTAGGCTTTTCATATACCCCTCCTGGTTAAATTGCAACATATCCGAGTCCGCTTAGCTCCGCGCTCATCTCTTTCGGTTCCATACACAAATATATCCAGCATGAAACGCCGCGATCCCTTATAAATCCGCTTATTTTCTTGTAAATACTCGTCCTCAACATTTCAGGATATCTGAATTTACCGTCAAATCCCAGGAAAAATTCGCCGCCGTAAAAAATTTCGTTATCGTTGAACCTTTCTTCGGCCGCTTGCTTAAGACCGGGAGTATACCTCAAGGTTCCAAGGCTTATCCACAGGGTGTTGGCCCTTATCTCTTTATAAGAAAAAAGCTCTTCTATTATACCCTCATATTCTTTTTCCCATCCCTCATACCATACTAAAGGATCAAAGTGGAAGGCCACCTGATACCCCGCTTTAGCCGCGTTAAAAGCCGCTTCTATCCTTTCTTTCACGAAAGACGCGCCTTTTTCGTATTTCTCCGCTATTCCCGGAGTATTTATGGACCAGGCCAGAACGACATTTTCATGAGGCTTTTCTTTCAGCACGCTTTCTATATCGCTTGTCTTTGTTTTAAGCTCGAGAATAAGGTTTTTCGTGGCGCGGAAAAATTCTATCAGCTTTGGCGCATAACCCGTATATTTTTCAAGGGCAAGTGAATCGGTAAATTCCCCGGTGCCTATCCTTATTTTACTTCCTGTAACCGACCCGTCAAAATATTTAATGGCTTCGTAATAATCCTCTATGTTGGCATTGAGTATAATTCCTGGAATATTGCTGTAAGTCTGCAAATAGCAGTAAGAACAGTCAAACGGACATCCAAATCCGAGATTAAGTATCCAATACCCGCATCTTTTCGCGTCCTTGGTACAAGGACAGGGTTTGATAAAAGAAGCTTTGTTCCCCGTTACGATAATGTTTTCCCTTCGCGAATTATATTCCTTTGTCGGGTCACCGGCGGATATCGCCTTGCGGACTTCGCCGATATTGTCGATTTTTAGAACTTCCGCCTGAGGGAACCGGCTTATAAGCTCTTGCGTCCAATCGCATTCCAGGAACTTTTTTTCGACAAAGATCCTTTTGGGTTCTAACGCGCCGCGCCATTCGGCGCATTCTTCATCCTTATGCCCTGTCTTAAGAGGCATGATCCTTATTTTTTCACAGGGATTTTTGCCGGCATTAATTGAGGGATACCTCATGCTAAGCAGTTTCTTTTTAAGATCGTTGAATATTTCTCCTTTGTTCTCCTCTTTCGGAGAAAATCCCGTCTCATTCATCACCTCTTCGAAAGACTTTTTCTGCGCAATGCGGATCTCATAGATAAGACGCGTAAGCTCGTTTATCTTATTCAAACCAAGACGTATCGGCAAGCCGTCCTTGAGTTTTCTTTCCGTTTCCGCCGGTAGAAACTTGTTGTTCCGTGTAACCATACCGCCATTATATATCAACCCGCCGCCCGCCGCAACAAACCCGGAAAAACATGGCCCGCGAATTTTCGCTGTTTACAAAATGGGGCGTTTAGCGTATATTCATTATTCGGGGAACAAGACTTTCCGGGGAGTAGCGCAGCCTGGCTAGCGCACCTGCTTTGGGAGCAGGGGGCCGTGGGTTCGAATCCCACCTCCCCGACCAAACATCATGAATAAGAGTTAAAAACGCGGGCGTGGCGGAATTGGCAGACGCGCTAGCCTTAGGAGCTAGTGGTTTTACCGTGGGGGTTCGAGTCCCTTCGCCCGCACCAGAAAAGCTGTCCACCCGGAAAAGCTTTCGCTTTCTGTGTTGAATTCTCCGGGGTTTTGTGTTTTACTACTCTTTGAGAATTGTGCTTTTGAGGCTGGCCTCAAAGATCTTTGAATAATAAGCGCCCGTAGCTCATTTGGATAGAGCATCTGCCTTCTAAGCAGAGGGTAGCAGGTTCGAATCCTGCCGGGCGTGCCACACTGTCTTAAGGATGAGAACCCACGGCGAAGCCGTGATGCGCATCCCTGACAAATCTTGCGAACGCAAGATTTGATGCTGAGCGGGCGTAAACAATGGGACCAAAGGGAGCATTGTAGCCCGCGAAGTGCCGGGCGTGCCACACTGTCTTAAGGATGAGAACCCACGGCGAAGCCGTGATGCGCAAGGGTGTGGATATAAAAAATAATGTGGTGGGCGTAGCTCAGCTGGTAGAGCGCCTGACTGTGGCTCAGGTTGTCGCGGGTTCAAACCCCGTCGCTCACCCCATCGATTTGGCCAGAAAGCCGGAATTTGAAAAATTCCGGCTTTCTGTTCTCAGGTTCCCATACAGCCAAATCTATATATTTTTTATCGAGATCGCTTCACCCCGCTTCGCGGGGTTCGCGACTACGAGCGTGAAGACGCTACATTTCAGTTATCTGCAGTAGAACCCTACAACGTCGTCACGAGGAGCCCCCGAAGGGGACGACGAAGTGATCTCAATAAATTAATTTATTTCGATGATTATTTACGACGGGCTGTTATGACCTTCAGAAGCGCCTTACTTTTTCCATTCACATATTGGCTTTTTAGTGCTATGAGCGTGAATATTTCATCCTTATGCCGTTCCAGTCTCTTGGCGAAGCGGATAAACTCCTTGGGTTAAAATCGCTCGGAGGATACCAGATATTTTTTATCGAGATCGCTTCACCCCGCTTCGCGGGGTTCGCGACGACGAGCGTGAAGACGCTACATTTCCGAGAATAACTGAAATGTTACAAAAATTTCGGTAACACCTCAGTTATCCGCAGTAGAATCCAACGCCGTCGTCACGAGGAGCCCCCGAAGGGGGCGACGAAGTGATCTCATAATATGAAAATATTTCGGAGGGAGATTGCTTCGGCCCTATGT
>Ga0172377_10000498_pt1 | contig 37031 bp, 28 predicted proteins | sample Pumphouse3metaG_FD_119749 | JGI IMG/M metagenome (GOLD analysis project Ga0172377, IMG submission 119749) | Leachate microbial communities from a municipal landfill in Southern Ontario, Canada - Pumphouse #3 metaG | ecosystem: Engineered > Solid waste > Landfill > Unclassified | place: Canada... | reverse complement strand
TAAATGAAATAACATTTGATGAGGTTTTTATGATTTTAAATTGATTATAGTTATCTACAAAATTTTGTGTTGATTTAACATCAATTTCATCTGATAAATTTTTAATCTCTTTTATAATATTTTCAACATTTGCATTTAAAGTTGTATTTATCAAAATCATTGAAGCAGATTTATTAAAAATCTCTCCTGCTTCATCTATATTTAAAACAACTCCACCATTTTCAAAACCAATTTCACTTTTAAAAACTCCAGAAATTTTAAAAGTTTTATTTGCTATTTGAATTTCATTTTTGTTTGATAATTGTTCAAATATTGATTTCCCAATAATTACTTCATTTTTTGATGGATTTGAGCCCGCAATTAAAGTGTAGTTTTTAAATCTATTTTTTGTTACTCCATAAACTGCAACAATTGGAAGTTTTTCAACAGGACTAGCTCCCACAGTCATTGCAGAAGTATCTTTTATATCTTTTAAATTATTTATTTTTTCAACTAAATTGATATTCACATTTGAAAAAAATGTATCAGATATTTTTGCTTGAGTAACTATGATATCTCCATCACTTTTTAGCATTGAAGAGTACATAGAAATTACTCCATTTGAAATAGAACTAATTAAAAAGATTGATACTATTGAAAATATTAAACTTAAAATTATTAAAAAAGTTTTTAGTTTATTTGCAAATAATGCTTTAAATGCATATGAAATCAAGATTATCCTTTCTTATTTTTTGAAAGTTTAATCTTCGAATATGAACTTATAATGAATTAAATATGAATTTTTATTCATAATTTAGATAAAATACAAAAAAAATTAGGAAAAAATAATGAAAAAAGAGTTGATAAAAATAATAAAAAAAGCAGGAAAGATTTTAAAAAAAGGTTATTATTCAAATAAAGATGTAACTTTTAAAGCAAAAAAAGATTTAGTAACAAAATATGATGTTGCGGTTGAAAATTATTTAAAAGAAAAATTTACAAAAAAATTTAAAGAGTTTAATATAATTGCAGAAGAATCAGATAATACAAATATAGAATTTAATAATTCAATTATAATTGATCCAATTGATGGGACAACAAACTTTGTAAATGGAGTTCCTCATACTGCAATTTCACTTGGAGTATATAAAGATAAAAAACCATATTTAGCAATCGTTTATAATCCAATTTTAGATGAATTATATGAAGCTAAAATTGGTAAAGGTGCATATTTAAATGGTAAACAATTAAAAGTAAGTGATGAAACAGAGTTACAAAAAGCACTTCTTGCTACAGGATTTCCATATACAAGTGGTTCAAATGAAGATGATTTAAATGATGTTGTAAAAAAAATAAAAGATATTTTACCTCTTTGCCAAGATTTAAGAAGACTAGGAAGTGCTTCAATTGATTTATGTTTAGTAGCACGTGGAACTTTTGAAGGTTATTATGAAATGAATTTAAAACCTTGGGATGTAAGTGCAGGAGTTTTAATTTTAAGTGAAGCTGGTGGAAAGATTACAAATATAAATGGTGAGGAATATAATCTATTTGAAGATAAATATATAGTTGCAACAAATGGAAAGATTCATGATGAATTAATAAAAAATTTGAATTTACTATAGATATAAAAGTGTTCTAAAAAGGGCTTATTTAGTGATAATTAAATATAATAAATATAATAAATATTGGAAAAAGGTTTTTTAAATGTGTGGCATTGTTGGATATATTGGTAAAAAAGATACAACTAAAATATTATTAGATGGTTTAAAAGAGTTAGAGTATAGAGGTTATGATAGTGCTGGAATCGCTGTACTTAAAGATAATAAAATTGATGTTTTTAAAGCTTTAGGAAAACTAATCAATCTTGAAGAAAAAGTAAATACTTTTGCAGCTCATGATTATCATCTAGGAATTGGACATACAAGATGGGCAACACATGGAAAACCAACAGAATTAAATGCACATCCACATTTAGGTGAATACTCTTATGTTGTTCATAATGGAATTATTGAAAACTATAAAGAGTTAAAAGATGAATTAATACAAAAAGGTCATAAATTTGTATCTCAAACTGATACAGAGGTTATAGTTCATCTTTTTGAAAATTATAATAATAAATTAAATGATTCAACTTTAGCTTTCAAAAATACAATCACAAGACTTGAAGGTGCCTTTTCAATTCTTTTAATTACAAAAGCAGAGCCTTCAAAAATATTTTTCTTCAAAAATGGAAGTCCGTTAATTGTAGCACGAGGAAATGAAGAAGAAGAAGTTTTATTTGCATCATCTGATGCTCCTTTGATAGGTTTAGCTTCAGATGTTGTGTATTTAGAAGATGGAGTTGGTGGAATTGCTAGTGCTTCATATATAGAATTTTTTTCAGATAATTATAGCTGGTCAACGCTTCCAACTTCAAAACAATTTGCTCAAAAAGATGGATATAGATTTTTTATGGAAAAAGAGATTTATGAGCAAAGTAGTGTTGTAAGTGATTGTATGTTAGGAAGAATCAAAGATAATGAAATTTTATTTGATGAGATAAATTCTTCTATACTTGAGGGTATTAATGAAATAAAAATATGTGCTTGTGGAACTTCTTATCATGCAGGACTTACATCTTCTTATTTATTTGAAAGATTATCAAAAATAAAATGTAATATAGAAGTTGCAAGTGAATTTAGATATAAAGAACCACTTTTAACAAAAGATACATTATTTATTGTTATTTCTCAAAGTGGAGAAACTGCTGATACACTTGAAGCTTTAAAAATGGCAAAAAATGCAGGCTTAAAAACTTTGGTTATTTGTAATGTTGATAATTCATCAATGACAAGAGTTGCAGATTTTACAATTTTAACTCGTGCTGGAATAGAAAAAGGAGTTGCTTCAACTAAAGCATTTTCTACTCAAACAGTAGTTCTTTGGATGTTGTCTTTATATTTTGGAAAAATCAAAAATACAATATCTATTGAAACAATGCAAAAAGAGTTACATACATTAAGAGAAGTTCCAAAAGCACTTTGTATTAGTGATAGAATACATGAAAAAACAAAAAGATTATCAAAAAGATATTTACATGGACATGGTTTTTTCTTTATAGGAAGAGATGTATTTTATCCATTAGCACTTGAAGGTGCTTTAAAATTAAAAGAGATTTCTTATTTACATGCAGAAGGTTATCCTTCTGGTGAAATGAAACATGGACCAATAGCATTAGCTGACCCTGAATTATTTACAATAGCATTAATGCCTCAAAATTTATTATATGACAAAATTAAATCAAATGTTGAAGAGTTAAGTGCGCGTGATAGTACAATTTGTGCAATTTCACCACTAGATTTTGATCTAGCTGATGATTTTATAAAAATTAATAAACTTGAACATTATATGTTAGAATTTTTTGAAATGTTAGTTGTACTTCAACTTTTTTCAATGGAAATTTCAATAAGACTAGGAAATGATGTTGATATGCCAAGAAACTTGGCTAAATCTGTAACAGTAGAATAATGAAAAAATACCTATCATATATTCTTCTAGCACTTCTTTGCTATTTACTGTATGAAAATGCAGATTCTAAATTTATAGTTGCAGGTGTTGGAATATTTATAATAGGTATGCATTTTATGGAAGATGGGTTTAAGCTTTTTAGTGGAGGAATGCTAGAAAAGCTTATTTCTAAAAGTACAGATACTACTTATAAAGCTATAGGTTTAGGTGTAATTTCAACAGCAGTTCTTCAAAGTTCTTCTTTAATTGCAATAATCGTAATCTCTTTTTTATCTGCAAAACTTATTACTTTATCAGGTGCTATAGGAGTTGTTTTTGGCTCAAATGTTGGAACAACTGCAACAGCATGGATTGTTTCATATTTTGGAATGAAAATAAATATTGAAGCACTTGCGCTTCCTATGATTATTTTTGGTGTAATTTTTAGATTTTATAAAAATAAAACAGTTCAAGGAATTGGAAATATTCTTTTAGGTTTAGGTTTTGTTTTTCTTGGTATTGGATATATGAAAGATGGATTTGAAGATTTAAAACAAGGAATAGATTTATCTCAATTTGCTATTGAAGGTTATAAAGGAATATTTATTTATATCTTAGTTGGAATAGTTGCAACAATAATTATTCAATCAAGTAGTGCTACTTTAGCTTTAACTATCACTGCACTCGCGACAGGACAAATAATATATATAAATGCAATTGCAATTACAATTGGTGCAAATATTGGAACAACAATTACAGCAGTTATGGGTGCAATGGTTTCAAATTCAAATAGTAAAAGAATGGCTTTAGCTTTACTTATATTTAATACAGTAACTGCTGTTATTGTGACATCAATTTTATTTTATTTTGTAGATTTTATTGATTATTTATCAAAAAATATTGGAATTGATGAAAAAGATTATGCGATGAAATTATCTCTATTTCATACAGTATTTAATATTTCTGGATTATTTATATTTTCTTTTTTTATTCCAAAACTTGTAAATTTTTTGAAAAAACTTTTTGTAGAAGACAAAGAAGTTTATATTCAAAATACAAAATTTTTAGATATGCAAGTTGTTGCTGTACCATTTGCAGCATTAAAAGCTACACGAAAAGAGACTGTTCATTTATATGAAAATGCAAGTGAAGTTTTAAGTCATGCTATTATGCTTCATCGACATAGATATTTAGGAAAAACAGATATCTCTTCTATTGTAAAAGAATCAACAGATATTATTGAGCTTAATATCGAAGAGTTTTATCAAACAAGAATAAAATCTTTATATAGTGACATAATTGATTATTCAACATATTTTATAAACGATTTAGAAGGTTCAGAAAGAGCCTATTTATATGAATTAAGAAGTGCTTGTCGAGATATAGCAGAAGCTGTAAAAAATACAGAAGAACTACAAGAAAATATCTCCAAATATTTATTAAGTAATAATGATTATATAAAAGATGAATATAACTCATTAAGAGAAGCAATAGCAAAAACAATAAATACAATAAATGAGATAAAAAGTAGTAAAGATGAACTAGATGTTTTAGCAAAATCAGAGTTATTAAAAGAATATTTAAAAAGCTTAGATGTTATTGCAACTGGAAGAATAGATGTGTTAATTAGAGAAAAAAGAATTGATAAAAAAATGGCAACAACTTTACTAAATGATAGTTCTCATGCATATAATATTATAAATAAATTGATAAATGTGGCTAAAATATTATGGATAGAAGATCTTACTATTAAACAATTAGGAGAAGATTATGAAGCTGGAAAAAATTTATGAAAAAATCAAAGAATATTTGTTGCTAATTGAAGAAGATAAAGATTTAGAAGAAAAAGAAGTAAAAAAACTTCAAGAAAAAATAGAGAATAAAATATCTAAACTAAAAGAAAAAACTAAATTTTCTAAAAATATTGAAGAAGAGAATAAATTAAAAGAAGAGATTTCAATTCTTAAAAAATTTAAAAAACAATTGAAAGAAAAAAAGTAAATAACAGCAATTTTTAGTTAAGATAACAAACTTTTTGTCTTTATGGCAAATTGAATTCTTTAAATTTTTATTTTAAAATTTCTTAAACATATTATAGAAAACTAAAAAATGGAAAACAAAAGATGGAAAACAACTCAAGATTATTCTTGTGGAAAACAAAGGATGGAAAACAAAAATGAAAAAACAAACTCAATACTTATTTACAAGTGAAGTAGTAAGTCCTGGACACCCAGATAAATGTGCAGATATTATTGCAGACTCAATAGTTGATAGATTAATTATAGAAGATAAAGATAGTCGAGTAGCATCTGAAGTTTTTGTGGCAGGAAAACATGTTGTAATTGGTGGTGAAGTAAAATCAAAAGCAACATTATCAGATAAAGATTATGAAAAAATTGTAAAAGATGCCTTAGCAAAAATTGGATACGATGGAAAATCTGCATTTTCAAAAGAACAATGCTTACATCCAGATGATGTAAAAGTACAAGTTTTATTAAATCAACAAAGTCCAGATATCTCTCAAGGAGTTGATCAAACAACTGGAGAAATTGGAGCAGGTGACCAAGGAATTATGTTTGGCTTTGCTTCAAGTGAAACAGCTGATTATATGCCTGCAGCTATTACTTATGCAAGAATTTTATGTGATAAAGTTTATAATTATGCTTTACATCATAATCAAAAACTTGGAGTTGATATTAAAACACAAGTTACAGTTGATTATGGTACAAAAGCTAATTTTGAAAATTGTAAACCTCAAAAAATTCATACAATAGTTGTAAGTGCACCTTCTGTTGAAGGAATGCAAATTGAAGAAGTTAGAAGTTTAATTCAAGGTCTGATAGATGATGCTGGACTTCCAACAAATATGTATGATAAAAATTCAACAATTATTCATATTAATCCAACAGGAAGATATGTAAACCACTCTTCTTTACATGATAGTGGATTAACTGGAAGAAAATTAATTGTTGATTCATTTGGTGGATATGCACCAATTGGTGGTGGAGCTCAAAGTTCAAAAGATTATACAAAGGTTGATAGAAGTGGACTTTACGCTGCACGTTGGATAGCTAAACATATTGTTGCTTCTGGACTTGCAAAAAAAGCAATAGTTCAAATATCTTATGCTATTGGAGTTGCACGTCCTACTTCAGTTGCAGTTGATACAATGGGAACTTACACAAAATTTGATGATGATACATTATCTCAATTTGTAATGGATACTTTCCCATTGACACCAAGATGGATTACAGAAAAATTTGCATTAGATAAACCAAGTGAAAAAACTTTTCTTTATGCAGATGTTGCTGCAAGGGGACAAGTAGGTCAAAGTGATTATCCATGGGAAAAATTGGATGAATTAGATAGATTTGAGAATATTCAAAAATAATAAAGGATTATTATGGATTTAAGAAACTTATTTAGCAAAATATCTTTTGACAGTAAATCAAAAGAACAACCAACAAAAAAAGATGCACCAAGTCATTGGGTTAAATGTCCAGAATGTAATGCATTAATGTTTTTTAAAGAGGTAGAAAATCAAGATAATATTTGCCCAAAGTGTAATTTTCATATGAGAATTGGAGCAAAAAGAAGAATTGAAATTTTAACAGATAAAGATAGTTTTGTTGAATATGATGCAAATCTAAAGCCAAATGATCCTTTAAAGTTTGTTGATAAAACATCTTATAAAAAAAGAGTAGAAGAGGCTTTTAAAAATACTGGAAGAACATCATCTGTTGTTAGTGGTGAGTGTACAATTAATTCTATTCCTGTACAACTTGTAGTTTTTGATTTTGCTTTTATGGGTGGAAGTTTAGGTTCAGTTGAAGGTGAAAAAATTGTACGTGCTGTTAATAGAGCAATAGAAAAGAAACAAGGTTTAATTATCATCTCTGCTTCAGGAGGTGCTAGAATGCAAGAGTCAACTTTTGCATTAATGCAAATGGCAAAAACTTCTGCTGCACTTAAAAAATTAGATCATGCAAAACTTCCATATATATCAGTTTTAACAGATCCAACAATGGGTGGAGTATCTGCTTCTTTTGCCTTTTTAGGAGATATTATTATGGCAGAACCAGGTGCTTTAATTGGATTTGCAGGACAAAGAGTTATTAAACAAACAATTGGAGCTGATTTACCTGCTGGTTTCCAAAGAGCTGAATTTTTACTTGAAAAAGGCTCTATTGATATGGTTGTAAATAGATCAAAAATGAAACAAACTTTAGCAGATTTATTAGGTATGTTTCAAAAAGAAAAAATTAGTTAATAAATGATTTCAAATTTAGAAAAGGCTTTAGGTTTTGAACTTAAAGCCTTTAATTACTTATATGTTTTATGTGATTATGAAACATTACTTAAAAAAAATATCACTTTAGATAAATTTATTGATTTATGTAAAAAAAAAGATGTTAAGTTAGTTCAATATAGAGATAAAATCTCATCTTTAGAAGAACAAAAAACAAATCTTTTATATTTAAAATCAAAATTAAATATTCCAATAATTATAAATGATAAAATTGAATTAATAAAATATGCAGATGGTTTACATCTAGGACAAGAAGATTTTCTAGCAATTCATAGAGATAAAAAAATTGCAATAAAATTAGTTAGAGCAAAAATAAAAGATAAATTACTAGGACTTTCAACTCATAATGAAATAGAAATTTTAGAGGCAAATGAACTTCCTTTAGATATGATTGGTCTTGGAGCATATAAAAATACAACAACAAAAGATGTTAGTACAATTTTAGGAGATAAGATTTCTTATTTAGCAAAAATATCTAAACATCCAGTTTGTGCTATTGGTGGAGTTCAAATAAATGATAAAATCCCAAATATTAGATTTAATGTAATAGGAAGTGGCTTTTATTATGAGTAAAATAAATATATATTCAATATTAAAACCATCAAAAGATGATTTTGATTCTATAATACAAGAATTTGTAAAAATGTCTTCAAAATACGCAAAAGTTGAAGTTCATTATATATTTAATAAAAACATAGCAAAAGCCCAAACAATAGGTGAAAAAGAGGCACAACTTTCATATTCTGAAACTTATGAACCTTTATTAAAAGGGTTTAATATAGCACTTGACGTTTTAGGTAAAAAAGTTGATACATATGCTTTTTCTAATCTTATTGAAAATAAAAATGAAGTTAATTTTTTTATTGGTGGAGCATATGGATTTCAAAGGGAATTTTTACAAAAATGTGATAAAGTAATTTCACTAAGTGATTTAACAATGGCTCATAAAGTTGCTAATGTTGTACTAACAGAGCAGATCTTTAGAAGCTTAAGTATTCAAAATAATCATCCATATCATAAGTAATTTATAAACATTTTTGTATAATGAAAATAGTAAAAGAAAGTTTTTAAAAAGGAAAGAAGATGGGTCTTAAAAAATATATCATCTCTTCAATAATTTTTATTATTGCGGTATTTGGATATGCATATAGCTTAGAATTAGGTGAATATGAAATTTCACTACTTGGATATTCTTTGAATTTACCTGCATCAGTGTGGATAGTATTTCCAGTAGTTGTTTTAGCATTAGTTACTTACTTACATATTATTTTTTATGGGTTAATTAACTATTTTAAACAAAAAGCAGTAATTAAAGATCATGAAACTATGATAGAGTTTATTAAATTAGGATTACTTGAAAAAACTAATGTTTTAAAGTTTAGAACAAAAGATTTTAAAAATTTATCTTCAATTTTATCACAATTGAAAATTGTAGTAACAGATGAAAGATTCACTTCTTCAAATGAAGAATTAAACAAAATAGTTGGAAATATTCAAGATATAAATGATGGGAAATTTGTGAGTGAAAAATCTTTTAAAATAAATGAAACATCAAAATTAGCAAATTTAAATATGTTAAATAAAGTTAATGAGCAAATTGATTTTGCAGTGGATGTACTAAAAAAACCAGAAAATTATTCTTCAAATATCATTAGACAAGCTTTTGAAAATGTACTAGAAGAAAAAACTATGACAACAATTAAAAAACTTTATAAAAATATTAAACTTGATAAAGAGTTAGCATTTAAACTTTTTGAAAAAGATGCAGCAAATAATGAATTTGGATTTACTGCTGAAGAGATTTTAGCAATAGTTAAAGATTTAGATTTTAATAAAGATGATTATCTTGCTTTAGCAAAAAATTATGAAAAAATATTAAAACCTGATCAAATAATTTCAATTTTTGAAAAACTTTCAACTGAAGTTGAAGAGGCAACAACGGCATATTTACATGTATTATGTGAATACGAAATGATTGATAGAGTAAAAGAGATAGTATCTTTAACTCCTGACACAGAATATACAGCATTTAAAGCTCTTTTAGATTTAAAAGAATCTGGAAAATACTATAATTTAGAAACGATATCTTACAAATAATGAATAATAAAATTGATTTTAGCAGACCGCTAATGGTATTGGCACCATTAGCAGGTTATACAGATTTACCTTTTAGGTCAGTTGTAAAAAAATTTGGTGCAGATTTAACAATATCAGAAATGATTTCATCAAATGCTTTAGTTTATAAAAGTGCAAGAACACTTAAAATGATAGAAAAATCTCCTACAGAAGATCCTTATTTTGTTCAAATTGCTGGTAATAGTGTTGAATTAGTTCGTGATGCAGTTCAAATATTGAATGATGTTGAAGGAATTGATGGAATTGATTTAAATTGTGGATGTCCTGCTCCAAAAGTTTTTAATCATGGTTCAGGTTCAAATCTTTTAGGTGATTTAAAAAAACTTGAAGAGATTTTATCTACAGTAAAAAAATATTCTAAGAAACAATATACAAGTGCAAAAGTAAGACTTGGTGTAAATGAAAAAATTCCAGTTGATATAGGAAAAGCAGTTGAAGCTTGTGGAGTTGATTTTGTATCAGTTCATGGAAGAACCAGAGCTGGAAAATATAAAGCACCAGTTGATTATGATGCAATTAAACAAATGAAAGAAGCTATTTCAATACCTGTTATTGCAAATGGTGATATTAAAGATTATGATAAAGCAAAAGAAGTTTTAGCATATACTAATGCAAATGGTGTAATGATAGGTCGAGGTGCAATTGGAAAACCTTGGGTATTTTATCAATTAAAACATGGAATAGAAGATATTTCAAATGAAAAGAAAAAAGAGATAATTTTAGAACATTATGATGCAATGCTAAAATTTCATGGACCTCACGGTGCTATTATGTTTCGAAAATTATTACACTCATATTCAAAAGGTTATACAGGAGCCAATGAATTTAGAGATATTGTGAATAAAATCTCAGATGTAGATGTTATGAGAGATTTAATCGAAAACTTTTTTTAAACTTTTTTAATTAGATTCAAAAGTTATTTAGATAGAATATTGCACTTTTTATAAGTAAAGAAATTATAAACAATTTTTTAATAAAGGAAATATTTGTCTAAATACTATTTTGAATTAGCTTTCAAACCAGATAATCATTATGAACTTTTTTTAGATTTATTAGAATCATTAACAGCAGATGCAATTGAAGAAAGTGAAGGTAGCTTAATTGTACGAAGTGAAGATGAACTTGAAGACTTGAAGTTTGGGATAGAAAAATTCTCAAAAGCTTTAAATATTAACTGTAATATTTCATATGAAAAAAAAGAGAATATAGATTGGATAAGAGAATATCAAAAATCAGTTAAATCTGTAGAAATTGGAAACTTTTTTATAAGACCATCATGGGAAGAAAAAAAAGAGAATAAAATTGATATTATTATAGATCCAGCTCTATCTTTTGGTTCAGGACACCATGAAACAACTTCTTCTTGTATTGAAGCAATTGATGAATTTGTAAAAGAAAAACAAACTGTTTTAGATGTAGGAACTGGAAGTGGTATTCTTGCGATTGCAGCAGCTAAAAAGAATTGTATAGTTGATATTTGTGATACAGATGAAGTTTGTATAAATGACACGAAATCAAATTTTGATTTAAATAACGTTAGCTTTAATGATGCTTGGATTGGCTCAACAAATAAAACAACTAAAAAATACGATGTAGTTATTGCAAATATAGTTGCAGATGTTTTAGTAATGATAGCAAGTGATTTGAAAAAATGTTTGAATAATGATGGATTATTAATAATTTCAGGTATATTAGATAAACATATAAATAGAGTATTAAGTAAATTTAAAGATTTAGAAGAACTAAAACTTATTCATAAAAATGAATGGGTTACAGTTGTATTTAAAAATAGTAAGGAGTCTTAAATTATGGCTAAAAAACAACAAAATAATAGCAATAATAATAACAATAACAACGCTAATAATGGGAATAATAACAATTTTTTTAATAATAATCCATTATTGATATTTGTAATTTTTTCAATTGTTACAATATTTGCATTTAAAACAATTTTTCCAGAAGATCAAATATCTAGTGGGACAAATTCAAATATTCAAGCATTTGGACAAACAACAAATAAAACTATCGCATATTCTGATTTAAAGAAATTAATTAGTTCAGGAAAAATAGAGTATGTAGGAATTGGAAATACTCAAATTAGGGCAGTTTCAAAAAATGATGGTGGACAAGTAGTAACATATACTGCAAGAAGAGTAATACCTGATGAAACATTGATTACAACTTTAGAGCAAAATGGTATTGGGTATGGTGGTATTAATGAAGAGAATATTTTAGCTGATATTTTATTTGGATGGGTACTACCAATATTTATTTTCTTTGCCATTTGGATGTTTATTGCAAAACGAATGCAAAAATCAATGGGTGGTGGTTCAGGAGGAATTCTTGGAATTGGTTCATCTAAAAAAATGATTAATTCTGAAAAACCAAATGTTAAATTTGACGATATGGCTGGAAATAAAGAGGCTAAAGAAGAGGTCCAAGAAGTTGTTGACTTTTTAAAATCTCCAGATAGATATGTAAGACTTGGTGCTCAAATCCCAAAAGGTGTTTTATTAGTAGGACCTCCTGGTACAGGGAAAACACTTTTAGCAAAAGCAGTTGCTGGTGAAGCTGATGTTGAATTTTTATCAGTTTCTGGTTCAGCTTTTATAGAGATGTTTGTTGGGGTTGGAGCTTCAAGAGTTAGAGATTTATTTGAACAAGCAAAAAAAGTAGCACCTGCAATTATTTTTATTGATGAAATTGATGCAATTGGTAAAAGTAGAGCAAGTGGTGGACCAATGGGAGGAAATGATGAGAGAGAACAAACATTAAATCAGCTTTTAGCTGAAATGGATGGATTTTCAACAGAACATGCTCCTGTTATTGTATTAGCAGCAACAAATAGACCTGAAGTTCTTGATCCTGCACTTTTAAGACCAGGAAGATTTGACAGACAAGTTTTAGTTGATAAACCTGATTATGAAGGAAGAATTGAAATCTTAAAAGTACATATTAAAGATGTAAAATTAGGGAAAAATGTAGATTTAAAAGAAATTGCAAAAATGACAGCAGGACTTGCTGGAGCTGATTTAGCAAATATCATTAATGAAGCAGCATTACTTGCAGGGCGAGCTAATAAAGATGAAGTTGAACCAAGTGATTTTAAAGAAGCGGTAGAGAGACAAATTGCTGGACTTGAGAAAAAATCAAGAAGAATTTCTCCAAAAGAGAGAAAAATAGTTGCTTATCATGAATCTGGACACGCACTAATTGCTGAAATTACAAAAGGTGCAAATAAAGTAAATAAAGTATCAATTGTTCCAAGAGGACTTGCTGCACTTGGATATACTTTAAATACTCCAGAAGAAAATAAATACTTGATGCAAAAACATGAATTGTTAGCTGAAGTTGATGTTCTTTTAGGTGGACGTGCAGCAGAACAAGTATTTATTGGAGAAATTAGTACTGGTGCAGGAAATGATTTAGAAAGAGCAACAGGAATTATTAAATCAATGGCTACTATTTATGGTATGAGTGATATTGCTGGATTAATGGTTTTAGAAAAAAGAACAAATCAATTTTTAGGTGGACAAACTCAAAAAGATTATTCAGATGCTATGGCAAAAGAACTTGATAATCACGTAAAAACATTGTTAAATGAAAGATATGAAATTGTTTTAAATGCTCTAAAAGAAAATAGTGCAGCAATTGAACAAATGACAGCAGAATTACTTGATATTGAAGTAATTACAGGTGAAAGAGTAAGAGAAATTATCAAAGAAAATGGTGGAAAAGTTTTCGAAGATGAAGATTTGCATAGTGAGGCAATTACTCTTGAAGATGAAACTACAAAAACAGAAACTATTGAGTTATAAATTCTTATAGGAAGTCAGATAAATTTTTATCTGACTTTTTTTTCCTCTCTTATCAAAATTATTTTTTTTTGTGTTTAGTTATAATTATTGTATAATTGATTTATATAATGATTCATAAAGGTTAAATATGAATAAAAATCAAGATTATTTCTTTTATTTAAAAAAGACAACAGTTTTATATGTTGAAGATGATGATAGTACAAGAGAAGAATTGGAATACTTTTTAGAAAAAAAAGTATATAAACTAATTGTTGCAAAAAATGGACAAGAAGGTTTAGAATTATATAATAAGCATAAACCAGATTTAATTGTAACTGATATCCAAATGCCTGTAATGAATGGTATAAAAATGATTAAATCACTAAAAGAAATCAATCCAAATTTACCTATTGTTATTATTACTGCTTTTAATGATACAGATTATTTATTTGAAGCAATAAAATTAAATGTTACTGGATACTTAACAAAACCTCTTAATTTATATGCACTTAGTGAAACTTTATTTACAATATCAAAAAATATTTTTCTAGATAAAGAGAATAAAGAAATATATAATACTTTAAAACAATATAAAGATATAGTTGATGAAAGAGCAATTATCTCAAAAATGACAATAGATGGAACAATAACATATGTAAATGAACCATTTGAAATAATATCTGGTTATAAAAAAGAAGAACTTTTAGGTGAATCGCATTATATAATTAATCCATTAATTAATAACAAAATATTAAAAGATATATTTAAAAGAATTAAAATTGAAAAAAAATCGTGGCATGGACATATAAAAAACATCTCAAAAGAAGGAAAAGAATATTTCTTAGATTTAATTATTAAACCAATTTTAGATTTAGATGGCAATATATTAGAATTTATTTCATTGGCAAATGATATAACAGATTTAGAAATATCAAAAAATTATTTTGAACTTTTAACTCAAAAAAACACTCTTGATTTAAATGAGTCAATAAGAGTAGTTAATGCTTATAAAGAAGCAATAGATGAAAGTAATATTATTTTAAGAATAGATTTAAAGAAGAATATTGTTTATGCAAATAAAGCATTTTATGATTGTACGGATTATAAAAAAGATGAATTATTGGGAAAACCTTATTCCTCATTAAAACATTTTGGCTTAGATGAAAAAGAACAAGAAGAAAAAATCAATAATATGTTTTGTGGAGAAATTTGGAAAGGGAAAATATCAATTTATGGGAAAAATGAAAAAATATTTCATTTTGATGTAACTTTATTTCCATTAAAAAACAGTGATGGCAAAGTTAATGAATATATGGAAATAATACATGATATAACTGAAATAGAAAATTTACATGATGAATTAGAAGATACACAAAGAGAAATTATTTATAAGCTTGGTGAAATTGGTGAAACAAGAAGTAGTGAAACAGGTAATCATGTTAAAAGAGTTGCAGAATATTCGAAACTTTTAGCTCAAAAAATAAATTTAAATTATGAAGATACAAATAGACTTTTTATAGCTTCTCCAATGCACGATATAGGAAAAATTGGTATCCCTGATTCCATTTTAAATAAACCAGGTAAATTAACTCCAGAAGAATGGGAAATCATGAAAAATCATGCTCAAATTGGTTATGATATATTGAGAAATTCGAAAAGAGAAATACTAAAAGCAGCAGGAATAGTTTCTTATACACATCATGAAAAATGGGATGGTAGTGGTTATCCTTTAGGATTAAAAGGAGAAGAAATACATATCTTTGGAAGAATTACAGCAATAGTAGATGTTTTTGATGCTTTAAGTAGTGAAAGAGTTTATAAAAAAGCTTGGGATATTGAAAAAATTTTAGAACTTTTAAAAGAAGAAAAAGGAAAACATTTTGATCCTAATTTAGTTGATGTTTTCATAGAAAATTTAAATGAGTTTTTAGAAATAAAAGATAAATATAAGGAAGTAGATGAAAAATCTGAGTATTAGAATTAAATTAATCATAATTTTTATTGTAATAAAAATTCTTCCTTTAATATTTATAGCTTACATAGCTTATATGGGTGTTATCAAACTAGATACTTATTTAAATAAAAGTACAACTTTTTTATTTAATCAAAGTAAAGAAATTATTATAAATACTGCAAATGCATCAATTGAAGATAGTATAAAAAATTTAGATAAAAAATCTCAAGATTCTTTAGAAAAAATCTCTTATGAAATTGCAAATAATATTGCAGAATTTTTATATGAAAGAGATAAAGATTTATTGTTTTTATCAAGAGTAGATTTAAATCAAAAAGTTTTAGAAAATTTTTATGAAGCAAAAACAAAAAATATAATTGTTCATGATGAATACTTTTATGATGATGAAACAAATACTTATAAAACAAAAGAAGAGTTAAAAAAAATTGAAAGAGAACAAAAAACTGCGAATTTAAAAGAGAATGAAAAAGAGTTTAATTATATTGATCCAATAGAGTTTAAAACAAAAAATATACCAATTTACAAAGAGATAAGTTTTTTTGATTTAAATGGAAACGAAAAATATAAAATTTCTTCAATAAATCCAGAAAAATTAAATGTTTCAGATAGTAAAAATACTTATATAAAAGCAGAAAAATATTTTGATGAAATTTCAAAATTAAATAAAAATGAAATTTATGTTTCAGATGTTATTGGTGAATATGTAGGAAGTAAAATAATAGGAACTTTTACAAAAGAAAAAGCAAAAAAAGCTGGAATTGAGTTTGAACCACAAAAATATGGATATGCAGGAATTGAAAATCCTTTAGGAAAAAGATTTGAAGGAATTATTAGATTTATTACACCAGTATTTAAAAATAATGAAAAAATAGGTTATATTTCTGCAGCGTTAGATCATAGACATATTCAAGAATTTACAGATACAGTAAATCCTACAAGTATAAATCTAAAACAAAATATTGCAGATGCAAGTTTAGGTAATTATGCTTTTATTTGGGATTATGAAGGAAAAAGTATTGCTCATCCAAGGGATTATTCGATTTTTGGATATGATAAAAATAGTGGTGAAAAAGTAATGCCATGGTTAAGTGCAGATGTTGCACAAAAATTTTATAGTTCAAATAAAAATATTAATGAATTTTTAAAAGATTATCCAAAATTTGAAGAACAAAGCTTGAATAAAAAACCAAATCTAAAACAGTTAAAAGAAGATGGAAATGTTGGACTGGATTGTAGATATTTAAATTTTGCTCCTCAATGTGAAGGTTGGATGCAATTAACCCAAAATGGAGGTTATGGTTCTTTTATTATAAATTGGAGTAATGTTTGGAAACTTACAACGGCTGCAACGATTCCTTATTACACTGGAAAATATGGTAATACAAAAAGAGGATTTGGTTTTGTTGCAATTGGAGCAAGTGTTGATGATTTTCATTCAGCTGCTAATAAAACAAGAGAAGATGTCCTAAAAATATTAAATAATCAAACAAATTCAATGTCTGAAATAATGAGTGAAAATCAGAGTGAAATTAAAACATTTATAGATGCTTTGATAAATGAATTGACAATTATTACTTTTGCAATGATAATTTTAATTATTATAATAGCTTTATTAATGTCAAGTTATTTAAGTAGAAAAATAGAACATATACTAATTGGAACAGAAAAATTTGCAAATAATGAATTGGATTATAGAATAAAAGTAACTTCAAAAGATGAAATTGGTCAATTAGAAAATTCGTTTAATGAAATGGCAGAAAAAATTGAGCAATTAATAAAAGAAGAAAAAATATTAAATAATACTTTAGAAGAAAAAATAATAGTTGAAACATCAAAACAAAAAGAACAAGAGCAACTTTTAATTCAGCAAACAAGACTTGCTGCAATGGGAGAAATGATAGGAAATATTGCTCATCAATGGAGACAACCTTTAAATGCATTAGGATTAGTTTTACAAAATTTGAAATTTTCTTATGATATAGGTGAATTAGATGAAAAAATGATGGATAAATCAATAAATAAAGCAAATATTCTTACTCAAAATATGTCAAAAACAATTGATGATTTTAGGAAATTTTTTAAACCAAATAAAGCAAAAGAGAAATTTGGAATAAATGAAAATGTAAATAAAGCTATTGAATTGGTTGAATCAACTTTTGAACATCATAATATAAAATTAAAAAAAGAATTTTCTTCAAATGAATTAGAATTTAATGGTTTCCCTAATGAATTTTCTCAAGTTATATTAAATATTTTAACAAATGCAAAAGATGCTTTACTTGAAAGAAATATTGAAAATCCCGAAGTTATTGTTCAAACAAAAATGGAAAATAATAATATTTTTATTTCAATAAGAGATAATGCAAAAGGAATAGATGTAGATATTATTAATAAAATCTTTGAACCATATTTTACAACAAAAGAAGAGGGAAAGGGAACAGGAATAGGATTATATATGTCAAAAATTATTATAGAAAATAATATGAATGGTAAAATAGAAGTTTCAAATGAAGAAAATGGTGCTAATTTTACTATAAAATTGCCAGTATAAATATAAGATTTTTAGGATTAAAATTTTTTAATTTTTATCCTAAAAAGAAAAAAACTATTGACAAAAAAAGATTTATTAAATATACTAAAAAATCAAAAAACAAAAAGGAGAGATATATGAAAATATTTGATTTTTATAAAAACCATTTCATTAAAAGTGTTAACTCTCTTCTGCTTCTCTCTTTTTCTCTCTAAAATTATAAACTTTTATAATTATAATTTATAACAAAATAATCAAAACTCAGTTTTTCTTTTTTTATTTAAAAAAAGATATAATTAATAACATTTTAAAAGGTTAATATGATGGATAAAAATAAAATTATTGTATTTGATACAACATTAAGAGATGGGGAACAAAGTCCTGGTTGTTCTATGAACACAGAAGAAAAAATAAAAGTGGCTTTGCAATTAGAGAAATTAGGTGTTGATGTAATAGAAGCTGGATTTGCAGCAGCAAGTCCTGGAGATTTTGATGCAGTTAGTAGAATAGCACAAATAATTAAAAATTCAAGTATTTGTTCTTTAGCAAGAGCAGTTGAAAATGATATAAAACAAGCTGGATTAGCAGTAAAAGAAGCTCCAAAACATAGAATCCATACATTTATTGCAACATCACCAATTCATATGAAATATAAATTAAAAATGAGCGAAGAAGAAGTTATTAAAAGAGCAATTCATGCAGTACAATATGCGAAAACATTTGTAGATGATGTTGAATTTTCTTTAGAAGATGCAGGAAGAAGTGAAATTTCTTTTATGAAAGAAGTAATGGATGCTGTCATTAGTGCAGGTGCAAGAACTATAAATTTACCTGATACGGTAGGATATAGATTACCTACAGAATTAGGCGCAATGGTTAAAGAATTAAGTGATTTTGCAGGCGATAGAGCAATAATTTCAGTTCATAATCATAATGATTTAGGATTAGCAACTGCAAATACTTTAGCAGCAGTTATGAATGGTGCAAGACAAATTGAAGTAACAATTAATGGATTAGGAGAAAGAGCTGGAAATTCAGCTTTAGAAGAAGCAGTTATGGCTATTAAAACTAGACGTGATGCTTTTGGAGATTTATATACAACTATTAATACTCCTGAAATTTATGCAACTTCAAGATTAGTTGCAACAATAACTGGCGTAGAACCACAACAAAACAAAGCTATAGTTGGTAAAAATGCATTTTCTCATGAAAGTGGAATCCATCAAGATGGTGTATTAAAACATCAAGAAACTTATGAAATTATGAGACCAGAAGATGTAGGTGTTATAAAAGATAGTACTTTAATTTTAGGTAAACATTCAGGTCGAGCTGCATTTAAAGATAAAATTGCACAATTAGGATTTGATAAAGTAAGTGATGAAGAGTTAAATTCTGTATTTGAAAGATTCAAAGCATTAGCTGATAAGAAAAAAGAGATTACAGATGATGATGTAAGAATGTTAATTACTGATGAATCATTAAATCATGATAAAACTTATGATTTAATTGGATTACAAATTAGTGACTGTACAACAGGTGTTCCAACAGCAGCAGTTGCAATAAAATATAAAGATGAAATTATAAAAGATGCAGCTATAGGTGATGGAACAATGGATGCAATATTTAAAACAATTGATAGAATAACAGGTTATGCAGGAGAGTTAAAAGATTATAAAGTTATCTCTGTAACTGAGGGGAAAGATGCTTTAGCAAAAGTTACAACAAGAGTATCTTTTGATTCAACAAGTCCAGCTTTTGTTGGTCATGGTTTGAGTATTGATACAATGTTAGCTACTGCAAAAGCGTATTTAGGAGCATTAAACTCATATCTTTCACAAAAAGAGAGACTTTCTAAAAAATCTGAACATCAAGTATAAAAAAAGATAGCTTTTAAAGCTATCTTTTTTTTATTCAAATCCATAAGGAATATTTCGTGCTCCAATTCTATTTTTTTCTTAGACTTTTAAAAGATTCATTTCGGGATTTAATACCAATAATTCTTGTAATTTTATTTTTCCAGTTAGCAATAATTCAAGCTGTTCCTGAAGGTTGGGTAAATACAGCTTTAGGATTAGGTATAGTTGCAATAGGTTTAGCGATATTTTTACAAGGATTAGAAATAGGAGTTTTTCCTATTGGTGAATCCTTAGCCAAAGATTTTGCAAAATCAGGTCATGTAATTTGGATTTTAATTTTTGGATTTCTTATAGGATTTGGTACAACAATAGCTGAGCCTGCACTTGCTGTTATTGCTGATAAAGCAGCCTCAATTTCCAGTGGACGAATAGATTCTAATATATTAAGATTGGTTGTAGCTTTATCTGTTGGATTTGCCATTTTGTTGGGAGTTTATAGGATTATAAAAGGTCATCCTATTCATTATTACATAATAATAGGATATATATTAGTTGTTGGAATTACATTTTTTGCACCAAAAGAGATTATTGGATTAGCTTATGATTTAGGTGGAGTTACAACTTCTACTGTTACTGTACCTTTAGTTGCAGCTTTGGGAATAGGTTTAGCTTCTTCAATAAAAGAGAGAAACCCTGTTATTGATGGTTTTGGACTTATTGCTTTTGCTTCTTTAACACCTATGATTTTTGTACAAATCTATGGAATTTATGTATATAACTTTGGTGAAGTAAAAGAGGTAGCTCAAGTTGTAGTTCAAGCAACAGTTAGTTCAAATGCAACGATTAGTGTAAATTCAGTAATATCTGGAATTTTAGCAGTTATTCGAGACGTTATTCCTATATTATTAATAATTTTATTTTTTCAATATATTGTTTTAAAGAAAAGTATAGAAAAACCAAAAACGGTATTTTTAGGTTTTGGTTTAGTAATAATTGGATTGTATACCTTTATTTTAGGTTTAGAGATGGGGTTATTTTCACTTGGTGAAACAATGGCTTATCAATTAACAAAAGGTAATTCTGTATTTATAATCTACGCTTTTGCTTTTGCAATTGGTTTTTCTACAACTATGGCAGAACCTGCTCTTATGGCAATTGCAAAAAAAGCAAAAGAGATAAGTGATGGAAAAATAAATGATTTTGTTCTAAGACTTTTTGTAGCTTTAGGAGTTGCGATTGGTATTGCTTTAGGTGCTTTTAGAATAGTTGATGGTGGACACATTCACTACTATATAATTTTTGGTTATATTGTTGTAATTATTCTTACATTTATTGCTCCTAAATATATAATTCCTATTGCATATGATAGTGGTGGAGTTACAACATCAACAGTTACAGTTCCTTTAGTTGCGGCTCTAGGAATTGGGCTTGCTTCAAATATTGAAGGAAGAAGTCCATTGATTGATGGATTTGGGCTTATTGCTTTTGCTTCACTTTTCCCCATGATTACAGTTATGCTTTATGGTGTAATTATTGAAAAAATAGGAGTAAAATCTGATACTCAAATAGAAAAAGAAGAACTATTAAAAGATGCTTTAGTTGATGCTGATAATATGGATTTAGCAACTGTAAATATTGATGGCTCAAAAATACGACATTCTTTATTATTACAATTTAGTGCGGTTGTTATAATAGTTCCAGAAGATAGAAGAGATGATGCTATTGTTGCAGCTCAAAAAGCAGGAGCAAGTGGAGTTACTGTTTTAGATGCACATGGAATTGGACTAGAAGGAATGGCAAATTTTTATAGAACATCTTTTGAAGCTAAAGATGTTTTATTACTATTTTTGTTACCACAACATTTAGTAAATGAAGTTATTAAATCTATAATACATTCTTTACATATTACAACAACAGGTAAAGGTGTAGCTTTTGCTTTTCCTTTATCTCATATGAAAGGTATCTCTTTGACAAAAGAAGATATCTTTAAAGAAAAAGCATATCAAATAAATATAAATGAAGATGAAGAATTAGGAGAAAAACATAGTGTTTGAGATAACAAATAGTGAACAAATAAAAGATGCAATAAATCAAAATCAAGTAACCTTATTCTATTTTAGTGGAGAAAATTGTTCAGTTTGTAAAGTTTTAAAACCAAAAATTGAAGAGGAAGTAACTAAAAACTTTCCTAAAATTAAACTCTATGAGATAAAAACAGACATATATAAAGAACTTACAAGTCAATTTACTGTATTTTCTATACCAACTACTATCATATTTTTTGAAGGCAAAGAGTTCAAAAGATATGGAAGAACTATGAGTATTCCTCTTTTTTTAGAGGAAATAAAAAGACCTTATGATTTGATGGGTGAGTGAAATGAAAAGAACATTATTAATTTTTTTAATTATTTTTATAGTTATGCAGTTTATCCAAACAGATAAAACAAATCCAGTTGTTGATAAAAATATGGAGATAAAAGCTGAAGAAGGGATTATGGAAATCTTTAGAACAGCTTGTTATGATTGTCATTCAAATGAAACAAAATATCCTTGGTATTCAAATATTGCTCCTTTTTCTTGGGCTATTTCCAATCATATAAATGAAGGAAGAAAAGCTTTAAATTTTTCAATTTGGGAAACATATACAGATGAAGAAAAGAAAGAGCATTTAAAAGATATTTATAGAACAGTTTATGCTTCAATGCCACTAGAAACATATCTTTGGGTACATAAAGAGGCTGATATTAGCTCACAAGATAGAAAAACTATAAGAGATTGGACGGGAGTTAGATCTAAGTGAGAGAAGAAGTAGCCGAACTTTTATCAAGTAAAAAAGAGTTATTAACAATTACATATTTTAAATTACAAAAAATGTTTGAAAAAAAGTATGGACCAAATACGGTTGTACTTATGGAAATAGGGACTTTTTTTGAAGTTTATGAAGTTAATAATGATGAAGAACATATAGGAAAAGCAAAAGAAATAGCTGAACTTTTAAATATTCAATTAACAAGAAAAAATAAATCTATTTTAGAAAATTCAAAAGAAAATCCTATCATGGCAGGAGTTCCTGCTATCTCTTTTGAAAAACATCTTGCAAGAATAATAGCAGAGCAGAAATATACAGTTGCAATAATAAGACAAAAGGGACTTCCTCCAAGTGTAAGTAGATACTTAGATACAGTTGTAAGTCCTGGAACAAACTTTGATTTTGTAATCTCTCAAGATGAAAACAATATAACTTCACTTTTAATCGACCAAATAAGAGGAATTTATTTAGTTGGTTATAGTGCAATAGATGTTACAACTGGAAAGTGTTATTACAATGAGGTTCACGGAACAAGTGAAGATAAGTTTTTTGCACTTGATGAAGTATTTAATTATATGAATATGCATAAAACAAATGAGATTATTGTAAGTTTTGCAGATAAAAATATAAATCAAAAAGAGGTTATTGATTATTTAGAATTATCACTAAAAACTTTTCATATAGGACATTTTAGACCAAAAATCTCTTATCAAAATGAGTTATTTAAAAATGTGTTTAACATAGAATCTTTACTAACTTCTATTGAACATCTTGATATGGAAAGAGTTCCACTTAGTACAGAATCTCTTGCTGTGTTAATTGATTTTGTAATAGGGCATGATTCAAATATTATTCAAAAATTATCTTTCCCACAAAAACTTGATATTAGTAAATATATTTATCTTGGAAATAATGCTTTAGAACAATTAAATATAATTGAAACTTCTCATAATCCAAGTTTGATAAAACTAATAAACAATACTTCAACAGCTATGGGAAAAAGACTTTTAAAAGAAAGACTTACACATCCAGTTAAAGATAGTAAAGAGATTTTACGAAGACTTGCACTTTCTAAAGAGCTGTTTGATTATCATGCACCAATTGAAAATGAGTTGGCAAATATTTATGATATTGAAAGATTAACAAGAAGAATAAAACTTAATCGACTTCATCCTTTTGAGTTAAATTATTTGTATGATTCACTTTTGAGTATAAAAGAAGTTGTAACTTTTATGGAAAATTATAAGTTTATAACTCCGCCTTGTAGTAGTGCTGATTTAACACTTTTTATTCAGTCAATTGATTCAACTTTTGATTTAAGTGTTAGTGGAAAATATATGCTAAAAGATGTTGATACAAATATGATTAGCTCTGGAATTAATACTCAAATTGATGAGTTAAATATACAAAATGAAATTTTATATTCAAAACTTGAACTTTTGCAAAAACATATTTTATCTTACATAAAATCAGATGATTCTAATTTTGTTGGAATTAACAGACTTGATAAAGAGGGATTTTTTATCACTTTAACAAAAAATAGATTTAACTCTATAAAAGAAGAGTTGTTAAATTCTCATTTGATTGTAGATGATGAATTGTATTTATTTAAAGATTTTACTATAAGAATTCAAACAAATTCTGTGAAGATTTTTTGTAAATTAACAGAAGATATTTCAGATAAATATGTACATAATTTAAGAAAAATTGTTGAGTTGAATAAACTTGTATTTAAAGAAAAAATCCAAGAATTTGAGAAAAAATTTGCAACTTTACTTCAAGAGTTAGTCCAGTTTATAGCAGAAGTTGATTTAACAGTTTCAAATATAAAAACAGCAAAAAAATATAACTATACTTGTCCAAAAATTGTAAAAACAAAAGAGAATGAAAACTTTTTAGAGCTTATTGATTTAAGACATCCGATTATTGAAGCAAATGAAGAACAAGGAATTTATGTACCAAATGACATAATTTTAGGAGAATTATCTCTTGCTTCAAAAGAGTATAAAGATAATGTAATTATCAAAAACTCAAATCCTGTGAACATTTATAACAACAAAATGCATGGAGTTTTACTTTATGGAATAAACTCTTCTGGAAAATCTTCACTTATGAAAGCTATTGGAATTTCAGTGATTCTTGCTCAAGCTGGATTTTACGTACCTTGCAAATCTATGAGATTTTCTATTTTTGATGCTGTTTATACTAGAATTAGTGGAGCTGATAATATTGCAAAAGGATTATCATCTTTTGCTGTTGAGATGCTTGAACTTAAAAATATTTTTAATCGAGCAACTAAAAATTCTTTAATTTTAGGAGATGAAATCTCACATAGCACTGAAACTATGAGTGGATTAAGTATAGTTGCAAGTTCAATTCTAAAGTTATCTAAACTTGAAGCTTTATTTGTTTTTGCAACGCACTTACATCAACTTCCAGAAATTGAAGAGATAGCAAAACTAAAAAATATCATTTCACTTCATCTCTCTGTTATGTATAAAGATGAAGAAGATAAACTTATTTTCGATAGAAAACTAGCCTATGGAAGTGGTTCATCTATGTATGGTTTAGAGTATGCAAAATCACTTCATATGGATAGAGAGTTTTTAAGTGTTGCAAATGAAATAAGAAAAAAATTAACTGATGATTATAATCCTTTAGAGCGATTGAGTCAAAGAAAAACTTCTAAATACAATAACAATGTATTTGCTTCATCTTGCGTTATATGTGGACGAGCTTGTGATGATGTTCATCATATAAAAGAACAAGCAAGGGCCAATAAAGATGGTTTTATAGGTCATATAAATGCAAACCATAAATATAATCTTATTCCACTTTGTAAAGAACACCACAAAATGGTTCACGATGGAACGATTAATATAAATGGTTTTATTGCAACTTCTAAAGGTTTAGAATTACACTACACGATGGTTGAAGATTAACAAAAAATTGTACATCTATATTGCAAAAAATCCTCTGCATGTAAAAGAAATAGAGTTGGAGTAACTCCTGTGAAAAATTTGAATTCTTTAATAAAAGAGGATTGGTCATAGAAGTTATTTTCAACTGCAATTTCTTTAAAATCAACAACACTTTTATTAGATTTTATTAGTTTTAAGGTGCTATAAAATCTATTTATTCTCTCTATTGATTTTGGTGTCATACCTGTAAATTCTTTTACTTTTCTTTGTGTTTGTCTAATTGATAACCTATTTTGGTCATAAAAATTATCAAGATTATGATTCTTTGTAAGTTCAAATAAATTTGATAATAAAGTATCTTCTTGCATATCTCTAAAAATCTTAAATAAATAGTTATCTAAAAGATTTAAAGAAGCTAATGTATTAGCTTTTAATTCGTGCAAATGACTAATTATAGATGAATCAAAATTTAAAGAGAGTTCATTTATTTCATACAATTTATCTTCAAGTTCTGATACAGGAATACCAAAGAGTTTAAAAAATACTCCAGGATATAAAGACACATCAATATAGTACAAATTTGAATCTAAATTTAATGTATGTCTATCTAAACTTGGAGGACAGATATAAATTCCACTTTTTAAAGATTTATTGGAATAAGTTATATCATCTTCCGAGTCAACAATAAATAGCAAACAAATATTATCATAAGGAAGAACGATTTTTTCCTCATTAGTTATCATATTTGTTTTATCATAATTTACAAACCAATAGGATTTTACCCATTGTTGTAGTTTTATATTTGGTTTAAAAGTTTTAAATTCGAACAATTTTTTTATCCTTATTTATAAAAAGATATTTTAACATTTAGTTTTTTTAACTAAGATAATAAAAACACTACAATACTGTATAATTTATATACAAAAATGTCGTTTTCTTACTATACAAAAAGGTTGATGCTTTCTATAATTCGACTAACGCTAAACAATTTGGTTTAGGGTTTAAAAATTCTCTTTAAGGAGTAAAAATTGAATTATAAAAAATTATCTAAATTAGGACTAGGTGCTTTAATAGCTTCTTTACCTTTATTCGCAGTAGATGCGCAAAAGGGTAAAGAGGTTATTAACAGTAAATGTATTGCATGTCATACTGGAAATACTGAAGATGGACTAAGTAGAATATCTGACCAAAGAAAAACACCTGAAGGTTGGTATATGACAGTTAAAAGAATGCAAAGAGAACATGGTTTAAAAATTACAAGAGATGAAGAAACAAATGTAATTAAATATCTTTCAGATAATCAAGGTTTAACACCAGATGAAATAAAACCTTATTCTTATGTTCTTGATAAAACTCCAAATGTTCAAGAAGAAGGGAAAAATGAGTTATTAACTGAAATGTGTGTTAGATGTCACTCAGAAGCTAGAATTGGACTTCAAAGAAGAACTTCTGATGAATGGAATAGTTTAGTAAATTACCATGTTGCACAGTTTCCTTCTTTTGAAGTCCAAGCACTTGCACGGGATAAAGATTGGTTTGGTGTTGCTCAAAATGAAGTAGTACCATATTTAGCAGAAAATTTTGGAAAAGACAAAGCTAAATTTGACGAATATAAAAAGTCTATTAAAAACTATAAATTACCAACAAAATGGATTACATATGGATACACTCCAAGTATTGGTGATTTTACAGCAATTTTAACTTTAATTGAAAGTAGTGATGAGTCATACGCAATGCTTATGGATTATAAATATGCAAATGGACAAGAGTATAAAGCTAGAGGAATCGCTGTTGCTTATAACAAAACAGAAATTAGAGCTTCATTTGAGTTAAATGGAGTTGTTTATAGACAAATTTTACATCTAGATCCAAAAACTAATAGTTTTGAGGGAAGAATGTTTGAATCTTTACATACTGAACAAGGAAGTATCTTAACTGGAAAAGCTTTAAATTCTAAAGAGAGTTCAATAGTTGGTATTTATCCAAAAGCTATAAAAGCAGGAACAAAAGAGACTTTAACAATTGTAGGAACAAATTTAGCTGGTCAAGTTAAATTGCCAAGTGGTTTAAAAGTTTTAAAAACAGTTAAACATACAAAAAATGAGATAGTTTTAGAAGTTGAAGCATCAAAAAATGTAAAAACATCTTCAAATAATATTCAAATTGGAAGTAAGGTATTTAAAAATAGTATAGCAACTTACGATAAAGTTGATTATATTAAAATCACTCCTGATTATGCAATTTCAAGAATTGGAGCAGAAAAAGATGCAAAAATTTTAAAAGAGTACGCAACTTTTGAAGCTATTGCTTATGCAAATGGAAAAGATGGAGAAAAAGGTACAGCAGATGATATTAATTTAGGTGTTGTTCCTGCAACTTGGAGTATAGAAGCATTTGATGAGCAAGCAATTGAAGATAAAGATTTAGATTATGCTGGACAAGTTGATGCAAAAACAGGGAAATTTACTCCTAGTGTTTCTGGACCAAATCCAAAAAGAAAATTAATGGCAAACAATGTTGGAAATCTAAGTGTAATTGGAACATATAAAGATGGTGATGTTGAGTTAAGTGAGAAATCACATTTGATTGTTACTGTTCCAAAATTTGTAAATCCACCAATTAATTAAGAATTTATCATGAGTATCAATAATTATAATTTAATAAAAATGAATTATCATATTTTAAAAGTAGATTCAAAAGAGTTTTTGTTTCATATTCCAACTTCTTCTGTTTTTGAACTATCAGCTGAAAGTGCAAATCTTTTAAGAAAGATGGAAAACAAAGAAGAAATAAATAAAGATGAAGAAGAAATAGTTGAAGAGTTTAAAGAGTTAAATATTGTCGGAAGTAAATTTTTTGTAAAAGAAGAAGCTACAAAAATAGAACATTTTCCTGCAAAGGCACTTGTTTTAAATGTAACTTCTGGATGTAATCTTAGTTGTACATACTGTTATAAAGAGGATTTAACATCTTTAAAAAACAGTGGTCAAATGACTTTTGAAATTGCAAAAAATGCTATTGATATGTTTTATAAAGAGTCACCACATTTAAAAGAGTATTCAATTACTTTTTTTGGTGGAGAACCTCTTTCAAATCTTCCATTAATCAAAGAGATTATTGCTTATGCAAATGATTTTTTTGGAAGTAAAGATTTGAAAATTGGTTATTCGATGACTTCAAATGCAACACTTTTAACTGAAGAGATTATTCACTATCTTCACGATAGTAAAGTGGATTTGACAATCAGTATTGATGGACCTGAATCACTTCATAATAAAACAAGAGTTTATGAAAATGGTAAAGGAAGTTATGAAAAAGTAGCTAAAAATGTAGCAAAACTATTGGCTATTTATAAAAACAGAACAGTTGGTGCTAGAGTTACGCTAACAAGAGGAATAACTGATATAAAAACAATTTGGAATCACCTAAGATATGATTTGAAATTCAAAGAAGTAGGGTTTGCTCCTGTTACTTCAGGGGATAATGACTTTTTTAATCTAAGTGATTTTGATTTGAAAAAAGTATTTTCTGGATTTAGAGAACTTGGTGAAGATTATATAAATGAAGCAATTAAAGGTAATTTTAATGGTTTTTCAAATCTTCATAGAACAGTAATAGATATTCATGAAGGAAGAAAGAAAAAACTTCCTTGTGGGGCTGGAGTTGGATTACTATCAGTTTCATATAAAGGTGATATAGATTTATGTCATAGATTTACAGGTTCAGATTATCCATCATTTGGAAATATCACAAATGGTCTTGATAAAAAAGCATTAGGAACTTTTTTAGAAAAAAGAGCCAATGAAAAAGATACAAATTGTCAAACTTGTAGAATTAGAAATTTATGTGCAGGTGGTTGTTACCACGAAAGTTATATCAAATATGGAACACCTGAAAAATCAGTATTACATTATTGTGATGATATGAGAAGCTGGATTGATTTTGCTGTAGAAGCATATATAAGAATCAAAGCTGAAAATCCAGAATTTTTTACAAAATATTTTAAATAGGGGAATAAAAGAAATGAAACATTTAAAACCAATTACTCCAAAAGCTAAACTTTTAGATGAAGCTATAAAAGAGGGAAATGCAAATGAAGTTGTTGCAATGTCTAGTGTTGTTGGATGTGTAACAACGTTTGACCCAGGATGGGAAGTTGATAGTGATGGTGGAATAGCAAGTTTATGTCAACCACTAGAAGCAGATTTATATGGATGTTCTGATCCTTGTTGGTGGCCAACACAAGTTCCAGATACATCATCAAGTTATAAACATTGGGCAGATAAAGCACCTCAAAGTAAAGATGACTGGCGAGAATTAGACCACGTTTATCCAAAATTATAAGTAGAAGGTTAGAAATATGTTAAATAAAGAAATTATAAAAAAAGGTTTAGGATTATTGAGTTTATCAGTAGTTTTATCTTCAGGATTTAGTACAAATTTAAATGCTGCAAACGTTAAATTAGAATCAAATCATAATTATCTAGTTACAGAAACAAGACCAAATAATATAGTTTTGGCTGATTTAGAGACAAATAAAGTTATAAATGAGTGTAAAACAGATGAAACTTTCTCTCCTGGTGGGATTGTTTTATCTCCTGATTATAAAGTTGCTTATATCTTAGGTGGTTATGGTGAAGAAATTGCAGGTTATGAAATAGAGACTTGTAAAAAAGTATTTCATACATCTTTAACACAAGGAAATATTAGAGCTAAATCTTTATTTGGATTAGCTGTAAATGAGGATGGAACAAAAGTTTATGCAATCTATAATAGAACAGAGATGTTAAATGACAGATATAAAGTTTTACCTCCACATTTTTCTGTTTACAATGTAGCTGATGGATTAGATGCAAAACCTGTTAAAAGCTTTGAAATGCCAAGACAAACAACTGTTGTTTCAACTGGCAAAGATGGTAAAGTTTATGTAGTTGGAACAGATTTATATGAAGTAAATCCGACTAGTGGAGATATAAAAGTTGCTAAAAAAATAGTTAAATGGGGGAAAGAAGGTTATAGTGATTTAGACTCTGCTGCAAACTATATAATTGGACAACAAACTGGAGATTTAACTGCTTTATATGCAACTATAAAATATGATGACCCAAAAAATCCATCTGAAGATGCTGGAACTTGGTATTGGGGAATTACAAGTGTTGATTTAAATACAGGGGAAATAATCCAACAAAATATTTCAGAATATGAGACTTTAATGTTTACAGCTATTAGAAGTCCAAAAGATTCAAATATCTTATATGGAGTTTTAAATGATTTAACAAAATTTGATTTAAAAGAACAAAAAGTGTTAAAAAGAGTTGTTACAGATCATACATATTATAGTGTTGTTCCATCAATGGATGGTGAAAAACTATATCTTGGAAGTTGTTTAGATGACATTGCAGTTTATGATGCAAATACTTTAGAAAAAATTGGAAAAATCCAATTATCTGGAGATATGGGTTCTGCTGCTCTTCAAGTATTTAAAACAAAATAGGTAAATATGTTTAAAAATATCATTTTTCCTCTCTTACGTAAAAATAAGAGAGGATTTTTTGTCATTTTCTTTTTTTCAATCTTTATATCAATAAGTGGTGCAATTCAACCATTTATTATGCAACATATTATTGATGATGCAATCTTAGCTTCAAATCTAAATCAACTATATATTTTAGTTGTTATTACTTTTTTCTTAACTATATTTACTATGATGATTAGTGCAATAAATGAGATTTATTACACAAAAAATTCTATGAATATATTATTTGAATTTAGAAAAATTGTTTTTAATAAATTGTTTTTACATGATAAAACTTTTTTAAATAAATATCACTCTGCTGATTTGATGTCAAGACTTCAAGGTGATATAAGTGAACTTCAAAGATTTTATACAGATACAGTTTTTTCTCTATTTTCAACTATCATTAGTCTTGTATTTATTTCAACTATTATTTATACATATAATATAAAACTAATGATACTTATACTTATATTTTTACCAATAGAGTTTTTTTGTTTAAAACCACTTTATCCTCATATGCACAATAGTACAAAAACTATGAGAGAATCAACTTCAAATATAGGAAAGTTTTTTATTGAAAGTTTTAGATATTTGTTAGTTTTAAAAAATCTTGGAGCAAAAGAACAAACTTTAGAAAAGCTTGATTTTATTCAAGATGATTATAAAAAAGTTGTAATTAAAAATAAAAAAATAAATCTAATCTTTTCACAAATCCCTGCATTTATTTCACTTCTTGGAAAAACAATAATCATATCTTATGGTGGATATTTGACAATAAAAGGTGAGTTGAAAGTTGGTGAATTAGTCGCATTTTTGACATATTTTACGATGATTCTAGCACCAGTTCATACAATCTTAGGAGTTGTAAATAATCTTCCAAAAATGAAAGTCAGCCTAAATAGAGTTTTAGAAATATTGCCAAAAGATGAAAAAGTTGAACCTTTTAAAAGTTCAAATTTTGAGATAGTAGTAAAAGATTTAAACTTTTCTTATGCAAATAATAAAATATTTGAAAATTTGAATCTTAATATAAAAGAGAAAAGTAAAATTGCAATTATTGGAAAAAATGGTGCAGGAAAAAGTACATTTGGAGATTTACTTTGTGGATTTTTAAAAGCTCAAGATGGAAATATATTTATTGGAAATGAAGAAATAGGAAAAAATGATTTTATAAATTTTTCAAAATATTTAGTAAAACTTGAACAAACTCCAATTATATTTGATGATAGTTTAAGAGGAAATCTTCTTTTAGCAAATGATAAAGCAAGTGATGAAGAACTAATAAATTCTTTGAAAAAAACTGGTATGTTTGATTGGTACAATTCTCTTGAAAATGGTTTAGATACAAATATTTTTGAATCAGGAGCAAATCTTTCTGGTGGACAAAAACAAAGAATTGCTCTTTCAAGAATAATTTTATTAAATCCAAAAATTATAATTTTAGATGAATTTACCTCTTCTATTGATGAAAAAGACACACTTTGGTTTTATGAAAATATTTCAAAAATTTTCCCTGATTCAACAATTATTGCAATAACTCATCATCTAAATATGTTAAATAATTTTGATGAGGTTTATCTACTTGAAGATAAAAATTTAAAAGAGTATAAAAAAGATTACTATGAAGACATCGGAGTTGGTTTTGAAATGCCTGTTCATTTTGGAAAATTAACCGGAAGAGAAAATCTTATTTATTTCGCTAGTTTTTATAAAAAGAATATTGATTATTTGGCGCTGATGGAACGGGTTGGTTTATCAGAAGCGCTTGACCAAGAGGTAAATCAATATTCTAAAGGAATGAAGGTTCGACTTAATTTTGTCCGAGCACTTTTAAATGATCCTAAAGTTCTATTTCTAGATGAACCTACTGCTGGACTTGATCCCAATAATTCTAAGATTATTAAAACCATGATTAAAGAATTTAGAGAACGGGGGGGAACGGTCATCATTACTACTCATTTGATGGGAGATGTTGAAGAACTATGTGACCAAGTAGTCTTTATGCATAAAGGCATTGTAAGTGAGGCAGCTTCTCCACGGAATTTAAAACTGGAATATGGCCAAAAAGAAATTCAAGTTGAATATTTAGAAAATAATCAAGTTGTTTCTAAAGTTTTTCCACTAGACAAGATTGCAACGAATGAGGATTTTCATCATTGTTTAGAAAAGGATATTCAAACCATCCATACGGGCGAAACAACCCTCGATGATATTTTTATTAAAATAACAGGAGGAACCGTCGATGATGCAACTCGTAAAACTCATTAAAGGCGAAATACAACGCTTTTATAAATATAAAATTCTCCATATTAGTGTACTTGTTTCGGTTATATGGGTTATTCTCATTATTCTTCTTGATGAGGCGGCCATCACGCAAATGGTTCCATTATTAATTTTAATGGATGCTGCCATGATGAGTATTATCTTAATGGCCGCTTCTTATTTCTTTGAAAAGCAAGAAAACACCATTCGAACGACGTTTGTCTTACCTGTTTATCCTAGACAAATATTACTAGCAAAGATTATTAGTGTTATTTTATTAGAACTCTTGTCTGGGACTATTATCTTGTTGACGATGGTGATTGCTTATGGCATTCAAGTACCATTTCTATTGTATTTTGCTTATATCTTGCTCATCGTTTTATCGCATACGGCGGTTGGGATGGTCATTACTCTTCGAAGCAAGGATTTTTCTGCGATGCTTACCAATTATATTATTTTCGCTTTTATCACGATTATTCCTACTTTTTTGTTGAGTTTTAAAGTCATTCCTGAGTCATGGGAATTTGTCTTGGCACTTTCGCCCACACAAGGTGGTCAATGGCTGATTGAAAGTCTGTTTTCACAGGTGGAACCAATCAAAATGATTATCAGTTTAATTTATTTGAGCGTTTTACCCGCTTTATTATATCCGCTCGTTGTTTATCCTCGTTATAAAAAAGTGATTATGGGGGAGTAACATGAAAAAATATACAAAATTGTTAAAGTATGAATTAAAAACCATTTTAAAAGATCGATTGAATCTTTTTATCCTTGTTTATCCCGTTTTGATGCTCTTTATTATGGGCTTCATTTTACCACAGATATTAAATAAGATGGGATCTCTTCATACGGAAGGAGCCTCTTTAGGACTCTTAATTGGATATACCGTTACCTTATCCATTGGTGGATATGTGGCTGGTGGGTTGCTTGGATTTCTAATTTTGGAACACAAAGATGAGTCTACACTCTTAAGTATTGCTGTTACTCCCATGAGTTTATCAGGCTATCTCACGTTTAAGATGATATATACCACTATTATTTCAATTTTGGGTAACTTTGTGTTATTAGGAGGATTAAAACTGATTGCATCTGATGCTTATGAAATTCATTATGGTGGTGTTGTCATTGGATTGTTGGATTCATTAGACTTTTGGAAAATTTTATCATTTTCGATTGTAAGTAGTTTTGTTGTTCCCTTGGTTGCTAGTGTCATCGGAGGGATTGCAAAGAATAAAATTGAAGGTTTTGCATATATGAAATTTGGGGGATTCTTTGTTATGATTCCAAGCCTTGTATTGCTACCATTCTTTTTTGATTGGAAACAATATCTTTTAGGAATTTTCCCTAATTTTTGGAGCATTAAAGCAGTTCTTGTTGCATCGCTTGGCTCTCAACAAGCTGCTGATTTGAGCTTTTATGGTTATTTGGCGATTGGATGTCTTATCCAAGCAGTGATTACGATTTTGAGTATTCGCATTTTATCTAAAAAAATAATATAGGCATTACAGATTATTGATGCGTTTATTGTTTAAAAGTAGAATACATTATAAAAAAAGGCTGTCGTATCAATTGACAGTCTTTTTTTAATGGCAAATTATTGCTGTTGCATGGCTTGATGAATCTTTTCAGCGAGACCGGTGGTTTGTTCAAGGGTGATGCAACTTAAGGCTATTCGTAAAAATTCATTGTTAATGGGAAGAACGAAAATACCTTTGGTTTTGAGTTCTAAAGCAACGATGTTGGCACGAGGGCACCAAACAGTAATGAAAAAACCAGATTGATAGGGGAATGTTTTAAGACCGGCCTCCTTAGCTTCACGAGTGAAGAGGGTACCACGTTTTTCAAGCATTGAGCGTTCCTTTTTTAGTTCAAGGTGAAGGGTGTTCCGTTTTATTGGATCTTGCAATAAGAGAGTAAGTGTTTGTAGGGCGTGGGCATTTGAACAACTCCAAATCGCACGGGCAACTGATAAACTAACTTGTTCAAAGGTTTTAATTGTTGCCTCATTGTGTGAGAAAGCTACCAATGCTCCAAGTCGTAAGCCATAGATGGAAAAAGTCTTCGATGCTGAAAAGGCAAAAAGAGGTAAGACATTGGGATCTAACGATGCTAATTTTTTAAAAATTAGGCGACTTCTTTCCTCTTTTGAAAAATCAAAATAAGCAATGTCAAATAAAACGATAACGGGACCAATGACAGACACTTTATTTAAAGAAGCGATGAACATGTCGAGTTCATCCTCACTCAATGTATAACCGGTGGGGTTATGAGAAGGATCATTTAAGACGATAAATACTCGCTCTTCCTTGAGTGCGACTTCTATCATTAGACGTTCAATTCCTTCATTATTAAAGTGATCGCCCTCATATAAGGGATACATCAATGGTTGTGCTCCCGATTGACTGATAATCGCTTTATAATTAGCCCATCCTGGAGAGGGGATGAGAACGGATTGATTAAGTTCGGTGTAATTGCGCAGTGCCAAAGTAATAGCTCCTGTTCCACCGGGAGTTGCAACCACTTTGGTATAATATTCGTGAGTTATTTGGTCAAAACGATCAAGAAGTAGCCATTTTAAAACGCCTTCTTGGAAGGGATGACTTCCCCCCACAGATGGATAAGATCGCCCTTCGGTTGATAAAGAAGTACTCAATGCTTCATCTATAATTGGAAGCGATGAAAATAATCCAGCCTCATTAAATAAAGTTCCAATAGATGCATTAATAACGGTTTTACCCTGAAAAATTTGTTCTTTGGCTTCTGCGTTAATGGAAAGGATTTTGTCATCTCCTTCATTTAAATAAGCACGGGAAGCGATGTGTGGTCTGAATTGTTTATCCATAAAACACCTCAATTTTTATACTTTATTATAGCATATGATGACAATGAAGTAAATGAGAGTTTGTTAAAAGTTGCGTTGAAAACCTTTACATTGCTACTTTTAAAATATTTATGAGGTCTCTTATAAGGAGGCTATTGCCTAAGCAATTTCACTTCACTTTTTGTTAAAAGCATGTTATAATATACTGTAAGCGTTTTCTAAAATGAAAACGGGAAAGGATTTATCTCATGAATAAATTTGATTATATGGAACGGTATGGGTATGAACAAATTGTCTATTTTTATGATAAAACGACTGGTTTAAAAGGAGTGACAGTCATTCATGATACGACTTTGGGTCCTGCTTTAGGAGGCACTCGGTTGTGGAATTATGCATCAGAAGAAGAGGCTGTCCTGGATTGCTTACGATTGGCTCGAGGTATGACTTATAAATCAGCAGCTGCGGGCCTTAACCTTGGTGGTGGAAAAACAGTTTTAATTGGTGATGCTGATAAAGTTAAATCAGAAGCGTATTTTAGAAGTTTTGGTCGTTATGTTGAAAGTTTAAATGGTCGCTATATTACAGCAGAAGATGTAAACACAACAACTAAAGACATGAGCTTTATTAAC
>Ga0172377_10000492_pt1 | contig 37232 bp, 33 predicted proteins | sample Pumphouse3metaG_FD_119749 | JGI IMG/M metagenome (GOLD analysis project Ga0172377, IMG submission 119749) | Leachate microbial communities from a municipal landfill in Southern Ontario, Canada - Pumphouse #3 metaG | ecosystem: Engineered > Solid waste > Landfill > Unclassified | place: Canada... | reverse complement strand
CTCCAAATAATATGGCCGTTAAAGCAATTGGCACCTTATCTGAAATAAGAAAATATGCCTGGATTACTCAAAAGTTAAAATTCTTTAAAAAGGGTGAAAACGCATACTATATTGATGACTCCTCTTCTCCCGAAAATGCTATTAAGTTTGGAGAGAGTTACTACCAAAAAGTAGAGAAAGCATCTGTTGTATATATTATGAAAATGGGCAAGCCTGTAAAAAAATATACTATATACAGGTTTCTGAACCTTAAAACTCTACCTGTACAAAATAATATTGAGGTTGTAAATAGGTTTTACACCAATTTACAACCTCAACAAATAAATTCAAATCAAATATTGTAACAAAAAATTAGTTACAATTATTAAAGCTCATTAAGAGCCTATTAATTCTTTATCTTTATCCATCCAAACTACCTCTAAAAGTGAATTGTCTAAAGAAGAGAGAAGTTTAATCTTACACTTATATTTGTAAGACCACTTTCTAACTATACTCCATATACCTTTAGAGAGATAAGCCTCTAAAACAGGATTCACTTTTAATAAGAGTTGTTTATAACCTTTCTCTTTAACGTAAAACGCTAACTCTCTTTCTATAGTCTCATCTACAATAACTGTAGATGCAACTTTTCCAGTTCCTTTACACGAAGGGCATACTTCATTAGTAGCTATTTCTGTAGCAGGTCTAACTCTTTGACGAGTTATTTGCATTAGCCCAAATTTTGTAATAGGTAAAATATTGTGTCTAGCTCTATCTTTTTGCATTAAGTCTATCATATGCTTTAATAGCTCAACTCTATGCTCGTTAGTCTCCATATCTATGAAGTCTACAATAATAATCCCGCCCATATCACGAAGACGAAGCTGACGAGCAATCTCGTCTGCTGCATGCATATTCACTTCAAAAGCATTTTGCTCTTGACCTATCCCAGATTTTGCCCTTATACCACTGTTTACATCAACTACATGGAGTGCCTCTGTATGTTCAATTACAAGATATGCACCCTGTTTAATTGAAACAACTTTCCCAAAAGCACCTTTAATCTGTTTTGAAACATCGAAATGTTCAAAAATTGGTTCTCCACCCTTATAATATTTTACAATTTTCTCTTGACCTGGAGAAATTACAGAAATATAATCTTTAACTTCATTAGCTACACTCTGGTCATTAACATAAATATTTGAAAATGAATCGCTAAGTAAATCTCTTAAAATTGTAGTAGTTCTACTGTTTTCAGTAAAAAGAAGTTGAGGTGGGTTTGATTTTGAAATCTCTACCCATGAATCTTCCCATTTTTTAATGAGAGATTTAAGTTCTCCATCTAGTACTGCAGCTTTTTTTCCTTGAGCTGCGGTTCTAATAATAACTCCATAATTAGGAGGAAGAATGCTGTAAACCAGCCTTTCTAATCTTTTTCTCTCTTCTCTTGAAACAATTTTTTGAGAAATATTCACCTTGTCGGAAAATGGTAATAAAACCATATTTCTACCGGCAATAGAAATTTCTGAAGTAAGCCTTGAGCCTTTAGTTGAAATAGGCTCTTTTACAATTTGTGTAATTAAATGTTGGCCAGGTTTCAGGACATCTGTAATCTTACCCTCTTTTTCTAAAACATCACCTAATTTTACAGATGAGAAAAATTCTTTATAAGATTTTTTATTTTGATTGATGTGCCTGAGAAAATAATCTAGGGCTTTAAAGGATAAACCAAGGTCTAGATAGTGAATGAAAGCATCTTTTTTGTCTCCGATATCTACGAATGCGGCATTAAGAGCAGGCATAATTCGCTTAACTCTCCCGAGATACACATCTCCTACCGAATAACTATCGTTGTTTTGCTCTTTATTGAGCTCAATAAGTCTATGACCTTCGAGCAGAGCAATTGATACCTCCGTGGAACTTACATCAATAATTAGATCTTTATCCATCTACTATTTTAAAATAAAACAATCTAAAGCAAATCTATTGACTTGCTTTAGATTATTACTCAATTAAAGACCAAAAAAGCAACTATTTCTTCTTCTTGTGCCTGTTTTTACGCAGACGTTTTCTGCGCTTATGGGTTGCCATTTTGTGTCTTTTTCTTTTTTTTCCGCAAGGCATAATTAAATATTTAAAAATTAAAAAAAATTATCTTTTAACGTTCTCTTTGACTTCTGTCATGAAAACTTTAGCTGGCTTAAATGCTGGTATAAAATGCTCAGGAATAACTAAAGTTGTATTTTTAGAGATGTTTCTAGCTGTTTTTTGTGCACGTTTCTTCACAATAAAACTGCCAAACCCTCTTAGGTATACATTTTTGTCTTTAGCAAGTGAGTCTTTCACGCTTTCCATGAAACTTTCAATTACATTTTGTACAGCAATTTTTTCCATTCCTGTTGCTTTTGCAACTTCATTTACGATATCCGCTTTTGTCATGATAATAATAATTAAAGGGTTAATCTATTTTGAACAAACAAAAATACTATTATTTTATTGATAAATACAAATATTAGACCAATTATTTTTGTTTTATAGTAATCTTACCCAATAAAATAGAGATTTTAACTATATTTGAGAATGAAAAAGAGTCTAACAGTTATTGTATTTTTAACAGCTCTACTTCTTTCAACAAATATAATTATTTCTCAGGAATATTATTTCGTCTCTGAAATTACTGTTAGAGGAAATAATAAAACAGATGAAAAGACAATAATTAGAGAGCTCCCTTTTGAACTTGGAAGTATTGTTGACGCTGAATCATTAAACAACCTTATAAAACAAGGTGAACAAAATATTAACAACCTTTCACTCTTCACATCGGTTTCGGTGTCAACTGAACTATTCTGTGAGCATCTAGGGTCTAAGTATCATAATATTCGTGTTGTAATTGATGTAATAGAGCGGTGGTATTACTGGCCCAGAATAGGTCTCCGTCTAGAAGATAGAAATTTTAGTAGCTGGATAAAAAACCCAGATTGGGAAAATATAACTCTAGAGACAGGCTTCACAATAAATAATGTACTTGGTAAAAACCAAACAATAAAACTTCTAGTTACCAGTGGCTTTAATAAAGGATTTATGTTTGACTACTCTAATTTAGCGCTTGGCACTACTGGTAAACACTATCTAGGATGCAACTTTACTAGGCTCTACTCTAGAGTACAAAATGTCTCTCTAGTAGATAATGAGCCCTTTTACCTTAAATCAGATACCTCTTTCCTAACCAGTAGCTATACTGCCCTATTGACATATACATATAGGCAAAAAATAAGATTAAGTCACAATTTCAAACTAAAATTCGCATATGTAGAGTTAGACCCCGCAATTTTTTCTCACAATCCTAATTATTGGGGTAATCGCGAAATTAAAAGAAGAGGTTACTCTATTGAATATAACTTTATTTTAGATGAAAGAGATAATGTTCAATATCCACTAGAGGGGTATTTTATTCGCGCTGGCATATCTGGTTATGTTACAAATAGAATGGATACAAAATACATTACAGCAGAGGGCGACTACCATTACTATAAGAAAATATTCAATAAAGGGTATATGTCTGCTAGAGTTCAATGCGGTATCTCTAAAAGCAGTGTTGAGGGATACATATTTAATAGAGCAATTGGATATAACAATATAAACCTAAGAGGATACGAGCTCTATGTAGCAGATGGGCAGCACTATTTTGTATTTTCACCTACAGTTAAATATAATATTTTACCTAAAACTTACTACACTCTAAATTTTCTCTCTTTTCTACCTAGATTTAGTAAAATTCACTTTGCTCTTTATGCAAAACTATATACAGACATAGGTTATGCTTGGCATAAATACCCAACAGCAGATAACGGGTTATCCAACAAATTACTCCAAAGCTGGGGCGCAGGATTAGATTTAGCATCTTACTACGACATTACTTTAACTGTAGATTACTCCTTTAATAATATAGGTAAACATGGATTCTTCATATCTCTTATGGCACCAATAAAATAGTTTGGCATAAAGATTGACCATATACCATATGAATAAGGCTCTAGTTTATTACACTAAGAGCTATGACATTTTGACACTTAATTTATAAGAGATAATATGAAGTTTTCTGAATATTTTTTACAACATACAGTTGCAGACGATGTAAACATTATACCGGTAATGAGCATGGAGGGCTCAGATGATCTTATTGAAAGCGATCTTCCAGAAACTCTCCCTGTTATAGCACTTAGGAATGCTGTGCTCTTTCCTGAAACAATAATCCCTATAACTGTAGGTAGAGAAAAGTCTATAAAACTGGTAAGAGAGGCATACAAAAAAGATAAAATACTTGGAGCAGTCTCTCAAAAAGATGCTAAGCTTGAAAACCCTAAGCCAGAAGACTTGTATGAAATAGGTACATTAGCTAAAATTATAAAGGTAATTGAAATGCCAGATGGAGGCATTACAATTATATTACAAGGAATGAGAAGGTTTAAGGTAGTTGAGTATTTAAGTAGCGACCCCTATTTTTTAGCTCAAGTAAAATATCTTGCCATAGACAAAAACCCAAAAAACAGTAAAGAACTTGAAGCAATCTCTGGATCTATTAAAGATTTAGCCCTTCAAATAATAAAACTATCTCCTCATCTACCACAAGAGGCTGCATTTGCAATCAAAAATATAGAGGGTTATAGTTTCTTAGTAAACTTTATCTCTTCTAGTATGGAGCTAGAGAGTATGTTAGATAAAATAACTCTGCTAAGAGAAGATAAACTTAAGAGCAGGGCTCTAAAATTGCTTGAGATACTAAATAGACAGATAGATCTTTTAAAACTAAAAGACGATATACAGCAAAAAGTTAGAGTAGAGATAGATCAACAACAAAGAGAGTATTATTTAAACAGCCAGCTTAAAACTATTCAAGAAGAGCTAGGAATGAGCAATAACACTCAAGATGCTGCTGAACTTAAGCAACTTGCTCAAAAGAAAGAGTGGCCAGAGTATGTAGAGGAAGTTTTTGAAAAAGAGCTCCAAAGATTCGAAAGAGTAAACCCTAACTCTCCAGACTACAATATCCAACTCTCTTATTTGAGATTTTTGGTGGAGTTACCTTGGGATGAACAGAGTAAAGACAATCTTGACCTAAAGCATGCACAAAAAACTTTAGATCTAGATCACTTTGGGTTAGAGAAGGTAAAAGATAGAATAATTGAACATCTTGCAGTTCTTAAACTGAAAGGAGATCTTAAATCTCCCATTTTATGTTTGTATGGGCCTCCAGGAGTTGGGAAAACTTCTCTAGGTAAATCTATTGCAAAAGCATTAGGTCGCAAATATGGTAGATTGTCTCTGGGGGGGTTACATGATGAATCTGAAATAAGAGGCCACCGTAAAACCTATATTGGAGCAATGCCTGGAAGAATCATTAATACTATTAAAAAAGCGGGTACCTCCAACCCTCTTATTGTTTTAGACGAGATAGATAAAGTTAGTAGTGACTTTAGAGGAGACCCTGCCTCGGCACTTCTAGAAGTTTTAGACCCAGAACAAAACACTACATTTCATGACAACTACCTTGATATAGATTACGACTTGTCTAAAGTGCTATTCATTACAACTGCAAATAATATTGGAACTATACATCCTGCACTTAGAGACCGTATGGAGTTAATAAATGTAAGCGGTTATCTTGCCGAGGAGAAGTATTATATTGCAAAAGACCACCTCATTCCTAAACAGATAGAAGCTCACGGTTTAAAAAAAGGAGATTTAAAAATAACAAAACGTGGGATAGACACTGTTATAAATGATTATACTAGGGAGTCTGGAGTAAGAGAGTTAGACCGCCAAATAGCTAAAGTTGCTAGAATAACAGCAAAGAGAATTGCTCTAGACGAAAAACGCCCTGCTTCAATTGGCAGTAAAGAGGTTAGAGAGATATTAGGCCTCCCAACATACACTCCAGATATTCAGAAGGGAAATGAAGCCCCTGGAGTTGTAACTGGTCTTGCTTGGACTCAAAACGGTGGCGACATTCTGTTTGTGGAGTGTAGTCTTAGCCAAGGTAAAGGAGTACTAACAACAACTGGTAACCTTGGAGATGTTATGAAGGAGTCTGCTACAATTGCTTATCAATACTTGAAAGCAAACCCCAACTACTTAGACCTTAACCCTACAGAGTTTTCAAAAAAAGATATTCACGTTCACGTTCCAGAGGGTGCTATTCCTAAAGATGGACCTTCTGCTGGAATTACAATGATATGTGCTATAGCCTCTGCTTTTATGAAGAGGAAAATAAAAAGTGGAATAGCTATGACTGGCGAAATAACTTTAAGAGGTAGAGTGTTACCAGTTGGTGGAATTAAAGAGAAGATATTAGCTGCCAAAAGGGCAGGTATAAAAACAGTAGTGCTCTCTGTAGATAATGAAAAAGATGTTAAAGAGATAAAAGAGATTTACGTAAAGGGTCTAAATTTTCATTATGTAAATAACGTCTCAGATGTTTTAGAGTTTGTATTTTAAATAGAGCTCAAAAATGGATTTTAAATTAGAGAGTAGCTGGCAAGAAAAGTTGAGAGGTGAGTTTGATAAAGAGTACTTTACTAAACTCACCTCTTTAATTAAGGCCGATATTAACTCTGGATTCACTCTCTACCCTAAAGAGAGTGATGTATTCAATGCTTTTAAACTAACTCCATTCCACAAAGTTAGGGTAGTAATATTAGGTCAAGACCCATATCATGGCCCTAATCAAGCACATGGGCTGTCATTTTCAGTGCCAGAGGGGGTAAAGAAACCCCCATCCCTTGTAAATATTTTTAAAGAACTTCGGGCAGATATTGGTGTGACTCCACCCATTTCTGGTAATCTAGAGAGATGGGCAAAGCAGGGAGTCTTTCTATTAAATGCAGTGCTTACAGTACGTGCAGGAGAGGCCGCCTCACATAGTAAAATTGGGTGGATACAATTTACAAATGCTGTTATTGAGAAGCTCTCTAATGAGAAAGAGGGAGTGATTTTTTTGCTGTGGGGTAATTTTGCAAAAGGCAAGAAAGCTCTTATAGATAGTTCTAAACATTTTGTACTTGAAGCAGCACACCCCTCTCCTCTAGCTAGAGGCGCTTTTTTTGGTAGCAAACATTTCTCTAAAACAAATGAACTTTTGACAAAGAGTGGCAGAGAACCAATTGTGTGGTAACTTTATAATATTCCTAAATAGCTAGGCTATATAACTCTATCTAGAGCCAAATACTAGAGACCCAATCCTAACAAGAGTTGAACCATGCTCAATAGCAATATGGTAATCGCTAGACATTCCCATAGATAACTCCTTAAAGTTAACATCATTAACAAAAACACTCTGTTTTAAAGAACAGAAAGTCTCCTTTAATTTTACAAACTCTGCTGCTACTACATTTTTATCTTGAGTAAAGGAGGCCATTCCCATTAGACCACAAACTCTTACATTTGGGTATTTAGATAGGTTTTCAACAACCTGTTCTAACTCCTCTTGAGAGAAGCCTTGTTTACTATCTTCTTTTGCTATATAGAGCTGAAGTAGGCAGTTTACAATAATATCACGCTTGGCAGCCTCTTTATTTACTGCTGCTAACAACTTTTCTGAATCAATAGAGTGGATAAGATATACTTTATCTATTATCATCTTAATCTTATTCCTCTGGAGATGACCAATAAAGTGCCACTTTATATCTTCATTTGGAATCTCTTCCATTTTTAGACTTAACTCTTGTGGCCTATTCTCTCCAAAATCTCTTAACCCATAATTGTAGGCTGCTAATATAGATTCATTAGATTTAAATTTGGAAACTGCCACCAGTTTTGTCTCTGATGGCAGGTTTTCCAAAATAGTATCTATCTCTTTTTTATTAATCATTTTCTAGTTTTTGCTTGCTGTTGTTGCTTTTTATATGCTTCATCTAGCCTAGCTTGAAACTTAGACTTCTTCTTTGGAGCAGCAGCCTTCTCTTTAAGCTTTGCATAGATTTTATCTTCATCTACAAAATACTTTCTAATTATCCATGTCTGTCCCATTGTAAACAAGTTTGAAAGAAGGTAATAATAACTTAACCCACTAGAGAAGTTATTTCCTATTACTAAAAGGAATAGAGGCATAAAGTAGAGAGACATATATTTCATACCAGCCATTTGAGGGCCTGTATTCATTTGATCCATATTCATTCTTGAATAGAAATGCATAGAGAATGCCATTAGAAGGGCAAACAAACTAACATGATCTCCGTAAAGTGGAATTGTAAATGGTAAGTCTAATATAGAGTCAAAAGCACTTAAATCTTGAGCCCATAAAAAACCCTCTTGTCTTAACTCAAATGATGCTGGGAAAAAGCGAAACATTGCAAATAATATTGGAAATTGAAGGAGCATTGGCAAACAGCCTCCAAACATACTCACATTGGCTTTTTTATACAGGGCCATGGTCTCCTGTTGCTTTTTCATTGCGTCTTCTTGCTTAGGATACTTTGCGTTAATTTTATCTACCTCTGGTTTGAGCACTCTCATTTTTGCAGAAGAGAGATAAGATTTTATAGTTAAAGGAGAAATTATAAGCTTAATTAATATGGTGAGAATTAAAATTATAATACCATAACTATTTATGAACTTGCTTAGAAAGTCAAATACAACAATAATAACATATCTATTTACCCAGCCTATAATCCAACCACCTAAAGGGACAATTTTCTCAAATCCCATATCGTAAGATTTAAGAGTTTTAAAGTGATTAGGGCCAAAATAGAATTGTAATGGAATATTTACGCTCTCTTCTCCGCTATATGGCAGTTGCATAATAGCGGTGCAATTCATTAAATTTCTTTCTGGGTCATCTTCGGGATACATATTATATGAGATAAGACCACTGTTAAAGTTGTCTTGCGCAACTAAAATTGCAGAGAAAAATTGTTGTTGAAAAGCTACCCAGTTAACTCTGGTTCGTACATCTTCAGAAGACTTATCTTTCCTTAGACCTAAATCTTCTACAGAAGTTGAGTTTGGAAATTTGTAAACTATAGTAGAGTAGTTTTTCTCATTATTATAACCTTTCTCTTGTCTTGGAACATCTAAGAACCACTCTAGATCTATAAAAGCTTGATTTCTTGGTATATGCCTGCCTAACTCAACCATATTTATATTTAGATCTACCATATAACCCTCTTTTGGTAGAGTGTATGCATACTCCACGTATGAAATGGAATCTATGTAAAGTCTGTAAACAAGAGAGGTATCTGAAGAGGAGTGTAAATCAAACCCAAAATTTTTAGTAGAGAGCTGTTGTCCTGCATAAAAGTTTAAGGTAAATTCGCTTCCCTTCTCTTTAACTAGCATTAAAGCTAAGCTATCGTAAGTGTAATTGTTTTTTATCTCAACATTTTTTGGTTGAGCACCAAAATTAGAGAATTCAACTTTTATTTTATCGTTCTCAAGAGTAGTTTTAATATCATCTACTTTGCTTGCTGCAGAAAGTAGAGTCTCTTTATAAATATTCTCCTTTTTTTGATCTTCTACTGAAGTAGTTAAATCTCTATTTTCAATATCTTTAGAAACTACAGTATCTGGCTTGGTTGGCTCCGAAGTATGTTGGATAATACCCTGCGCTAACGCAATAGAATCTTGCTGTTGCTTTAGTCTCTCTTGCTCTTTAAATACCTTAGTGTTGTACCAACTGAAACCAATTAATATTGCTCCAATGAGAACAAATCCAAGAATAGAATTTTTATTCATATCTAACTATTCGTATTGTTTATCTATTAACTTAATCTTTGCTTCTAACTGTGACATCTCTTCTCTGGCTTTAGAGATTTTTTCTTCCATATCACTAATAATATTCTGGGCGTTTTTAGATTTTGCAAAGAAGCCCATATTGTTCTCCCAAAGCGCAATATCTTGCTCTAAAGCACGAAACTTTTGAAATAGCTTGTCTCTTTCGTACTTAATACCCCTATCTCCTTTAGAAGAAGACTTTACCTCTTTTATATGCTTTTTAAACCTAACTAATTTACTTTCGCTTTCAAAGTTTTTAAGATCAGAGAATTTAACCTCCATTGCATGCTTGAATGCTTGCTGAATAGCATCTTTCTCTTTAATAGGAACAAAGCCTATCTCACTCCAACGGTTTTGAAACTCTCTAAAAGCAGCAGTATGTTTTGAAGTATCTTCTATGCGAGAATAGTTGTTAATCTCTTCAATAAGATCTTTTTTCAATTTTAAATTACCTTCATACCCCTCTTCTATAGCAGAAAAGTGCTTAGATTTATTCTCAAAGAAAAAATCACATGCAGCTCTAAATCTTTTCCACACAGCATCGGACTGTTTTCTTGCAACAGGGCCTATCTCTTTCCATTTCTTTTGTAGAGAGATAAGTTGGTCTGTAGTTTTCTTCCAATCTTCGCTCTCTTTAAGAGCTTCGGCCTGCTCACATAATTCATTCTTTTTGTCAAGGTTATCTTGCATTATCTTTTTAAAATGGGCGTAAAATTCTCTTTTTCCATTGTAAAACTTATCGCAAGCTGCTCTAAATCTATCATAAATTTTCTGATTCTCTTTTTTAGAAGCAAAGCCTATTGATTTCCACTCTTGCTGGAGATCTTGCATCTTTTTTGAAAGAGAATTCCAAGCTTTATTGTCTAAATTACTTTCATCTAGCTCTTCTAACATAGTCTCGGCCTTAACACAAAGCTCTGTTTTTAACTCTAAGTTCTTTTTATGATCTGCCTTAAGTCCTTCAAAGTAATCTTGTTGTCTTTTATTAATTTTAGTAGTAGCCGCTTTAAACCTTTCCCAGATCTCTTCTCTTAACTCTTTTGGTACTGGGCCTAACTCTCTCCACTCTTCGTGAAGTTTTTGTAGCTTTTTAAAAGCAGTCACTACATTTGATTCATCAATAAGAGCCTCGGCCTTTTCACAAAGCTCTGTTTTCATCTCAAGATTTTTCTTGAGATCTAGATCTCTTAACTCGTTATTAATCTTAACAAAATCATAAAACTTCTCTACGTGAAAATGATATGTTTCCCATAAAGATTTGTTTGCCAATTGAGGCACAGGGCCTATAGCTTTCCATCTGTTTTGAAGTTCTCTAAAAGTTGGGAAAGTGTATTGCAAATCTTCCTGTTTCTCTAGCAACTCTTTTAACTCAGTAATAATTTGATTTTTCTGTGCTAAGTTTTCCTCTTTTTGACTCTCTAGAACACGTATATGAGTGGCTCTCTCTACTTTATATTTATTATACAGCTCTTTAAACCCCCTTTCTAACTCGGCAAAAGGATTTTCAGAAACACTCTCCTTCTCTTCTGAATCTTCTGAGCCTTCTGCATCTCCTATGCCTTTTGAACCACTAGAGACTTCGTGGGCAGAGAAAACCAAGCCAGTAGCAATTTTCTCTTTTTTAAGAGTTTTGTAAAAGGAGGCTTTTATAAGATCGGCATATTTATACATCTCTTGTTGGTCTCCCCTTTCAATCATGTCCTGAAAATACTGTACTATCTCTTTCAGATTCATTTCATTAAAGTTAACAGAATCTTTTTGAAGTTCTGTATTCTGGGTATTTTCAAGGTTTTTGTGCTCCTCGAATTGCTCTTGTTGAGCAGAATTGTGAGTCTCTTGAGTCATAATATAAAGACAAAAAAAGGTTTAATAACTGGCAAATATACAAAAAAAGTTTGCTATCCACATGGTTTATGTAAATTTGCATTATGATAAGAATAGACATAATTACAGTATTGCCAGAACTACTAGAGAGCCCCTTAAGTCACTCTATAGTTCAAAGGGCTAAAGATAAAGGGCTAGCCAATATTGTCATACACAACCTAAGAGATTATGGAAAAGGGAAATATAGGCAAACAGATGACTACTCTTTTGGAGGAGATGCTGGTATGGTTATTATGATTGAACCTGTTTACAAAATAATTTCCAAGCTAAAAAACGAACGGCAGTACGACGAGGTTATTTATATGAGCCCAGATGGTACATTATTAGACCAAAGTATTTCTAATTCACTATCACTTAAAAGCAATCTAATTATATTATGTGGTCATTATAAAGGGATTGATCATAGAATAAGAGAGCACCTAATTACTAAAGAGATCTCTGTTGGAGACTACGTTTTAAGTGGTGGAGAAATACCAGCTGCTATTCTTTGCGACTCAATAATTAGACTCATCCCAGGAGCAATATCAGATGAAACCTCGGCACTTAGCGACTCCTTTCAAGACAACCTACTAGCTCCACCAGTCTACACAAGGCCTGCCAGTTTTAATGGTTGGGAAGTGCCTAAAGTTTTACTTAGCGGGAACCCAAAGCTAATTAGAGAGTGGCAAGAGTCTCAATCTTTTGAAAGAACCAAAAAATTGAGGCCCAATCTTTTAAAGTAATTTTATAGCTAGAACCCAAAACTATCTATTACAAGCTCTTCTTGCTCTTCTTTAAGTGGTTTTTTAGCAGTCTCATGTACATCTAACCCCTGAACAATCATAGCTTTTTCTGGAACAGCAGGGCAAATAAATTCACACCCCCCACAACCAATACAATAATCTCTGTTTACACTTGGAAAATAGAGACCCTCTCTATTCTTATATGGTACCATAGTAATGGCTTTTGTAGGGCAATGTTCTTCGCAAGCTCCACAAGCTGTCTTATCTGTGAAGACAATACATCTCTTAGGAATAAAACGCACTTTACCTACTTGTGTAAGTTTTTTCTCTTCTAAAGTAATAGGCATTATGGCATTAGATGGGCACACTATAGAACATTGGTTGCACTCATAACTACAGAAGTGGTTGTCAAAATTTAGCACCGGCAATAAAACTCCATCTAAACCATACTCCATAGTTGCAGGCTTTATTATATTATTAGGGCAGGCAGTAATACAGGCGTGGCATGCTGTACAATTTTGTTTGAGGTGCACTATACTAATAGAGCCTGGAGGAGAGATTCCACTGATTTTAGGTTTGACACTCAGCAGAGGTCCAACTTTTGCTGCTTTTACTGCTAGGGCTGTTCCCATAAGCCCCATTGCAATTAACGCTCTCCTTCTATCTGGAGAGTTAATCTCTTTATTTTGAGCTTCTATAGGATTGTTATAATTCTGTTTAGAACTCTTTCTCCATGTAAAACTAAAGGTCATAGAACCATTTTTGCAGGCGGCAACACAGTTCATACAGACAACACACCTACTTGTATCTACAGTTTGGGTTTTAAGATCTATGCATTGAGATTTGCACTTAATAGCACAAAGGTGACATCTTGTGCACTTCTCATGATTAATTACTGGCTGAAATGCAGCGAACCTAGAGATTAACCCAAGCAAAGAGCCCACAGGACAAATTGTATTACAGTATAATCTCCCTCTAAATGCACTAAAAAGAACTATAGCTGCCAATAAAAACAGTGCAAAAACAAATGAACCAACAGCAAAATGAACAAAAGACCTAAAGTAAACGCTGTTTGGGAATAAAAAAGAGATACCGTTATTAATTAATTGCTCTGAATTATTAATAATCTCACTTGAAATTCTACCCCAAATTGAATAGGGGTCTAGATAGGCCAATGGCAAAGTAATGCCTATAATTAAAAAAAGGGCAACAATACCAAGAACTATATATCTAGATTTTTTAGGTTTGTCGTATGTAAATCGTTTCTGCTTTTTAGATTTAAATAAATTTGCAACCCTTGTAGTAACATCTTGAAAAACTCCTAAAGGGCAAATAGTAGAGCAGTAAACTCTTCCAAATATGAGAGTGAGAAGCAATAACAAAATAAAAACAACTGCAGTTCCAGAAAATACTCCTAAAAGAGAAGGAACAAATTGCAACTTAAGAAGAGTAGAGAAAACAGAAGTTTCACTATTTACAATATATAAGAAAGCAGCAGTTATTGAAACTAAAAAAAACAGTGCAACCCCTACTCTTATCTTTTTTAAAACTTTATACATACCCTAGCCTAAACGTATTCTCTCTACTTTTAATTTAGAAATATCTGTTGTTCCAATGTTCAACTTCTCTGCAAGACCAATATGAGTAACCTCATCTAATTTCATCTCTTTAAACTGAGCAAAAAACTTAACAGCAGCAGTATCTACAGCAACAATATCTGGAGAGATAAATAGTGCTTTTGCCAATTGGACATCTTCTATTCCTTTGCCCTTAGGGCCATTTTGAGTCATTACCCTGTATGCATCAACTATATTAAGAACAGGCATTTTTTCAAAGGTAGAACAATCTGCAATACATTGGTGCAAATCATTAGCGTGAAAGAACCTTCTATCCCAAACAATACCCATAAAGTTTTTCATAGAAATTGTCATTCTGGCGCCACCATGAGTCTTTAATATAGGTACATTAATCCATGCATCACAATCAACTATAGCTTCATGAATCATTACCTCTTTTAATCTAACTCCTTTGGGAAGCTTTACTGTTTTAAAATACTTTTGGTCATGAGCAAATGCAACTTTAGCTCCTGCCTCTTTTGCAGCACTCTCAATACCACTATTTTTGTAACATGCTTGCCATTGATCACATGTATGGTCAAAAACTGTTACCTCTTTAGCTCCAGCTGCAAAACAATCTTTTATAATGGCCGAGACCAATTGTGGATTAGTATTGGCAGCAAGCTCTGGTGCTTTATCCCATCCTATATTTGGTTTAATAACAACCTTATCTCCTTTTTTAATATATTTAGATATACCACCCATAGCCTCAATTGCCTTTTGGTACATTTGAGCAGGTTCACCCCCCATAACTGCAACTAAATCATTGGAGGCAGAAACACTCATTTTATCATCAGCAAAAAGGTCATTACCTTTCAACTTGACTGCACCAGCTATTCCGCCCAAAAGTGCAGCTTTTATAAAATTTCTCCTTTCCATAAGTCATATATTTATACAAATATAATATAACTGTTCAATAATAGTAGTGAAGTATCTCTTTTTTAAAAAAAATATATATCTTAGTAAAAATTTAAATATGAAAGATTCTTTAGTAAAACGCATCTGGCTCTTTTACTATGAAGGGTTTAAAAGCATGACATTAGGTAAAACATTATGGATTATAATCCTAATAAAACTTTTTATAATGTTTCTTATTTTAAAACCTTTTTTCTTCAAAAATGAACTTCGCTCTTTTTCTACTACCGATGAAAAAGCAGAACATGTAATAAACAACTTAATTGAAGAGAACTAATTACCCTAAACTTAAACACTACAAATATGTTATTAGCCTCATTACTTGATCTTTCAAGACTTCAATTTGCGCTCACAGCTATGTTTCACTGGCTTTTTGTGCCCCTAACTATTGGGTTAGGGTTCATTATTGCAATTATGGAAACATATTATGTTAGAACAGATAATAAGTTTTGGAAAAGAACAGCTAAATTCTGGATGAAGATATTTGCTATAAACTTCGCAATAGGAGTAGCAACCGGAATTATTTTAGAGTTTCAATTCGGCACAAACTGGAGTAACTACTCCTGGTTCGTTGGAGACATTTTTGGAGCTCCATTAGCAATTGAAGGTATTTTCGCCTTCTTTTTAGAGAGCACCTTTTTTGCAATAATGTTTTTTGGATGGAACAAAGTGAGTAAAAAGGCTCACCTTCTCTCTACATGGCTTGTTGCTTTTGGAACAATTCTATCTGCACTTTGGATTCTTATTGCAAATGCTTGGATGCAATACCCTATTGGCATGGAATTCAATCCAGATACTGCCAGAAACGAAATGATAGATTTTTGGGCTATTGTAACCTCTCCTATTGCTTTAAATAAGTTTATTCACACTGTAACCAACTGCTTTGTTATAGCTTCAGTAGTAGTCATTGGCATCTCTTCTTGGTATCTTCTTAGAAAAAGAGAAGATGAATTTGCTAGGAGAAGTATTAGAATTGCATCTGTTTTTGGACTAATATCCTTAATTATTGTTATTTGGTCTGGAGACGGGTCGGCCTATCATGTAGCTAAAAAGCAACCTATGAAACTAGCTGCTATGGAAGGTATGTATAGAAGCCAGGTGGGAACTCCTATAGTTGCCTTTGGAATATTAAACCCAAATAAAAACATATCTCAACTAGAAACAGACTCTTTAGCTTATGCTCTAGAGGAGCCATATTTAATAAATATTTCAATCCCTCAAGGGCTCTCACTTTTAGTTGATAGAAAGCTGAATACATTTGTTCCTGGAATAGAAGACATTATTGAAGGAGGCTACACCTATATAGATGGAGATGGTAACGAACAAGTTGCTATGCCCGTTAGAGAGAGAATGAAAAAGGGTAAAATAGCCTTGGAATCTCTTGCAATGTACAAAAAAGCAAAAGAGGCCGGAGATGAAGAGGGGAAAGAGATGGCTCTCTCTCTACTAAAAGAAAACTACCCCCATTTTGGATATGGCTTTATAGAGAAACCTACAGATATAGTCCCTAACGTACCTATAACCTTCTACTCTTTTCATATAATGGTTATCTTAGGAGGCTTTTTTATTCTACTTTTTGGTTTAACTATCTACTTAGATAGAAAAGAGTTACTTACAAGATTTAAATGGTTTCACATTCTTGCAATAGTAAGCATACCTTTAGTTTATATTTGTACACAAGCTGGATGGGTGGTATCTGAAGTTGGAAGACAACCGTGGACTATACAAGATATCTTAACAAGTAATGCCTCACTTTCTGGAGTTAGCTCCTCTACAGTTTTAACAACAGTAATAATGTTTTTCGTTCTTTTCTCCATATTACTAGCTGCCGAGCTAACAATACTATTTAAAGTGATTAAAAAAGGGCCTGGAGCCTAATTCGTAAACCTAAAAGATTTTTATTATGCTATATACTCTTCAACATTATTGGTGGTTAGTAGTTTCTCTGCTTGCCGCACTACTTGTATTTTTAATGTTTGTCCAAGGTGGTCAATCCCTACTATTTGGAATTGTAAAAAGTGAAAAGGAAAAAACATTGCTTATTAATGCGCTAGGCCACAAATGGGAACTTACTTTTACAACCCTAGTTACTTTTGGAGGCGGAATATTTGCCTCTTTCCCTCTATATTACTCTACTAGCTTTGGCGGCGCATACTGGCTTTGGATGGCTATTTTGTTTCTTTTCATAGTTCAAGCTGTCTCTTTTGAGTATAGAGGCAAAGCTGGCAATTTATTAGGTAGCCGTACCTATGAAATCTTTCTATTTTTGAATGGCTTTCTTGGCTCTCTTCTGCTTGGAGTTGCCGTAGGCTCTTTCTTTACAGGAGGCTCTTTTTTAATGGATAAAATGAACATCACAGATTTAAACCTACAAGTAATCTCTCAATGGACTAATCCATGGCATGGATTAGAGTTAATTACAGTCCCCTTTAACCTACTTATGGGAATTGTTGTCTATTTGGCAGCTAGAACCTTGGGGTTACTTTACGTGATTAAAAGAATTGATTCAGACACTATAGTTCCAAAAGCAAAAACACAACTTAAAGTTACAGGTGTAGCATTTGTTCTTGGATTTGTAGGCCTTCTTATTGCTCTATTTACAATGACAGGCTACTCTGTAAATGTAGAAAACGGAATTATATCTCCTGTTAAATATAAGTACTTTTTTAACATGACTCATCTTATTTGGCCTGCAGTTATGCTAATAGTAGGAGTTGTTTTAGTTTTAATTGGTATTGGATCTGCTCTGTTTTCTAAGGGAAAGTACAGCTTCTTTGTTACTGGTGGTGGCGTAGTTTTAGCAGTTTGGAGTATTTTAATTTGTGCTGCTTTCAACAATACTGCTTTTTTTGTTTCCAATGTAAATATCCAGCAATCACTAACACTCTACAATAGCTCTTCAAGTGAATTTACACTAAAGATAATGTTCTATGCCTCACTTTTTATTCCATTTGTAATAGCATATATTACTTATGTATGGAAAGCGCTCTCTAAAACTAAAATTAGTGAAGAAGATTTAGATAGGCCAGATAGCCACAAATACTAAGTGCCCTATCTCTTAAAGTAGGCCCAATCTCTACAGTAGTAGATAGGAACTACTCTTTTGTAACACCGGTAGTGACAACTCCTGTACTGTAGTTGAATTCACTACCGGCTGTACTATGGGGTATTGTGTAGATGAGCATTGTTACAACAGCAGCTAATGTATAGAGATATCTTCTACTATTGATTTTATGACCCTTTACTCTAGAGTTCAACACCAATGCTACAATCCATACAAGTACAGCAACCATAGTTTTAGTATCTGTAAGGTCTCCACCAAATGGCCAGCCAGTCCAATAGGCACCAAAAGCAGCTTTCTGCACAAGAGGTCCAAAGAAGAGACCTCCAGCAACAAGAGTGATAACTGTAATATATGCATACCTCCTAACTTTTGAGCTATAAAAAAACGAGGTGATACCTGCTAAATTAGAAAAAAGCATAGCCACAAACATTAGAATAATATGGGGGATAAGAATTTTTGAACTAACAGGTGCTTTAAATCTTAGTATAATTCCTTTTTCTTTTTCTATCATTACACTCTCACCCTCTTTTGTAATCAGCGGATAGTAAATAATTTTACCTGCTGGTGGCTGAGAGGGCAATTCAACATAATATAAACCCTCTTTATATGTTGCCTCTACAGTTATTAAAGAGTCGTTCCCTGGATATCTTCTAAGCAATATAGAGAGAGAAACATCATCTGAAATAGGCTCAAGTTCAACTTTCATTAAAGAGGTTTTCCCTTCATTATTAAGGTTATCTAAACTAACTAAAGTCTCTAAACTTCTAGAAAACTTAGTTGTATAGGTTTCTCCTTCAAGAACAAATTTTGTCTTAAGTGGATTTGTAGGACCAGTCACTCTTTGATAAACAACCGCACTTAAAGTAATTACAATAGCAGCTACCCAAATTAAAAAACTCTTCATACTATAAAATTAAAGATTTACTACTATAACTAGCTCTTCTCCCTCTCTAGTAATAACTATTTCAACTTCTTGTCCCTCTTTTAAATCTCCTAAAGAAGACATATAGTCATAAATATTATTAATTTTTTTACTCCCTATTTTGGTTATTAAATCTCCCTCTTTTAAACCTGCTTTATGTGCTGGCCTACCTTGGGAAACAGGGCCAATTCTAAAACCATCTCCCTCTTCGTATGTGAAGTCTGGAATAATACCAAAGGTTACTTTAAAATTAGCTCTTTTATGGGTAGAAGGTTTTTGTTCTACATAATTATAAACTACCTGGAAAGAAGATAAATTAATTGAATTAATAATATTTACCACATAATCTGTAATTGATTTTAACCCTTCAAAGTTTATTAATTCAGGCATGTCAGATGGAGTATGATACTCTTTATGAACTCCAGATGTAAAATAGAGTACTGGCGTTTTTTTAGAATAGAATGAAGAGTGGTCTGAAGGACCCATTCCATCTTTGGTAATTATTAAATCAAATTTCGATAAACTATTTGATTCATTTAATAGACTATCTGCACCAGTAAAGGTTCCAGAACCTCCTGCCTGAAGTTTGTTTTCTTTAAGACGTCCAACCATATCAAAATTGATCATTAGGGCTGGTAGCTTATTTAATTTAGACAGAGTATCTGAAAATATAGCAGACCCTACAAGACCCTTCTCTTCTGCACCAAAAGCAGAAATTGCTATCTCATATTCATAATTATCTTTACTACTACTCTCGGTTAAATAGAGGTTTAACACTCTACCAATCTCTAAAATTGCAGAGACTCCACTTGCATTATCGTCTGCTCCAGGGTGAACTTTATGGGCAGTTGGAACTCTACTACCACTATTTTCACCTCCCATACCTAAATGATCGTAATGGGCGCCTGCCAAAATGTAATTTTCTCTATTACCTGGTGTAATCCCAGCAACGTTATAGGTTCTTGCTATAACAGATTCTGTATCACTGTTAATTTCACAAAGAACAGAGCCTCCACTTTTAAGATTAGTTGCTACCTCGGCAGAAATCATAATAACTGGGACTGCATTCAGCGAACCTTTTAAATCTGTATAAGGAGTAAAAGAAGAGTTGTCGTAAAAGAGAATAGCACTAAACCCCTTTTCAATTAAAGGGGTAATTTTAAAGTTTATAGAGTCTCTAGAAGAGTGAATAAGAATAATAGTATTCTGCTCTTTGTTAGGTATAACCGCAGTATCTAAAGAGAGTTTACCCTCTAAATAAATCTTGGGAGAGAGAGGTGAAATTGAGTAATCTCTATCTTTAACTAACTCTTTATCATTTAATTTAACATAAGAGCTATTGAGTACTTGTCTATGTAAAGAGAGATTAAAAGGAGTAACAAAAGAGTCTCCTATTAATGGGACAAGCCCCATCTCTTCCATTTTTCCTGCTATATAATATGCAGCAAGAGAGTCCTCTACTGTACCTGGGTGCCTCCCTTTTAATGAGTCTGAAGCCAAATAATTCAAACTCTCTTTTAAAAATTCAATATTAGACTCATAGTTTTGGCTATGAGCAGGAGTAACAACAAAAAGTGATAGAGATATAACCCCAAGAAAAAGAGAAGTAAATAGTGTTTTAAATCTTAAAGTTGTCATTTAGAGGCTGCTTTAAGTGTATTATTTAACAATGAAACTATAGTCATAGGGCCCACTCCTCCAGGAACAGGAGTTATGTAGGAACATTTAGGAGCAACTTGGTCAAACAAAACATCGCCATAGAGTTTATATCCAGATTTTGTCTCGCTAGATTTTACTCTTGACATACCTACATCTATGACAACAGCACCCTCTTTTACCATATCTCCTGTGAGGAACTGAGGAACTCCTATTGCAGCAATAATAATATCTGCCATGAGAGTTATCTCTTTTAAATTCTTTGTGTGGCTATGGCATAAAGTAGTTGTAGCGTTTCCTGAAGAGGTTTTTTGAGAAATTAAATTTGCCATTGGCCTTCCTACAATATTGCTTCTTCCAATAATAACACAATGCTTACCTTCTGTCTCAATATTATAATGAGCAAATAACTCCAAAATACCTGCTGGTGTAGCAGAGACAAAAGATGGTAGCCCAAGAAGCATTTTACCCACATTTATTGGGTGAAATCCATCTACATCTTTTGCTGGATCTACTGCTTCAATAACTTGTTGTTCATCTATATGTTTTGGTAGTGGCAACTGTACAATTAACCCATCTATAGAGGAGTCTTTATTAATTTCTTCTATCTTAATTAGAAGCTCTTTCTGAGATACACTTTCAGGAAATCTAATTAGAGTAGATTCAAAACCTACCTGTTTACAAGCTCTCTCTTTATGTCCTACATAGGTTTCAGAAGCGCCATCATTCCCAACTAATATAGCTGCTAAATGAGGCCTTTTTCCACCTTTTTCTACAATAATCTTTACTTTAGAAGCTATCTCTTCTTTAACAGCATCGGCAGTAGTTTTTCCGTCAAGTATCTTCATTAAGTCTGTTTTTTTATCTTCCAAGAGAACCCATTGCTCTCATAGCTTTGGCAGAATTACCCCCAGCCATATTCTTCATCATTTTTCTTGTCCCTTCGAACTGTTTTATTAATCTATTTATCTCTGTAATTGAAGTGCCACTTCCCTGGGCAATTCTTTTTCTTCTAGTTCCGTTTAGCAGAGATGGGTTCTCTCTCTCTTCAACTGTCATAGATTGAATTATAGCCTCAATACTTTTGAAAGAGGAGTTATCCATATCTACATCTTTCAAAGCCTTTCCCATACCAGGTATCATTGATGCTAAATCTTTGATATTACCCATCTTCTTAATCTGCTGAATTTGATCATAAAAATCTGAAAATGTAAATTGATTTTTAGCAAATTTTCTTTGTAGTTTACGAGCCTCCTCTTCGTTGAACTGCTCTTGCGCTTTCTCTACTAGAGAAACCACATCTCCCATTCCAAGAATCCTATCGGCTATTCTCTTTGGGTGGAACACATCTAATGCATCCATCTTTTCACCAGAAGAGGCAAATTTAATAGGTTTGTTTACAACCGAACGGATAGAGAGAGCTGCCCCACCTCTAGTATCACCATCTAGTTTTGTAAGAACTACACCGTCAAAATCTAACTTCTCATTAAAGGCTCTAGCAGTCTCAACTGCGTCTTGGCCAGTCATTGAATCTACAACAAAAAGAATTTCAGAAGGGTTTACTGCTTTTTTAATGGCAGAAATCTCTTCCATCATCTGTTCATCTACTGCCAAACGCCCTGCAGTATCTATAATAACAAGAGAATAACCCTCCTGCTTAGCCTTTGCAATTGCGTTTTTTGCAATTTTAACAGGATCTAGAACTCCCTCTTCAAAATAGACAAATGTCTCTGTTTGCTCTCCTAAAATTTTAAGCTGCTCTATAGCAGCGGGGCGGTATACGTCGCAAGCCACTAGCATTGGTTTAAGCCCTCTTTTAGTTCTACTGTTTAGAGCTAGCTTCCCACTAAAAGTTGTTTTACCCGAACCTTGAAGTCCTGCCACTAAAACTACTCCTGGGCTTCCTTTTACATTTATATCGGTTGCCTCACTCCCCATAAGCTTTGTAAGCTCGTCATGAACAATTTTTGTCATCATTTGTCCTGGACGGACAGCTTTCAACACATCTTGCCCTAACGCAATCTCTTTAACGTCGTCACAAAACTTCTTTGCTATTTTATAGCTAACATCGGCATCAAGTAGAGCCTTTCTAATATCTTTTAATGTTTCTGCAACATTTATTTCTGTTATTCTTCCCTCTCCTTTAAGTAGTTTAAAGGAACTTTCTAATCTATCAATTAAATTTTCAAACATTTTATAAAAAATTAAACTTCAAATTTAGTTATCTTCAATAAAAGACCTCAATATTTTTCTACCATCACTATTAACTACTGCCTCTAAATGGTATCTTACTAACTCGGAATGGAATAAAAATGGATCTCTTAAAAAAACATAAGAGCCATCCCAAGAGTAAATCTTTGCCATAGCAGAAGTAAAAAACAGAGTAATTAGCTCTTTGTTCAAATTGGGTCTATAAAGCTTTTCACCTATTCCTCTTTCAAGATTCTCTTTAATAATCTTAGAGTAAAAACTCATACGGTTTGTATGGTCTAAAACCTTTAAATCTGGAAGGAATTTTGAGGAATCACTAAGTAGTAATGGGCCAATTTCTTCTAAAGTTTTATTCATCATACCACTAGTATGAAAAAGTGCTTCTATTGCATTTTTACCTTGACTAAGAGAGAGATTAATCTTAAACTCAATATCTTCAATTACATGTTGCATTACTGTTCTCATAAGCCCATCTTTACTCTTAAAGTTATTGTAAAGAGTCTTTTTAGTGAGCTTTAAATCAAGAGCAATATCTTCCATTGTAAGATTCAGCCCTTTTTTTTGAAAAAGCTCATAAACTTTAGAAACATAACTATCTCTAGAACAATACCTTGCCATATAATCAGTAATTAAAACATTATTTTGAATAGTATTCTGGAGCAAGCTCTTTTTGATTATATCTCATACCCATAACCTGCCCATATGCACCTGCAGATCTAATTGCAACAATATCACCTCTTTTAGTCTCTGGCAATAATATATTTTCGCCAAAACTATCACTAGACTCACACACAGGACCTACAACATCATACTCCTTTTCTACTCCCTTAGAAGTTAAGTTCTCTACTTTATGAGAAGCTTGGTATAGTGCAGGACGTATCAAATCATTCATCCCAGCATCTAATATTGCAAATTTCTTTCCTTTTCCATGTTTCACATAAAGAACTCTAGAAATTAAAGAACCACATTGAGCAATAATTGCTCTACCTGGTTCAAAATGTATATCTTGGTCTTTATTTCTTTTTAGGTTTTTATCAATTATTGCAAAATAAGATGCAAAGTCTGGAATTGGATTGGCATTCGGGTTAGAGTAATCTATACCTAGGCCACCTCCCAGATTAATGTTTTTAACATACATCCCCTTCTCTTCAAACATAGATACAATCTCGTTAACTCTAATAGCAAGCCTTTCAAAAACAGAGTAATCTGTAATCTGAGAACCTATATGAAAGTGGAGCCCTGCAAATTTCACATTATTACATTTTTCAAGAGTCTCTATAACTTGGTCAAACATCCAGTAGCTAATACCAAATTTATTTTGAGAAGTACCTGTTGTAATATATTTATGGGTATTAGCATCTACCTCTGGATTTATCCTTAATGAGACTGGGGCCACCTTACCCATTTTACCAGCAATTTCATTAATAACCTCTATCTCTGGAATAGATTCACAGTTAAAAGAAAAAATATCTCCTTCTAAAGCTGTAATAATCTCTTTATCTGATTTACCTACACCAGCATACACTATTTTTTTTGAATCAAAACCCTTTTTAAGAGCAAGAGCTACTTCACTACCACTTACACAGTCGGCACCAAATCCATAGCTCTTAATCAAATCTAAAATAGGGTCGTTTGCATTTGCCTTTAGAGCATAATGTGCATGAAAGTTATACTTATTGAGTTCACTTGTATAGATATCTAACGTTTTTTTCAAAAGTTGCATATCATAGTAATAAAAAGGAGTTTCAAGAGTGTCAAACCACTCAACAGTTTTTTGATTAAACATATATAAAAGCTTAAAGTGTATAAAGTGTTCTAAAATTATAGCTGCAAAAATAGTAAAAATCTTGTTCTTAGTTTATAATATCTATATTTGCAAATATAATAATGTAATTTTAATGAAACCTATAGTAGTATGAAACCAACAAAAAAAGAGCTGCTTAAAGATACAATTAAGCATATAGACATTACTGCTTTTGATTCAACTTATCTTATTGATTCAATGCGTGACATGTCATTCACTTCTAGAGATACAGCGGCAGCTGCAGATACTCTGCAAATGATGATTAATGATAAAGAGTCTACTAACTGGCTTATCCTTGCAGGAAGCACTTCTGCAGGAGGTTGTATGCAAGCCTACGTAGATATGATTCGCTTTAATATGACAGATGCAGTTGTGGCAACAGGCGCATCTATCATTGATATGGACTTCTTTGAAGCATTAGGCTACAAACACTATAAAGGGTCGCAATTTATAGACGATTCTCAACTAAGAGAAAACTATATAGATAGAATCTACGACACATTCATAGACGAAGAAGAGCTCCAAAATTGCGATGCAACAATAAAAACAATTGCAGACTCTTTAGAACCTCGGCCCTACTCTTCTAGAGAATTTATACAAGAAATAGGAAAGTGGCTTACCAAAAACTCCGTTAAGAAGAACTCACTTATTCAAACTGCATACGAAAACAACGTTCCAATTTTTGTACCTGCATTTAGCGATTGCAGCGCTGGTTTTGGTTTGGTAATGCACCAAGTAGAGAGAATGAAAGAGAACAAACCATATTTAACAATAGACTCAGTAGCAGATTTCCGCGAATTAACAGAAGTTAAAATGGCAGCAAAAAGCAGCGGTCTCTTCATGATTGGAGGTGGAGTTCCTAAAAACTTTGCACAAGATACAGTTGTATGCGCAGAATGCCTCGGCTTTGATGTACCAATGCATAAATATGCTGTTCAAATCACAGTTGCAGATGTTCGCGACGGAGCATGCTCATCTTCTACACTAAAAGAGGCAAACTCATGGGGCAAAGTAGATACTGCACATGAACAAATGGTATATGCCGAGGCAACTTCCGTTGTTCCTATTATTTTAAACTATGTCTACACCAAAGGAGATTGGAAAAAGAGAGAGAAGAAAAACCACTCACTCCTTTTTAAAAATGGCACCAGAGGAGAAGGACTTCTGTTAGGAGAGTAGTTAGAACCAGGAGATGATTACTCATAACTTATTTACAGTGTGGTAGTTAACTTTTGAAAATAAGCCCTTTTGGGTTCATTTAGAAAAACTAAATGCTTGGCTACTAAGTATCTACTTGTAATCATCTCCTAGCAATTTTTGCTCTGCTCTGCTCAGCATAAAGCAACATCTCTTTTTTAGCTAATTAGATGAAGTGGTTTGAACAGATAGGCCTAGGACCGTTCAACTACCAAAGGGAGGCGCTCCGCAGGCCCCGAAAAACCACAAAGAGAATAGCGTCTAGAAAAAAGAGCGTTGCTGCTGGTGAGCAGGCAGCTAACAGCTAACAGCTAGCAGCAAATAGCTAAGAGCTAATAGCCAATAGCATTATAAGAAATTACATAAATAAAATAATCATTATTATGAGAAGTAAAGCTAGGTGGGAAGCTTTAGTAGATGAGCTAACCTATGTGCTCTGGTCTAAGTAAATCAAATACAGTTTTCACAGGAGAAAATGTTGTAATAGGAACCTCTACAAAAACAGTGTTCCAACGGCTCATAGCACCATTCCACAAACCAGGTAATTCCAATGCTTTTACAGAGACCCCTTCTAAACTTTTAACCGAAATAAAACCCGTTTCGGGATCGACATACTTAGATAAATCAAACTTATCTCCTCTATAATTTTTAAGAGAACAGACCAAATCTACTGGATTAAAGTGAGTAGATTGCTCTACAATCTCTTTTACCTTAGCATTTTTCATATCTATCTGAGCAGACTCTAATATTTGTAAAGAGACAGATCCATCTGCATCTTTAACCAAGAATGGGCCTCCTCCAGGTTCTCCCAAGTTTTTAACCATACCACAAACTCTTAAAGGCCTGTTTAATCTTGACTTTAAAAACTCCTTCTCAATTTCTTCAGGAACCTCTGGTAGGTCTACACAAAATTCACTCTTAATAAATTGCCTTATCTCTACTAAAAGCTCATGGTTTTTCTGACCATCTAACTCACGCAAATATTCAAAACTCTTCTCTTGAATATTTAATAGGTATCCAGATAGAACTTTTTTCCACAATACAGTATCTTGAGTTAAAGACTCTTTTGCAACATTATCTATATTTTTTATTATTACTATATCTGAATCTACATCATTTAAATTCTCTATAAGTGCCCCATGGCCCGCAGGTCTAAAAACCAACTTTCCATCACTATCTTTAGCAGGATTGTTGCTCATATCTACCGCAATAGTATCTGTAGAGGGTTTCTGGACGGTAAAAGATATTTCAAAATTACAACCAAATTTTTTCTCATAAGAGTTAAGGTTTTTTTGAAGAACTTCTTTAAATAGAGAGTAATGCTCATTAGAGACAGAGATAACTAGCTTTGCTACACCATCTGAATTTACAGCATACTTAGAAGCTTCGGCTAACTGCTCTTCAAAAGCCGTTCTTTCTCCACTGCTGTATTTGTGAAACTTAATAAGACCTTTTGGTAAGTTACCATATCCCATTCCCTCTTTTAGTAGTAGAGCCTCTAAAACCTCCTTCTCAGAGGCCTTTAGAATATTTACATGCTCTTTTAGCTCATTATAGAATGGAAAGCTCTCTATCTCTTTAAAGAATTTATTAGCAGGAGAACTTTTAGGTAATTTACCATTCGCTTGAGCACTATTTATTCCATCGTAAAGATCTTTAAACATTCTTGTTGCAGCTCCCGATGCTGGAACAAACTTACACACCTCACCTTTGAATTGAGAGTAACGGTTAACATATAATTGTTGTTCATCTTTAGAAATAACCTTTACTCCTCTATTTGGTGTGGCAGCTGCCACAATATGCGGCATCTCAAAACCAATTTTAAATTGTGTAAGCTCTTGTAAAACCTTCTCTTTTGAAGAGCCTCTCTCTTCAATCTGCTTTAGCTCATCTTTACTAAACATATAATTTCTGTTTTTATATAAATAAGTTCAACTTTTCTAACTTAGAAATAACCTCCCAAGGCAACTCTCTTCTATAAATATACTCACTTCTAATTCTCTCAAACCCATCTGGATTTGCTTTTAACATTAAATCTTGCTCCCAAACAGGAAAAATATGAAGAAGCAAATTTACTGCTTTGCTAAAATATGTAGATTTGTCTGTAATAGAAAACTCTGAGTAAAAAAAGGAGTCCAGAGCAATCTCTTCAAAAAGAGGAGCCTCAATATGAAAGTTTTCAAGTTCTTTAATAGAAAAAAAATTAGCAAAGCTCAACACACTCATTACAGTAGCATTAATCTTTCCCTCTAAAGAGTACCCCGCAATATGCGTTGTGGCTATATCTGTCACATTAAGAAACTCTTTATCTATATTCGGCTCATTTTTCCATACGTCTACAATTAGACCTCCTAACTTATCTTGGGACTCAATAACTGCTGCTTCGTCTACAACTTCTCCTCTTGAACTATTAATTAGAATAGCCCCATTTTTCATCTTACCTATAAAGTCATAAGAGCAAATATTTCTAGTTTCAGAGTTTAGAGGAACATGTAAAGTTATTACATGAGAGTTTTCTAGAACATAGTCTAAACTGTAATAAGGGACAGTGTTGGTAATTCTGCTTTTTGGAGGGTCACATCTAAGAACAGACAATCCAAGCTTCTCTAAAAGAAGAGCTAGCCTCTCCCCCACGTTTCCAGCACCTATTATGCCAATGGTTTTATTGTTTAAAATTAAACCTCTCTTTTGTACAAGAGCAAAAAGAGTAGTCACAACATATTGAACCACACCATTAGCATTGCACCCTGCAGCATTAAAAACAGCAATTCCCTCTCTGGTGCAATACTCTAAATCTATATGATCACACCCAATAGTTGCAGAAAAAATAGCCTTTACAGCAGTTCCTTGTAAAAGCTCTTTGTTACATTTAGTTCTAGTGCGTATTATCAATGCTTGGGCATTAGAGATAACATTAGAGTTGAATGCATCACCTTTCAAATATGAGACAATAGAGTAAGGCTCTAAAACTCCTTTTATAAAGGGAATATCGCAATCTACAACTACCTTTAATTTTTTCATCTAATTATAGTTCTACTTTAAAATAAGAGTCTTTACAACCTCGGCACCTAGTATTTCATTCACTCTTTGGGTAATAACAACTCTGTTCATAAAGAGCTGAGTTTTTGCCGAGGAAGAAGAGATTCTACAAATAAGACGGCCATTTTTAAAGTATTTATCAAGAGTATACTCTTTAAACTTCTCACCAACAACACTGTCCCACGCCTCAAACACATCCATTCGTAAAACTCCCTGGTCTAAACCAGTCTCTTTTAAATACTCTTTAAAAACTTCGCCAATCAATACTGTTTTTTGCCTTCTCATAACTCTATTTAATTGTACCGGAGTCTATCTCAAATAAAGATGAACTACCATTAATTTTAGCTAATATCTCCTTAACTCTAACTTTATTGCTATCTGTTATAAATATCTGTCCAAAAAGATTAGAAGATACCATATTTAGTAAAGATTGTACTCTATTCATATCTAATTTATCAAAAACATCATCTAAAAGTAATAGAGGCACTCTTTTGTGCATCTGCTTCATTATCTCAAACTGGGCAAGTTTCAAAGAGATTAAAAATGTCTTCTGCTGCCCTTGGGAACCACATATACGAAAGAGATGTCCATTCATATTAAAGACTAGATCGTCTCTATGAATCCCTACTGATGTATGCTTTAAGATACAATCTTTTTGGATATTTGCCTTTAATAACTCCTCTAAATTACCTTGTTTAAGATGAGATCTATACTCCATCTCAATACTCTCTTTCTGGCCTGAGAGTTCATTATAGTATTTATTTACTATAGGAAATAACTTCCCAACAAACTCTGCTCTCTTTTCAAAAATATAGGTAGCATTCCAAGAGAGCCTCTCAGAAAAAGTATCTAAAAGGTCTCTACTGAAATTGTCTGACTTAAGTAATCTATTTCTCTGCGCCAATAGTTGATTGTAGTTTTGAACTCGTCTTAGATATTCATTATCTAACTGAGATAATATTGAATTCATAAACTTACGCCTCTCCTCTCCAGATTCATTAATAAGACAATTATCATATGGAGAGACCATAACAATAGGAATAACGCCAATATGATCTGAAAGCCTTGAGTATTTTTTAAGATTACGCTTAAAATGCTTAGGACCTGCCTTTTCTAAAGAAAAAGTGATAAGATCTGTTGTTTCATCTTCTCTAATGTACTCCCCAGCAACACTGCAAAGGTCAATATTATAACCTATAATATTCAAATCTAAACCAGAGAAATAGCTTTTAGTCATAGAGAGGAAGTAGATGGAATCTAATAGGTTGGTTTTTCCTGCTCCATTCATTCCAGTTATACAATTTAACTTAGGAGAAAAGCTAATTTCTGTGGCCGAAATATTTTTAAAGCCCGAAATAGTTATTTTATTTAAATACATTTGCGAATAAATTGATATACAAAGTTACTACTTTTATCTATTTAAAATTTGAGATTAGATAAAAAATTGTAATTTTGCATCCTGCTAATATATCTTAATAAATGTCAAAAAAAATTAAACATCAAGATCCGGAAGAGAGCGTAGAGAACGCTTTGAATGTTACTGAACAATTCATTGAGAACCACAAGAACAAACTTGTCTATTCCGTAATTGCAATTCTTTTAATTACTACAATTGGTTTTGCATATCACCACTATTATCGCAAACCTCTAAAAGAGGAAGCTCTAGGGCAAACTTTTATTGCCGAACAATATTTCAGTGCAGATTCTTTTGCGGTTGCACTTAATGGAGACGGAAACTCATTAGGGTTTAAGCAAGTAATAGATGAGTATGGCTCTGCAGCTCCAAAATCTGTCTTTATGTATGCTGGAGTTTGTGAATTGCACTTAGGTAACTTCAACGAGGCCATCTCCTATTTGAAAAAGTACAAATCTAAAGACCCAGTTATGCAAGCAAGAGCAATTGCCAATATTGGTGATGCCTACGCAGGTCTAATGAATAATACCGAAGCTCTTAACTACTATCTTAAAGCGGCATCTTATTCAGACAATGTACTAGCAGCAGCATATATGCTTAAAGCAGGAATTATGCAAGAAGAGCTTGGCAATAATAGCGCTGCAATAAAACTATACGAAGAGATAAAAGTTAAATACCCTCAAAGCCAAGAAGGTATTGAGGCCGATAAATTTATAGCACGAATTAGTGTTAAATAAGGCTCCATTTATCTTCACTCTTTTTGAGGTTAATCTATAATAAGAATGGGAAGAGCATTTGAATTCAGAAAAGAGAGAAAAATGAAAAGGTGGGGAAATATGTCTCGCACCTTTACTAGATTAGGGAAAGAGATTACTATTGCTGCAAAAGCAGGAGGTCCAGACCCAAACAACAACCCCAAACTAAGAGTTTTAATCTCTACTGCACGTTCAGAGAACATGCCCAAAGATAATATAGAGAGAGCAATAAATAGAGCTGTAGAGAAAGAACACTCAGATTACAAAGAAGTTGTATATGAGGGTTACGGTGGGCACGGAATAGCTTTTCTTATAGAGACCGCAACAGATAACCCAACTAGAACAGTTGCCAATATAAGAAGTATCTTTAATAGAGCTCCGGGTGGTTCCCTAGGAGTCTCTGGCAGTGTAGAATTTATGTTCGATCGTAAATCTGTTTTCAAAATCAAAAGTGAAGAGCCTTTAGATCTTGAGGAGTTAGAGTTAGAACTAATAGATTATGGAGCCGAAGAAGTTTTCAAAGAAGACGAAGAAGCTGGTGAAGGAGAAGCAATTGTTATTTACGGTAGTTTTGAATCTTATGGTAACATTCAAAAGTTTATAGAAGAAAAAGGTTATACGCTTATTAGTGGAGGTTTTGAGAGAATTCCAAATGTAGAGTTAAAGAAGCTAAACGAAAAGGATAAAGCCGATATAGACAAAGTAATTGAACGCCTCGAAAATGACGATGATGTTCAAAATGTTTATCACACAATGGCAGATTAAATTTATATTAAAAAGTGATTGATGTTTCAATCGCTTTTTTTTGGCATAAGCTTATAATTACATACCTTTGTAAGATACTTATTAAAAATTTATAATCAATATTTTATAATATTATGAAACTATCGCATATTGAGCACATCGGTATCGCTGTTAAGTCTTTAGAGAGTGCTATTCCCTTCTACGAAGAGAAACTGGGTCTTAAATGTTATTCAGTAGAAGAAGTTGCAGAACAAAAAGTGAAAACTGCATTTTTCAAAGTTGGTGAAACTAAAATAGAACTTCTGGAGAGTACAGACCCCGAAGGTCCAATTGGTAAATTCATTGAGAAAAAAGGCGAAGGTGTTCACCATATTGCTTTTGCTACAGATAACCTACAAGAAAATCTAGATGAGTTATCTGAAAAAGGTGTTAGATTAATAGATAAAACGCCACGTAAAGGAGCAGAAGGCCTAAACATAGCATTTATTCATCCTAAATCTACAATGGGTGTTTTAACAGAACTATGTGAAGATCCTAATAAAACCGCAAATAATTAATTTTTAATCTAAAATATACAATGAGCCAACAACTAGAACAAGTTAAAGCGCTAATTCAGCTTCGCGATAAAGCGCGTTTGGGAGGTGGTCAAAAAAGAATCGACTCACAGCACGGCAAGGGAAAATATACTGCTCGTGAAAGGATTACAATGCTCCTAGACGAGGGTAGCTTTGAAGAGTATGACATGTTTGTAACACACAGATGCACCAACTTTGGAATGGAGAAAAACTCTTTCCTTGGCGATGGTGTTGTTACTGGATTTGGAACAATTGAAGGAAGACTTGTGTATGTATTTGCACAGGACTTTACAGTATTCGGAGGCTCCCTATCTGAAAGCTTTGCCATGAAAATTTGCAAAGTTATGGACCAGGGCATGAAAATGGGTGCCCCTGTAATTGGAATAAATGACTCAGGTGGTGCACGTATTCAAGAAGGTGTAAATGCACTTGCAGGATATGCAGAGATTTTCCAAAGAAACATCTTAGCTTCAGGAGTAATCCCTCAAATATCTGCAATATTTGGCCCTTGTGCTGGAGGAGCTGTTTACTCGCCTGCTCTAACAGACTTTAACATTATGACAAAAGGTACTAGCTATATGTTCCTTACTGGTCCTAAAGTTGTTAAAACAGTTACTGGAGAAGATGTTACACAAGAGCAGCTTGGCGGAGCAAGCGTACATGCATCTAAAAGCGGAGTAGCTCACTTTGCAGTAGAAACTGAAGAAGAAGGGATTCAAGTAATAAGAGATCTTTTAGGCTATCTACCTCAAAATAATTTAGAAGAGGCTCCTATTATTCCTAATAGCGATCCTATAGATAGACTAGATGATAGCCTTAATGATATTATCCCAGATAGCCCTAACAAGCCATATGATATGTATGAGGTTATAGGTTCTATTGTAGATGAAGGAAAGTTCCTAGAAGTACATAAAGATTATGCAACAAATATTATTGTTGGATTTGCACGTTTTAATGGAACATCTGTTGGTATTGTAGCTAATCAACCTAAAGTTTTAGCTGGTGTTTTAGATATTAATGCTTCTAGAAAAGCTGCTCGCTTTGTTAGATTCTGCGATGCATTTAATATTCCTCTACTTACCCTAGTAGACGTTCCAGGGTTCCTTCCTGGCACTCAGCAAGAATACGGTGGTATTATTCTTCATGGAGCAAAACTACTTTATGCATACGGAGAGGCAACTGTTCCAAAAATTACAGTAACTCTTAGAAAATCTTATGGTGGAGCATACTGTGTAATGAGTAGTAAGCACCTTAGAGGAGACATCAACTATGCATGGCCTACTGCAGAGATTGCAGTTATGGGACCATCTGGTGCAATTGAAGTTCTTTATGGAAAAGAGGCTGCAAAAGCTGAAAATCCTGCAGAATTTGCCAAGGAGAAGGAAGATGAATATAGAGATGCATTTGCAAACCCATATAATGCAGCAAAATATGGTTATATAGATGACGTAATTGAGCCTAGAAATACAAGATTCCGTATTATTAGATCTCTACAGCAACTAACAACTAAAAAGTTGGTTAACCCACCTAAAAAACATGGAAACCTTCCACTATAAACAAACTGCCAACAAAATGAAAAAAATAAAATACAATATACTTGTATTGTTAGGTTTTTTGGTCTTAGCATCTAATGTTACAGCCCAAAACATGTCTGATATGTGTATTAATGAGTTTTTGGTAACCAATACCGACGACTTTGTAAACGATTTTGGCCATAGAACCGGCTGGGTTGAGCTCTTCAATACATCATACGGAACTGTTAATATTGGCGGCTGCTATATTACCAACGATCCTAATAATCTTACAAAATATGTTATCCAAAGAGGAGATGAACTCACCAAAATAAAGCCTAGACAACATATACTTTTCTGGGCAGATGGTGAACCCCACAGAGGTACTTTTCACCTAAACTTCACTTTAAAAGAGTCTAAAGAGATAATTTTAGTAAGTAGCGATGGAAAAACTATTATAGATAGAGTAGAAATTCCTCATGATCTACTTTCAGAGAATGTCTCATACGGAAGAATTAAAGATGGAGTAACCGTAATGGCCACAAAAGAGAACCAAGATGTTGAGAGCACCTGGGCAATCTTAGATAAGACATCGCCAAGCACCAATAATTATGGATTAGATCAAGTGCAACCTGGTGTTGCATTGAAGAAAGTAGATCCATATGGAGTTATAATGGCTATTACAGCAATGTCTGTGGTTTTTCTTTCCCTTATACTACTTTACTTTGTGTTCAAAGGAACGGGCAAATACAGTATTAAAAAAAGAAGAGAGAGAGCTATTCTTGCATCTTCAGATGGAAACACCCAAGGTGGCGAACATTGCGACACTCCAGGGGAAGTTTATGCCGCAATAGCAACAGCTCTTCACATGCACTTCCAAGATGACGAGTTTCACGATATTGAGAGTACAATACTTACTATAGATAAAGTAACTCGTAACTACTCACCTTGGAGTTCTAAAATTCATACCCTTAGAGAGACACCAAATAGAAAATAGATTATAACCTGTAAATCAATATGAAAGAATATAAATTAACAATCAACGGTAATGACTACGCTGTAGCGATTACCAGTGTAGAAGATTCTATTGCAGAGGTGGAGGTTAATGGAACTCCATTTAAAGTAGAGATAGAAAAAACTGCAAAAGAGAAACCAGCTCCAATAGTTAGAGCAAATAAACCTGCTCAAGTAGAGACAACAGTTACCCGCCCTGCAAGCTCTGGAGGGGAAACAATTATCTCTTCGCCTCTCCCTGGTGTAATATTGGAAATTGAGGTTAAAGAGGGAGATAGCGTTACAAAAGGACAAAAGCTAATGGTCTTAGAAGCCATGAAAATGGAAAACGCTATTGAATCTACAACAGATGGCAAAGTTATTAGTGTTAAAGCTAACAAAGGAGACTCTGTACTTGAAGGAGCCGCACTTATAATAATAGGATAACATGGAAAATAAAGGAATTCTCTCACTATTAACAGAAAACCTACAGGTATTTTTACAGTACACTGGATTTGCAAATGCAACTCTAGGTCACATAGTAATGATTCTTCTAGGTCTATTGTTTATTTATCTTGCTATAAAAAAAGATTGGGAGCCACTCCTTTTAATTCCTATAGGATTTGGAATGTTAGTGGGAAACATCCCACTCTTCGAAGGACTTCAGATTGGAGTTTATGAAGAAGGCTCAGTCCTAAACATTCTTTACCATGGTGTTCAAAAGGGTTGGTATCCACCTTTAATTTTTCTTGGAATTGGAGCAATGACAGATTTCTCTTCATTAATATCTAATCCCAAGCTACTACTAATAGGTGCAGCTGCCCAATTTGGTATTTTCGGTGCATACTCAATTGCTTTACTTGTAGGTTTTGGACCTACAGAAGCAGGGGCAATAGGTATAATTGGAGGCGCAGATGGGCCTACAGCTATTTTCCTAGCTTCAAGACTTGCTCCAGATTTATTAGGAGCAATTGCGGTCTCGGCCTACTCATATATGGCATTAGTTCCTGTGATTCAACCACCTATAATGAGGTTGCTTACAACAAATAAAGAGCGCTTAATTAAAATGAAAGCCACTAGAGCTGTTTCGCAAACAGAGAAAAAACTATTCCCAATAATTGGCTTTCTGTTAACTGCTTTTATTGTTCCAACTGGCATACCTCTCTTAGGAATGCTTTTCTTTGGAAACTTACTTAAAGAGAGTGGTGTTACAAGAAGACTAGCAGAGACTGCCAGAGGTCCACTTATAGATGTTGTTACAATTCTAATAGGTCTTACTGTTGGATGCTCTACGCAAGCAGATAAATTCCTACAACTAACATCTATCTACATTTTTATAATTGGTGCTGGTTCTTTTATTATAGCAACTACAACCGGAGTACTATTTGTAAAGCTATTTAACACCGTCTTAAAAGACGATAATAAGATTAATCCACTAATTGGCAACTCAGGAGTATCTGCTGTGCCAGATGCAGCTAGAGTATCTCATACAATAGGGTTAGAGTATGACAATAAAAACTTCCTTCTTATGCATGCAATGGGTCCTAATGTTGCAGGAGTAATAGGAAGTGCTGTTGCAGCAGGTATTCTACTTGGCTTTTTAACTTAAAGTAACTGTATAGAATACTTTCAGTATTAAAAAAAGCACCGCTCCTAGTGGTGCTTTTTTATTTTTTTTGTACCTTTGGTAAAATTCAAAATTTCAATAATATGCAAAACAAATTGCAAGAGCTAACAGATAAACTTTATTCAGAAGGTCTGTCAAAAGGTAAACAAGAAGCAGAAGAGCTTAAAGCTAAAGCAGAAGCAGAAGCACAGGAGATAATTGCCAAAGCAGAACAAGAGTATGAAGCCATATTAGCAAAGGCGAAAAAAGAGTCTGAAGATTTTAAGTTGAAAATGGATAATGAAATCAAAATGGTTGCTAAACAGGCACTCGCAACTGTAAAAAACAACATAGAAGAGATTCTTACAGTTACTGCAACAGAGAAACCAATAAAAGAGGCTTTAGAGAGCAAAGAGTTTTTGGGAGAAATCATTAAAGAGGCAATAGCAGCATTTAACCCCAAAGCTAAAGATGCTGTAGATTTAGAAATACTGCTCCCTGCCAACAGACAAAAAGAATTGGAGAATTTTATCAAAACTAATTTTAAAAATCAACTTACATCTGGAGTTGAATTTGGGTATGACAAAAAATTCCAAAATGGCTTTAAAATTGGCCCTAAAGGGGAAAACTACCATATTAGCTTTACAGATAAAGACTTTCAGAACTTACTCTCACAATACTTCAAACCAATAACACGCAAATTTTTATTCTCTGAATAACAATGGGAAATTATCACTACATCATAGCAGGACTACCAGATATTGTTCTTGATTTTGAAAGCTCAGGTTATGATTTTGATACTCTTTTTGGACACATATCAGAAATGAGTTCAAAAGAAGATAGGCGCTGTATTGAGT